>Ga0209181_10007574_pt1 | contig 14835 bp, 14 predicted proteins | sample MAT05_FD_187208 | JGI IMG/M metagenome (GOLD analysis project Ga0209181, IMG submission 187208) | Freshwater microbial communities from Lake Fryxell liftoff mats and glacier meltwater in Antarctica - MAT-05 (SPAdes) (version 2) | ecosystem: Environmental > Aquatic > Freshwater > Ice > Liftoff... | reverse complement strand
ATGTGGAGCCGACGAGTCGCCGGCCATGTAGCGCCGACGACCCGTCGGCAAATGTGGCGCCGACGACCCGTCGGCAAATGTGGCGCCGACGACCCGTCGGCAAATGTGGCGCCGACGACCCGTCGGTGCGGCGGGATGGGCGAAGGTGGCGGGATGGCCCGGTGCCGCGCGCGCGCCGTACTGCGGTTGCCAGCCGCCGCCTCGTGGTGTCCGGCGCGGTGGCGACTTTGATGCAGAAGGGGACCGTCTCGTAAACAGCGCCGGGCCATCCCGCCGCCTCCGCCCATCCCGCCACGCCGACGAGTGGTCGGCTCTACACCAGCACCGTCTTCCACATCAGCGAGCCGCTCTCGATCGTCAGCCACGCGAAGCTCGCAGGCGCGCCCATATTTGGTCGGGTGATGCAGCCGGGATTCAGGAAGCGGACACCCGCGACGGTCTCATCGCGCGGAACGTGCGTGTGCCCGTGGAGAAACAGATCGCATGCCGGCGGTTTCCGCGTCGGGATGTGCCGGAGGTGAAGCCGAACCCCGTGCGTTTCGAAATCCAAAGTCAGCGGCCATTCGGGATGTGCGTCGCAATTTCCCCGCACGAAGCGCAGCGGCGCGATCGCTTCGAGTGTCGCGAGGATCAGTGGATTGCACACGTCGCCCAAATGCCAGATCGCGTCTGCTCCGGCGATCGACTTGCAGACGTGTCCGGGCAAGCGATCGTGGCTATCAGCGATGACTGCGACTCGCATGTGCGGCTAAGTGCCGGGCGGCCCCTTCGGGATTTCTCTGCGCGACTTTTGCTGCACGTCGAAGTTGTTCTTGATGACTTCGAGGATGCGTGTTCCGGGGATCGGCTTGTCCGTCACGAGATCGAGATTTCCGTCGCGACCGATGATGGCGATGAGGAAGTCACCCCGCAGCCCGTAAGCCGACGCGACTGCCGCGCCATTGGCAGCCCGGACAAAGGGGATGTCGCTCGGGACGTGATCGCTGCCATCGACGAGCGCGGTGGCAAATACCGCACCGCGGCTGGCGCAGTCGTGGTAAACGTCCTTGAGATTCTTCAACTGCGTACGCAAGGCCTTCTTCGTTCCCGTCTGCGAGATCAATAGCACGACCGCCTGTCCCCGGAGCTTGGCGAGCGACTGTGTTCCAGCCGCACTGGAAAAAACGAAGGCGGGTGCCGGCCTCACCACGGCGGCCCGGGCGGCGGCCAGCGTCACCGCGGACAACAACCAGGCGGTGAGGCGCGCCAGAAGAAGGGTGCGTCGGGCAGTCATTCCCTAGACCTTCATGATGTCCGCTTCCTTCGAGGCAAATGCGTCATCCACCCTCTTCACATAGTCGTCGGTGAGCTTCTGCACCTCCTTCTCGCAGCGGCCCAGATCGTCCTCGGTGATCCCGCCATCCTTCTGACCTTTCTTCAGCGACTCCATGCCGTCGCGGCGTGCCGAGCGGATGCGCACGCGGGTCTCCTCTGCGATGTTCTTGAGTGTCTTCACCAGGTCGCGGCGGCGTTCCTCGCTGAGCGCCGGAATCGGCAGGCGGATGATCTTGCCATCCACGATGGGCTGGATGCCGATCTTGGATTCCCTAATCGCCTTCTCGATCGCCTGCACCGTCGCGGTGTCGAAGGGGCTGATGACGAGGAGGCGCGGCTCGGGCGAGGAAATTTGCGCGAGCTGCTTGAGCTTCATCGTCGCGCCGTAGGCTTCCACGTCGATGCCTTCGACGAGTACGGGCGAAGCCTTGCCGGTGCGAACGGAGGCGAACTCATGCGTCATGTAGTCGGCGGCCTTCTCCATTCCTTCCTCGGTAGTCATCAGGATTTCATCGGGGTCCATAGGTGGTGGCTGGTTGCAGGTTATTCGGAAGTGACGAGTGTGCCGACGCGATCGCCGAGCACGACCCGCCGCAGATTATCCTTGGTGAAAAAGTCGAACACAACGATGGGCATGCGATTGTCCTGGCACAGACTGAATGCGGTGGAGTCCATGACGTTCAGCCGTCGCTGGAGCGCCTCGCCATGGGTGAGCGTGTCGAACTTTTCCGCATCGGGATTCTTCATCGGGTCGGACGTGTAGATGCCATCGACCTTCGTCGCCTTGAGAATCACATCGGCGCCGACTTCGTTCGCGCGCAGCGCGGCTGCCGTGTCGGTGCTGAAGAACGGGTTGCCAGTGCCGGCCACGAAAATCACGATCCTGCCCTGTTCGAGGTGACGCACTGCCTTGCGGCGGATGAATGGTTCCGCCACCGCATCCATCCGAATCGCCGTTTGCACCCGCGTCTGCACGCCGAGCGATTCGAGCGTGCTCTGGAGTGCGAGGCCATTGATGACTGTCGCCAGCATGCCCATGTAATCCGCCGTCGTGCGTTCCATCCCGCGATGGCTTGCGCTCAGTCCGCGCCAGATGTTTCCCCCGCCGATGACGATCGCAGTTTCCACTCCGAGCGCATGCACGGCGACGATGTCCTCCGCCATCTGCTGGACGATCTCGGGCGAAATGGTCTCGTGACCTCCGATGGACCGCAGCGCTTCGCCGCTGAGCTTCAGGAGGATCCGGCGGAATTTCGGGGCGGCTGGTTTGGTCGCGGACTTGGGCATCGGGTCAGGTAGAGAAGCGAAAGCGGCTGCTGATTGGAAGGGGAAATGCGCGAATGAACGCGCCCGGGGTGTGATTGAAAGTGAGTCCAGTGGATGAGCAACGTGGTGGTCCGAGCGTGGCGCCAGCCTTTGGACTGCGCGCGGCTTGACGCCGCTTTTCCCTCGCCTCGGGGCTGACGCGCAAATTCACCGTTGCCCCGCAACGCACAGCAGCGCCTATCGTCCGCCCGGCGCATCCCGCGATTTCGCCGATCGGTCCTCCGCAAAGCCAAAGCGGGGTCAAGCCTCCGCAGTCCAAAGCCTCGCGGCACTCACGCGCCGCTCAGCCTTGGCCGGCAACCAGCCTTTGGACTCACATTCAATCACGCCCCGCGCACGTGGCAAACGCGCCGGACTTCAGGCGCGTGCTTCGCCGAGCTTGCGCTGGAGCAGGAGGTGGAAGTTCCCGAGCGGGAACTCATCGTCGTGGACGAGCCCGAGCCATGCCTTCGGATCGCTCTCGTCAGCGAGCGCGCCCGGCTTCCAGCGGGAGCCGACATTGGGCCGGACGTGGCCGCGCACGAATTCGTGTGCGGCCATCCACAGGGCGACGCGCGAGCACTCAGCACCATTCTTGTAAAGGGCGTGCAACTCACTGCCGAGCGCAGCCATGGCCCCTGGCACTTCTCCCCAGCGGATCTCAAGATGGTTGTCGCGCCACACGACGGCATCGCATTGATGGAGCGCGCCGAAAAGGATCTGGCCGCCGAGCGCATCGTAGTTCCGCACGCGGGTGCCGGTGATGGGGAAGCGCAGGACACGATCGAGGACGATGGCCCAGCAGACGTAGCGCGCGAACGGGAAGCCTTCACGCGCCAGCCGGTCCGCCTCGGCGAAGGCGCGCACATCCACGCGGAGTTCCTCGATGCCATACATCCAGAACGGCGCACGCTGCCGGATCATGAAGGGATCGAAGGGCAGTTCGCCGAGCGCGTGGGACTGGTCGTGGATGAGATCCCACAGCGCGCACACTTCCTCGAGCAACGGGCGCGAGGCCAGCAGACAGCGGAGTTCCGGGAAGAGCAGCATCCCCGTGGCGAGCGCGGCCTGCGTCGCGGTGGACTGGAGACGCCGCGCCTCGCGGTCGCAAAAGATTCCGCCGAAGTGATTCGTCGGCCGGCCCGCGACGGCGACGGTCTCGGGAAAGAGGACGGCGCATTCGCTCGCATAGCCCGCAGTGTAATCGACGAGACCGAGCGGGACGAATTTCGGATTCGGGTAGCGCTCGTGTTCGAGAGTCGCCAGCCATCCGGGCCAGGTCGTGCGGACGAGGAGCGCCTCGAACCGGACCGCCGGCGAGGCATTCGGCGTGTACATCGGAAACACGACGAGGTGTTCGATGCCGTCGAGACGATTGTGTTCGGGATGGAATGCGTCGAGTGAACTGGTGAAGTCGGGCTTGCCGAATCCGTCGGCCTGCCACTTTGCGAAATCCTGCGGGAGCCGCGACAGATACTCCACCTGGTGTGGAAAGACCGGCGCCAGCGAACGGATCTCGCCGGTCGCAGCGGCGACGAGTTTCGCAGCGCCATCATGATTCGCCATTCCGATGCTCCCGTCCTTGTCCTGAATCGCCCTGAGCGTGTTGATGATCCCCTTCAGCCGTTCCCAAGAGGGCGTCTTGGCGTTCAGGGATTGCGCCGGGAGGTGGAGTGCCACGGTTTCGTCTTCGCGGCGATACGCAGGCAGGGCCAGCCAGTGGACGATGTTGATCCACAATTGGAAGTGGTCGTGTTCGCCGATGTGCTCGTCGCCGAAAAGGAGCGAGTCCGTCACCACGACGATCCGCCCGCGGTCGAGTTCCGCGCATGCGATGAGGCAGGCATTCGCCGGGTGCGCCTGGGCCGATGCCCGCCATGCGGGACGGGCATTTCCCGTCGTGATGCACGAACCCGCGCGGTAGAAACAGGCGCGTGCAGCCAGGTGGCCCAGCGGCGTGCCGGGGGCGGGTTCGCCGAAAAGCCACTCCGGATTTCCCGGGACGCACGCTGTGCGATCGAAGACGCGGCTGTTCTCGATGCGAATTCCGGCGGGCGCGAGAAGCTCGTTGAGATTGTCGCCGTATTTGTCGTGCTCGTATTCGGTCACGACGAGCAGGCCGCCGCCCTTGCGCACCCATGCGAGCACGGCGGCAATTTCATCATGGGCAAGGGCGGGGGAACTTGCCGATGTCGTGCGCTCCCATCGCGAGTCGCAGGGATGGAGCAGCGCCAGCACGTCCGCGTCCGCGAGGATTTCTGGCGTGAGGGGTGCGCTGCGATTGCGCAGGAGAAGAAAATCCCTCGCCGCGAGTGCGTCCGCAGCCTTCCCGTAGGACGAATTCGCGGGATCCTCCGGCGCGAATTCCGCCGCTCGTGCGGATGACAGCGACCAGCTCTCGCTGTGAAATTCATCGGCGAGAAACCGGACGAACTTTCGTGGCGTGGTAGTCATCGATCGTATTCCGCCCGGAAGATACGCAATGCACGCCCCTGCGCAATGGACCGGTGATTCATGGTCCGTGCCGCAGCCTGCCGCGCCACCCGACGGCACGCCAGCGACCGGACCACCAGACGCGTCGGGAGAACCAGGCGACGACCCACATCGCGCTTTCCAGGAAGGGGCTGGCCATGATCACCAGCGGAAGGAAGGGGACCGGAAACTTCAGGGAACGCGAGGTCGAAACTGCGGCGAGAACGCGGACGAAAAGGACCATCAGCGCCGGGGGCCACCATGCCGGATGGAGTGCTGCGGCGAGCGCGGCGAACCCGACCGTGTGCAGAATCGGCAGCCCGAGGGCACCGACCGGAGCTGTTGCGCGATACGTCATCGCGACGCGGTGCTGGTGGCGGAAGAGGTCGCGCCAGCCGCATGGATCGCTGTCGAGCGTGAGGACGTGCTGGCTCAACCGGATCGTCCTGCCCGCTGCGGAGAGGAGAACCCCGAGACGATGATCCTCGGCGAGTTCGCACCCGAGTCTCTCCCAGCCGCCGATTGCGCGGATGTCCGCAGCTTTCACGGCCATGCATGCGCCGAGGGTGAAGTTGATGCGACCGGCAAGCATCAGCCCGGGCCAAAGCGTGAGAAGGGCGGGGGACGCATCGAGGATTTGCGGAGCCTTGCGCAGGCCGGCGAATCGATAGCCGCATGTCTGCGCGTCCGCACCGCTGGCGGACCATTCGCGCCGGAATGCCTCGATGAACTGCGCATCAGGCATCGCCTCGCTGTCGGTCAGCACCCAGTTCGAGTGCCGGGCGAATGGTGCCATCTGGATGAATTTGGAGATCTTCGGATTCTCGGCGCGGTCCGGATCGCACGGGACGATGTCGATTTGCCGGTCCCGATGCCTGTCGCGAAATGAATCGCACACGCCCATTTCTGCGGAACCGGTGTCGGCACCGAGAAGGATCTGGTCGTCCGCCCGCGCGGCGAGGGCGAGAGCGTCGAGTTTTCCTTCGAGGTCCGGCACGCCGGGCTTCAGCGCACGCCACAAGGTGAGGGGAGGGGTTGCGGTCGATTCCGTTTCGCCCGCGCCGCGCAGATGCGTCCGGAGACGGAGTGCGGCGATCCCATGAAGCACCGCGCCGCATGCCGCGAGGCTGAGGGAGGTTGCGGCGAATATCGTGGGGAGAGGACCGGGCATGGAGATTGGCGTTGCCGCCGCGGGAGCATCATGCTGTGAACCGTCCATGGAAGACAACTCGCGCCGCCTGCTGCTGACGGGTGACGATTTCGGGCGGAGCACCGCGATCAATGCGGCGATCGAGCAATGGCACCGTGCAGGTGCGATCAACCAGGCGAGCCTGATGGTGAACGAACCGGGCGCGGAGGAGGCCGTGGAGATCGCGCGGAGAAATCCCAAGCTGCGCGTGGGGCTGCACCTCACGCTCTGCGACGGGCGCGCGGCTGCCCATGCGACGATGCCGCGCTCTCCCACGCTTGCAGGCTTGCGATTTGCGTTCTTCCCCGGCGCACGATCCTGGTTGCGCCGGGAGATCGCCGCGCAGTTCGCGCGTTTCGCTGCGCTTGGCTTCCCGCCGACGTATTGGGACGGGCACACGCATTTGCACCTTCACCCGGTGGTGTTGGGAATCACGCTGCCCTTTGCGCTCCGGCATAGTTTTCAATTCATGCGTCTCGTGCGTGAGCCGGGACCGCCGGCGTTGCTGCCGTGGATTTTTTCCATGCTCAGCAGACGCGCGGAGCGGACGTTGCGCGCGGCGGGGATTGGATTTGCGGATGCGGTGTTCGGTCTGCGCAAAAGCGGACGCATGGATCTCGATGAAGTCCGTCGCGCTGCGCAGTGCGCGTCCACGCGGATGACGGAGATCTACTTTCACCCCGGTGCGGAAGCGGTGCTGCACGATCCCGCGGTGGTGCGTGCCGCAGTGGCGTAGCTCTCCCGAGTTGCGCGTGCGTGCGCAGGAAAGTGACACTGGCTTTCCCGCCTGTGCAGCGGTGGCGCGAAGAAGGTGACACGGGCTTTCCCGCCTGTGCAGCGGTGGCGCGAAGAAAGTGACACTGGCTTTCCCGCCTGTGCAGCGGTGGCGCGAAGAAGTGAAACGGGCTTTCCAGCCTGTGCAGCGGTGGCGCGAAGAAGGTGATCCCAATCATTCACGGTGGCTGTGGTTCGGGAGGTTCTGGTGCATCCTGCCCGGACACAGGCTGGAAAGCCTGTGTCACTTTTCCGCCCTCGCAGAATCACCCGGGCACAGCCCGAGCCCCATCCGCGCATCCGACCGGCAGGCGCGGGCTGATCTCGCGCTGCATCGCGACAATGACTTCGACGCTGCCCGGCGCGGCACCGGCGGCGGTGATGCGTTCCGTCACCGTGCGCGCCGCGAGTTCCGGGGAGTTGCAGTCGCGGCTCAGATGGCCGAGCACGACCCGGCGAAGATTTCCGCCCAGCATATTGGCGAGCACGGTGGCCGCCGCGTCGTTCGAGAGATGGCCGTGGCGGGACATGATTCGCTGCTTCGTCGCCCACGGGCGCCGCGTGTCGAGCTGGAGCATCTTCTCGTCGTGGTTCGCCTCGATGAACACCGTGTGCGCCTGTCGCACGCGTTCGCATGCGAGCTTCGTCGCGAAGCCGAGGTCCGTGAGGAACCCGAGCGATTCACTCCCGTGATGCAGCACGAAGCCCACGGGATCCATCGCATCGTGCGGCACGCTGAATGTCTGCACGGCGATGTCCCTGATCTCAAAATCGCCGCCCGTGGTGAAGACGCGCCAGTCCCGCTCCTGCTCCGGGCAGGCCCGCCGCAGCGCCTCGGCGGTGAGGCTGTTCGCATAGATGGGCGTGCCGAACTTTCTGCACCACACATCCAGCCCGCCTGCGTGGTCGCTGTGCTCGTGGGTGAGCAGGATGCCGTCGATTTCCTCCGGGCTCACATTGCAGAGGGCGAGCCGCTCGCGCATCTGCTTTGCATTGAGGCCGCCATCCAGCAGCAGCCGCGTTTTCGGGGACTCCACGAGCGCGCAATTTCCCGCGCTGCCGCTGCCGAGGATGGTGACGTGAAACATCGGCGCGCACCTTCGGGAGGATCGCAACCGGTGTCGAGAATCGCTTCGCAAAAATGCGCGCGCGATTGCAGCGATGAACAACTTTCTTGCACCGCGGGCGAATCCGGGCAGGATAGCGGCTGCTTTCAGGATGGGTGGCAGAGTGGTCGAATGCGCACGCTTGGAAAGCGTGTTAGGCTTCACCGTCTACGAGGGTTCGAATCCCTCCCCATCCGCCACCCCGGCCTGAGACGGGGATTGCTGCCGGGCGGCGCGACGCCTACGGTGCGCGGCGCACGATGACTCAGCCGACTTCGCAGATTTCCGCCCGCGACCTTTACCGCTCCTTCAAGATGGGCGACCGGACCATCGAAGTCCTCCGCGGCATCTCGGTGGACGTCACGCCGGGCGAATCGCTCTTCCTCCGCGGCGCGAGTGGCGCGGGGAAAAGCACGCTGCTCTACACACTCGCCGGTCTCGAGCGGCCGGAGCGGGGGAACGTCACGTTCGGCGGGGTGGATGTTTATTCGCAGTCCGAGCGCAATCTCGCACGGCTGCGGAACACGAAGTTCGGATTCATTTTCCAAGCGTATCATCTGCTGCCGGAACTGACCGCCATCGAGAATGTGATGCTCCCGGCGCTCATCGGCGGCAAGAGCCGGGACGCCGCTGCCGAAGCCGCGCTCGATCGCGTGGGGCTGAAGGAACGGCTGCAACATCTCCCGGCGGAACTCAGCGGCGGCGAGCAGCAGCGGGTCGCCATCGCGCGTGCGCTCATCAACGACCCCGAGGTGATTTTTGCCGACGAACCGACCGGCAACCTCGACTCGAATACCGGGGAGAGCATCATGGCACTGCTGCTCAATCTGGTTCACGAAGAGCGCAAGACGCTCGTGGTGGTGACTCACGACGCCTCCCTCGCGCGCCGCGGCAATCGCCAGCTCGAAATCCGCGACGGGCGGATTCTTTGACTTGGGCGGTCCGAGCGCGGAGCTAGCCTGCATTTCTCACACTCCTGGCATGGGATGCGACAGGGTGTTGCGGCGCCTGCACTGCACGCCGGCGAAGCGGGCGGCGTTCACGTAGCGTAGCTCTCCAGAGCTGCGCCGCAGTGAGCGCAGGCGCGGCGCAGCTCTGGAGAGCTACGCTACAATCGCGGCTTGCCGCCGGAATGTGAGAAATGCGGGCTAGCCTGCATTTCGCAGACTCATGGCATGGGATGCGACACCGTGTTTCGCCGCCTGCACTGCCCGGCTGCGAAGCGGGCGGCGTTCGCGTAGCGCGGCTCTCCCGAGCTGCGCTGCACTGAGCGCCTTCAGGGCGCAGCTCGGGAGAGCCACGCTACAAAGGCGGCCTGCCTGCGGAGCGCGAGAAATGCGGAGCTACTTCAGCGGCTCCCCGTGCCCCTTTGAGTGCAGTTGCCGGATGCCTTCCCGCACGTAGCCGAGCCCGGAGACGAGCGTGAAGAACCCCGCCACGAGCACCGGCAGATCAAGGAACGCGACTTCCCGTCCGGCGATCCGTGCCGTCCATTCGCGGCCGGAGAAAAGCATCGCGCATCCGATGGCCACCATCTGCGTGACCGTCGCCGTCTTGCCCGTCCAGCTCGGTCGCACATTCACATCCCCATGGATGAGATGCACCGCAAACACCCCGGCGACGATGACCGCGTCCCGCGCGATGACCAGCACCGGGAACCACAGCGGGAATTCGTACTGCCACTTGCTCAGACTCAGCGTGATGATCCCTGCGAGCAGCAGCCCTTTGTCTGCGATTGGATCGAGGAACATGCCCAGCTTGCTGATCTGGTGCCAGCGACGTGCAAGGTAGCCATCGATGCCGTCGCTCGCCGCCGCGACGACGAAGATCGCGATTGCCGTGAAGCGCATCCATTCCTGCGGAGCGCCGTGCGCCACGCTCCGTCCGTAGTAAAGCGCCATCAGCACGAACAACGGGATCAACAGGATCCTCGTGATGGTGATCTGGTTGGGCGTGGTCATGGCTGCGGGGAGAGTGCGCGATCGGCTGGGTGAAAGGAAGCCTGGGCACTCAGGAGGATCGCATCGAAGGCACGGGGATGCGGCATGTGCGAAAGGCCGCTGCGCGGGGCTCAACGCCCAAGGAATGAATCCAAGAGCGAAGCGTTGCTTGCTTTGGAAGTTGGGCGTTGGACGTTGGACGTTGATTGCTCCTGCTGCCGGTCAACGTTCCCACCCTCGAACCGCAGCCTGCCGCCGCAACCGCCTATTTCCCCCGCCGCTCGGATTCCACCCACCGCACCGCCTGGTGCGTGAGTTCCGTCGCGCTTTTCATCCCGAGCTTCTCCTTGATGTGCGTGCGATGGACCGCGACCGTCTTCTCGCTGAGGTGTAGCCGCACGGCGATTTCCTTCGTCATGAGACCTTCGCCCAGCATGCGGAACACCTCGAATTCCCGGTTGCTCAGCTTCTGCACTGGCGAGTCCGTGTTTCTCGAATGGTTCCCCGAGAACGCCTCCAGGATTCGCGCCGACATCCGCTCGCTCACATACACGTTGCCGGCGAGCACGTGCCGGATGGCTGCGAGCATCTTCTCCGAGCCGGCTTCTTTCATCAGATAGCCACGCGCACCGGCGCGGAGCGCGCGCTCGGCATACAGCAGTTCGTCGTGCATCGAGACCACCAGCACCGGCTGCCCCGGGATCATCGTGAGGACGTCGCGGATGAATTCCAGCCCGTCGCGTCCGGGCAGAGTGAGGTCGGTGATCACCAGCTCTGCCTTCGATCCATGCACGCGCTCCAGCGCCTCCTCGGCCGAGCCCGCCGCTCCGCACACTTCGAGGTCCGGTTGGGAATCGAGCAGCAGCCTGAAGCCGGAAAGCACGATCGGGTGATCATCCACGAGGAAGATCCGGTGCTTGGGGGGCACAGTCGCCTTTGCTGTCGATGCCTTCTTCGTGCTCATGGCTGGTAAAAGAGCGTGCAGGAAAAACGGACGCCGTCATTCGGCACCGACGCCATTTCCAGATTCGCCCCGATGAGCCGCGCGCGGTAGTGCATCGTCGAGAGACCGAGGCCCCGCTGCTGGTCGAGTTTTTTGGGGAGTCCCTTGCCGTCATCCTCCACTCCCAATTCCAGCCGCGCCCCGGATCGTGTGAGGCTGATGCGTATGCGCTTCGCCCCGGAGTGCCGGACGGCGTTGGACACCGCCTCCTGCGCGATCCGGTAGAGCTGCGTCGCGACATTCAGATCGGCGAGCTGCACCGCCTGCGGGCAGACGAATTCACACTGAATCCGCCCGCTGTTCCGCGTCAGCTCCGCCAGCTCCTTCAGCGCGTTCATCAGGCCGTCCGCATCCAGCGCCACCGGGCACAGGCCGTGCGAAAGCTGCCGGGCATGGGTGATGATTTGCCGGATGTGCTTCGAGATGTCCTGCGCGGTCGGTTCGAGCGACGGAGCCTCCCGCCGCAGCCGCTCGACGAGCGCGTGATTCATCATCTCCAGCGCCGTCAGATGCTGCCCGAGACCGTCATGCAAATCGCGCCCGATCCGCCGCTGCTCGCGCTCCGTCAGGTCGATGAGCTGGCGCTCCAGCCGCGCCCTTTCGCCCTCCGCCTTCTTGCGCGCCGTGACGTCCGTGCGAATGGCGACGTACTGGTTTGGCGAGCCGTCGGATTCGAGGAAAGGAAAGATCGTCGTATCCACCCAGTACAGCGTGCCGTCCTTCGCGCGGTTCTGGATCTCGCCGCGCCAGATCCTGCCGCGAGAAATGGTCGCCCAGAGCTGGCGGAAGAATTCCTTCTGGTGGTAGCCCGAGTTGATCAACCGGTGATCCCGCCCGAGCAACTCCTCGCGCGAATACTTGGAGAGCTCCACGAACTTCTCATTCGCATAGGTGATCCTCCCGCGCGCATCCGTAATCGCCACGATGGAATGCGAATCCAACGCCGCCTCCAGATCCCGCACGCGCTGCTCGGCAGCAGCCATCTGCTGCGCGTGCAGCTTTCTCTCCGTGAGGTCGCGCATCACCACCTGAATCGCCGGGCCGCGGTCGTCCTCGAATCGGGTCGCCGTCACCTCCACATTCCGCACCTTGCCGTCGCACCGCACGATTCTTTGCTCCATCGGCGGCGCGGGTGTCCCCGTCTCAAGCAAAGCGCAACAGCGCTCCTTCACCTCGGCATGGAAATCGGCATGGATGAAATCGAATGGCGTCCTGCCGACGACATCCTTCGCCGACTTCGCGCCGAGCATCCGCACGCCCGTGGAATTGATGAACTCGATCCGCCCGTCGCGATACACGAACACCATGTCCGGCAGGATCTCGATCATCCTCGCCAGCCGCTCCGCGAGATTGCGGAGCGCCTTCGCGGAAGAATGTTCAGTCACATCGGCGGGCATTGCAGGACCATTACGCGGCCACGCGCTGGGTGACAATCGCCGACCTGACGGCGAGACTCGAGTTGCCCATGCCCGCCGCGGTGGCCGGCGGGAGTCAGGTCGGGCCGGGCGAGGACGGAGGCGGGCCCGCCTTTGGCAACAGGCGCGCGAGGACGAAGTTCTGCCCTGGGGATTCGAGCGTGATGCCGCTCACCGGCTTCGACACGCCGGTTTCGATGAGGAGCGCGGTCGATGTCGTCGCGAGCGAGGTGGTGAACGACTTTGGCCGTTGTCGGGAGCCGGGGACGGGCGTCGGTTCCTCGATGAGAAAAGGCACCTCGATGCCCGCGGCATCGAGCAAGCGCAGATCCTGCAGCTCCGGTCGCGCCGCATTGAGCGTCGCCGGCGGCAGGTCCATGCGCATGAGTCCGGGCGCGGGCACCTCGATCCTCTGCTGGTATCGGCACCCGGCTGGAGGGATTGCGATGACGGGCGCGCCGATCGCAACGAGGAATGCCAGGGCGGCGTTCGCTCCGAAAAATCGTTGCGGAAAATCAACGGGAAGACGCTGAAAAGCGCGTGGAAGATGAGATGCCACGTGAGCGGGATTGCGGCATGGTCCGCATCGAATCGCACGAGATGCCACGCGTATTCGAGCGCAAGCGTGGCGAACAGCGGTCCTGCCCCTGCCTCTGCCGCTCACTCTCCATCTCTCACGGATGGAGAGTGGGATGGACTTGGCAGAGGCTGAACCCGTGAAGCTACGTTTCTCTGGCTGTGTTTTCCGCTTGATCGCTGCCGCGATCCCTTTGGCCCCGGCTCCGCTGGGTTTTGGGCGGAAGAAAGATGCGGATTGAACATCGGCTGGCAGATTCCCATTGTTCGGGGCATGAATGTGCTCCCCCTGAGTTCGCTGTTAGGATTGCTGTTCGCCGTCGCTGCTTTTGCCGAGACTGTGAAGGATCGCGAGGGCGCGGTGCGGAATGACAAAGCCGCGATGGAGAAGGACGCCCGGTGGATCTACAACGACTTCCGGGCGGGCTTCGCAAAGGCAAAGGCGACCGGCAAACCGCTGCTCGTCGTCCTGCGGTGCGTGCCGTGCCTTTCCTGCGCCGGCATCGACGCGCAGGTGCTGCAAGAGCCGGAACTCGCGCCGCTGCTGGATCGGTTCGTCTGCGTGCGGCTCATCAATGCCAATGCAATCGATCTGTCCCTGTTTCAGTTCGATTACGATCTGTCTTTCTCGACGATTTTCTTCAACGGCGACGGGACGGTGTACGGGAGATACGGATCATGGACCCACCAGCGCGATCCGATGGACAAGACGACCGCGGGCTACAAGGCGGCGCTGCAAGGCGCGCTGGCGATTCATGCAGGATACCCGGCAAACAAGGCGGCGCTCGTCGGCAAACAGGGTGGCCCGACGCCTTTCAAGACGCCGGTGGAAATCCCGACGCTCGCGGATCGCTACAAGCTCGAACTCGACTGGCAGGGCAAGGTCGTGCAGAGCTGCGTGCATTGTCATCAGATCGGCGACGCATTCCGGGCTTCCTATCGGGACAAGGGCAAGCCGGTGCCCCCGGAGTGGATCTTCCCTTTCCCGCAACCGGAGACGATTGGCGTGACACTCGCAACGGACCGCGCCGCGCGGGTCGAGTCCGTTGTTGGGGATTCGATTGCGGGAAGGAGCGGCCTGCGGACCGGGGATGAATTCATCTCGCTGGCCGGGCAGCCGATGGTGTCACCTGCCGATGTGAGCTGGGTATTGCACCGGGCGCCGCAGGGCGGCTCCCTCCCCGCGGTGGTGAGCCGCGCGGGCTCACCGGTGACGCTCAATATCACGCTCCCGACGGGCTGGCGGGAGAAGACCGATATTTCGAAGCGAGTGGGGACTTGGTCGATGCGGGGAATGGCACTGGGCGGTCTGGTGCTCGAAGAGCTCACCGACGCGGAGCGTGCGCAGCGAGGCATCGCGAAAGATCGTGTGGCTCTGCGTGCCAAGGGAGTCGGCCAATTCGGCAAACACGCGGCTGCAAAGAATGCGGGATTTCAGAAAGACGACGTCATTGCCGAGATCGATGGATCGTTTGCCCGCGTCACGGAGGGTGAATTGATCGGCCGGTTGCTCAAGGATTGGAAGCCGGGCGAACGGGTGAAAACGACGGTGCTGCGTGGTGATCGTCGCATCGAGCTGTCGCTCCCGATCCAGTAAGGCGCGAATTACGGTGATGCACGGGATTGTTGCCGGGATGCGGTCGGCTTTGCAAAAGCTTGCGAGAAACTTCGCATTCCTGCGGGAACTCCGCTCATAATTGGCCAATGGAACGACGGATCGAATCGAAATCGAAATCGAACC
>Ga0209181_10007572_pt1 | contig 14836 bp, 13 predicted proteins | sample MAT05_FD_187208 | JGI IMG/M metagenome (GOLD analysis project Ga0209181, IMG submission 187208) | Freshwater microbial communities from Lake Fryxell liftoff mats and glacier meltwater in Antarctica - MAT-05 (SPAdes) (version 2) | ecosystem: Environmental > Aquatic > Freshwater > Ice > Liftoff... | reverse complement strand
CAAATCCATGTACTGCATCGGAGTGGCCGCGTGTCGGAGGTGCGGGGAGGACCACACGAGGCATGCCGTCCCCGCGCCGAAGACATCGATCAACGAAACCGTGGTGGCCTCATCGCTGCTCGGAAACTGTGGCAGCACGACCGGCACAGCGAAGGAGTTGCCAGCCTGATTGGCGTAGAGCCGGATGCCGTCGCGGTGCAAGTAAAACAAGGTGGAGGTGAACTAAGCAGGGAACCGGATTCCGGCCGAATACCCGCAGTGGCCTGGCGTGCCCGCTCGCCACGATCGACCCGTCCGGGTAGCCAGGTCGCTACGATTCACCGCAATTTTACTCGATGAATCCGCTCGTTCGGCGGCAATCTTAGCCGCCGACCAACGTGAGCCTTGTGGGTTTCCGAAGCGAAATCCGGTTCCCTGCTAAATGACCGGTCACGATTCTCGAACAACAGCAACCCACGCCGGGGATCGCCGCAGGACCGCCGGCATCTTGCCGGCACGGCGATCGGGTGCCGTCTGTGAGCGTGGCCGATCCTTCCTGTTGTTCGAGGATCGAGCTCGCTGATTTAGGTGTTCGTATCGCGCTGCAAATGCACGGAGATTCCCTCCGGCCAGATCAAGATGCCCTCCACGGAATCGCCCTCCAGTTCAAAGTCCGCCTCATCCCATCCTCTTCCCCCCGGCGGTTTGAGCCCTTCTGCATCGAGTAGAGCGCGTGCTGTCTCGGTGATCTCAGCCGGCAGCTCCGGGGGCGTCCACGCGGCGAGGAGCGCGCGGAGCTTGCGTGCGAGCGTCACACGCCGCTCGCATGCAGAGGAGGTGATCTTCGCGGTCTGGTAGTGATCGCCACGCTCGCAATAGGCGACCCAGATATCCATGAAGCGCGTGAGGTGCGCTGGATCCACCTCGCGCTGGATAGTGCGGTAGACATGGGGCGCCGCCAGTACCGCGATCCAGATCGAGAAATTGACGATGGCGACCGTATCGACGTTGAACCCGTCTTTAGTCTTGGCGATCATCGGAGCCTCAAGGCGCAAAGCAGTAGGCACCATCCGAAGGATAAGGAGCGTCATTAAAGTAAGTGACCCCACCTACGCCGGCTGCGACGATTTTCTGCGGGGAGCTATTGTCGACGCAGGCATAAGCGCACCACGATTTTATATAGAGCGTTTTGATATCTTCCGGGAACCAATCAGGGCATGATTTGCACTTGGCGCTGCCGCAGTTGTTGACCCAGCAGCTATGCGTGATCCCGCTATACGGAGCGTTCGAGCACTTCCTCTTGTAAGGACATTTCAATTTGTCGGTGCATTCCCAGTTAGGCTGGTTTCCGGCGGTCTGGATCATGGCGGGATTGAGCGCGCCGAACCATGTGTTGACGGTCGCTTCGGCCGTCGGCGCGAGCTGTTGCACCAGAGCGTCGAGCGCCGCCTGATCCACGATGCTGGGGTCGACACCTGACGAGTTGATCAGGCCAAACATGTTGTAGCTCATGGCGCTTGCTTTCAGGGAGGCATTGTTCAGCGCCTCGGGATCAATCCCCGCGAAAGCGTCGGCGCCGCCTCCGCTCCCGCCTGCCGTCTCGCTCCCTCCGGTGGCGCCGACGCTCCCGCTGGCCGCAGCTCCTTGGCCGTTGCCGGTGCCGTCCCCCGAGCCGGCCGTCCCGATCTTGAGCACGCAGCCCGACGCCAGCAAGGCCCCGAGCCCTACGCTCAGCGCAAGCGTTGTCATCTTTGTTTTGTAGCGCATGGTCATCTCCCGCATCAGATGGCCCGTCCCCCACGGTGACGGACGTAGTTTGGTCACATTTTTATGTATCTCTTTTTCGATTGAGTCGCTAGCACCATACGTTCCGGAGCCTCCCGGATGGCTCACCGCCGACTTCCGACCCGTTCCCGTTCCCGTTCCTTTCTGGACAGCGGGAACGGGAACGGGCAGAGTCCGGAAGCGGCTTGCGAGCGCGAAACGAGCCGCGGGAGCGTTTGCGGCTTGCGGCTTCCGCCAAGAAAACCCAGGAAGCCCGCTCCTCGCGGAGCTTGATGCAGCCATGAACGTAAACGGCCCCTGAGTAGATACCGCCCTTTCTAGAGGCTAGTCATCGTCATGAGTGTTCCGCCCAAAGGGGCTGGACCGCGCGGCACACTACCGCTCGGGATCGGCCTTGCTTTGCCGTCTCCGTACGCCTCGCGCCACGTTGAGCGCGAGGGCCGCACGACGGCGCGCCCGCCCGCGCTGGGTCCTCGCGCGCTCCGCCAGGCGCACGAGCTGCACGCGCACGAGCTGCCCGAATGGGAGGGCTTTGACGGGCCCGACTCCGAGTCTGAACCCGAGCCCGCTGTCGTCGCGCCGCATCGGAGCGCGCAGGGCTGGGGGGACGTGGCGAAAGCGCCCCGCGCGCCGGCCCTGCGCGCTCCCGTGCGGCTCCGCGAACAATGGCCCGTGGCTGGCGCCATCCTTACCGCGCTTGGCGCTGTCGGGATCGTTGGCTTGGTGGTGAACATGTACCGTGGAAGAGTGGGTGACGACGTCCCGCCCGGAGTGGCCCTTTCGTTCGGGCCTCAAAGGCGGCTACTGGTCCAAGCCCCGGGCGGGCTGCCGGGGGACCAACGAGCGGCATGGCCCGCAGTTCCGGTTCTACGAGGTGGGGTTCCGCTGCTGCAAGGATCCGAGCAGCGGATGAGCCCTCATCCGCCGAGGGTGGTGCTCGCGGCGAGGGTGGTCGAATCGGGCGCCTTCGCCTCCCCGCTCCCGGGGACGCCTTCGACGCCCTTGGCGTGCTCCGGCAACGGGGGCAGCTCCCCCGCGTCGTAGCCGGGAGAGACCCAGAACACCTCGGGGGCGGGGCGATAGCCGCTGAAGTACTTGCGCTCCGACGTTCGACCGTCGTTGTAGGTCACCTTGACGGTCGAGAACACGTCATACCCGGGGATGCCCTTCTGGTGCCTGATCCGCTTCCCGGGGGGGAGGTTGCTCTTGACCGTCACCCGACGCACGAAGTCTTCCGCGTGGCTGACTCCGTAGGCATAATCCACCTTGGCGACCGGATTCCCGCCGAGGATCTCCACGCGCAGCGCCGTCGGCCTGGGCAGATAAGCATGGATCATGATCGGGTAAGGCAGGCTGTTCTTGAACTTCAGATCGGCGAGCGGGAAGCTCACCGTCGCGTCCAGCCCCATCTTCGTGTAGCTCGAAGGTCGCGAGTGCGACTGCCGCTCCGTGATGTCCAGCGCGGCGAAGAGCGCGGCGGCGTGGAGCGTGCTCGACGACTGGCACGTACCGCCGCCATAGCCATTTTGCAGCTCGTCCCCCTGGATCTCCGGGGCGAGGGCGAAGCCGCGCTCCTTCGTCCGGGGGCCGACCTTGTCGTTGAACGAGAACACCTCGCCGGGCGCGAGCACGGTGCCGTCGAAGTGCGCCACCGCGGTGGCGATGTTGATCGCCCGGTTCGCCCCGATGCCCCAGATCACGAACGTCGTCTCGTAGGTCGAGACCACCTTCTCGATGTCGACGCGGGACACGTCGTCGACGCTCACCTTCGCCGCGACGCGGTGGACGATGAGATCCACCTTCTCGTCGTCGTCGTGGCTGCCGCTCTTCAACGAGGAGAGCGAGGCGTCGACGTCGAGCGCCTGGCCGTCAATCTCGGGGATCTTGAGGTGCTTGACGAGATCGAGCCGCGCATCGACCGGCGCGCGCGCGAGGCGCTCCGCGAAGGTGGCGAGGAGCGCCCTGGCCCGGGTCTCGTCCACCGTCCAGACCAGCGGCACCTCGGTGAGGCCCTCACGCGCCCGCTCCGACTCGTGAAATCGGCTGGAAAACGAGCCTTTTTTGGCCACGGCCTCCGCCGCCGCGAGCGTGCGCGCGACGTCGATGGTGACCCCCGCGGCGCCCAGCGTCGTCTCGAAGATCTGGTCGCCGTGGCCGAAGCGCACGACGCGGGTGAGCGTCGCTTCACGCCGTTCGGCGAGCCAGGCGCCCACGCCGCGATCCGGCGCGCGGCGCTCGCCGACGTAGAGCCCGCGCACGATCGGCGACCGGGGAAGATAGCGATGAGCCCCGAGCCCGCCGCCGATGCCGACGAGCGCGCCGAGGCCGAGGACAGTCAAGATTTGGGAAGATCGCACAGGTTCCATCAGCGTACCCGGGACAACGCGCCGCTGGAAGTTTCTCGTCCTCCAGGTGAGGACAGAGAATGGCCGTTCACCAGCCTGGGCTCCGACGCCTCGGCGTCACCCCGCGGCGCGGGCCTTTCGCAGGCCGTTGAGCGCGGTGTTGCGATCGACCTCGATCTCGTTGAGGTAGAAGGTGACTCGCCGTTCGAGGATGACTTTGATGCGCTGTGAGAGCGGGAGTGACAGGAACCTATCGACCGAAAACGTGCGGCTGCTGTTGCTCTCTTTGACGACGACCCGATCAAAAGGGACGTTCGCGCTTCCCGGACGCGGGGTCATTGGGACAGGACGTCGCTCCGCGTGGAGCCCACGATGGCGACCACCTCGTTGATCAGCGCCTCCGAGACCCCGAGCTCCTGGAGGGTCTCGATCAGGTGCCCGGCGACGGCGTCGAAATGCGCGTCGCCGAGGCCGCGGCGGACGAGCGGCGCGTGGGCCCGGCGGAGATCTTTTCCGGTGTACTTACTCGGCCCGCCGAAGGCCATTGTCATGAAGGCGATCTGCTTATCGATCTGCTTCGGTAGCTCGAGGCCGTCGAAGAACGGAGCCAGCGTGGAGTTGGCCATTATCTTCTCGTAGAACCGCACCACGGCGGCCGCGACGGCGGCTTCGCCACCCAACCGTTCGTACAGAGCTTTCATTGTGTCCAGGTATCCGATCTTTTGTCGGTGTTCAACGACAATTTCCTCATCGCAGATCCGGGCAAAGTTCGCAACTTTCGGGACATTCTCCCCCACCCGCCCGTGAGCGCGCTCGCGTCCACGCAAAGGAGAGCCCGTTCGATCGCGGCGGTCGCGCTCCCCGACCCCCTTGCGTTAACCACCTCCGCCCGCACATACGCGAACACGAGGCAACATGGCGGACCCAGGGAGCAGCGAGTCGAGGTCGTCCATCGGAGCGCCCGGGCGGCCGCCGAGGTGGATTGGCTATGTGGTGATTGGCGTGCTCGCCCTCCTGCTCTCTGGCATCCTCAGCGGGCCGGCGACGCGCGCGATCCCCTACAACGACGCCGTCGTCCTGGTGCAGACCGGCAAGATCGAGAAAGCCGTCGTCACGCCGGACGAGGTCGTCCTCGTGCCGAAGGCCGAGGGGGGCAAAGCCGCAGAGCAGGTCCGGGTGACGCGCCTCTCCGGGGTCCCCGACGAGCCCCTGATCAAGGCGCTGCTCGAGAGCAACGTGAAGGTCGAGGCCCAGAATACGAGCACGCCTTTCTGGCTCCAGGCGCTGTTCTGGATTGTCCCCTTCCTCCTCCTCAACGTCCTCTTCTTCTTCGCCCTCCGCCGTAGGGGACAGGCCCCGACGGGCGGCCCGCTCGGGTTCTTGAAGAGCCGGACGCGCCTCTACGATCGGTCGAAGCAGGAGCCCGTTCGCTTCAGCGATGTGGCCGGCGTCGACGAGGCCAAGGACGAGCTCGTGGAGATCGTCGATTTCCTCCGCCAGCCCGATCGCTATCGCGCGCTCGGCGGGCGCATTCCCAGAGGCCTGCTCCTGATCGGCCCGCCCAGTACCGGGAAGACGCTGCTGGCGCGCGCCGTCGCGGGCGAGGCGAGCGTCCCCTTCTTCTCTCTCAACGCCAGCGAGTTCGTGGAGATGTTCGTCGGCCTCGGCGCGGCGCGGGTGCGCGATCTCTTCGAGCAAGCGAAGAAGAGCGCCCCGAGCATCGTCTTCATCGACGAGATCGACGCGGTGGGCCGGGCCCGCGGCGGGGTCGGAATGCTGACCCGAGAAGCCGCCCGGCTCCAATCGCCGCGCTCCCGCGGGGCACGCCGAGCACGATGCTCGACCGCGTCTCGTGGCTGGTGACGGCGCAGTCGCAGAGCCCGAGCGCGAGCCCCGCCGTCACCATCACCCGCATCGCCGGCCGCACGTCGCTCAGGATCGAGGCTCCCTTCGTTCGTTCAGCGGCACGGTAGGACATCCGCAAACGAATGAGAAGGGAGCAAAATGGCTGACCCTCTCCAGGCTACTTGGGGATCACCGGAACGCTCACCGTATTGATGGGCTGGAAACCAGCGCCGGCCGGGTAAGCATAGGAGACGAGCTTGGTTTGCTGCGTCGTCCCCCAGCCCCACACCGTGACGCCGAAGGGCAGCGCGCTCGTCATCTCCTGCCGGCCGTTGGCGCAGCCGCCCACGCCCTGGAAATCGCCCGTGACGAGGTTGACTCGAGTGTACTCGTAGGCGCCGAGCTTCTGCCAGCCTCCGAGCTTGCCCGCGCAGGCGAGCTCGACGTCGGCGAAGGAGTTGTTGACGCGCGAGGGCGTGCGGATCACCACCAGGCTCGTCTCCGGGTAGGTCGGATCGGTGAAGAGCACGTAATGATCGAGGTACTGCGCTGGTGGGATGATATTGACCCACTCCGGATCGCCGATGCCGTCGAAGCTCTGGCCGCCCGTCATGTAGCCTCCCAGGTAAAACGGGTGCTCGGCGTCCTGACTCCTGACGATGAAGTCCCCGTCCGGGGTGAGCTCGATGACTTGCCCAAGCCCGATCATCTTGGGCACGCCCGGGGGCGCGGCGGGCTCCCACGCGAGCTTCGTCCCCGCGACGACGCCGACGAGGCGATACGGGGGCGACTCGGGCATACCGGCGCTGCGATCCTTGTAGCGGACGGCGACGTAGGTGCTGCCCAGCGCCCGGACCGGGGGGATTTGCTGCTGAGCAGAGTCACAGTCTTTCTTCCCGGCGGGGACGGACATGCAGGCCGAACCGCCGAAGACGGCGATAGGCTTGTCGGCCTCGATCGGGCTCCCGGTAAGCTCGCCAGGCTGGAGGATCTGGAGATGCTGGCCCTTGTCGAGCTTGTAGGTCGCGGGATATCCGGCGAGCGCCGTCGCCACGTCGGCAGAGCCGGTGATGTCGACCTTGGGGCGGATCGTCACCATCGTTCCGTCCTCATGAGCGAGGATGTTGAGCGAAGGATCCCCACCCGGGTAAGCCGGCGCGGACGTGCCGTAGGCATTGACCGCAACATAGTTTTTGTCCCAGGCGCTCGTGGGGAGCAAGAGCGTCGCCGAGGTGACGTAGGCCTGCGCGCCGCCGTACGGCACGATTTGATAGGATACGACTGGATAATCGGTCGTGATGTGGAACGCTGCACCTAGTCCGGTGCCGGACACGCCCATCTCTTTCCCGACGGCGGCAGGGCGCGGACAGTCAACGACGCTACCGCCGAGGGGACTCCGTGCTAGAAACAGAATGGCAACTTGCCCGACAGGGAGGCCCACTACAGGATCATAAGGGACATAATCGACCGTCTGCCCCTGCGTGACAGGAACGTAGATGAAGCCGTCCGGCAGCGCCTGGCCGGCGAACTCGACCTTGAGGTGAACCGGCTTGGCCCAGGTATTGGCGACGAACGCCGCGAAGCAGGCGCCGTCAGCCTGGGGACGGAGCGGCGTCTTGAGGGCCCAGTAGTCGCAACCGTACGAGCTCTTGGACGCCTTTGCCGCCGCGCACGGACCGAGTTCGCATTTGCCGTTGACACACCCCTCTTCCGGACCGCAGGTCACCAGGACCTGGCCTTTGCAGTCGACCACGTGATTGAGATCGTTGGAGCACGTCGGGGCTGGATCACAGTCGCCAGCGTCCATGTCGAGGTGGATTTCGCCGCTCGTTTGGTCACCTCCGCTGCTGGCCTGGGCACCTCCCGCTCCGGGTGTCAGATGAATCTCGATCGGCGTGCTGCAAGCACCTGCAATGCTGGAGAGCACGACGGCGAAGAGCGCCGCCGAGAGCGCAATTCTGCGTTTGATGGAATAACCTATGTCCACGTTTTCCCCCTCCCGGCGTCGAAGGTAGCACGCCCTTCCCGGAAGGTAGGTTAAACTACCGTCGAAACACAGCTCCTCCGCGAGCCGTCCAGGCTATCTCAGCGGCGGCGGCGGAGCAGCGCTACAGCGAGAGCGAGGCCCGCAGCGCCGAGGGCGCCCTGGCTGCTGTCGTGGTCGCTCGCGGTGCGGCAGCCGCAGCCGGCGACCTCGTCCAGCGTGTTCGTCTCCGCCTCTTCTTCTTCGATGGTCCCGACCTGGAATGTGCGCCTGAGGACGTTGCCCCGCAGCTCGATGATTTGCAGCGGATCGCTCGGATCGTTGGAGGCGACGATGAGGTGCGCCGTGAAGAGGCCAGGCTTTTTGGGGATGAAGCGCACCGCCGAGTCCACCGTCACGCTGGGATCGACGTCGACCAGCGTGTCCCACGGGGGGAAAATCTCGGGATCCGAGCTCGAGATCATCGCGGCGACCTTCGCTTCACCGGCGTTCCAGAGGCTGTAAGAGACGAGGCTCTTCTGGCCGATCTCGACGTCACCGAAATCGATCTTCGTCGTGGGGAGCACGAGATCCGGCAGCGGGATGTGGACGCGCTGGGTGTCGAAGACCCACTTCGTGTCGGTGATCGGGAACGAGATCGGGATATCGGCGACGGGGATCTGCCAGTTTTGCCCCAGGACCGAGATATAGAACGCAGGGATGAGGTGGAGGACGCCGTCGTACTTGACGATGCCTTCGGGGTGAACGTCGAGCTCCATCGAAGGGCCGCTGAGGTACTTGGTCGACGATTTGCCGTCTTTGGCGGTGATCGGGCCGCCCTCCGCCGGTTTCCCCTCGGTGTCGGTGACGACGATTTTCTCGGTGGTATAGGTCGCGTCGAGCTGCATCGCGATGTCGAGCTCGAAGCCGCCGTCGAGGCCGGGGATCCCGCCGATGATGTCCTTGAGGCCGACGCTGGCGATCTTCTGCGACTGAGTGACGCCGGAGAGCTTGACGCCCGGCGCGTAGCCCCAGGCGTCGAAGACCTTGTGGTCTTTCACCTGGAGATCGAACTGGGGGATGTACGGGATGTCGCCTGTCCACCCGTACTCCTTGCCAGCGATGGTGATCGTCACCTTGCCCTGGGCGCCAAAGTCGGCTCCATAGTGGAAGCCGAAGTCCCCACCATCCTTGTTGCCAGGGGCCTCGAGCGTCATGACTTCCGGCCACGAGGTCATGAGGGAGCCCGCGAGCGCTACGTGGGTGTTGGCCCAGATATCGGCCCAGATATGGACCTGGAGCGGTGAGCTCTGGGGGACCCAGCCGGTGTCGAAGCTCCACTGGATCGGGAGCGCGTCGATGCGGTCGAACTTGATCGCGCCTTGCTCGCAGTAGAGCGGATCGTCGCCGCAGGGCGTGGCCAGCACGCTGGGCTCGGCCTTGGCCTGCGGGGACGCCAGGAGGACGGTCGCCACTCCGAGGGCGGAGAGGAGGGCCGGGAGGACGCGCGAGGAAGAAGAAAAAAGCCGCATCGTGGAGGCAGTATCGCCGGACTGTGGCGGTATTGCTAGATACGCGTCAGCCGAAAAAAGGACGATCGCCGCGCTAACGTGTCCCGGCGATAGCGCCGATGACGACCCCGACGGCCGCGGCGATGATCGCGACCACGGCCCAGAGCCAGCGGTTTCGCGGCGGAGGGCTATAGACCGGGCTGAGGAGCGTATCGGGGATCGCCGTGGCCGCCGTGAGGCGCGGAGCCGCGGTGGGACGCGGCGGCTCGGGCGCAGCCGGCGGGGCCGGAGGCGCGGCGGGCGGACCGTGGCCGAGCTGGGCTTGCATTTCGGCGGAGAGCTCCATCTCCGGGATCGTCTTCGCCGTGGCCAGCGAAGGGGGCGCGAGGTGGAGATCGGTGTCGCCTGCGCCGAGCAGCTCGATGTCGACGCCGCGCGGTGGACGCACCACCAGGGGCTGGCTGCCGGCGGAGGCGATCGCTTCGGCGAAGGCGCGGGCGCTGGGGTAGCGATCGGCGGGATCCTTCGCCATGGCGCGGAGGATGATGGCCTCGAGCGCGGAGGAGATGCGCCCATCCTTGCGCACGGCGCGCGGTGAAGGCGGGGCTTCGGAGAGGTGGGCGGTCATGGCGCCGAGCGCTGTCCGGCCCTTGAAGGGCAGCTCGCCGACGGACATTTCAAAGAGCATCACCCCCGCGGCGTAGAGGTCGCTGCGCGGGTCGGCCTCGTCTCCGCGCGCTTGCTCGGGCGCCATGTACTCGGGCGTGCCGAAGATCATCCCCTGCTCGGTGAGGCGGGACGCGCCTTGATCGCCGCGGACGAGGCGCGAGAGGCCGAAGTCGACGACCTTGACGCGGATCTCCGGCGGCAAGGAGCTCGACTCCGACGAGGTCGACGCAGCGCTCGACGTCGAGGTCGGGCGCGCGAGCTGCGTGACGAGCACGTTCGCCGGCTTGAGGTCGCGGTGGATGATGCCCGCGGCGTGCGCGGCCCCGAGGGCGGCGCAGATCTGGAGCGTGATCTCCACGGCCTCGCTGACGGTGATCGGCGCCGCGCGCAAGCGCGCTTCGAGCGAGGTGCCCTCCACGTACTCGAGCGCGATCGAGAGGAGCCCGTCGTCCTCGATGACGTCGAAGATTTTGACGACGTGCTCGCCCTGGAGCAGCCGCGTGAGGATCTCGGCCTCGCGGCGGAAGCGCTGGTAAATCTGCGGATCGCCGCAGAGATGCCGGTGGATCACCTTGAGCGCGACCTTGTCGCTTTCGGGCTCCCCGTCGAGCGAGTCGCGGGGGCTCTGCTGCGCTGAGGGCTCGCGTCGCGCCAGGTAGACGACGCTGTGCGCGCCCTCGCCGATCACCGACTCGATCTGGTAGCGGCCGGCGATCGTCTTGCCGGTAGGGAGCACGGCGTAGGCCTGCGGCTTCTCGAGGTTCGCGTCGCTCACGGGCTGCCTCGCGTCGGCGCGGGGCGCGGGGGGGCGCTGCGAATCAGCAGCGAAGGGGCCGACGCCGGGGGCTCGGGGGTGCCCGATTTTGCTGGAGCGACCGGGCTCGCGGCGGCGGCGGTGCAGGCGCGGAGGATCTTGGGGCTGAGCTCGACCGGATCGAGCTGCGCCGTGGGATCGGCGCCGCGCCACGCGCCGCACGAGGTCTCGGCGAGGCCGACCGCGTCCATCGCGGCGTAGGCCTCGGTGAGCTTCTGGCTGACCGCGGCGATCTGCGGGCGCGAGAGCTCGCCGTAGCCGAGCATGCGGTTGCCGCGGGCGATCGCCTCGACGTAGCGGCCGCCGCGCACGTCGGCGGAGAGGGTCGGGATCTCGGCGTCGACCTTGCGCTGCGCCTCGCGCGTTTGCCCCGTGCCTTCAGCGCGCACCATCGCCCCGGCGCTCGCCGCTTCGGCCTTGCCTTCGGCGGTGAGCGGGAGATCGGCGAGGGGGACGAGCACGACCTCGCCGCGACGGAGCGGATCTTCTTTCTTGTGGTTGTAGCGATCGAGCATCCACGCTTTGTCGCGCTCGCCGAGGTAGCGGTAGGCGATCGTCAGGAGCGAGTCGTTCTGGCCGGCGACGACGCGGAGGTTGTAGGGCACGAGCAGCTCCTGCCCGTCGGCGGGCGCGAGCCAGGGCATCGAGGCGTTGGCGAGGGCGAGCGCGTCGCTGCGGCTGGCGTCGCCGAGGAGCGCGGCGGCGAGGCCCGCCCAGGTGTCCCCCGCAAGGGCGCGGCGGTAGCTGAGCGCCGGCACTTCGAGGCGCATCCCCGGCACGATCGGGATGCCGCCGCCCGCGTCGAGGCCGTTGGCGGCGACGAGGATCTGCTCCATCTCGACGCGGCCGTAGGTGCGCTCCGCGATCTGCGCCAGCGTCTCGCCCGGCTTGACGACGTGGGGGAACGCCTGCGCTGACGCCGTGGGGCCGAGCCCAGTGATCAGGAGGCCCGCGAGCGCGAGGCCTGGGCGGAAGCAAGAGCGGATCATCAAAGCGCGGGGGGCCGGCACGGGCGCAGGCTACCAGAGGGCCGGAGAGGAAGCGCGCCACGAGGTTGGCCCAGGTCAGGCGCTCGGAGAATGCTGATCCGCCATGGACATCGCCGCCCGGCGGCTCCGCCTGCTTTCTTTCGCGGTGATCGTCGGTTGCACGCCCTCGCACGGCAGCCCCGAGCGCGCCGCGCCGAGGGCGTCGAGCACGGTCGTCGCGCTGGCCCCCGCCGCGCCGCGTGCGCCGACGGATCGCTGCTCCGAGGTGCACTGCAACCCGATCGAAGGCTGCGACGCCGCGACGGGCGCCTGCGCGCCGGCCTGCCCCGAGGGCGAGGTCTACATCCCCGCGACGGGCCCCGACGGCTACCTGATGGGCAAGGGCTTCACGATGGGCGCGAAGCACAAGACGCTCGGCAAGGGCCACCTCGGCAACTCCGATCGACCTCACCGCGTCGTGCTCACCAAGCCTTTCTGCATGGACGCGACCGAGGTCACGGTGCAGGCGATGAAGGCCTGCGTCGACGAAGGGCGCTGCGATCCGCCGAAGAGCAACGAGGTGCGCGCCAACTACCCGAAGAAGCTCGACCACCCCGCGAACGAGGCGAGCTTCCCCAAGGCGAAGAAGTTCTGCGAAGCGCAGGGGAAGACGCTGCCGACCGAGGCGCAGTGGGAGTGGGCCGCGACCGGCGGCGACCGAAGGCGCTGGCCCTGGGGCGCGGAGTTTCCGACCTGCGAATACGCTGATTTCACCATCGGCCCGCTGATCTCGCCGGGCGGCGACTCGGGCTGCCACGGCGGCGGGACCTCGCCGGTGAAGGCCCACCCGAAGGGCAACAAAGACTGGCCTGGAGGGCCGATCTACGACCTCGGCGGCAACGTCTGGGAGTGGTGCCTCGACACCTACGCGCCGTACCCCGAGGCCGATCAGATCGATCCGCTGGTGATCGATCCGCGCGTGATCGTCCACGTGATCCGCGGAGGCGGCTGGAACCGCTCGATGCTGGGGATCGAGACGGGCTTCCGCGGCGCGGCGATCTTCACCTACGAGGTCGGCGGCCTCGGCTTCCGCTGCGTTCGCAACGCGGGGTAGCTCTCCACGCGAGGCCCTACCCTCTCGGGCGCAACATCGACTATTCGTGAAGTCATGGCGGTGGATGACTTCGGGACCAAGACCATCGAGGAGAGCGCGCTCTTGACCGACGCCCTCGACGAGACCTGTCCCGGGCTCGTCGTGATTTTCTCCGACGGCCGCTCGAAGTGCCTGCCCATTCGCCTCGACAAGAAGCCGATCGAGATCGGGCGCGTCGCCGGCGAGGGTGTCTTCGTCGTCGAAGATGACCGGGTCTCGCGCCGGCACACGCGGGTCGTGCTCCGCGGCGACAGCGTCCGCGTGACCGATCTCGACAGCCGCAACGGCACGTTCGTCGACGGCAAGCGTGTGATGGACGAGACGTTCGCGAAGCTGCCTCGCCTGCTCCGCGTCGGGCAGACGCTCTTCCGCTTCACGCTCGATATCCGCCCTTTTTTCCGCGCCACGGTGGAGGTGACCGCCGAGGGGATCGTCGGGCCGACGCTGCGCGCCTCGCGCGACTGGATCCACCGCGCCGCCGCCGCCGGCGACACGCTGCTGCTCACCGGGCCGAGCGGATCGGGCAAAGAGCTCGCGGCCCGCGCTTACCACGCCACCGGCCGCTTCGCGACGGGGCCGTTCATCGCCGTCAACTGCGCGGCGATCCCGCAGGGCCTGGCCGAGCGGCTCCTCTTCGGCGCGAAGAAGGGCGCGTACTCGGGCGCGACGTCGGACGCGGAGGGCTACGTTCAGGCCGCGGATCACGGCACTTTATTCCTCGACGAGGTGGCCGAGCTCGACCTCGGCGTGCAGCCCAAGCTCCTCCGCGTGCTCGAGATGCGCGAGGTGCTCGCGCTCGGCGCCGCGCACCCGAAGAAGGTCGATCTCCAGGTCTGCGCCGCGACGCTGAAGGACCTGCGCGCCGAGGTCAGCGCCGGTCGCTTCCGCGAGGACCTGTACCACCGCATCGGCCGCCCCGAGGTCCGCCTCCCCTCGCTCGTCGAGCGCCTCGAAGAGCTGCCCGCGCTCGCCGCCTCCGAGCTCGTGCGCGCCGACGCGCGCCTCGTGCCCAGCTCCGGCTTCCTCGAAGAGTGCGCGCGGAGAGCCTGGCCCGGCAACGTGCGCGAGCTCTTGCGCGAGGTGCGTCAGGCCGCGCGCACAGCCCTCGACGGCGGCCGCACCGTCGTCGAGTCCAAAGACCTCTCGCCCACCGCCGGCGAAGAGATCTCGCCCGAGGCCCGCACCTCCGCGCCGCCGGAGCTCTCGCGCGAGGCGATCGAAGCCAGGCTGAAGCGCGAGCAAGGCAACGTCACCCGCGCTGCCCGCTCGCTCGGGATGCACAGAAACCAGCTCCGCCGCTGGCTCACCCGGCACAACGTCGATCCCAAGGCCTTTGGCAGCGCGGCCGAGAGCGTCGATGAGCCCATGGAGCCGCCTCCGGGCGATAGCCGCGTGACCAAGCGCTGAGAGCGCCTATCGCGGCCTGCGCCGCGCTTGCCGCGCTTCTCTGACTCGTGTTTCGCCCTTTTCGTGTGGAGTTGGACGCCGCCCGCCCGCCCGAGCCCGAGGTTAAAACCTCATCCTTGGTCACATCTCAAATTTCCCCGGTGATCTGCCTGGTTCCGACCCGCACCCTCGCCCGGTGGTCCCGAGCAGCACCCCCGCCCGGGGTTGAAACCTCGGGCTCCACAGTACAAAGTCCGCCTGAAGGCGGACTCCCGTGAGGGCTGTGCTCGGCCAATGCAGCGCGGAGGGGAGTCCCCGAAGGGGACTTTGTAAGGGTAGCCCGGGATTTCAATCCCGGGCGAGGGGGTCTCGTGGCGAAATTCCGGCTGATTTGGGCTCCCCACGATGCGGTGCGAGA
>Ga0209181_10007571_pt1 | contig 14836 bp, 8 predicted proteins | sample MAT05_FD_187208 | JGI IMG/M metagenome (GOLD analysis project Ga0209181, IMG submission 187208) | Freshwater microbial communities from Lake Fryxell liftoff mats and glacier meltwater in Antarctica - MAT-05 (SPAdes) (version 2) | ecosystem: Environmental > Aquatic > Freshwater > Ice > Liftoff... | reverse complement strand
GTTGGGAGTGCCATTAAAGTCTATAACGAGATTTCCATATTGATGTTGGGCTCCGGTGGCAATGCCATTCCCAAAGCCTGAGACTTTTTGATTGTCAGTTCCATTATAAATAATGGTGCTATTTGATGCAAGACTATAATCCATTTGATTGGTACTATTGATTGCTGCATTTGCAGTGCCATCGAATATGCCATTTACATTAGCTGTTTTTAGAATTCCGTTTGCACCTACAGTTACGCCGGTATGAGTTGAAATTCCATTTGATTTAATGGAGAAGTTTTTCAAGTCAAGTACACCTGAAGATATAATGTTTAAAAAGTCAGTTCCTGCATTGTTTTCTGATGCAATTTCAACCGGACCAGCCGTAACTGTTACTTTTGCACTATTTGCAATAATATATTTAGCATGCTCAATGCGGTGGCTGGTGGAAGTTTGACTCCAGTTGGTGTTTGTAGTGTTTGCAAATACAATATATCCGAAAGTTGTAGCAGATCCTGTCCAGTCTGTTGTGATGTTTCCATTTCCGCTCAATACATATTCAGATCCATTAATAAATAAAACATTTGGTCCGTTACTATTTAAGTTGTTTGAGAAGCGGATGCTGCCACCTGAATGATTGAAATCACCATTTACCGAAACATAATTACTATCGGATGTTGTGGTGTTATTTGGACTGAAGAGTGTATATGTTCCTTGGCTCATACTAAAATTACCGGCGATACTCACAGTCGTTTTTCCGCTATTGTTTTTTTGATTTACAGCTCCACCGCTCATGGTTAAATTATTCGATAGAGTAGTAGTAGCGAGACCCTGGTCTTTCGAAAAATAAATGGTGCCTCCCGTTATAGTCACAGCTCCAATTATTCTCGTATTACTTGTGTGATTCACCAAGCCGAAGTTGATGGTGCCTCCACTAATGTTAACTACACTATTAAAAATATTTGTTTCTATTCCATATCCAGCATTTGGGGAAAACTCACCAGTATTATTGCCATTAATCGCTGTACTTCCATTACAAGTTAAAGTAAAGGAAGAGTTATTCGCAACACTGCTTAGGTTTGCCATTCCATTTCCTCTGAAAATACTGGTTCCGCTGCTAATTGTTATAGATGTTTGTCCGGTTACAGTGAGCGAATTATTGACTCCTGCGCTGGAACAGGAATAGGTAGTCATAAATATTCCTCCTGTGAAATTTAAATTGGCAATTGTAATTGCGCAGGAACCTGAATTGTTTGTTGTCGCATTCCATATTCCTCTGAAATCACCATCCGATTGGTTGAAAGCCCCTGCAATTGTTAAGCTACAGTTTCCATTTCCAACTCCCGTCACACCGGTGTTCCATATTAAATCGAAGTATCCTTGGTTGTTAAAATCTCCGGATATATTCATGGTAGCACTCCCATTTCCGTCTAATATTCCATAAAACTCACTGTATGTACTGCCGCTTTTTTGTGTTGTTAAATTACCACTAATGTTGGACGTGAAATTTCCTGATCCTGAATTTATACCTATGAAATATGATTTTGTTAAATTCACATTTCCCGATACATTAAAGTTGACCGTGCCATCGTGACCATTTGCTCCAACCAAGTATCCTTGATTAGTCATAGTCAAATTCCCATTTAAATTGAAAGTACAGCTTCCGGTTCCGGATGTATAAAAGCAATCCAATTCTCCTTCGTTGATGCTAATGTTTCCGGTATTTACAGTGAATGATCCGGGATGAGTTCCATTGTAAAAATCAAGAAAGGAGGAAGAGTTCGCAAGTACGATATTTCCAATTGTGGTGTTACTTATAGCACCGGTATTATCTAAAACAATATAGCTACTCGTAATGGTAAGTGTTCCTATAATACTATTGGTTTGTAAAGTGTTTTTCATTTGCCACACTCCTGAAACTCCATTGATGGTGACATTGCCTAAATTTCCGTTCACAACACTGCCTAAGGCAACATTTAAATCATACCATTTTTTAATGGTGAGTGTGCTCGTTGCAGCAAAATTTTCTGTGCATTTGGTAAATAATGTTGATCCTGCAGCAGTGTTAGCTCCAGGATTCCATAAAACTGAAGCTCCCGACGCAATGGTAAAGGCTGTGTTATTGTTTACAATGGTTATGTCGCCGCCGTTAATTTCAAATGTACCTTGGATGTTTAATCCACTAACATTATTAATAGTTAATTTTTTTGAATTTCCTATCAATAATGATCCTCCGGCTTGAATGGTCAAGGATTTACATTGAGCATTGTTAACATTGACATTCGGATTCTTGTTGTTAGCGATGATAACATCGTCAGCCGCCGCCGGTACTCCTGATGGCGTCCAAGAATTACTGGAATTCCAGTTTCCATTTCCCGTATAGGTTTTGGTAACAGCCATAACTGAATGGCTAACTGTAAGAAGCAAGAATATATATATTATATTTTTTTTAATCATTGTATCCATTTTCTTAAATCTTATTCAGCAACAACTTCATTGGTTTTTTTTACAATTACATTTAGCGCTCTTGATGCGATGCTGATTGTTTGAGGCTCATCTTTTCCTTTGTAATCGGTATTGATGACTCTGTTGGCATTGTTGCTTCCTAATAGCATCCGTTCCTGAAGGTTAATGTCTACAGATCGGTAAGTTGTCTTTGTAACAGTCACCTTGTTGTCAGCATAAGATGATTCGTTGCTGGATAAATTAACAACAAGAAGTGCAATGACCATACATCCAAGAATAGACGAAGCAATTACTACGTTTCGCATGCTGTGTTTTTGTGTAACACGTTGTCTCATCTGTGGGCCGCGACTTTTGGGATTGGATGATTTTTTCATTTTTGCTTATTACTTATTAGTTAATTCAATTTTAGTATACGGAAAAAGTTGTGGTTGGTTTCCATTGTAAAATAAAAAAAGGGCCTAATCACAGTGATTAGACCCTTCAAAATATATTTTGCGATTATGCTGTTACAAATGTTAAATCTTCGACAGTAATCGTGTTGTTTTCTGCCATTAACGAAGCCCTTTCAATAACTGCTTTTAACTCTCTAATGTTTCCGGGCCATGCATATTCTAACATGAATTTGCATGCTTCTTTAGAGATGGTATATTGTGGCATTTTATTCTGAGAGCAGAATTCAGTAAGGAATGATTTTGCTAAAAGAATAATATCGTCACCTCTTTCATTCAATGGAGGTAAGTGGATTAAGAATCCTTGAATCCTGTAGAATAAATCTTCTCTGAAACGACCTTCTTTTACTTCATGTGCTAGATTTCTATTAGTAGCTGCGATTAAACGGAAGTCAAGCTTAATGGTTTTGTTGCTTCCAATTCGAGTTACTTCTTTCTCTTGAAGAACACGTAAAAGTTTCGACTGTAGACCTAAATCCATTTCTCCAATTTCATCTAAGAAAATAGTACCACCATCCGCTTCTTCAAATTTTCCGATTCGTCGTTCACGTGCATCTGTAAATGCTCCTTTTTCATGTCCGAATAATTCACTTTCGATAAGCTCTGTTGGAATGGCTCCCATGTTAACAATTACAAATGGTTTTCTAGAGCGATGCGAATTATAATGAAGTGCTTTTGCAACCAATTCTTTTCCGGTTCCGCTCTGTCCTGTTACAAGTACCATCATGTTGTTGTTCTCCACTTTTTGAATAAGACGAAGGACACGCATAACGGCCGAGCTCGACCCAATAATGTTTGAATATTTATTGCGATCGATGATTTGATCTTTAAGAAAATCAACTTCTTTTCTTAAAGTTACTTGCATGGATAAATTACGAACAGCATTTTCAATGTTAGCAATCATTTTTTCGTTTTTTAAGATGTATTCATTCGCGCCATTTTGATAGCAGCTCACCACAACTTCTACATCTTCTTGTCCCGAGCAAATAATGACCAATGCTGTTGGGCAAAGTTCTTTTACTTGTTTCATCAAGGTTAATCCGTCCATTCCAGGTAAATTGTAATCAATGATTACAATGTCAGGTCTGTTCGTGAGTTGTGAAATACAATCTTCAGCTGTAGTGAAGTGTGTACTCTCGTATTGTTCAAATTTGTTTAAACATTGACGAATCAAAGATGCAATCATGTTGTCATCTTCAATAATGAATATTTTTCCAGGAATCATAGTATTTGTATTAAATTGTGTTTTTTATTGATTTGATTTCATTTTCAAGGGATGGATATGCTAGATTGCAAATTGTTTTAATGCGGTTAAGGTTGAATTGAATGGTGGGCATGTCTTCTTTTTTCTTAGCGAGTTCTTCAATTTTTGCAGTCAGAGTTGAACATTCTTTTAAACCTACATAGTTAAAAGAAGGTTTGGCTTTGTGTGATGCCATTCTGATGGCTTCCCAATTGCTCGTCGGTATAGCGTCTTCAATTTCTGAAATGGATTTGGGTGTATTGGCCAAAAACATTTGAATGAACTCAACGAAAAATTCATCGTTGTTGTCAGATATTTCTTTAAGAAAACTTAAGTCTATTATGACGTAAATTTCTTCTGCGCTTGAATTTGAAGTAGCTTCAGTTGAATTAGACGGATGAGAATTATCCGTTCTTGCTTCAACGATGCTACTTTCTTTAGCTGGTTCGGAGGTTGTAGGTTTCTTACCTGTCAATTCAATGATTTTATTTTTTAATTCTTCCGGTTTAAATGGTTTGGAGATGTAATCATTCATTCCAATGCTTACACACTTTTCCTTTTCTCCATTCATAGCATGACCTGTCATTGCTATAATAGGAATGCTATTGTTGGGTGCAGATAATTCTGATCGAATGATTTCTGTAGCACGGTAGCCATTCATATCGGGCATCTCAATGTCCATTAATATTACATCGTAGTATTTTGCTTTAGCCATGTCCACAGCTTCAATTCCGGTGATCGCAAAATCACATACAATTCCCCATTCTTTAAACATTTTTTGAATAATGAATCTATTGATGTCATGATCTTCTGCAACAAGAATTTTTAGTTCTGTGTTGAGTGTTTCCGTTGTTGCTGCAGGCTGCTGTTTCTTAATGTCGTCTATTTTGCAAATTTTATACGGCAAGCAAAACCTGAAGGTTGTACCTTCATTGGGTTTGCTTTCCACCTGAATGGTTCCATTTTGCTTTTCAATTAATTGTTTTGTTATGGTTAGTCCTAATCCGGTACCACCATATTTTCTGGTAATGTCATTTCCAGCTTGAGTAAAGGATTCAAAAATATTTCCAATTTGACTTTCTGAAATACCAATTCCAGAATCTTGAATAACGAATTCCAATACAGCATAGGAATCATTCTTCTCTTTTATTTTTGCTCCAATTAAAACATATCCTTTTTCTGTGAACTTGATGGCATTTCCTAACAAGTTGTTGATGATTTGAGTAAGCCTCACCGGATCACCTATAATTTCATTAGGCAAATCACTAGAGATTTCTGTTTTTAATTCAACTTTTTTCTCAATGGTTTTAGGAATGAAAGCTGCTACTGAAGCAGAGAAGGTATCTTTTAGGCTAAATGGAATTTCTTCAAATGTCATTTTGCCTGAATCCACTTTAGACAGGTCCAAAATGTCATTTACGATGACGAGTAATGTATCAGCAGATTTTCTTATCAGATCAAGATAGTTTTTTTGCTCCTCTGTTGTGTTGGTGTTAAGTACAAATTGAGTCAAACTGATGATTCCATGAATCGGCGTTCTGATCTCATGACTCATGTTAGCCAAAAATTGCTCCTTGATTTTTGAAGAAACTTCTTTCGTTTCAATTTGATTCATTAAAACTTCTTCGTTTTTAATGAAGGAAGTAATGTCTATGGCAACTCCCATCATTCCGCTTATATTTTGTTGCTCATCTAGAAGCGGAGTGTAATTCACATCAAAAAAATGACCGTTTACCTGTGTTTTGTAATGCAGTTGATCAGATTCTTTTGCATTGTGAAAGTCTTCAATTCTAATAGGTAATGTATTGCCAAAATCCTTGAGGTTATTTCCGGCAATGGCATCTGGTTTTATGGAAAGGCTATGTGCCGCCCTTCCTTTAAAAAGTGTGATGGTTCCGTCGTTTTTTATATGAAAGAGTAGGAGTGGAGAACGTTCTACAATGTTTTGAATTTTTAATTCGCTTTCAATTAATGCAATTCTTGCATCTTCAGCATTGTTTTTTGCTTCTTTGATAGTAAGAATGAAGCGAAGGCTTTTTGCGACGCTGGCAGGTGTGATTTGGTTTTTTGTAAGAAAGTCGGAAGCGCCAAGTTTCATACATTCAACCGCCATATGAACATCCTCTTCACTGGTCACCATAATGATGAATGCACCATTTCCATTGGCGCTATAATATTTTAAGAACTCTATTCCGTTTTTTTCAGGGAAATAGTAGTCGAGAAATATGCAATCGAATTTCTTAATCGAATTAATCGCAATGGCCTCTTCTATAGACTTACTAATTGTAATTTCAATTTCAAGTCCCGATTTACTAATGGCATTTACCATTAACTTGGCATCTTGATCATTGTCTTCAATGATTTGTACTTGAATTTTATTTGTGGAATGAATCATTTTTGTTTTTTTAAATTACATCATTGAGATTTCAGGTTGTTCACAAAGCTTCCAGTAATTATTTAAAATGGTAATGGAATTCACGAACTTTTCAAAGGATAAGGGTTTTAGAATATAACCCGCTACATTCATTTTATAGGCTTCTATTTTGTCGTTGTCATCGTTCGACGTTGTCATTACGAATACTGAAATTGATTTAAATTCCGGGTCATTTCTCAATTCCTTTAAAAATTCAAGACCATTCATCTTTGGCATGTTGATGTCAAGAAGGATGATTCTTGGTGTTGGATTTAATTTGGGTTTTCCATTTGTACCTCTTAGCATGTTAAATGCTTCAATTCCATTGAAAGCGATATGCAATGGATTCGTAATGTTCGTCTTTTTGAATGCTCTTTGAACATTCATAACGTCTACGCTATCATCCTCAACTAAGAGAATGTTTAGTAATTTGTCATCAGTTTGCATTATGCGTATTTTTTGTCGGTTGTGTTAATTTGATTCAAAGGCCACTCAATGATAAATTTGGTCCCTATATGTAGTTTGGATTCTATCCATATTTTTCCTCCCATTTCATCGATGATGTTTTTAACTATCGATAGTCCAATACCAGTACTTTCTTTTTCATCTTTTACTGACAGAGTTTGAAAGAGATGAAATATCTTTTGATGATATTCCTCTTCTATTCCTTCTCCATTGTCTTCAATAAAGAATTGACACTTGTTGTCTTGTATTGTTGACCCGATTGTAATTTTGCCAGCCTGTTTATCGTTGTATTTTATGGCATTACTAATTAAGTTGATAAAGACCTGATGGAATCGTGTAGGGTCTGTTTCAATAATTGGCCATTCTCCTTCCAGGTTGATGATAATATGTTTGGGAGGTTGTAATAATTCAATAATATCATCAATGTTTTTTCTTGTATTGATTGTTTCAATTCGCTTTTCTTTCTTCTCAGCTTTTGCATAGGAAAGTATCCCATGTATGATGTTTTCAAGTCGAGCTGCTCTAGCTCGTAACATTTTCAGGTGATTATCAATTTCGTTGGTGGCATTGGATTGTAAATCTTCTTCGATCCATTCCACTAAGTTGGAGATTCCACGTAGTGGAGCTTTCAAGTCATGTGCAACTACGTATGCAAATTGATCTAATTCCTTGTTGGTGTTTTCAAGTTGCTGTATTCTTTCTTTATAAATATGAATTTGCTCATTGAATTTCTCATATTCTTCCTCAAAGACTTTGGTGATGGTTTGTAGGTTGGTTTCACTATTACATATTTTCTTTTTTGACTTGTTTGCTTTTATTATTTTATTCGCAATTTTTATTAGCGCTTGAAAGTTTGGATTGTTGAAATTTGATTTTGCTTTCTCACTTAAAATTTGGTCGATTTTGTATTGACTCAGTTGTTCTTGTATATCACCAAGAAATTGCAGTACCCTTGGATCGTTTTTTAGATCACCCAGGTGTTTATCTTTTAAGAATTCTAATTCAGATTGGTCCATACTTTATTTTGTTTCTCGCATTGTAGTAATAGTCATTGATTGATTTAACGCTACGATTGTTTCTTTATCTATCGTCGAACTCGTTTCTTCACACGAGTAAAATCCTGTTATTGCTGTTGTTTCTCCGAGGATTTCACGAATCACTTCAACTTCTTCTTGAATTCGAGCATTGAAAATTGATTTCCTACCTATATGACTAATTACAATAGCTAAATCGGGTTGCTTTAAATGATGATGCATGCTTCTGCCGGCATTTTTTGTTGCATCATTCAAACTGTTTGAATTCTCTTTCATCATTCTAATGGTAGCACCATTTGGAACAGTTCCTGAAAAAGTCATACTTCCATCATTTTCATTGATAGAAGTAATTTTTCTTATTACCGCTTCTTCACTAATACTCGATAACATACTAATTGGATGTAATAGATGTTGACCGGCACTGTCAATGGTATTTTGACTGATGTATTTTTTATAAAGTTGATAAGCCGGTATGTTTTCTATTTCATAAATCGTTTGATTCTCTGACTTTGTAATTTTTAGTTCTTCACCGGTTTCTTCCCAACCAATCATACTTTGATGCGACACTGTTAAATGATTTCCGTAAAATGCAACAGCCGTAACTTTGCCTTCGCAGGGTTGTTCATTTAGTCCGATTAAAGTGTTTTTGAAATTGCCACTGCTACCATTCATCCCACTAGAAATCACAACTCCTGCAGGAACATTCAATTCGATCTCATTTAAAAGTTCAATACCATTGATGTGTTGACTGTCAGCAAAAACTAGAATATTGGTAAGGTCAGGGTGATTTAATTTTGTTGAAAGTTGACGACCTACCGAGATCCCATCCAGGAAATCCATGGAGTTAAATGAAGATGTTAAAAATTTTGTTTTTTCAAACCGAATTGCCGTTAATGAAATGGTGTTATCATTGATTTGCGTATCTATAATTTCTCCGGATGTGGAGTTCATCAATATATCTGCCTTCGGATAATTGTTTCTGATTTCTTCGTAAAAACCTAAACTGGACAATAGTATTCGACTGCCAAATACAATGACCAATTGATAATCTTTACAATCTCGTAAGTCGCTCCGAAGTGTTTCCCAGGTATTCTCCGGGGTCCACTTCTTTTGTTCAATTTGCATTTTAATCCAATTTGATACGATTTTTACTTTGATTGCGTATCAATTGTTTCAAGCAAGAAGCTGATAGTGCTCTCGAATTGACAAAAAATCGAGAATTCTTACATGAAAAGATGTAAGGTGTTTTTATTTAATGAAAAGATTAGAATTAAAAATTAGGCTTTAATAAGTATCTTGAATAAAAAGAATCAATGGCTTTAACTGCTTCTTCAGAGGAATCAACAATGCTGAATAGATTTAAATCTTCCTCATGAATATACTTTTCGGGCACAAGCACTGCTTTGATCCATGACATTAAGCCCGACCAATATTCTTTACCAACTAATATAATTGGAAATCTTCCGATCTTCCTAGTTTGAATTAAAGTGAGCGATTCAAATAGTTCATCCATAGTACCAAATCCTCCGGGAAGAACAACAAAACCTTGAGCATATTTGATAAACATTAATTTTCGCACAAAGAAATAATCAAACGTGATGTTTTTGTCAAAATCAATAAAATGATTTGGAGCTTGTTCAAAAGGGAGTTTAATATTTAATCCTACAGATTTACCTGTTGATTTTTGTGCACCCTTGTTAGCAGCTTCCATAATTCCTGGCCCGCCACCGGTAATAATACCATAGCCTTCGAGAGTTAACTTATGCGCAATTTCTTCGGCAAGCAAATAATATTTAGAATCTACCGGTGTACGTGCAGATCCAAATATGGAAACACAAGGACCGATTCTGCTCATTTTTTCAAAACCTTCAACGAATTCAGCCATGATTTTGAAAATTTGCCAAGTATCTTGAGCTTTTATCTCCTGCCAATCTTTATCCGTAAATGCTCTTCTTATTTTTGCGTCGTCTGAGTGCATATTCTAAATTATTGAAATTATTTAACGAAGTATTTTATTAAAGGTTATTGGATTAGAAAATTCTTTTTTAAGATATTGTGCTGTAACGGAATTTTTTTGTTTGATGATTTGTTCTGGGCTGCCCTCGCATTGAATTGTGCCTCCTCGAGAACCTCCTTCAGGGCCTAAGTCGATGATGTGATCAGCGAAGCGAATTACATCCATATTATGTTCTATGACCAATACCGTATTTCCTTTATCAACTAATTTGTCAAGCACTTCTAACAATATTCTTACATCCTCGAAGTGTAATCCTGTTGTGGGCTCATCTAGAATATAGAAAGTGTTTCCAGTATCTCTTTTAGAAAGCTCTGATGCTAGTTTTACTCGCTGTGCCTCACCGCCAGATAATGTCGTGCTTTGTTGTCCCAAGGTAAGGTATCCCAAACCAACATCTAAAAGAGTTTTTATTTTATGTAATATCACCGGCATGTTTTCAAAGAATTCTACAGCCGTTTCTACACTCATGTTTAATATGTCATTGATGGACTTGCCTCTGTAGCGTATGTCTAGAATTTCCCGATTATATCTCTTTCCATTACAGCTTTCACAGACTACATATACATCCGGTAAGAAATTCATTTCAATGGTTCTCATTCCTGCTCCTTGACAATTTTCGCAGCGGCCACCTTTTACATTGAATGAAAACCAACCGGGAGGATATCCTCTGACTTTTGCTTCTGTCAATGATGAAAAAAGATTTCTGATGTCACTAAAAACTCCAGTGTATGTTGCCGGATTGGATCGTGGTGTTCTTCCTATCGGACTTTGATCAATTTCAATGACTTTGTCTAAATGTTCAATTCCTTTTATGGATTTATAAGGAAGTGGTTTTGTTTGTGAACGATAAAAGTGCTGGTTGAGTATCGGATAAAGTGTTTCATTGATGAGTGTTGATTTCCCGCTTCCTGATACTCCACTCACACAAATAAATACTCCTAATGGAAATTCAACATCTACGTTTTTTAAATTGTTTCCTTTGGCTCCTTTTAATTGAAAAGTTTTGCCGTTCCCTTTTCTTCTTTTTGATGGAAGTATTTGTAATTCTCCTGATAAATATTTTGCAGTTAGAGAATTTGAATTACAAACTTCAATCGCACTTCCACTTGCTACTACACGACCTCCATGCACACCTGCTCCAGGACCTAAATCAATCACATAATCTGCAGCCATGATCGTTTCTTTGTCGTGCTCAACAACTATGACAGAATTTCCTAAATCTCTCAGATCTCGCAACGATTGAATGAGTCGTGCATTGTCTCTCTGATGTAATCCAATACTCGGTTCATCCAAAATGTACATAACTCCTACTAGTTGCGAACCGATTTGTGTCGCAAGCCTTATTCGTTGTGATTCTCCTCCTGATAATGACCTAGAACTACGATTTAACGTCAAATAATCCAATCCAACATCAAGTAAAAACTTAATGCGTTTATTGATTTCTTTTAAAATTTCCTTTCCAATGGTTTTTTGTTTTCCGGATAATCGCTTCTCGACATGCATCGTCCAATCGTACAACTCAATGATGTCCAAATGGGCAAGATCTGCAATGTTTTTTTGATCGATTTTAAAGTGAAGAGATTCTTTTTTTAAACGTGCTCCCAGACACGTTGGGCAGGTAGCAAAAGTCATAAAACCATGTGCCCATTTCTTTAGTTTATTAGATGATTTTTGATCGTCTAACTGAGAAGAGATGAAACTTGCGATTCCCTCAAAACTCATGTTGTAAGAACCAGAGCTTCCCGAACTTTTTTCATGTTCTACAGTAAAAATCTCGTCAGATCCGTATAATATTAAATTGATAGCTTCCTCAGGAATATCTTCTATCGGAGTGTTCAGAGTAAATCCAAATCGTTTACCAATAGTTTGTAATTGTAAGTAAACGGAATTGTCTCTGTAATCACCGAGTGGAGCAATGCCACCTTGCTTAATACTTTTTGTGGCATCAGGAATAACGGTTTTAATATCAATCTCAGGGATGGATCCTAAGCCTCCGCATTTGGTACACGCGCCGTATGGAGAGTTGAATGAAAAACTATTGGGTGCGGGTTCGTCATATGAAATACCGGTACTCGGACACATCAAATGCTGACTTAAATGTCGAATTTTTTTATTTTGTTCGTCCATCACCATCATGGTTCCTTTGCCTTGTTTTAGTGATGTTTTGATGCTCTCATATAATCTCAATGCATTGTCTTCATTGACAACAATTCGATCAATGACTATTTCAATGTCATGCGTCTTATATCGATCTGCTTGAAGTCCTTTTTTAATTTCCTTAAGTTCACCATCTATTCTTACTCGTAAAAAGCCTTGTTGTGCTATTTGCTGAAACAATTCCCGGTAATGACCTTTTCTTGCTTTTACAACAGGCGACAGTAGAAGTACACTTTTACCGTCGTATTCTTTCATGACTAATTCTCTAATTTGATCATCCGTCATTCGTATCATTTTCTCCCCTGTCATGTAAGAAAATGCTTCGGACGCACGTGCATACAGTAAACGCAGGAAATCATAAATTTCTGTAATAGTTCCTACCGTAGATCTTGGATTAGTATTCGTGGTCTTTTGTTCAATAGAAATCACTGGACTCAAACCTTTTATTTTATCCACATCAGGACGTTCCATGTTCCCAAGAAACTGTCTTGCGTATGCAGAAAAAGTTTCCATATAACGGCGTTGGCCTTCCGCATAAATGGTGTCAAACGCAAGAGAACTTTTTCCGCTTCCGCTAAGTCCTGTAATAACGACCATTTTATTCCTAGGAAAAACTACATCTATATTTTTAAGGTTATGCACTCTTGCGCCATAAACCTCTACCCATTCTTCTTCTGATAAATTCATATGGAAATCTTACTCATCTTTATTTTTTGCAAAGGTAAGGGTTCAAATGGAAGCAATTGTATAGTTTTTAATATCAGTATTTTAAGTTCTTAAAAGATGGGCGGTTGGGTTTTAATTTAGTGATCTATTACAAATGGCAGTAAATCTGTTTTGTGTTTAATTGATTCATGCTCAATAGCCTAATTTGATTTATAATGAGAACCAAATTAACCTTTTGACGTATGAATGTCATATGATTATGCTTAGAGACAAATCTGTCGGGGAGTACTTGCGTAAAAATAGCTTGTTAATTTTACTTGCTTTTTTGTGCATTGCAAATACGTCATGGGGTCAAACTCCTGTCGCATCATTTAGCGTCCCGAATGCTCAAGGATGTGTGCCTTACAGTGTGCAATTTACGAATACAAGTCAAAATGCTGTTTCCTATCAATGGAGTTTTGGAAACGGGAATACTTCAGTGGTGGCGAATCCTAACAATGTATTCACGGTGGCTGGAACATTCAATGTTTCCTTAACTGTTTTTAGTGCCTCCGGACAGTCAAATACAACTTCTTCGCAAATTATAATTCATCCAAAACCACTTGCTGATTTTAATGTCAATCAAACTAGCGGTTGTCAAGGATCTCAAGTTTTTACTTTTCAAAATCAATCTACATTATTTGATTCTTGTGTTTGGGATTTTGGAGATGGTACAACGAGTAATTTATTTAATCCGCAACATGTATATTCTATATTCGGAACGTTTAACGTCACACTTGTCGTTTATAGTAAGCAGTTTGGTTGTAGTGATATTAAAGTGAAAAATGCATTCGTTACGATTTACCCCGCACCAACCGGTGTTATTTCCGTAAACGATTCTGTCACTTGCGATAAATCATTCAATTTTCAGTTTAATTCAAGTATGCTAAATGCAAGTACATGGCAGTGGAATTTTGGAGATGGATTTACTTCTTCGTCTTTGTCTCCTTCACATATATACGCAGATACAGGGAAATACAATGTTACATTAGTTCTAACAAGTAACAAGGGTTGTACTAATACAATCAGTCTTGCTTCGCCTATACATATCAAATGGAATCCAACACCGACTACAACTATAGGTGATGATACAGTTTGTATCCCAGCTAATATTCTGTTTCATACGAACCAATATGCTAATGCACTTTATAGTTGGAATTTTGGAAATGGTATTGTGAAATCAGGAGCGTCAATTTATTATTTGTATCCCGATAGTGGTTTGTATCCTGTCACATTGAATGTAGTTTATTCAAATGGATGCCAGCAAACAGTTAATGCGGGATCAGTAAGGGCTTTTAAAAAGCCTGATTTCGTATTTTGGATGACGAACCATACTGGTTGCGCACCGCTAAATGTCCAATGTGTAAATCAACCGAATGGAAATTACACATGGCTTTGGGATTTTGGCGACGGCACAACATCAACACAGCAAGTTCCTTCACATGTCTATACGAATCAAGGTGTATACAGTGTTACATTGACGGGTACAAGCACGAATGGCTGTACTTATTCCTACACACAAGGGCTGAAAATAAATGTGTTTTCACCAACCGCTGCTTTCACTACAGATATTACCAGTGGATGTCCACCTCTAACAGTAAATTTTACAAATAATTCAGGTAAAGCTGTAAATTATATTTGGGACTTTGGAGATGGAACAAGTTCAACTCAAACGCATCCTACTCATATTTATACATCTTCCGGAACGTATACTGTAAAATTAATTTCTTCAGATGCCGGTGGTTGTCGAGATACTTTGATTCGTACCAATATTATAAACGTTGCTGCTCCTGTTGTGAACTACCAAACTCCTCCGGTAGTGAATGGATGCGCTCCATATGCTGTGAATTTTTCAGATGCATCCGGTGCCGCTGCATTTTTGTGGAATTTTGGAGATGGCACAAGTTC
>Ga0209181_10007569_pt1 | contig 14844 bp, 14 predicted proteins | sample MAT05_FD_187208 | JGI IMG/M metagenome (GOLD analysis project Ga0209181, IMG submission 187208) | Freshwater microbial communities from Lake Fryxell liftoff mats and glacier meltwater in Antarctica - MAT-05 (SPAdes) (version 2) | ecosystem: Environmental > Aquatic > Freshwater > Ice > Liftoff... | reverse complement strand
GCCGCGTATCGTTTGGTCAACTGTGTTTCCATAGCCTTGCCTCCTCACTTACGTCAAGGCATGGTATTACTTGTTTGGTTCCGGCTCGTCCGGCTTAGGGAAATCGTATGAGCATCGAGTGTGAATATCCCATCCCGTTCGTCGCCAAAGTAACGATAAATAATCCGGCGCGTCGCAATGCGCTGGGGGAAGCTGAATTCAGAGCGCTCGCCAAACTGTGGCCGACGTTGAACGCTGACACCGACATTCGGGTGATTGTCCTGTGCGGCGCTGGTGATCTTGCTTTTTGTGCGGGCGCCGATCTTGGCGCAGGCTTGGAGCATCTTGCTGACATCAATGACACGGTGAACAATGCGCTACTGAAGACAGCTGTATTCAGTAAGCCCATCATCGCTGCCATCAACGGGCATTGCGTGGCTGGTGGATTGGAACTGGTTCTGTCCACGGATATCCGGATTGCCGCATCTTCTGCGCGGTTCGGGTTTCCCGAGGTAAAGTGGGGAATCATTCCCTCTGGTGGTGGAGCCCTGAAGCTTGCCGCCCAGATAGGTCATTTGCGAGCGATGGAAATGCTTTTGGGCGCCGAATTGAAAAGCGCACTGTGGGCCAAAGAGATTGGCTTGGTGAGTGAGGTCGTCGACGGCGCTGATGCTGCGCTGAAAAGAGCGATGGCTGTTGCCGAGCGGCTCGCTGGCTATGCGCCCTGCGCGTTGCAGGCTACCAAGCGCCTTGCTGCCGAATCGACGCGTGCGGAAGTGCTGCGTCTAGGCTCGTTAGAGGCGGACGTGCTGGCGCTCGTGCGAACAACCGATGAACGGGCCATCGGTACGGCGGCATTTTTGTCGAAGACGGCGCCCCAATACATGACGCCACCCCGCTTTCTTGCTCCGCAACACGAAAAAACATGTGGTCGATAACCTCGGGAAAACACTTACATATGAATTATGAATCACATATCATACTTCATCATAATGCACTATAAATTGATAACTTGGTAACTACGCCACCAACTGGCGGAGGAACACGATGACGGAAATCTTGCAACTTACTGTCACCGGCATTGCGGTTGGATGCATCTATGGACTAGTGGCCTTGGGGTTCGTACTCATCTACAAGGTTGGCGAAGTCGTCAACTTTGCCCAGGGTGACATCATGATGCTTGGTGCCATGCTCGCTATCACCTTCATCGTTTCTTTTAAGATGAACTATTGGATGGGCCTTGGACTGGCAGTGGTGGTCATGATGGTTGTCGGCGCCCTCATCGACATGATCGTGGTAAGGCGTATCGTGGGTTACCCTCAGTTCGCCATCGTGATGTTGACGCTTGGGATCGGTTTCGTAATTCGAAGCGTTGCCAGCTTTGTTTGGGGTCCTAATGCACGAACGCTTAGTACCCCGTTTAGTGCGGGCATGTGGAACATCCAGGGTCTTGCGATTTCGCACACCTACATCTCGCTTATCGTTGGTACGATGTTGCTCTGTACGGTGCTCTACCCCGTCTTCAAGTACACACGGGTTGGCCAAGCCATGCAGGCAGCGTCGGAAAACCAACTCGCGGCTTATTACATGGGAATTCCAGTCAAGCGCTACATGTCTTTGGTTTGGGCCATTTCAGCTGGGGTGGCCACCTGTGCGGGCGTTTTGCTGGCGCCGGTGACCCTAGTCGATGTCAACATGGGGTCGATCGGCCTAAAAGCCTTTGCAGCCGCCGTCGTTGGCGGGTTCGGGTCGATACCTGGAGCGCTCATTGGCGGCATTGTTATCGGCTTGGTCGAAATATTGGCCGGTGTGGCGCTGGATGCAGCCTGGAGAGATTCGAGTCCCTTCGTCGTGATGCTGGTCGTATTACTGGTGCGGCCCCAGGGAATCTTCGGCTCTTCCGTGCGCAAGAAAGTCTAGGCCATGAGATATGTTTTCAAAACACGGTACGAGCAGGACATCAACCTGTGGAAGCACGTCGGGGATGTGTTTTGGTATGCGTTGCTGATTTTGGTGGCGCTGCTGCTGCCATCTGCGATCAGTGGTTACTACTTGTCCGAAATCAGCATGCTGCTGATCTGGGTGATTGGTGGACTGGGCACGATGCTGCTGGCCGGATACAGCGGCCAGATATCCCTTGGACAGGCCGCTTTTGTGGGCATCGGTGCTTACGCACATGCGATTTTCCTGAAAGCCGGCATTCCATTCTTGGTTTCACTCCCGATGGCTGCTGGCCTGGCTGGTCTAGTAGGTTTTGTAATTGGCCGACCATTGACGAGGCTGCACGGCATTTATCTGGCCATCGGCACCCTTGCATTTGCCTCCATCATGGAACAGGTTTTTTCTCATTGGGATGGCGTGACCGGCGGACATCGTGGCCTGGCGGTCGCGGTGCCTCAGCTGATCGGCGTGTCACTTGATACTGAGATACGGTTCTACTACTTATGCCTCGCCCTGACTTTCATGTGTACCTTGGGGGTTCTCAATTGGCTGCGGTCGCCAACAGGTCGCGCGTTGGTCGCAATTCGGGACAGCGAGGTTGCCGCGAAAAGCATGGGTGTTAACTTGGTTCATTACAAGGCATCGGCTTTCGGTGCGAGCGCCTTCCTGTGCGGCCTCATGGGTGCGCTTCTCGCACACAAGATCAGCTATCTCTCTCCTGAGATCTTTAGCCCGCTGATGTCCATTCAGATGTTGACGCTGGTCGTCGTGGGCGGACTTGCGTCCATCCATGGCGTGTTTTTCGGCGCGGCCTTCATCGTGATGTTGCCGGTGCTGATCGGTGCCCTGAAACACCTTTTGCCAGAAGCAATTTCCCAGCAGCCAGCGATCGAGCCGGGCGTTTATGGAATCCTGCTTATTCTATTCGTATTGTACGAGCCGACCGGCATGTATGGAAGGTGGCAAAAAATAAAATACTTTTTCGCGGTGTTTCCGCTCTATAAAGCTGCGACCTTCAAAAAGCAGAAAACATACATGCGTTCGGAGCGTCTGAAATGAGCTTGCTTGCGCTCGAATCCCTGACCCTCAGCTTTGGCGGCATCAAGGCCGTTGACGACCTGAGTTTTTCGGTCGAAAGGGGGGAGATATTCACAATTATTGGACCAAACGGCTCGGGTAAGACCACCATCTTTAACCTGCTCAGCCGGTTCTATAATCCGTCCCGCGGGCGAATAGTGTTTGACGGCGAAGACATCACCGAAATGCCTGCACACACAGTGGCGGTGCGAGGAATTGCAAGGACGTTTCAGAACATCGAGCTGTTTGAAAGCGCTTCCGTGTTGCGCAACATTCTGGTCGGCACGCATGTTCACCGTTCTACCAATATGCTGCAGGATATGTTCTTCACGCCTAAAACGCGGAGCGCGGAGAAGGGCAGTCGCCTGCATGCCGAGGTCATCATGGACTTTTTGGAATTGCAGGCTTATCGGGACTCACTTATACGTGATCTCCCGTATGGCATCCGGAAAATCGTCGAGATCGCCCGCGCACTTTGCACACGGCCTAAGCTCCTGCTGCTGGATGAGCCATCTTCGGGCCTCAACGTTGAAGAAACAGAGGACCTTGCGTTTTGGATTCAGGACATCAAGCGTGATCTGGCCATCACCGTCTTGATGATCGAGCACAACATGAGCTTGGTCTCGAGGGTTTCCGACCGTGTTCTGGCCCTCAACTCTGGTCGGGTCCTGGCCATGGGAAGCTCTTTTGAGGTCCAGCAACATCCCGAAGTGATTAGGGCCTACTTAGGAGACGCAGTATGAGCTCCAAAATACTGACGGTGCGCAATGTCGAGACTTATTACGGGCCCGTGATGGCCATTCGCGGCGTGAGTTTCGACGTGGAGAGGGGAAGCATTGTCACGCTGCTGGGTGCCAATGGAGCTGGGAAAACCACAATCCTGAAAACTATTTCCGGTGCGATGGATCCGCAAAAAGGGACGATCCAGTTCGATGGCCAAGCCATTCAGGGCATAAGCCCGGACCGGGCGGTCGCATTAGGCATCAGCCATGTTCCAGAAGGGCGGGAGGTATTTCCCTTCATGACCGTCCGAGAAAACCTTGCGATCGGCGCCTACATACGCAACGATGTCAGCACACAGAAAGAAGACCTGCAGCAGGTTTTCGACTACTTTCCGGCGCTGCTGCGCCGTGCAAATCAGGCGGCAGCGGCGCTTTCTGGGGGCGAACAGCAAATGCTGGCTCTAGGACGCGCCCTGATGGCCCGACCCAAGATGATTCTTCTGGACGAACCGTCATTGGGCTTGTCGCCATTGCTTGTCAAAGAAATATTCGGGATCATTCGTCGCATCAATAAGGAATTGGGAACCACCATCCTTGTCGTCGAACAAAACGCCAGCACTGCACTTAACACAGCAGATTATGGTTACGTCCTGGAGATGGGCCGCATCGTTCTTGGAGACACGGCCGAACGGCTGCGTGAACAGGACGATGTGAAAGAGTTCTACTTAGGCATCAAAAGCGAGGCGGTTCGCGGCACGCGCCGATGGAAACGCAGGAAAACATGGCGCTAATCATGAGTGAAACTATTTCTAGCAACTTCACTCAGTCGGCGCAGTCAACTTTCCCGACGTTCCTGATCTACGGCTGCGACACCGTGCCAGCCCTGTTCTGGAAGAAAGTGGGTCAGCGCGGCGACCTTGTCGCCATGCGTGAGAAGGACCTAGGCATCTGGCAGGAAACGTCCTGGAAAACATACGGTGATCAGGCGCGCCTGTGCGGCATGGGACTGCGTAGTCTCGGCCTCCAGCGCGGCGACGTGGCATCAATCATTTCGGAGAACCTGCCCGAGTGGTTGTTCTCGGACATGGGAATACAAGGCATTGGATGCATCCCCAATGGCATCTACCCCACGGATTCCGCCCAGCAACTGTGCTATATCCTGAATGACAGTGCTACAAGTGTGCTGTTTGTGGAAGACGAAGAGCAACTGGACAAAATACTCGCAGTTAGAGCAGAGTGTCCTTCGTTGAAGGCGGTTGTTGTATATGACATGAAGGGCTTGAAGGGTTTCAGCGACACCCAGGTCATGTCCTTCGAGAAACTTTTGGAACTCGGGTCTCGCTATTTGGCGGAGAAACCCGGAGTGTGGGAGCAGGAGATCTCCTTGACAGCGGCGGATGACATTGCGGTTTTGATTTACACCTCCGGAACCACGGGCGCACCCAAAGGGGCGATGATATCGCACCGCAACCTTCTTTATCAGCTACAACACAGTGAGCTCTATTGCGACCTCGGCCCGAAGGATGATGTCCTGTCTTTCCTGCCGCTCAGCCATATTGCCGAACGCAAATTAGGCATGTTGTTTTCTCTAAAGACGGGGGCGATCCTAAACTTTGTGGAGGGCCTGGACACGGTCAACCAGAATCTTCGCGAAGTGGCGCCGACATTTTTATTCGCCGTCCCGAGGTTGTGGGAAAAGTTCTACTCCGAAATAACTATCAGGATTTCAGATGCACCGTGGCTGGCGCGCCGCGCTTACGTCCTGGCCATTAGAATCGGAAATATGCTCGCGGACGCCCGCCTTAACGGGCGCCCGGTTTCGCCGTTACTGGGTGCAGCGTACTGGATGGCGGATGTGACGGTCCTGCGGAACATCAAGACGATGCTCGGTTTAAGCCGTGCCAAAGTTTTGGGAACCGGAGCTGCACCCATTGCGCCTGCGCTGCTGAAATGGTATCTCGCACTCGGCTTCGAAATGCGCGAGATTTACGGCCAAACCGAATGCGCCGGCATTGCGACCATCATGCCGTCTGAAAAAAGATTAGGAACGGTCGGGAAGTCGCTACCCGGTTCGGAGGTCAAGGTGTCCGAAGTCGGGGAGCTTCTGATCAGGGGCCCTCACGTTTTCAAGGGCTACCTCAACGCACCCGAAAAGACTGCGGAGACTGTTGTGGACGGCTGGCTCAAGACCGGTGACGTGGGGCATATTGACTCAGAGGGTTACGTCCACATCACCGACCGTATGAAGGACATCATCATCACGGCTGGCGGAAAGAACATCACTCCCTCCGAGATTGAAAATCTATTGAAGTTCTCCCCCTACATATCCGATGCCGTCGTCGTAGGCGACAAGCGAAAGTTTCTCACCTGTCTGGTCATGATCGACCACGACAACGTGGTCAAGTATGCACAGGACAAGAACGTACCATTCTCGACCTATTCATCGTTATGTCATGCAAAGGAGGTCCAGGATCTCATTGGAATCGAGATCGAGAAGGTGAATCAGCAGTTGGCCCGTGTTGAAACCATCAAGCGCTTCCGCTTGATCGATCAGATGCTGACAGCCGATGATGAAGAGTTGACCCCAACGATGAAACTCAAACGGAAGTTTGTGAATCAGAAATACGCGTCGTTGATTGACTCAATGTACCAAGACTGAAAACTCAATTTAACTATAGGAAACGTCATGAAAAAAATCACCAAGTGTCTTGCCACCGCGATCTTGGCACTGCCATTTTCGATACAAGCCCAAACTGTCCAGGGGGTTACGCCGACGGAGATCGTATTGGGCAAGCACACTGATCTTTCGGGCCCAGCCGCCAGCTTTGGGGTGCCGGTTACCAACGCGTTTCGGATGAAGATCGACGAGGTAAATGCTCAGGGCGGTATCCATGGACGGAAAATCAGGCTAGTGGTGGAGGACGCCCAGTACCAGCTTCCGAAGGCGGTTCAGGCCGGCAACAAGCTGATCAACCAGGACAAAGTGTTCGCCATGGTCGGTGCAGCTGGAACCCCAATGAATAATGCGGTTCTTCCGGCGCAGATGAAGGCCAATGTGCCCAATCTGTTTCCGCTCAGTTGGGGCCGTGCAATGTCCGAGCCTCTCAGTCCCCTTCTGTTTGCGATATACCAGCACTACCCGGATCAGATTGGGGTTGGCATTCGTTACATGGTTGAGAAAAAGAACAAAAAATCTGTTTGCGCGATGTACCAGGAGACAGACTTCGGACGCGACGTGTTGGATGGCACCAATGCACAGCTGAAGAAGCTGAACTTGCCGCTTGTTGCCTCTGTGAGCCACCGCCCAACCGAGCAAGATTTCACGGCCGCGCTTGGAAAGCTGAGGGATGCCAAATGCGACCTGATCGCCCTCGGAACAATTGTTCGCGACACCATCGTTCCCTATTCAGCGGCGCGCAATATGGGCTGGACTGATGTCGATTTTATTGGCACTGCGGCTAGCTACGATCTCATAATCTCCGGTGCACAGGGTGGGGTAACGGAGGGTCTGTACACCGTCGGATATTTTGATCCCCCATATAGGAACACCGCTAACCCAGCTGTCGCCAAATGGTTCGATGCGTACAAGGCACGATTCAATGTTGATCCTGCCATTCAAGCAGCGCTTGGTTACGTCATTATGGACATCACGCTAAACGCCATACGTGACGCTGGCAAAGACCTGAATGTCAAAACACTCGCGGCTGCCCTAGAGCGCATGAAAGGTTATCAGGATATGTTTGGCGGACCTCTCCAGAGTCTTTCTCCCCAATCCCATATTACCGCTCAGTCTTCCATGATCTACAAGGTGCAGAATGGTCGGTGGGTTCGGGTTGCCGAGAGCAGCAATTAATCCCGTTAACGGTGTCAATATAGGGCAGCGTAGCCAACAGCTAGCAGCAGGGATCTCGGAGTGTGGACTCTGCCTCCCTGCCGCCAGGTCTGGCAGTTGCACCGCAACCAGCAGTTGGTGAAAAGCGCTGCGTCAGTAGGACGCAACGTCCCTATACGGGGTATTCAACCAGCAAGCCGCTTGAAAAGAGTAGATTCAATTGTCTTCAGTAGTGTCCCAACGTTTGCACATCAGGACGTCATAAGTTAAAGATTCTCTTAAGGAATTCAGTGTTTTGGTCTGATCTCGATTTGAACGTCAAAAGTCAGACTTGGGGTTTTTTGCGTATTTCCGCCCAAAACCCCCATGCACCAAGGCGAGCTCGAATTTGCGCAACTCATGCTCTATCTGCCAGTGAACACGTTTCGCCGTTGTGTCGCCGATCATCTCGGGGAACACAAGGTCAAAGACTTTTCATGTCTGGATCAGTTCGTTGTCATGGCCTTCGCCCAGTTGACCCACCAAGAGTCGCTGCGCGACATCGAAGTCAATTTGCGCGCCCAAGCCCGGCGGCTGTATCACATGGGGTTTCGCTGCTCGATTATTTCGCGCAATATGCTGGCCAACGCAAACGCCACGCGCCCATGGCAGATCTACGCCGACTTTGCGCAGCACCTGATTGGCATGGCGCGTACCCTGTATGCCAACGAGCCCTTCGCCTTGAAACTGGATGCAACGGTCTACGCGTTCGACGCCACCAACATCGACCTGTGCCTGTCGGTGTTTGCATGGGCGCCGTTTCGCTCCACCAAAGCCGCCATCAAGCTGCATGCGCTGCTGGATTTTCGCGGCAACATCCCCAGCTTCATTCACATCACCGACGGCAAGACCCACGAGGTCAACACGTCGGACGATTTGACTATCGAGTCGGGCGCGTTTTACCTGCTGGACCGAGGTTATCTGGACTTTTCCCGGCTGTATGTCATCCACGAATCGAAAGCATACTTCGTGACGCGTGCCAAAAGCAACACCAAATTCAAGCGACGCTTCTCGCACCCGGTGGACTGGCTCAACACGCAGGTACTGTCCGATCAGACCGGTGTGCTGCGCATGTTTTACTCGAGCAAGGTCTACCCCACGACGCTGCGCCAGGTGGTGGTCAAAGACGACGCCGGGAAACGGCTGGTGTTTCTGACCAACAACTTTTCCCTGAGCGCCGAGATGATTGCCAGTTTGTACCGCCAGCGCTAGCAGGTCGAGTTATTCTTCAAATAAATCAAGCAGCACTTGCGCATCAAGGTGTTCTTCGGCGCCAGCGAGAACGCGGTCAAGACGCAGATCTGTATTGCCATATCCACCTACGTGTTGATCCCCATCGCCAAAGAACGTTTGCATCTTGATCACCACAGCCTGTATGAAATCCTACAAACCCTGAGTCTGTCCATGTTTGAAACTATCCCTATAAATCAACTACTTACGCCACCATCATCGGATTCAGATGCGGAATTCGAGCCCAATCAGCTTGTTCTCCTCTAAAGAACGTTGGGACACTACTGGATTGTCATCGTAAGTTATTCTGGACACCTTCAGGCCATACCGTTCGAGCTTTTTTTGGAGAACCTTAATGAAAACCGAAGTGCAGCATCAACTGATGCGCAAGGTGTTTGCCCATCTGGATGCGGGCACCACGGATCTGACTGATTCCATTTACAGGAATCCCGTCGCCAACTACACGAATTCCGAAGTACTGGCAGCCGAGATAAAGCATCTTTTCCGGGAGCTACCCTTGTTGATGGGTTTCTCTTGCCTTCTTCCCACGCCCGGCAGTTACATCACCGATGAGCGAAGCGGCGTTCCCATACTGATGGCGCGGGGGATGGATGGTCAGGTTCGGGCATTTCTCAATGTCTGCCGCCACCGTGGCTCACGGGTAGCCGAAGGCGCTGGTTGCAAGAGGGTATTCATTTGCCCGTATCACAGCTGGACTTACGATCTGGAGGGAAAGCTGAAGGGAATACCCGACGGCAGGAATTTCCCCGACATTGCTCTCGAAGAACACGGGCTGGTGCCCCTCCCCGCTGCCGAACACAACGGCATGCTGTGGGTGCGGGCAAAACCTGCCGCAGACGGATCGACCGCACTCGATATCGCGACTTATCTCGGTGCACTTGATTCGGAATTCGCGAGCTACGAGTACTCGAACTACCACCACTACAAGACCGCGGTGATCGAGCAAAAAATGAACTGGAAACTGGGGGTAGACACTTTTCTGGAGGGCTACCACATCAGCGAGCTACACAAAAAATCAGTCGCTAAATATTTCACTCACAACTTGGCTATGGCGGAGACTTTCGGGCCTCACATTAGGGTGGCCCTACCTCGTCGATCCATAGAAAAACAGCGTGAACTGGATCCCTCGGAATGGAGCTTCGTTCATCACAACACAATTGTCTATGTGGTCTTTCCCAACACCGTGCTGGTGATGCAGCTTGATCGTGCCGAAATCTGGCGCTTCTTTCCACTAGATGGTAAGGTTAACGAATGCGTCCTGTACCTGGACTTTTTTGTTCCCCGTCCAATGGATAACGACGCGGATACGGCCAGGATGGAGAAGAGCATGCAGATAACCATGAACACCGTGTTGAAAGAGGACTTCGCCACATGCGAGACGATGCAGAAAAACTTTACATCCGACGCCCAGTCCCACACTACTTTTGGTCGAAATGAACCTGGACTGACTCACTTTCATAAAACGGTGAAGGTTTACCTGTCAAATGCCGATGGCGCGTGAAGGATCAGGTGGAAAGTCGCAAATGCGCGTGCACCAGAGAGTCATCGACGGCCACTTAGTCGAATTGACAATGGACAATGCCGACAGGAGTAACTCTTTTGGCGGAGCAGAACTTCGCGCAATCGGCGATTTCTGGGCAGACCTCTACCGGGAGTCACAAATACGCGCCGTCTTGATAAGCCCAGCCATGCTGATCGAACCGGCTGGCTTAGGCTCGGACGGTTCCCCTCTAAGTGCGCCAGACTCAGTCCGTGTATTTAGTTCGCCCAAATCATCTTCGGCTCCCACCCAACCAGTAATTTTACAACAGGAGAGACACGGCTATGACCAATGCACCGATAATTGATAAGGTTTGCATAGTGACCGGCGGGGGCAGCGGAATCGGCGCCGCGCTGTGCCGAGCCATGATGGCCGATGGGGCAGCCGGAGTGGCGGTCGTGGATTGCAACTTGCACGCGGCCCAGGAGATCGCCAATGAGTTGGGGTCGGCCGCGGTGGCCATCGGCTGCGACGTGGGCGACGAGGCGGGGGTGAACGCCATGGTCGACACGGTGATGGACCGGTTCGGGCGCATTGACGTGTTGTGCAACAACGCCGGCATCGCCAACGACGGTGACATCTTGGCCACGTCCATAGCAGTGTGGGATCAGCAATGGCAGGTCAACCTGATGGCTCACGTCTACGCGGTACGGGCCGTGTTGCCCCACATGTTGAAACGAGGCAGCGGCATTATCCAGCACACCGCCTCCATGGCCGGCATCCTGACCAGCCACGGGACTTGCACCTACGCCACCACCAAACACGCGGTGGTCGGGCTGGCCGAATGGTTGTCCATCAGCTACCATGATCGCGGCATCAGGGTGCATTTGCTGGCACCGCTGGGGGTCAAAACCCCGATGTTTGATACGTCACCAGATTTCGCCCGCAACGCTGCTAGTGGTCCCATCAGCGAACCGGAGGAGGTGGCCCGGCAGGTTCTCGACGCCTTCGCCGAGGAGCGGTTCTTGGTGCTGACCGATCCTGTGGCGCAGACGTGGATGGAACGTAAGGTCACCGATTTGGAGCGCTGGCTGGTGGGGATGCGCCGATTGCAGGGCCGTCTGTTCCCGCCTGCCTCGTAACTAGGGGGTTAGGGCGTGGTTCGAAAGGTAGCGTTTTTGAGTAATGCGGTCAATGTGAAGTTTGAATGATTTGCCTTTAACTCACCGGATAGCCAACCGAAAATATGGTAATTTATTTTGAACCATGCACTGATTTACGTCGTAGGGTAGGAGCGCTAACTTGAATTCGCACACACTAAATAGCTTTTGAACTAATGGGTTCTTGACTGGATGTGTAGTTAATTCTTATATTGGAAAATCGTAACTATTTCCTCCCAAACTTGGCCAAGCAACATGTGCCTGATACCTTTCCCGGAAAGCCACTCGAAAATGACCACACTTGCCACCCATTCGACCAATCCTTCTTCCAATCCCACTGTCGCCATTTATCCCTCGCACTATATCAATGGCCAATGGGTCAAGGCCCAATCGCCAGAGACATTGCCTGTCCACGACTCCAGCACCGAAGAGCTGATGGCCACGGTCCCCTCAGGTACCGCACTGGAAGCAGAAGCCGCGGTACGCGCAGCACGGGCCGCGCTTGATGGCTGGTCTGCACTCCCGGTAGAGACCCGAGTCGCATTCCTTGACAGGGTAGCCGCTGGCGTGAAGGCTAGGACTGACGAGTTGGCCCTGGCAATTGCCCGGGAAGTCGGCATGCCGCTCAAACTGGCGCGTGCCATACAGGTCGGTGGCGCGACCTGGCATTGGGGTAACTTTGCCAAGGTGGCACGCAGCTTTGAATGGGAGAAAAAAGTCGGCAATTCACTGGTCGTTCGCGAGCCGATCGGTGTCGTGGGTTGCATCACGCCGTGGAACTTTCCGCTGAATCAAATCACGGTCAAAATCGCACCGGCACTGGTGGCTGGCTGCACCGTGGTGCTCAAGCCAAGTGAAATCGCCCCCGTCAACGCAATGATTTTGGCCGAAATCATTCACCAAGCCGGCTTGCCGCCCGGCGTCTTCAATCTGGTCAATGGCTTGGGGCCGGTGGTGGGCGAGGTACTGGCCACGCACCCCGAGGTAGACATGGTGAGCTTTACCGGCTCGACGCGCGCCGGCAAGCGCGTCAGCGAGCTGGCCAGCCAGTCGGTCAAACGCATCGCGCTGGAGCTGGGTGGCAAATCTGCCAGCGTCATACTGGACGATGCCAACTTTGAGGCCGCCGTCAAAGGGACCGTGGGGGCGTGCATGCTCAACAGCGGCCAGACCTGCTCGGCGCACACCCGTATGCTGGTCCCCGCCAGCCGCTATGAAGAAGTCAAAGTGCTGGCCAAGGCAGCGATTGCAAAATTCAGCATTGGCCCCAGCCTGGATGAGGCCAGCAAGCTCGGCCCACTCATCAGCGCCCACCAGCGGGATCGGGTGCTGGGCTTTATCAAGACTGGCATTGAACAGGGAGCAGAGGTAATTGCCGGTGGCGCAGAGCCGCCAAAATTTGACAAGGGCTACTTCGTGGAACCTACCATCCTGGGCATCAAACCCACCGACACGCTGGCCCAGGAAGAGATTTTTGGCCCAGTGCTGGTGGTGATTCAGTACCAGGACGAGGATGATGCCGTTGCCATTGCCAACAACACCATTTATGGCCTTGGCGGCGCGGTTTGGGCTGGCACTGACGAAAGGGCCATTAGCGTGGCACGGCGTATGCGCACTGGCCAGGTTGACATCAACGGTGGCCCGTTCAATACCAACGCACCGTTTGGTGGCTTCAAACAGTCGGGTAATGGGCGCGAGAATGGAGTCTATGGGCTGGAGGAGTTTCTGGAGTTCAAGTCACTACAGTTAAAGCCAGCGGCCTAAACTCCTCTCCGTCAATCGGTGTGGCTCAAAATCGAGTAAGGCTTTTTCGGGTGGCCATCTGTTGAGTCGTAAAAAAAACCCGCACGGATGCGTAAGGGTGATGGGCGCGAGGTGCCCTTGCCCCTGTTTTCCGGACTCCATGAGCTGCCCATTATGCGGACTTCCTGTCTTGCTGCTGGGCCGCGATCCAGCGTTGCTCAAACGTCATGGGACTGACGTAGTCCAACGTTGAGTGCAATCTTCTGTGATTATAAACAGTCAGCCAATCAATCACTTCATCCATGGCCTGTCTGCGCGCGGCAAATCGCCTGCCATACAGCTGTCGGTTTCCCTTCAATCTGTCACTTTTGAACTTTCAATTGGCACTGAACACCTTTAATGTGTCACCAAGTAGCTCTTATTCTAATTCGCATTAGAAACACAGCTAATTATCCACTCCCACCCGGCGATTGATTTCACGACAGTGGGATTAATTTCCAAGGCTTTCAGACCCGTCACAAGCTGCTCCTCCAGAGCATCAAGGCTGTCAAACACGATGTTGTGAAACCACTTCTCCCGCAATTCATCCCAGATATGTTCCTGTGGATTGAGCTCGGGCGAGTACGGTGGTAAGAAATGCAGCCTCAGGTTGTCCGGCATCTTGAAACCCGCTTTATGGGTATTCCGGTGGAGCGTGACCGGTGATTCCGGTGATCGTGACCGGTATCATTTTAGGAGCATGAAAACGGGATTCCGGTATCGTGACCCTCGGCGCTCACCAAATCTGACCCCCCTGTGCTCACCGGAATCTGACCCACCAAGTGCGCAGTTGTTGGCGGCTTGGTGAGGGCGAATGATGGGTGGGTGACGCTGGCGCTGGCGCAGGCGCTGGCGCAAAGGCCGGCAAGTGTGTGACGCACTGCACTGCCCCGGTTATGGGCGCAGGCGCAAGCTGCCAGGCGAAATCACTTCGCCGTGCGTCGTGTGCTCGGATGGGGTTTGGCGTGCGAGGGGGTTGGCTTGGCACCAGTTTCATTGCCGCCTGGGGCGGGCGAGCGCAATGAGGGTCCGTCGATGCGGATGGTGATGCAGTGGTGCTGCAATCGATCGAGCAGGGCGTCCACCATCTGCTTGTTGTCGAACAACTCGTACCAGCGGGGATAGTCGAGGTTGGTTGTGATGATGGTACTGACGCGCCCGTAGCGCTGGTCCATCAGGCGAAAGAAGGCATTGGCCTGCTCGGCCTTGAGGTTGAGGTACCCGAGTTCGTCCACCAGCAGCGGCTGCATGCGGCTGAGCGAGTTGAGCAGCCGCGTGGTGGTGCGATCAGCCAGCGACGCATACAGTTCGTCCAGCAGCGTCTGGGCGTTGTAGAAGCGCCCGCGCCAGCCGTTGATGCAGGCCTGGCGCAGCAGACCCATCGCGATGCCGGTCTTGCCGGTGCCGGGCCCGCCGATGAGCACGAGGTTGTCGGTGCGGCGCAAGAAGTCCAAGCCCGCCAGGCCAAGGATTTGAGCCTTGTTCACGCCGCTTTGGCGCTCAAAGGGAAACGTGTCGATGCTCCATTGCCAAGGCAGCCGCGCGTGGGCCACCCGATTGGCCAGGGCACGCTCACGTTGG
>Ga0209181_10007568_pt1 | contig 14844 bp, 10 predicted proteins | sample MAT05_FD_187208 | JGI IMG/M metagenome (GOLD analysis project Ga0209181, IMG submission 187208) | Freshwater microbial communities from Lake Fryxell liftoff mats and glacier meltwater in Antarctica - MAT-05 (SPAdes) (version 2) | ecosystem: Environmental > Aquatic > Freshwater > Ice > Liftoff... | reverse complement strand
GAACGCCTCGCGAAAAGCGACACGTTCATCATGGAACAATTTGCGCATTTCCTCGACGAACTGCGCACGACCAATGACGGCGACGAACCGATGCTCGACCGCACGATGGTCCTCTTCGGCAGCGGCATGAGCTACGGCCACAGCCACGCGAACAGCAACCTGCCGATCCTCCTCGCCGGCGGCCGCGGCCTCGGGCTGAAACACGGCCAGCACCTCGATTACAACAAGCCGCACCTCAAGGAAGACTACACGCTGAGCTACGACGAATGGCGCGCGCTGTGTGGCAAACCGAAGGACGACAAGGCGCGGCTGAGCAACGTGATGCTGACCATGCTCCAAAAGATGGAGGTGAACGCCGAGAATTTCGTGGATAGCCTCGGGCCGGTGTCGGAGGTCGTGAGTTAGCGGGCCGGCGCGAGCGTTCGGCGGAATGGACGGTCGAGAAACCGTCGCGCCGGTAAATGTGACGCTCGTGGCACCGGGCGCAGGCTGGGCGCGGCTCTCCAGCGAGTCCCGTCTTGGAGGATGTACCGAAACTCAATTAAGCCGTGGATAGACGCGGATTTTCGCGGATAAGAAAACCTTCGCATTCTCTGTATCCGCGTCCATCCGCGTCCATCCGCGGCTCAGATTCAGCTCTTCGGCCGGACTTCCGGTCCATTCTCTAAGAGGATATACTGGAAGTCTGATTTCAGGGCTCAAAGGCCGGGTTTTGACGCAGAGGCGCAGAGTGAACAGAGAGTTTCGCAGAGGGATTTCTCGTGTTCCTCTGCGTGCCTCTCACTCCTCCTCTGCGCCTCTGCGCCTCTGCGTTCAAAAAGAGACTTCCGGTAGATACTCTTAGGTGCTCAGAGGCTCACGTGGAAGGTGTCGGTCTCGGTGACGCTTTCGACGAAGGCGGTGAGGAGGGCGATGACTTTTTCGATGTCGTCGAAGTGGGCGAGTTCGATGACCGAGTGCATGTAGCGCAGCGGGATCGAGACGAGGGCGCTGGGGATGCCGGGGCCGACGTTGAAGATGACGTCGGTATCGGTGCCGCTGTAGCGCGAGGAGCTCTCGTGCTGGATGGGAATGTTTTGCGCGGCGGCGACGGCGAGGAGGCGCTCGATGACGAGCGGGTGATTCGCGGTGCCGTGGGTGATGCTGGGGCCGCCGCCGAGTTTCACTTCGCCGTGGACGGCGCACTCGATGCCCGGCGTGTCCGTGGCATGCGTGACGTCGATGACGATGGCGAGGTCGGGCTGGAGGCGCTGGGCGACCATACGGGCGCCGTGGCCGCCGATTTCTTCCTGGATCGCGTTGACGGCGATGACGGTGGAGCGCAGCGCGTCGCGGCGGGTGCTGAGGCGGGCGAGGACCTGGGCGATGATGAAGCCGCCGAGGCGGTTATCGAGCGCGCGGCCGACGATGCGGTCTTTGCCGAACGGTTCGGCGCCGTCGGAGTAGACGGCGGGGTGGCCGACGCGGATGCCGAGTTCGGCGACTTCCTCGGGTTTCGACGCGCCGACATCGACGTAGAGTTCGTGAATCTTCGGCGCTTTCTCGTCGGCGAGGCTGTCTTTGCGGAGGTGGATCGCGGTGTTGCCGATGAGGCCGCGCACCGGCCCGTGGGTGCCGAGGATGGTGATGCGCCGGCCCCGCGCGGTGGCGGTGTCGCTGCCGCCGATGCGGTCGACCCGGAGGTAACCTTCCTTGGTAATGTTTTTGACGATGAAGCCGATCTCGTCGGCGTGCGCTTCGAGCATGATGCGGCGCGGTTGCGGCGCCTTGCCGTCGATTCGGGCGGCGAGCCCGTCGATCGTCGCCCAGGCGTTCCCGTAGGCGTCATTTTCCACGCGATCGGCAAATTGCCGCGAGTAGGCGGCCCATTTCCGCTGGCCGGGCAGCTCGAAACCGGTGGGGCTGGGCGTGTTGAGGAGGTCGTAGAGAAAGATTTTGGCCGAGTCGTCCATGGCGGGGATGCTGAGGCAGTGGCGCGGGGGAGCGAAAGCGCAGATTTTTTCCCGATCGCTCGCCACGGCAAAGTCGCGGTGGGCGGGATCCGCGTGAAATCGCGATGACGGCAGGAAACGCGCAAGATTGATCTTGCGACCGGCGGCAAAGTCTCCTACCTAGGCAAGTTAGTGGGCGGAGAAATCGCCACTCGTTTCCGTGCCGCTCGTCGCTGGTGTGGAGATGCCGGAGCCGCCGGTGTCCGATTTCCCCCTCCAGGGCCGGATGACGCCAGCGAGCCAGCGACCACAAGAAGAAGACCGGGCAGCCCCGCCGCTCCACGAGGTGCAGCCCAACCCAGCCGCAGCCAATCAATCTAAATCAAATTCGAGTCAACGGGCGAATCCGTGCACGGGAAGTGCGTGTGATCGTCGCCTCCACCGGCGAACAACTCGGTGTCCTGAAGCTCTCAGACGCCATCCGCCACGCTCAGGGACTGGGCCTCGACCTCGTCGAGGTGGCCCCGACGGCGAATCCCCCCGTCTGCCGCATCGTGGACTACGGGAAGTTCAAGTACGAGGCGTCCAAGCACGACAAAGAAAAGAAGAACGCCGGCAGCAAGCTGAAGGAGATCAAATTCCGGGTGAACTGCGCGGACCACGACTACGTGACGAAGCTGCGGCACGCGGAGGAATTTCTCGATAAAGGGAACAAGGTCCGCGTCCAGCTCCAGTATCGCGGCCGCGAAATGGCGCATCAGGAACTGGGCATGCAACTCATGGCGCGGGTGAAAACCGATCTCGTGACGATGGCGAATGTGGAACAGGAGCCGAAGCTGATGGGCAAAAGCGTGACGATGACGCTCGCCCCTTTGCCCGCGGCCAAGCGCAAGCGCCACTTCCTCAGCGACCATGAACTGCCGCCATTGGAAGACACCGATCACGCGGAGCCGGGCGACGAAGAAGAGGACGACGCATAGGCCGCGCGAGGCGGTGGCCGATTGCTACGGAACCACCGAAATGACGCGAGCAGCGCGGCGAGGCAACTAAGCCACGCGACGTTCGACCATGCGGCCCAACGCGGGACGAGTTCTGCCGTGGATGCGCCGAAATTCCACGGAAGTCCGCCGCTGATCGTGTTGTAGAACGCGAAGCAAAAAACGGAACTCGCCGCCGTCACGACCGCGAACGACCGCGGCGTGAAGACGAGGAGGAACGGAGCCAGCCAGACGAGATACTGCGTGCCGACGCCCGGTGCGAAGACAAAGAAGGTGAGCCAGACGAGCGCGAGGGTGCCGAAAATTTCACGGCCGGGGAGCGCGCGGCGCGTCCAGGCGAAGCCGAGCGCGGCGAGAATGATTACGATTTTCAACCCGCCCATCACCGCCTGCTGCACGGCAGAGAGTCCGCTGAAACCGACGGGCGTAAACGCCGGGCTGCCGCTCCAGGTGAGCCACCAGGTGATGCCCCACGCGCCCCAGTTGCTGCTGTAGCCGAGGACGTTTTTGACGAAGATCTCCGGCATCGCCAAGAGCGGCACGGACCAACCAGCGAGAATGATCCCGCCCGCCACCACGAAAAATTGCCGCGCCTTCCCCCGCCCCAGCCAGAAAAAGAAAAACACCGGAGCAACGAGCAGCGGGATGACCTTCACCTGACAGGCCAGTCCGAACCACAACGCGCAGTGGGCCGGTCGCCCGCGTTCGCACTCCAGCGCCGCCAGGACGAGCAGCCAGGTGAGCACGCCATCCAGATTCCCGTGAAAGCCGGAGACCATGAAGCTGACCGGGCTGAGCGCGAGCAGCAGCAGCGCCCACGGTGGCGTGTCGCCCCCGCGCGCGAGGAGCAGCCGCACCACGGCGTAATCCGCGAGGATGCCCGGGAGCCGCAGCAGAAAGTGAAACCCGAGCCCGCCGCTGAGCCCGTAGAGGAGAGCGACGAACCACCCGGTGACGGGCGGGTGATTGAACTCCAGCGTGGCCCGGTACTGCGCGAGCAGGCCGTGCTCCCAGATGAAGCGGCCGAAATTGTAAAACGTATCGACATCGTTCGTGCCGTGGGTGAGCGCCGCGCAAACCAGCTTGGCGAGGAGCGCGGCGAGGGCGGCAAGATGGAAAGCGCGGCGGACGTTCACGCGCCGGTGGTAGCAGGCCGCAGTCCGGAAGCCATGCCGCGTTCGCCCCAAGTGCTCGCAGCCACGATGCGAAATTCCCCGCAAAACGCGGCCGCCGGGGTTGTTTCCGTGACATTTTGCAGGCAATATCCCGCCGCGACTGCACCGGTTTACGGTGCATCCACCATTCTATCCACCTCCAGACATGGCCACGCTTCGCTTTAAGTTCCCCGAAAAAAACGAGCCCACCACGCTCGCGCTCAGCGGCTCCCGCGTCACGCTCGGCCGCCTCCCGCTCAATACCATCCAGATCATCGACCGCACGCTTTCCGGCTTTCACGCCGAGTTTGTGCTCGAGGACGATCACTACCGTCTCCACGATCGCGGCTCCACGAATGGCACCTTCGTCAACGGCGAAACTGTCACCGACTTTCACCTCCGCGAAGCCTGCAAGATTTCTTTCGGCGGTCTCGACTGCGAATACAGCCCCGAGGCGCCCGCGCCAGCCGACAGCGCGAACGTGGAGGCGCTCCCGACCCGCAGCGAAATCAACGCCGTGCGGCAGGAGAACGTGGAACTCAAGGCGCGCATCGATGCGCTCCGCGGGGAAATCGAGACGCTCAACAAAACGCGCGGCCCCGAGACCGGCTCCGGCACCATCGCCGTCGCAAAAGACGAGTACGACAAGGTGCTCGCCGAGCGGGATTTTCTGAAGGAAACGCAGCGCACCACCGGGCAGGAAATCGAACGCCTCAAAGCCGACCTCGCCCAGCTCCAGCGCGACCGCGAGAGCCTGAAAAAAGTGGCCGACGACGCCAAGGCCGAAATCGCCACGCTCATTCCCGAGCCCCCGGCTCCACCCGCTGCTGCGCCCGAGCCCGTCGCGCCCGTCGGGGCGAAACCGGAACCCCCACCGCCCGCAGCGGCAGCGAGCCCCGAGCCTCCCCTCGTCACACCGCCCCCGCCCGTGGCGCCGAAAGAACTCCCCAAACCCTCCTTCTCGCTGCCGACGGCCAGACCCGCGCCCAAGCCACCCGGTTCCCTGCCCGGCGTCCCGGTGAAACTGCCCGTCGCCGCGCCCGCCGCTTTCTCAGCCGGCCCCGTCGCCCGTCCCTCCGCAGGGCCCGCGAGCGCCGCGCCGACCGCCACGCCCGGCTTGAAGCCAATCCCGCGTCCGCTGCCCAATGCGCCCATTTCCCAGATGAAAGGCGGCACCCAAAAGATCGATTCGGAGACGACCGTGAAACCCGTCGTGCCGACGGTCAGAGTCACGCCCAAGCCGCCGCTCAAGCTGCCCATTCAGCCCACCGTGCGACTGCAGCCCGGCCAAAAACCGAGCCTGCCGAGCAACGACCAAAGCGCGACCTAAGAGGATGTACCGAAACTCGATTTAGCCGCGGATGGACGCGGATTTTCGCGGATAAGAAAACCTTCGCATTCTCTGTATCCGCGTTTCATCCGCGTCCATCCGCGGCTTAAATTCAGCGCTTCGCCGGACTTCCGGTTCATTCTCTAAGCGTCGCCGCCCGCGCGATCATTTTCGCGCCTTCTCCAGCACCTCGCTCAGCTTCACCGGCTGCCCGCCGCGGCGTTTGCTTTCGTCCGCCGCTTCCATGAAGGCGAACATCTCTATCGTCTCCTCCGCGGCGACCGGCGGCTGCTTCGTCTGGAAAAATTTTACGATCTCCGCGACCAGCGGCGCGTAGTCGTGCGGCACTTTTGTTTGCTCTGCAAAATTTGTCGTGCCGAAGACCGTGACCTTATGCGGCAGCGCCTTGGTCCGCAGCCCGTGCAGGATGCCGGTGCGACCGCCGCTCCAAATCCCCACCACCGTGTCCGTGTCCGGCGAAGTCGTGCGGACAACCGATTCGCAGCCCTGGCCCATCACGGCGAAGAGCGCTTCGGTCGGATGGACACCGTACCAGAATAAGTCCGGGTGATGCGGCTCGAGGTGCGCTGGCCCATACGAGATCGCGCTGCGCAGCTCGCCAATCGGCGCCTTCTTCAGCTCCACCATGCTCGGGTAAAAGCGATATACCGAAGACGAAAACACCGGCACTCCCGCCGCCTTCGCCAGCCGGAAAATTTCCACCACATCGCGCAACGTGCCGCCGATCGGCTTGTCGATGAAGAGCGGTTTACCCGCCGCGATCACCGGCCGCGCCTGCTCCAGATGCGGCCGGCCATCCACGCTCTCGATCAGCACCGCATCGACCTTCGGCAGCAACTCCGCGATCGAGCCGACGATCTCCACGCCCCACTTGTCGCGCAGCTCCGTCGTGTATTGCTCCACGCGGCTCGCGCTCGATTCGATGTCCGGGCTGAAGGTCTTCACCGCCGCGACGACCTTCGCGCCGGCGACGTGATTCGGTGCGGTCGCGTCGTTCAGGCACTTGGTGAAAGCGGTGCAATGCGACGTATCGAGGCCGATGATGCCGAGCTTGAGATCGGCCGCGGAGGCTGTGTTCATGAGGGCTGCGAGGCAGGTTAGGAGGATGGCACGGGTGGTTTTCATGGGGAGAGAGAGTCAGCGTTGGGGCGCCGCGGTGAGGAACTCAAGCAACGAAGCGACCTCCGCGACGGAAAGCCCGGCTTCGAGGCCCTCCGGCATCGGCGACTTGCCCGTGGTCTGGGCGCGGGTGACGCGGCTGCGCGCGATCGTGGTTTCTCGGCCGAGGGGTTCGTGCAGGGTGATCGCCTCGGGCGTCTCCGCGGCGAGCACGCCAGCGAGCGCGGTGCCATCGGTGAGTTCCAGCGTGTAGGCGGCGTATTGCGGCGCGAGTTCGCGATTCGGGTCGACGAGGTGCGTGAGCAGCTTCTCCTTTCCTCCGGCCACGACGCTCTCCAAATCAGGCCCAAACGCGTAGCCCTCTCCGCGCAGTCGATGGCAGATTGCGCAGCGCTGCTGAAAGATTTCGTGCCCGCGAGCCACCTCGCCGGCGAGTTGCAACGCCGGAGTCAATCGGGTGATGACGTCTTCACGTTTTTCCCCGTTTTGCGCCGGAGCAGGCGGCTGCGCCCGCGCGACCGCCGCACGTTCATCAGCCACCCGACGGGCGAACGCATCGCGCGCCGTGGTGTAACGCGCCGTGAGCTGACCGGCGCGATCGAAGCTGGCGAACTCCATGCCCGCGCGGCGCAGACCTTCCCCGAGCGCGAGGACCAACGCGTCGCTGCTCTTCGCCCCGGCGAAGCGCGCGACCAGCGCCTCCACCTCCGCGCGGTCGTGGCGAGTGCCGATGCCGGTGACGAGCGGGACGAGCAGCGACTCACCGGCCGCGGACGCCGCGAATGGCGTATCCTCGAGAAGCTTCGCCGCAAGCGGCGACATCACGCCCGGCATCAGCGTGAGCATCGCCGCAGAGATCCAGCGATCCCCGGCATCGCGACGCGCGAGGGCGGCCAGCGCGGACACCGCGCCATCGTTGGTCACGCCACCGAGCGTAAAGGCAAGCTGGAGGCGGACGCGCGGGGCGGGATCCTCCGTGAGTGCGGCCAGGCGCGGCCAGAGCGATTCCGGCACGCGGCCGTCTGGGCTGCGTTTTTCGGAAAGCCGCACGGCGAGTTCGCGCACGGCTTCGTCGGCATCGGCGAGACCCGCGAGCACCGCGGCGTCGGTGAGCGCATCGAGGCCATCGACCGCGCGCAAAGCGTGCAGGCGGCCAAGCGGCGATTGGGATTCGGTGAGGAGCCTTTCGAGCGACGGCAATGCGGCACGGTCGCGGCGTTCCCAGAGCAGGCGATCGGCGGTATCGCGGTGCCAGCCGTTTGGGTGTGCGAGCGTGGCGACGAGTTCGTCGGTCGAGGCCTTGCCGAGCTGCGGCAGTGGGCGCGGCTGAAAGCCTTCCGGCGCGATGCGCCACAGCCGGCCGCGGTCGCGCCCGCTGTTCAGATCGAGGTGCTGCTTGATCGGCTCGGGCAGGCTCCACGGGTGCTCGATCACTTCGCGATACATGTCGATGACCCACAGCGCACCGTCGGGAGCGTTGGCGAAATTCACCGGGCGAAACCAGGTGTCCCGCGAGGCGAGGAACTCCACGTTGCGTTCATCCGCCGGCCGTTCGCCGATCACGCTCACTCCGTCGGAGCGGAGGACTTTGCGATGCAAGAGATTGCCGCCCGCGTCGCCGGTAAACGTGTTGCCGACAAACGCCGCGCCGAGCGCATCACCCCGATACACCGTCGTCCCGCTCGCGCCGGTGAAGTAGCCCGAGACGCGCCCGCCGCCTTCCGTCAATCCGGGCACCTTTCCCGAAACTCTCCAGCGCGTGCGGACGACCCGCCACGGCTCATCCGGGCTGATCCGGAAGACCTCCGCCGCCGGTCCATCCGCTGCCACGCTGACCAGTGGCGACGGCAGCGGACACGCGGGGTTCCGCGCCGCGTAGCGCGTGTCGAAAAGGTAAGTGCGCAGGTGGTCGCTGTTGTTGCAGACGAAGCGCCGGCCCGCGTCGTCGTAGCTCATGCCGTATTGCCCGCCGCCCGCCTCGAAGCCGAAATCGAGCGTGCGCGGATCGAACCAGAAGTCGCGCGCCGCCAGCTCCTGCGGCGCGAGGTCCGGCCGGAGTGGCGAGCGGATCAGGCCGCGATTGCCGCTGCTGCTTTGCAGATGGATGCGGTGATCCGGTCCCCACGCAAAGCAGTTCGGCAGCGCCTGCACGTTCAGCTTCGGGTTGCCGGTATTGAAGCCGGTGAAAACGATTTCGCGCCGATCGGCGTGGCCGTCGCCATCGGTGTCGCGCAGCCGCCAGATGTCCGGCGATGCGACCACGAAGAGCTCGCCCTGCGCCCAGATCAGGCCGGTCGGCCACGGCAGATTGTCGGCGAAAACTTCGGCGTGATCGTAGCGCCCGTCGCCCTTCGTCGAGGTGAGTAAACGCACGCGGCCGAGGTGCGGCTGCTCGTCGCGCTCCTCGGAATAGTCGCGCATCTCCAGAACGAAGAGGCGGCCATTTTCATCGAAGCTGACCGCGATCGGGCTGGTGACCAGCGGCTCGCTGGCGATGAGTTCCGCACGAAAGCCGGGTTTGATTTGGAAAGTGGCGGCCGCCTCGCGCGGCTCCACGGCGGGGAAGCGCGGCATCTCGCGAGCCTCGACTGCAGGCGCCTCGGCAGCGAGCAACGGGCGCGCGAGAAGCAGGAGGACCAAGGGGAACATTCGCATGGTGAGTTAAATCGCAGGCGGCTCGGATTCTTGGCCCGCGAGGGGAAGAGAGGAACGCGAAACACGCGAAAGGTGCGCGAAAGCGCGCGGAAAGTAGGCCGTCGAGTGGGCGCGCCCCGCCTGTCCACCCCTCTTTTTTTCGCGGCCTTACGCGCTCCGTCCGCGTGTTTCGCGTTCTCCTCCGCGTCGCAGCCTTTTTCTCCTTCCTTTACGGGAATGCGCACCGGGCGTGACGGCTTTGAGAGGAGCGTGCATCCCGAAACCACCCTGGTCACGAATACAAGCGCATGCTCCACCACTCTTTTGCCCGCGAGATCACCCGATTCGCCGCGCTGCTCGCCATCGCGACTTCCTTGGGAGCGTGTGCCACGAAACCTCAGCCCGTAGCCCAGCGCTCCACCGCCGCCGTGAAAAAATCCGACACCCCACTCCGCACCGTTCGCCGCGTCGATCTCCCGCGTTTCATGGGCGACTGGCGGGTGATCGCCAACATTCCCTACTTCGCGGAAAAGGGCTGCGTGGATTCGATCGAAAGCTACGCGCTACGGCCGGATGGCGTGATCGAGAATTGGTTCACTTTCCGGAAGAAGAGCTTCGACGCGCCGCAGAAAACCTTCAAAGCGCAGGCCACGGTGATCGACAAAACGACCAACGCGCAGTGGAAGGTGGCGTTCCTCGGCGGGCTGATCAAAGCGAACTATCTCGTGATCGACCTTGATCCCGAATATCGCTGGAGCGTCATCGGCCATCCGTCGCGGAACTATGGCTGGATCATGGCTCGGGAGCGCACGCTGCCGGATTCCACCTACCAGGCGATCCTCGGGCGGCTGAAGGAGCAGGGCTACGATCCGGCGCGCTTCGAGAAGGTGCCGCAGGTGCCGCCGCGGAGTTAAGTCGTGGCGGGTGGTGCGTCGTTTTCGGGTTCGGAGATGGGTTGATAGTTGCCGGTGCCGACGAGGCGCTCAAAGATCGGCGAGGCCATCAGCGTGGTGACGACCGCCATGATCACGAGCACGGCGAAGAGGCCTTCCGAGATGATCCCGCGCTGCAGGCCGATGTTGATGATGATGAGTTCCATCAGGCCGCGCGCATTCATCAGCACGCCGATGCCCATCGCCTCGCGATTCGAGACGCCGGTAGCCCGCGCTGCCAGCCAGCAGGCCACGCCCTTGCCGAGGATGGCCGCGACCAGCACCGCGCCGCACATCAGCCAGAGGAAGCCGGTATTGAGCAGGCCGATTTTTGTATTCAGACCCGAGTAGGTGAAAAAGAGCGGCAGCAGCATCGCCACGGTGAGCGGCTGGATGCGGCCGATCAGATCGCGGGAGACCACCCCGCGCGGCATCGCCGCGCCCATCACGAACGCGCCGAAAACCGCATGCAGCCCAATCATGTCGGTGAACCACGCGCCGAGCGACATCAGCGCCAGGCCGACCACGAGTCCCGCATCCGTGAGCGTGCCTTCCTTGAGCAGCAGTCCTTTCGTTCGCTCCAGCACCGGCCGGATGATCGCGAGTGCCACGATGACGTAGCCGATGCCGCCGCCGATATTCACGAACGCGTGGCTCCAGTTGTCGTCAAAGCTGGCCAGCACCACGGCGAGCAGGCACCAGGCCGTGGCGTCATCCAGCGCGCCAGCCCCGATCGCCACGGTGCCCATGGTCGTGCCGGTGAGTTTTTTGAAATGAATGATCCGCGCGAGCATCGGGAACGCCGTGATGCACATCGATGCGCCGAGGAAAAGCATCGCCTCCATGAGCGAGGTCTTCTGCGGAAAGAGTGCGGTGTGATGGAAGAAAAACCAGGCCAGCCCGGCGCCGAGAATGAACGGCGCGATCATGCCGGCGGCCGAAACGGCGATCGAGCTTTTGAGCCGCTTGCGCACGATATCCACGCGGAACTCCATGCCCACGATGAACATGTAAAGCGCCAGCCCGAGTTGCGACGCGGGGAAGAGATAGCTCTGCGTGTCGCGCGTGGTCTGCGAACGATCCCACGGGAAAATCCACGCTTGCGTCTCCGGAAGGAGCAGCCCGAAGAGCGAAGGCCCGAGCAACACGCCCGCGATCATTTCCGCCACGACCTGCGGCTGGCCAAAGCGCGCCGCGATCGAACCGACCAGCCGGCAAAAGAGCAGGATGACGGCGAGCTGGAGGAAGAAATGGATCGCGAGCTGAAGATTATTCATGGGTGGAGACGGGCCGGCAGGTGCTGTAACCCCGAGCTTCTACGGGAAAGGTCTTGGTCGCGGAAATAGACATTCGCTATCGGATTCATAACATCTCGCGATCAGCGACCGACATGGACTTCCGCCACTTGCGTTACTTTCAGGCCATCGCCGAGGAGCTGAGCTTTTCGCGCGCCGCGCAGCGCCTCCACGTCGTGCAGCCGGCGCTGAGCCGCGCACTGAAAGAACTCGAGGCGGAGATCGGCTGCGAGCTGATCGCCCGCACGCGACGCAGCGTGGCGCTGACCGCAGCCGGACGGGTGCTGCTGGACGAGACGGCGCTGATGTTCGAGCGCTACGAGCAGACCGTGCGGCGGGTGAAGCGCGCCGCCGCCGGGCAGGAGGGCGAATTGCGGCTCGGTTACATCGGGCCGCCGACGCAGCGTTTTCTCGGTCCGCTGCTGGAGGAATACGCGCGGCGCTGCCCCGGCGTGAACGTGCATCTCGAAGAACGGACGCCCGAGCGCGTCTGGGAAATGGTGGCGAAAGGGCGGCTGCACATCGGCCTCACCCGCCCCGTGCTGGCTCACACCACGCAGCGCATGCACACGCTGCTGCTCCGCGAGGAGCGGCTCTGCGCCGCCGTCCCGAGGAGCCATCCGTGGAGCGGAAAAAAATCCCTGCCCTGGCGGCAACTGGCGGGTCAGGCGCTCATCATCCTGGCCCGGCGGGAAGGCGCCGGCCTGCACGATGAAATTCTCGCCGCGTTCCGGCGGGCCGGCTTCACCCCGAAGCTCGCGCAAACGCCGAGCCTGATCAGCACCGTGGTCCGCTATGTGGAGAGTGGCGCGGGCGTGGGGATCGTGCCGGCGAGCCTCGGCGAGACCGACCCCTCGCGGCGCTGGAGCCTGGTCGGACTCACGCCGCAATCTGCCGTGCCGCTCGTGATGGTCTGGCGCGGCGAGGCCGATGAACCACCCGTCGCGGCCTTTCGCGCGCTGGTCAGCGAGTGGCTGCGCGGGCGCAAACTTTGGCGCGCCGATTAACGCCCTCAGTGGACCGCCGGTCGCGCGAGATACTGCCCGCGGCCGAGCGTCCCGACGAATTTCCCGTCACGCACCGCGACCTCACCGCGCACCGTGACGGTATCCACGCGCCCCTCGAGCGGCCAGCCTTCGAAGGCGCTGTAATCCACGGCCATCGACTGCGTGGCGGCCGAAATCGTGCCGAACCACGCGGGGTCGAAGACGACGAGATCCGCATCGCTCCCGACGGCGATCGTCCCCTTGCGCGGAAAGAGCCCGAAGAGCTTCGCCGCCTGCGTGCTCGCGACATCGACGAATTGATTCAGCGTCAGCCGACCGCGCCGGACGCCGTGCGTGTAGAGCAGGTTCACGCGGTCTTCGAGCGAGGGGATGCCGTTGGGGATCTTGGTGAAATCGTCGCGGCCCATCGGCTTCTGCGTCACGAAATCAAACGGCGCGTGATCGGTGGCGACCGTCTGAATCAGGCCGGTCTTCAGCCCGCTCCAAAGCACGGACTGGTTGCGCTTGTCCCGCAGCGGCGGCGACATCACATACTTCGCACCCTCGAAGTCCGGCCGCTCCGCGTAGGACTTATCGAGCAGCAGATACTGGATCAGCGTCTCCACGCCCACACGCACCCCGCGCTGGCGGGCGGCGATGGCTTCCGCGAGCGCTTCCTTGCAGCTCAGGTGAACGATGTAAGTCGCCGCGCCAGTCAGCTCGGCAAAGCTCATCAGATGATGCACCCCCTCCGCCTCCACCCGCGGCGGGCGGCTGTCGTGGTGCCCCTCCGGCCCGGTCACCCCCGCGGCGAGCAGCTCCTTCGAGCGCTCCGCGACCAGCGTCTCGTTTTCGCAGTGCGCGGTGACGATCACGCCCAGCTCGCGCGCCAGCTTCAGCGTGCGGTAGAGCTCCGTGTCGTCGATCCCGAACGCGCCCTTGTAGGCGAGGAAGATTTTGAACGACGAATTGCCGCGCGCGACGATCTCGCGGAGTTGCGCCTCGGTGCCGTCGTCGAACTTCGTCACACCCATGTGAAAGGTGAAGTCGCACGCCGATTTGCCCACCGCCTGCGACATCCACAGCTCGAACGCCGCGAGCGGCTCGTCATTGCGCGACGGGCAGCACATTTCGATCAGCGTCGTCGTCCCGCCGACCAGCGCGGCCTTGGAGCCCGTCTCGTAGTTGTCCTTCGAATACGTGCCCATGAACGGCAGGTAGATGTGGACGTGCGGATCGATGAAGCCGGGGAAAACCAGCTTGCCCGTGGCGTCGATGACCTCGGTGCCGGGCGGCGCTTCGAGATCGCGCCCGATGCGGGTGATGGTTTCGCCTTCGGCGTAAAGGTCCGCGTGAAAATCGCTGTCGGCCGTCACGACGCGGCCGTTCTTGATGAGAAGTGGCATGACGGAAGTGCGTTGTCGGTGAATTCGCCCCGGGGTGCGACAGCAAAACACCGGGCTGCTTGACCCAACCGCACCGCTTTGGTGTGCTACCGGGCGGAATTCTACCGCCCACATGGCCTCCTCTCCGGATCTCGCGCAGACGTCCTCGGCTCCTCCGCAAAGCCGCTGGGCTCGCGCGACCCAGGATGTCGGGGCGGACGGACGCGAGGCACTGCACGAACTCGCCGGGAGCTACTGGTATTGCGCCTACGCGTGGTGGCGCAGCGCCGGGCTCGATGCCGCGCAGGCGGCGACGGCTACGCTCGCCAGCTTCACCCGCTGGCTCGATGACACGCCGCCGCGTGCGGACGATTCCGGCGCCGCGCGGATGCGCGAGTGGCTGCCCGCCCGGCTCGCGGAGCTGGCCGCGGAGGACGTGGAGCCGGCCACTTCCCCGGCGATCGAGATCGAGTCCGCGTGGGCCGCACAACGCTTCGCCGACGAACCCCCCGGCCCGCCCGACGCCATCTTCCAGCGCCGCTGGGCGCTCACGGTGCTGGAATTTACCACCACCACGCTCCAGGCCGAATATGCGGCGCGCGGGGAGCAGGCGCTGTTCAATGAGCTGCTGCCCTTCGCCGACTTCGACGCCAGGCGACGACGAGCGTTACTCCGCCGCGGCCAGCCGCACCGGGCGGACAAGCGGGGCGATGCGCCGGGCGGTCTTCGACTTCCGCAGCCGTCAGCGCGAACTCCTCCGCGCCTACGTGGGCGACACCGTGGCCGATCCCGGCGACATCGACAGCGAGATGACCGCGCTGCTCTGCGCCTGCGAAGCCGCCGGGGCGCGCTGCCGTTTTTGCACTGGCAGTCACGGCGGCAGTTCTGGTAGTCCCCACGGCGTTGTGGCCGCACCGTCTGAACCTCCCGATCCTGAGTCCTCCGAGCCAGATGGCTCCGAGGAACCCACCCTCATCGGCCCTCCTTCCGAGGAAGGCCTCACCCTCGACGCCGCGGGCTACACCCCGCCCACCGGCTACCAGACCCCGCGCTCGCCCG
>Ga0209181_10007566_pt1 | contig 14845 bp, 5 predicted proteins | sample MAT05_FD_187208 | JGI IMG/M metagenome (GOLD analysis project Ga0209181, IMG submission 187208) | Freshwater microbial communities from Lake Fryxell liftoff mats and glacier meltwater in Antarctica - MAT-05 (SPAdes) (version 2) | ecosystem: Environmental > Aquatic > Freshwater > Ice > Liftoff... | reverse complement strand
GCTTTTCCACTAAACTTAACCGTTCCGCTCGTTATGGAGAGATTTTCAAAAGTGGTTTCTCCTCCAAAATCCTGCGTACCTCCCCTTATTTCAACTGGGTTTGTTATCGATGTCGCAGCGGTCCGAACCAACGGGCCGTCAATCACGATTATTCCAGAAGCACGATTGTTGATAATCAAATTCTGAGTATTCAACGGAACACTTCCAGTTACCCATAGCGATTTATCGAGTAGGCGCGATTCCGATCGGGGTTGAGTTACTTGGGCATCACTCTTCCAAAGACCCTCAACCCAATTCCCAACTAGAGGCTGATCTCCGGAGGAACCTAACTCTAATACTTTTTCTTTGCTTGAATCGAACGAAATGGATTTTGAATCGATTTGACTCCAATTCAACTTGTTTCCATTGTCAATTACTAGCAAAAAGTCGCTTTTTGCATCCCCATTCAAGTCGCCAAAGACGACTGACGCGGTTTTAACGGACGCCAGCAATCCCAACAATCGAATCTCACGGGTTCCAGAGCTTTTAATGTAACTTTGGCCATTCATGTAGGGTATGTCCGTTGCCCCTGAAGTCAGGTATTCAAATGAAAGTGTACCATTTGAGGAATCACTCCCATCCTTACGAAGAGTGGCAATCGCAACATCATCGCGTCCATCGAAATCGAAGTCGCCAACAACAGGTTGAGACCAAAGTATCAATGGATCACTTGGTGTATTCTGCACGAATTTACCAAATGAAAATCTTGCATCGATTTTTAGAATGGGCGTGGGCTTTAGCGCATCGCCGAGGGGTGCGCAAAAAGCCAAATTTCCATTACACTCTGGTTCTGGATAGAGGTTGAGATATCGAGAAGGTAATACTGTCCCCTTTTCATCTACAACAGTTCGTGACCAATTCAGTTCCCATTCCCATCCAGTTTGATTGTTCGCGCCTTTGATTGTTCTCGCGACAGCGATATCCGTTCCGTACCTCCCATCAAAGTTGCCAATCAAAGGAATGGGCAAATCCGCCTCGCTAAGCTTACGAGCGTCGATGTTGCTCCCAAAACGAAATGCATAGTCAGCAATGTTGTCTCCATCTGAGGCTAGCAAAAACACCCAATCTTTTTGATCGTCTTTTGCCGGTTTAGTAGATGGAGTCAATCTCGCAATTCCGATGCTCGAGAAACCAGTATTGCTCCAATCCCCGGCAAAAGCACGGTCGTGAATCCTCGGGGCGTTTGATCCCGCAATACCTATCGATCCCGCAGCATTATTCAAAGCGGAAAAGCCAAAAAATTGGCTCACCGCTACATTTTGTGATGTGTTATCCCTTCCAAAATCGAAACGAAGCATATTACCTGTTGGCTTGGCGAGCCCAGCTAAGGACACAAGGAGGGATCGGGTTTCCAGTTTCTCAAAAGCGAGTACTCTTTGGAGTAATCCAAGAGATGGAGTGGTTTTAGATATCCATGCCAAGCGCTCCCGTATTTCCGTCACAAGTAGATACTTGTTGCGTTTTACTATTCGGGAAGGTTTGCTCAAGATATTCAGGCATCCGGTATAAGGAATTCTTTGGTCGTTGCGGCGCAACTACAATGGTTTATCCGTAAAAAACATGGTACTCGGTTTGGCATTCTTTTACTGCATTTGGCTTACCAGGAAAGTCAAAAAACAATGGCAAGCACGGACTTTTCGATGCGATTGGTTCGCTTGTGCACTCGGAATTCACCGTGGTGGCGCGACCGATATCCATTACGATTCTGCCTTACACCACGGATTGAAGAATGCGATTTAAGGGTCGATCTACAGAATGGCACTCCCAGGGGCGGTGATTTTATTGGCACAAGTTAGTCGTAGTGGCGGAGCACATGGGTTTAAGGCCAAGGGCCTTTTTCAACATAGCCTGGGGCATCGCCGGCATCGCCCCAGGAACCGGGACAGCAAGGAGTTTCTTTGGCCAACGGCCAATATTCAACCTGGACGCGAAGGATTGAATATGGCCGTTGGACAAACCGATTCGTTTCGTATAATTTTCCAGGGGCGTTGCCCCTGGCTTCATTGAAAAAGGCCGTTGGCCAACAGGGAAGCTAGGCATATGATACTAGCGACTCACACGCCCTTCGTTCCTCAGGGCGTGCCACACGTTGCCTGCAATCTCAGCGACTTGCAAGCAGGCTGGCAGCCTGGATCGGTTTTAACCTACCAAATTGAACGAAAACCGTTCTTCTGCAATTGCGAAAACACTTGGTCAACTGCTCCACCGTTCAATGCAGACCGCTTTCGTTGGCTTGCATTGGTGCCATTTAATAAATTATCCAGATCGAAGCTAGAAAGTGGGACTGCGGCCACCATTTGTGATTGGTTCCCGTTCGAAGCTCCCGATGTGGGTTTCCACTTCCCTGGCATCGGAACATCACCCGACAGTCCGAACGAGACTACCCGTTCTGCATATTGCCCATCGCCTGCGACGTCGAGATACCAATCTCGCCTATTGCGAACCACTCCTACTTCATCGCGACCATCACCGTCCCAATCCCCGACGATTGGCACATCCGTATTGAATCCGAAATTGAGCGTTCGATCTGCCCAGGGATCGCGATTTGTATCTAAGAACCATTGAAGCAATCCCGCGGATTTCCTTGCGACACCCGCGTCCCCAATGCCATCCCCATTCCAGTCACCAGTCACCGGTTGGTCGCTATTGAATCCGAATTCGAAATGGATTTCGTGAGTTGGGTCACGGTCCGTGTCCAGCAACCATTGCCCAAGTCCGTTGGCGCCAGCTCGAACAACACCGACGTTGTCTTTTCCGTCTCCGTCCCAATCACCTACCACTACCTTGTCACCGCGGAGACCGTATGCAATGACGATCTCTGGATTGAGATCACCGTTGGTGTCCAAATACCAATTGAGCATTCCATTTGCACCGGCGCGTACAATTCCAACATTGTCGTATCCGTCGCCGTCCCAATCCCCCACGACAGGAATGTCCCCCGGCAATCCAAAGCGAATCACTTGCTCAGCCAAATTACCATTGTTGGCGTTATCAAGATACCAATTCAGCCCCCCTCGGAACACGCCCGGAGCCGTCGCGATATCGTCGTCGGCAATCGTTCCCGCAGCCAAATAACGGTCTACTTTGGCATCGATCACATCGGTAAGAACGACATTGAAGAACCGATCGCCGTCGACAGTTTTGTTGCCCCAGAAAGTTATTGCAATAATTGTCGATACCCCACCTGCCGGAATCATGACGGTCCCTTGGGCCGATTGATAGTCTCGCCCCGCTAGTGCCGTTCCATCCAATGTCTTGTAGTCGATGCGAATGTCCTCAGTACTAGGCTTGTCCAATCGGACTTCAAACTGCATCGAACGAAAGCCAGGGCTCCCCTCTACCACGCGAGCATCTGCAATGGAGACTCGAGAGCCCAAACCATTCACCAAATTGCTGACATTCAAGCGACCTTCTGCAACGCATAACGATTTCAGTGAATCAAGCTTGTCAACGGATGCTACGATGGCCTCCGAAACTTGCAAGGCGGTAAGCGACGGGTTCATCGACCAAGCCAAAACCGCCGCCCCAACCACATGCGGTGCCGCCATACTGGTTCCATTCATCGGCTTGTAGTTTTCCCCTGGTAGGGTGCTTAGTATGGACATGCCAGGAGCAAAAACATCAACCGTCTTTGCGCCATAGTTGCTGAAGTAGGCTGCTTCATCCCATTGATTCGTCGCGCCTACGGATAAAACGTAGGGGGAATTGATCGATGCGGGATACATGGGCGACCGATCATTGTTAGACGAATCGTTACCTGCAGCAGCCACGAACAAGATATCTTGTGAGCCCCCAGCATTGATGGCTTCGGTAAAGAGTTTTTGTGTGACCGTATCCATGGACGTGCCACCATAGCTATTGTTGGTGGCGCGTACATTGACACCGAACCGCCCCTTCATCATCGTCGTGTAATTGATCGCTCGAAGTGCATTGCTCCAATTTCCGGAGCCGTTTGCATCGAGCACTTTCAAAGCCATCAACGAAACTTCTTGTGCTACTCCGGAGATGCCAATCCCATTATCGCCAGTCGCGCCGATCGTGCCAGCCACATGAGAGCCATGCCCCTGATCATCCATTGGATCGGAATCGTTGTTCGCAAAGTCATAGCCGTAGACATCGTCAACGAATCCATTGCCGTCATCGTCCATACCATTGCCCTTGACTTCGCCGGGATTGACCCACATGTTCTCTCGCAAATCAGAATGGCGGTAGTCGATTCCTGTATCGATCACACCCACAACAATACTTCGATCACCGCGTGTGCTCGCCCACGCTTCGGGTGCGTCGATGTCAGCATCCGCAGTCCCGCCCGACTGCTGCGTATTGTTCAAGCTCCATTGACTACCGGCGTAAAGCGGGTCGTTGGTGATATCCAGGGCACGAACTTTGCGATCTTGCGCAAAGGACTCAATGAACGATTTGCTTGAAAAATAGTTCCGCACCATACCTTGATTGCGGGAAGTTGTTTGTACCAAGATCTGTCCATTGCCACCGAGTCCTCTCAGTACCTCAACACCAAACCGAGCGTCTTGAAAAAGCTTGGGGGTGTCGCGAAGCGTGGTGCTCGCTGCAACATCATCTTGCAACTGAACCACCCAAGTTACTTTCGATCCACGGCGAGCGTTCATGGATTCACGAGCGTTCGAGGAGATGGAAGCTCCCGAGAGCTCTCGAACTTCAGCGAACCAAGCGGGCGAGACTTGAGGGGCCATAGACTCCGCGACATCGCCGGCAAAAACGCGCCGATCCTCCAAGCGTTCCATTTGGAGTGCTCGACTAAGCACCTTGCGGAGTGCTTTGTGATTGTTCTTTCTTTTCGATTTAAACACTTGGTAACCCTTGGCTGTCGTATTTGCGCGGAAGGCGCACGAACGCGCCTAGTATTGGTTAGATAGGTTGTTGGGCTTTGGGGTGGACATTTATTTTTAAAAGTAAGCAGCAAACTATCCATTCGGGGAATTTCTTAAGCTGCGTGTGAATACCAAAAACGCATCAAGAAGCGGACGACGTGTTCGATGTCCGCTTTCGAGCCTCTTTGCTTACCCATTCACTGTCAGCACGAAGCAATTCGCTTTGAGTGATACCCCCCTGAAATGAAACGTAGAGAAACAAAATGAAGAGCAAAAACACCGTCCGAAATCAACAAAACCGCCGAATTCAACTTGAGCAACTCGAAGACCGAAAACTTCAAGCCGCCGACTTGGCAGTCGATGCAATTCATGCTGCACCCTCGAATCATGCAGTACAAGCGATGGTTGCGAAACAGCTCACAACGCCAGTTGTTGTTCACTGTGGAACGGCTGTCCAATCCGCTGTTCCTGCCTTGCAGGCACACCAGGCGGACAAGTTCTTTTCGATGCCACACTTGCATATCCCAAATATTCAAATTCCGCACATTAGTTTGCCATCCATCAACCATGTGATTCCGCACGCACTCTCGGTACCAACACCTGTTTTGGCTCCCGCCGTCCAACAAATCGTCGCGACAAAACCAGTTCTGGTCTCAGCACCGATCAATGCGAACGTATTTGCAACCGCTTTTCAAGCAACGAACACCAAGCCAATCATCACTGCTAAACCAATCGATACCAAGGTAAATCTGGAACCCGTTTTCGGCGATGCAATTGAAAAGATGGTTAAATCGGTGACTCCATCTACGTTTCGCAAGGGCGTCGACTGCAAGGAGTTTACAATCGATAGCAAAGGCAATGTTTCAATGAAGATTGACGTAACCTACAAGATCTCAGCGTTTGGAGTCACCCTCGCGAAAGCCACAATCAAGATTGAAGTGACAACCAATCTCTACGACAATAGTAAGCTCCAAATCAAAATCACTGTGGGAAAGCTGCGCTCGTTCACTATTGGTGTCGATGCAGGTGCAGTCAAGCAGGCGGTAAACGGCTTTATAGGTTCGAACGCTGGTGCCATGCTTAAAGCTCGTCAATAGAGCCATAGATATGCAAAAGCAAACGAATATTAGCCCGCGGGACTCTGAAAGTCCCGTGGGCTTTTTTTGTCTTGGTCGGACGCTAAGGCAAGAAGTTATCTACAATGCGAGATAGCATTTTGCCTCCTAATTGGCACAAATTCTAAGAACATGATTGGAAACCAAACCGTCTTTTGCTATGTTGCGTTTTTTATCAACTTCAGTGTCAATCTGGAACTCGCCAATGACAAGAATCACCTTCCCAACAATTTGGCTCTTCGTAGCGATAGTCTGTCATGCCTCGGAGGATGACCCCCGCACTTGGACAGATTCGACGGGGAAATTCTCAGTCCAAGCCGAATTGCTCTCCATTCAGGACGGTCATGTTGTTCTGAAAACCCCTACGGGTAAAGAGATCAAGATCTCGTTGGAGCGTCTATGCAAAGAAGATCAAATTTTTGCTAGACATAGCCAAATCGAACCAGCTTCAAACCCGAAAGACTCGCCTGTCGAGTCTAAGGCCACGCGCAATACGAAAGCGTCAGCCAAAGCACCTTCGACGGATATCGCAAACTTAAAGGAGTTGGCGACCCGCTTTTACGGTGATCTAAGTACCAAAGATCGTACGATCGCTCGCTCAATGCTGACCGAAGCGGCCAAGTCTCTAGCCGAAGAAAGCAAATCCGCGTTGGCTCACCTGCCGAACCCCGACACGGGCAAGTCTGCCGTGAAAGTTGGAAAGCCAAAAATCTCAGCTGAGCAGGCTACTATTCCCGTGATTGTCCGGATCGATGGTGTAGTGCAAAACACATCATTGCACCTGCGTAAAGTCGAAGATCAATGGCGGGTTTTTGCAATCAGCGCCAAAATGGGAGATGAGGAAAACACGATTAACTTCGAAGCCGCCATTAGCATGAGCAAGAAATCGGAATCCCCTCTTGCTAAACTCAAAGACCAACCGATCTCAATCACGGGTTTAACCCTCACTGGAACACCTGTATCTCTCGAAAATTACAAAGGAAAAGTGGTGCTGATTGACTTCTGGGCGACATGGTGCGGTCCATGTCGAGCGGAGATCCCAAACATTTTAGCAAACTACCAAAAGTACCATTCCGCCGGTTTCGAAGTCATCGCTATTAGCGTTGACGGTGACCTCGATGAGCTGATGTCCTTCGTCAAGGAAGAGAACCCACCGTGGGTAGTCCTCGCCGACAAGCATCCTAAAAACAGTGAGTCCATGGCGAACAAATTCGGTATCAGTGGTATCCCAGCCTTTATCCTTGTCGGACCGGACGGCAAAGTTCTCGACATTAATTGCCGTGGCGAAAAACTGGGACAACGACTCGCTGAAGCTTTTCGCAGATAATCGATGTCGATGGTACGACGTCCGACATGACACCTACTATTAAAGTAGTCCAACGATGACAGCCAACGCATCCAAGAACGTCACTTGACTATCCCCGTTTACGTCAACCATCGCTAGCACAGCAGTATCATCGCTCGAGGGATGGTCGATGGCCTGAATGGGTTTCGCCCGGTTTAGTGCGTTGATGACTACTAAGGCATCGAGTAGCGTTAACTGGCCATCCGCATTGACATCCAGATTGTTCTTTGGGTTGGTCCAGCGTTTTACAACGTCCACTTGGACGTTCGCAGTCGAAGGAACACCTTGACTCAGCAAGGTGTATGTGAATTGAACGTAGCCGAAGAATCCTTGTGCCGGAGTGAATTCGATCGCGTTCCCATCGTTCGCAACAGACACATTTCCTGCCGCCGAATTGCTTACGGCCGTTATCTTATCGGGATTTGCAAAGAAATCGTTCTTAAGCACGTCGAGTCGTTGCAACCCTTCCCCAGAGTACAGTCGGAATACGTCGTCAACAGTATTGGGATTGGATGGCTTGGGAATTGCTTCGGCAAAATTGACGTCGAGCACCATGTCTCGAAAACTTTTGTCACCACCGAAATCGAGATCTTCCCACTCTAGTTTCCAACGATTGCCATTACCCCGTTCACGTAGGTGGTCAAAACGATCGGGATTGCTTGCCTCTACAGAAACGAACAAATGCGGCTGCAGAGACAGATCATTTGTTGGATTGTTTCGTGACCAATCATCAGTGGTTGCGTCTTGGACCAAATAGAAAACAAGGAATCTTCCGGCTTCAACCTTAGAGTGGCTTTGATCGCCTTCGGTTGCACCTGAGTGATGTAGGACCTGATTTTGCGATCGGCCTAACAACGCTTGAAGCCAACCAGCATCCGACGGTCCAAGATTTCCGACTCGGCCTGATGCATCATCAACATATGCAAAGCCGATTTCGTTGTTGTACTCGGCCCAACGCATTGTCACTAGAGAACTCAAATCAATCTTAGTCCCTAATGGTCCAGGAATTTGAAATACTCCTTCAACCGGGTTAGTAGGATTAGATACCCCGGGTGGACTATCGTGTAAACGAACCCAAGCAACGCTATCTTCTAATCCTAAGGCTGCAGCACCGATCTGAATCGCAATCGTGGAATCAACTGTTGAGTCGGCAATTCCGTAAAGAGGTATCTCGACCGACGATTGGCCGGCAGGAATCGTCACATTGGATGGCAATCGAATTTCGCCGCTAGCAGAGGTCGATAATGAAACGACGATGGGCTGGTCAAGTGACCCGCCGCTGCGTACGACACGGAGTTTCGCTTGCGATTGCTCCCCTGACTCGTTCAAATCAATGCGGTCAACAAGCAACGTCAAACGAGGTTTGTCATTTGCATACCAGCCAGCATTTTTTGCAATTGGGTCAGAACTTTGGTAACTCGTGTCGAGAGTCGATCCGATCACTGCACCGTTTCGATCGTACCCAGCATTTTGCCATCCCGTGAAGTCAAAAACATTGCCCAGCAAATAGTGATTGGCTCCGAAAACATTGAATCGAGCCGGATTGAGCGTGGAATAGACGTTGCCATCTGCCGAAAGAAGCCCTCGGCCAATCGAATTCAAGTATTCTTCGTCATTTCCATATTGGTGAATTGCGACGGTGTTGCGTTCGTTTTCACTATACCGTCGCTGGTCCACCACTAAATTGTTCTTCCACTCGACTGTACCCATCGGGAATCCATGCGTCTCAGTCGGGTCGTAGAGCAACCCACCCGAGCCAGTATGGTCGATTGTGTTGACGATGGTATTGAACTCAGCCAACTCGCCAGCAAGTTGATGCCAGCCACCAATGTCGTCAAATCGAATAGGCCCAGAATCAATCAGCAGATTGTGATGCACATGGGAATTGGCTGCGGAGCTACCGATCCCGACATCGGTACAGTTCACGATTAAGTTGCGAGCAACTTCGAAGATGTACTTTTCATCCGGAGTGATTCCGCCAAGATGTTTGAACTCGACTCCCAATCCGGCGTTTGGAATGGAGTTCCGCATTTCGTTTTCAAGGATGCGGACATTGCGGCTGCCAAAGATTACGATATGTCGATTGTTTTGGTTACCGATTTTTTGGCGATCGTAGTTGTCAACTAGCAAATTGTTTTCAACGACAGTGTTGTCGGCACCGGTCAAATAGATTCCAGCAGCGTTGTTGTTCGCTTCACCATCGACATCGTGAATGAAATTATCTCGAACGACGACACCTTTTGTTTCCGCCAAGAAAACTCCCCAACCGTTGGCCGAAACATCGAGTCCGGAGATCGTGATGTAACTTGATTGAAGAATATCAATGGGTGCTAGCTCTGAACCATCGGATGCCTTGGAACGCACTTGAGCACCGGGCATTCCGCGAATCACAATGGGCTTGTCTGCCGTGCCATGCACTCCGCGCAAAAAGAAGCCGCGGGTTGTTTGATCGTATCGATAGGTAAAGTCATGAACACCCGGCATGAGGACCACTTCGTCACCGGGCTGAAGTCCCTTGTAACCAGCGGGGCGATCTGCATAGTTGTAGTAAGATACGAGCTCTGCGGGAGTCGCGAGAGCAGCGTCGGGAGCGAGTCCAGAATTGCTATCGCTACCATGGATTGGGTCGATGAAATAGGCAGCAAATACACACCTTGATTGCAGCGATTCAAGGAACATACGCCGATTTTTTGCTTTCCAGTTTTGCATTTTTCCTCCGAGTTGATGAACCATATGCAGACGACCTTTGAGAGGCAAGCTGCCGAAAAGGAAGTACAGAAGAAGGGAATCGAACCCTCAAGACCTTTCGGCCAACGGCTTCTTAGACCGCTGCGTATGCCATTTTCGCCACTTCTGTAGGATCAATAGTCCCGGACGGACTCGAACCGTCGATTTACTGGATGTAATCCAATTGCCATTGCCGCTAGGCGACAGGACTGAAAAATATGCGTTCAACGCAGAAAGCACTAAACGTGCTAGTGCCTCGACTACGTCGATTTTGTGGGTAGTGGATCTTGTTAAAGATCCTTGCGGTATAGGATCTTTAACAAGATCCACTACTAACGACTCACAAAATCAATGTGGATGCGGCACTACACAACTGAGATACGCAAAAGGAAAAAACATCGGACATCGGTCCGAACTTTTTATCGATTAAGGCGGCGTATGCTCATCGCCAAGTCAGCGAGCGGCAAGGAAGAGGTGATTTCATTGCGATTGTTGGAAATTCAGCCGCCGAAGATATCAGTATACATTTCGCAGAGTCGGCCAGAAGCGTCGAGCTACCAGCAGTCGAACTCGCGAACAAGGGAATCCTAAAATGGGTCCGAGATCTGCGCCGGAGTGACCATGCTCCGTTCTGGGATGCAGGCATACCGGCTGTTATGATTACGGACACCTCAAACTTCCGAAGCCCGTTTTACCACACAGCCTTAGACACAAGTAACATGATCGACTTCGAATTCGCTAGCAAGGTCGTCGTTGCCACTAGTCGGTTGATCGAAAAGTTAGGGAATGTTCAGTCTTGCCAAAACGATTCATTGCGGCACGTGGGATGACCGCAATGGATGACCGTTCAACGAATGATTTCCTGGTTAGGCTAAATCTCTACCATCTGGAGCCCGAAGACTCAAGGGTGGCACGCGGAAAGGCTGTGATTTCATCGCAGCAAACACATTCCATGTGACGTCATTATAAAGTGTAGCATGGCTCTCCGAGTCGTAACCCGCGGCAGGATTCACCAACGCCACGAAAAGTCACAAAAGTCACAAAAGTCACAAAAGTGAAGCCGACCACTTATTTTGCGAGGGATTGCGGCTGGCGCCTCGCTTACGCGTCGGGTTGCGAAACTGCCGCCATCAAGCGTCGGGTTATCAAGATGATGAATTTTGCCTGCCACTACATTGCCAATCTGCCTTACAATTCCACCTTACAAAGCAAAATTGTTCGGTCGTACCGTTTGCGTCTAAAAGTAGTGGAATCTCGCCGCGAGATGGGTTACCATGCCCGGACTCCGCAAGAACTTCCCTATTCGGCGTAAGTTCATATGGCAATGAGAAGTCGCCAATTAAACATCTTCCTAGCAATCTAGCCATGCCCACCGAAAAGCCCAATTCCGATTCTGAGAACAACTCGTTCCCTGAGCAAGAACCTAAGGATAGTAACGATGCTGATTTGTTTTCCGCCCCAGGTCAAACGACACAGGAACGGAGAGAGACGGTAAAGCCGACGGAGCGTTCCCGAACGATCGGCAACTACAAGCTGCTACAGCAAATTGGTACTGGCGGAATGGGCCAAGTCTGGATGGCGGAACAGACTCAGCCTGTTCGCCGACGCGTTGCAATTAAGCTAATCAAAACTGGGCTTGACAATAAACAAGTGTCGGCTCGTTTTGAGGCGGAGCGTCAAGCGCTTGCTATGATGGATCACAATTGCATAGCAAAGGTATTTGATGCCGGTTCGACTCCAGACGGTCAGCCCTATTTCGTCATGGAACTGGTGCAGGGAATCCCAATTACCAAGTACTGTGATGCCAACCGACTGAGCCTCAACGAACGGCTCAGTCTCTTTATGTTCGTGTGCGCTGCCGTGCAGCATGCCCACCAGAAAGGTATCATTCATCGCGACCTGAAGCCATCGAACATCTTGGTCACGCTTTATGACGGCCAGCCCATTCCTAAGATTATTGACTTTGGTTTGGCTAAGGCTTTGGAGCATCAAACGCGGTTAACCGACCAAACTCTTTTTACCGAGTTTGGGCAAGTCGTCGGAACGCTGCAGTACATGAGTCCAGAGCAAGCGGAAATGAACGCACTGGATGTCGATACCAGAACCGACATCTATTCCTTAGGCGTGCTCTTGTACGAGTTACTAACGGGCACCACACCGATTGACGCAGACACTCTCGCAAAACAAGCAATTCTAAAAGTACTTGAAACGATTCGGGAGAAGGAGCCACCGCGCCCTAGTGTACGGCTAAGTGAGTCACGCGACGCGATCGCCGGGATAAGTAAGCAAAGGCGGATCGAGCCCAAGAAGTTACAGCAACTACTTCGGGGCGATCTCGACTGGATTGTGATGAAATCGATAGAAAAAGATCGACGCCGTCGCTATGAAACGGCAATTGGACTCGGTGACGACGTCCAACGTTTTTTGTCAAACGAATCTGTTTCCGCTCGTCCGCCGTCCAGTGCATACAAATTGCAAAAGTTTGTCAATAAGAACCGAGGGCTTGTCGTGTCCTTGTTCACCATCTTTTGCGTTCTGGTCATCGGAATTGCAGGCACTGGACTCTACGCATGGAAAGCAAACCTTGCTGAAGGTCAGGCTGTTATAGATCGCGACATTGCAAGGACAGCCGATACGAAGGCCCAGCAAGATCGTGTGGAAGCAGAAAGAGATCGAGGCCTAGCGTTGGCTCGCGAACAAGAAGCGATCAATGCGAAAAACCAAACCGAACAAGTCTCAGCACGAGCCAACTATTGGGCTGCGTGCGCGCGATGGGAGAAGGGACGAATTAATGATGCGACGAGTCTTTTAGCGTCCATACCAGAAAAATTTAGAAATCTCGAATGGTTCCGACAAGACCAAATTTTCAAGGGATATCGCTTTTCATTGAATTTCAAAGACACCCGTCCAACGTGCATTTGCTGGTCCCCGGACGGAAAGTGGGCTGTGAGCGGACATAGCAACGGAGTGGTACAAATAAGAGACTTCTCTGTGGGGGCCATAGTACGCAACATGAAAGGGTCTAACTCTCCAATCGTCACGATGGCCATTAGCTCCAGTGGCAAGTATTTCGCAACAGGAAGCGAAGATAGAATCCGTTTGTGGCAGATTGAAGACGGAAAGTTAATCAAAAGTATTAAGTCAAGTACATCGCTTCCTGCGATCGCCTTTAACAGCGATAGCTCTTTGCTCGCCACGAATGAAGAGGATGGCAAAATTGTATTTCGATTCCCTGATACCGGAGCTATCGCAAATTCGATCAAGAACGCAGACTTGAGATCGGCCAAATTACGATTTCACCCCAACGGACGATTAATTGCCACTTGCTCGTACGGAGCCAAAGTCAAGGTCGTAAAAATCGAAAATGGAGACGAAGTTTACAATACTTCGGGGTCTGATTTCGATTTTAATCCTGACGGTAGCATGTTTGTCGTGATCGCAGAAAACAGGCTCAGCTTTCTTGAAGACAACTTTAACAAAGTCTCGGATCCGATAGTTCTAAACGATGCTGTGAGTGACATCCGTTTCAGTCCGACGGGAGATCATATTGCAGGGAAAACAAATGGCAGAGCAGGGATGCAACTGCAAGTTTTCGACCTCCTTCGAAACGGACAAGGTTTGAACCTAGTTCCACTTTCCCTCGTCCAGTCGCAACCCATAGTTGATTTTGCTTTTGGTCCCGATGGCGACTTACTTTTGACAGCAGATAAGTCCTTAGATAGTGAATCGAATGGCAGTTTGGCTGGATCTTTGAAATTGTGGAATATCGATTCATTGTCGGGAGCTATTTCCATCCGAAGTGACTGGTCCAATCGACGAATCAATATTCTTGGATTAGATGAACCAGAGGCAATGTTGGCATATTCGAGTGATGGCCGTTCGCTTGCTACAACAGATGGATCGATGGACATAACCTTACGTGACTCTGCCACGGGTAAAGTTCAAAAATGCTTTTCTGGATACGAAACGGTCATAACGAGCTTGGCTGTTGGACCTGATGGAAGCTTAATTGCTTCGGGAGGGAAGGACGGAAGTATTGGAATTTGGGACGCAAAAAACGGAAATCTCGTAAGGACTGTCTTCCATCATTCCGACATGGTTGCATCTCTTTGCTTCGATCATTACGGGACAACAGTTTTGTCGGCGAGTTGGGACGGCAAGGTGAATTTGATTGACGCCAGAACTGGGCGATTGCTAAAAACTCATCACTTGGGTGATCAGCGATGCTATCGAGCAGTGTTCAAGAATGTTCTGGGCGAATTCTACGCTTTGACTAACAAGCACTTGAAAATGGTCACACTGGAAAGCGACACCGCTACAAATCTAATGGCAATACAATTGGGCGGAGAAGAAGGTATGCAACGTTGTGTCGATCTTGCATTAAACTCAAAAACAAACACTGCTGCTGTCAAAACTGCGGACAGAATAGTACTTTTGAATCTAGCCGACAATTCGATGAGCGAACTTGTCGGAGGAGATAGTGCAATCGCATCGATCGCATTTACACCCGACGGGTCTAGAATCCTTTCTTTGGACGGAGACAGTATAAGAATATGGGATTGCCAAGATCGTGTCGAGCTACAGAGTTGGCCTCAAACTCCGAATCTAACCTCGATAACAATGAACCCAATGGGAAACTCATTTGCGGTAACGTCTAGTTGGTCCCCTGGTTCGGCTGAGGCCACAATTCATTTGATGAACTGCACGTCGCGCGAACAACCTAGCGACGAGTCGATCAACGAGTTGAATTGGATGCATGCAGTTCAACG
>Ga0209181_10007565_pt1 | contig 14846 bp, 9 predicted proteins | sample MAT05_FD_187208 | JGI IMG/M metagenome (GOLD analysis project Ga0209181, IMG submission 187208) | Freshwater microbial communities from Lake Fryxell liftoff mats and glacier meltwater in Antarctica - MAT-05 (SPAdes) (version 2) | ecosystem: Environmental > Aquatic > Freshwater > Ice > Liftoff... | reverse complement strand
AGAAAAGACAACCCCAACCTTTCCTAAAAAAATCTAAAAAACAACCCAAAATCAATCTCAGGGTCTAATTTATATCGAAAAAACCAATGCAAAAATCCCGAGTTTGTCAACTTTACATGACTCCTACCCTATCTATACATGCGGGGCCGGAGAGATGTGTCAAAAGTGTATAAATGTTTTACAATAGAAATTGCTGTACCGAGCATCGGGCATGGATGCCCCGATCTACTTGGCTAATAGGCTGCGCATCAATTGATGTACCCTATTCAAGTCATCCAGGACATCAAAAAATTTGCTACATAATAAAAAATTGTTACTCGTTTTTTGTAAATGAATTAGTTGATAAGTAGGTAAATAGAAATAATCGTGGTTTTGAATTTCACTAATTACCTTATTATCAAAGGTTTGCGAGACTGTGGACTGCCGACTATTGACTGTGGACTACTTGATTCATTCCCGTGCCATTACCCATATTTTTCTGACAACGATGGCATCATTTAATTGTAATTTTATCAAATAAGCCCCCGATGCAGCACTACTGATGTCTATCTCCTGCGGTGTTGCTGATAATCCAAAGTTCGATTGCGACCAGATCGCTCTTCCCAGCACATCGGTCACAGTCAATTGTTGCACGGTTATCCAGGCTGTTTCAGTCAATTGTAAAAATAACTGCCCGGTTGTTGGGTTGGGATATATGGTCAATTGCTTTGCCCATTCAGGTTCATGGGTGGCCACGATGTTGTTCACAATGTAAGGCCCTCCATTCAAGGGACAACCGTTGGCATCGGTGACGCGCACCCCATACCGGCCGGCCGGAATGGAATCCAATAACATTTGTGTTTGGCCGGCTAACAGGAAGTTGTCGCCGCTCCAGACGTAGAGATAAGGCGACACGCCACCAGTCGGGAAGACTTCAATGGAACCTTGTGCCGCATTATTTAAATCATCGCGGATGACCGTATTGGGCAATGCCAGCATAGGCGGAGTCGTCAGGGTGACAGCAGCAGTATCCTTGCAATTAGACTGATCCGATACAATCACCGTATAAGTACCGGCGGGTAATGCCCCGATTTGCGGTTGAACAGCCCCGTTTGACCATAGTACAGTAAATGGCGGCGTGCCACCGAGGGGTGTTACACTCAAGGCGCCCGTACTTTGCCCAAAACATCGTACCGGAGCAATGACGTTCAGGGAAGCCGTTACACCGGGTTGCAGGGTCATTTGTAAGGAGTGGGTAGCCATGCAGCCATTTGCTCCGGTGGCTGTCACCACGTACAAACCTGCTGTTGTGACCGAAATAGTAGCTGCCGAAGAACCAGTGTTCCACAAATAGGACTGACCTCCGCTGGCCGTTAGCCGGGTGACCTGTCCATTGCAAAGGGACGTATTACCAGTGATGATGACCGGTGGCAACGGATTGACGGTGACCGTGACGGATGACGTTGAAGTGCAGTTATTGACATCGGAAACGGTCACCGTATAAGTGGCCGTTACGGTGGGCATTAAGGCAATGGCATCGCTCATCGAACCGGTACTCCAATGATAGGAATAGGGTGGAGTCCCTCCGTTGGCAAAGGCATTGAGTATGACGCTGCCCCCCGTGCAAACGGCACTATTAGCCCCTGCTCCGGCGGTAGGGCCGTTGGTATTGGCTACGGTGGCATTACTCACATTGCTGCACCCATTGAGGTCGGTGACGGTGACGGTATAAGCGCCTGCGGCTAAACCCGTAATGGTTGCGGTACTAAAGCTGTTATTCCAGATATACCGATAAGGAGTCGCCCCGCCCATTACCGTGGTGACGGCACTGCCGTTGCTCTGGCCACAGGCAGCATTTGACGCCGTAACAACCGGAATAGGCAGTTGATTGACCTTAACAATTTTTGCAACAGTGGCAGTACAACCCGCTGCATTGGTCACGCTTACCAAATAGGTAGTGGTGGTGGACGGGCTGATCTGAATATTGGAAGCAGTTGCTCCGGTACTCCAAGTAAAGGAGCTGCCTCCGGTAACTGCCAACGTGATATTTTGACCGGTACATACAGCAGCAGGGCCACTGATTTCTGCCATCGGCAATGCATTGACCGTGACTGTGCGGGTAGCAGTAGCCGAACATCCGTTACCATTGGTTGCCGTTACGGTAAAGGTAGTGGTAGCCGTTGGCGAAACATCCAGGGTGGTGCTGGTGCTGCCAGTGTTCCACGCGTATTGAATGCCGCCCACGGCGGTTAAGGTTATTTCGGCACCTGCGCACACCGACCCGCTACCAGAGATGGTTGGCGTTGGCGGAAGGTTGACCGCCACCTGAACCTGAGCTGCGGAAGTGCAGCCATTAGCATCTCGAATGACAACGGTGTAAGTGGTGGTGGTGGCGGGATTTACCGAAGTTACAGCAGTAGTGGAGCCGTTGTTCCAACTGTAGCTATAGGGTAAAACACCGCCCGAGGCCACAGCGGTGAGATTCAGAGATTTGCCAGCGCAGGAGGTTTGATTGGCTCCGGCATTGGCGCTGGGCCCATTGGCGTTGCCGATCGTAACATTGGTGGAGGAGGAGCATCCGTTGCCATCCAATACGGTTAGGCCGTAAGCTCCGGCAGCTAAGTTACTGATACTGTTAGTGGTGCTGCCATTGCTCCAAAAATAGGTAAATGGGCCGGTTCCGGTAACAGCCACAGCGGCGCTACCGACGGGCAGATTGCAAGAAGCATCGGTTTTAGCCACAGTAATCATGGCGGCAGACCTAAGGGTTACCACCGTAGAAGCTGTCGCGCTACAATTCAATTCATTGGTCACTGTAACGGTATAGGTCGTGGTGCCGGTGGGCACAATCGGAATAGTAGGTGTAGAAAAACCATTGCTCCAGGCATACAGCAGGCCGCCATTTGCGGTCAGCAGGGAAGTGCTGCCGGGGCAAACGGTGGTGTTCCCATTGATGGCGACAACGGGCAGGGCATTTGCCTGTACGGTCCGCAGAGCGGTAGCGGTACACCCGAGGGTATTTGTTGCCGTTACGGTAAAGGTGGTCGTAGTGATGAGGGGTACCGCAATACTTTCCGTGGTTTCGCCATTGCTCCACACAAAGGTTTGGCCGCCGACGACCGTCAGATTGGCTGAACTGCCTGCGCAGACCGAGGTATTGCCGGTAATATTGGGGGTAGGAGGCGTATTGATACTTACGGCGGCTTGTGCGGTGCCAGTACAGCCATTGGCATCGCGTACGGTTACGGTATAAAGGGTGGTAATGGCAGGCGATACGCCAAATGTGCTGCTGGTATTTCCGTTGCTCCACAGGTATTGATACGGAGATTTTCCACTATTCACTTCTACTATCAGGGTAGCGCTGCTGCCCGCGCAAAGTGCCTGGCCACCAGTTATGGTTGCCGCCGGGCCATTCGCATTGCCAATGGTGGTGACTGCGGTAGCCGTACATCCATTGTTATCGGTAGCGGTTACTGCGTAAAATCCCGGAGATAATCCATTGATTGTACTGGAAATTAACCCATTGCTCCAAAAATAAGTAAATGGGGCAGTGCCACCTGAAATGGTGGCCACGGCGCTGCCAACCGACTGATTGCAAGCAGCATCAGTTTTGGCGATGCTTACTGTTGCCATTGGTCGCACATTCACCGTAACATTCGCCACTGCACTACAATTTTGGTCATTTGTAATGGTCACGGTGTAGGTAGTGGTTGCTAAAGGGCTGACGGGCAGCGCGGGCGAAGTGGTACCGTTGCTCCACAGGTACTGCGTACCCCCTGATGCATTTAGCACGGTGCCGAAACCACTACAAACAGTCGTGTTACCGGAGATAACTGCTACCGGAAGAGGATTAGCCGTGATGGTATGGGTATCAGTGCTGCTGCATCCATTACTCGTTACGGTTACAGTATAAGTCGTGGTAGCGGCGGGATTTACCGTGATGGAGCCGTTGGTTTGGCCCGTATTCCAAGAATAGGTACCTCCACCGGAAGCAGCCAGCGCCACGGTTGCCCCGGAACAAATAGTGGTATTACCCGTGATAGCGGCATTGGGCGGTAACCTGACAGTGATGGCCGCAGCGGTGACGGCGCTGCACCCTGCACCATTGACAACAGTTACCGTGTAGGTTGTATTGGTCAACGGGCTGACGCTGATTTCCTGATTGCCGGAGCCGGTATTCCAGTTATAACTGCTGCCACCGGAAGCAATCAGCGTGGTGCTTGCTCCAAAACAAATGGCGGTGTTTCCTGCGATGACGGGTACCGGCACCGGATGGATGCCAATCTCTTTACTAACAGAAGCCGTGCAACCATTGGCATCGGTGGCGGTGAGGCGAATGACGACCGGCTGTGCGAGTGAAATGGTGATGGAGGGGCCTGTTACGCCGGTACTCCATTGATAAATATTGCCACCAGTACCGCTGAGCGAGATACTGGCATTGGGGCAAACTGCATTATTCCCCACAATTCCGGGTGTCGGCGGCTGATTTACGGTAATATTGACCTGTGCCGCAGAAGTGCAGCCATTGGCATCCCGAATGGTAACGGCGTATGGGCCGGAAGACAAAGGTGTGACGCTCAGGGCTGATGCCGTGGCACCATTACTCCAAAGATAAGTATAAGGCATCATACCACCGGTGGTAGCAGCACTCAAGGCTATTGAGGTGCCATTGCAAACATTCGTTTTGTCGGCGCTTGCAGCGGCAGTTGGTCCGTTAGAATTACCCACGGTGACGTTATTAGTAACGGTACAATTATTGGCATCTCTTACTGTTACCTGGTAATTTCCCGCAGCCACACCGGAAATCGTGTTATTGTTGCCGCCATTGCTCCAATTGTATTGAAACGGGCCGGTGCCGGCAGTCACGGTGACCATAGCAGTACCAGCCGGCAGACCGCAAGTGGCGGTGGTTTGTTTCATGGTGAGTACGGGAAGTACTCGTACATCTACTGTAGCCGTAGCGGTGCCGGTACAACTTCCCTGCGTCACCGTGACGGTATAAGTGGTCAGGGCGCTGACCGTTGGGTTGATGGAGGGGGTCACTGCACCGGTATTCCACTGATAGCTGGCTCCTGCCGGGCCTGCTGCACTGAGATTGGCCGGGGTATTTGGGCATACCGCCGTTGGGGAGATGATGGTTACTCCGGGTGTTGTGCCTGCGTTGATTTGCCTCGTGGCAGTCACCGTACAGCCATTGCCCGCGGTAACGGTGACGGTGTAAGTATTACTACCTGCTGCCGGGTTAACGTTAATAGCCGTGGTGGTAGCATTTCCCTGACTCCAGCGATAAGTGCCACCACCGGAGGCGGTGAGTATAACGGGTTGACCGGCACATATCACACCGGCCGGGTCGGACGAAATATTGGCAACGGGTAGCATTAAAATCGGGACGGTGGTCATTGCTGTGCCGGTACAGCCAGCTGCATTGGTCGCAGTAACGGTATAAGTATTGGCGCCCAAAACGGGTACAAACGAAATTTGCTGATTGGTGGAATTGGTACTCCACAAATAAGTTCCACCGGCACCGGCACCGGAAGCCGTCAATTGTACCGGGCTGCCGTTACACACGGAGTTGCCCCCCCCTATCTGGGCGGTTGGAGCAGTACCTACACTGATGGTTTTGGTTTCAGTATCTCCATTCGGACACGTAGTATATTTATTGGTGATACTGACCGTGTAGGTATTGTTGATACCGATCATGGCTGTCCGGGTAATGGAGGCGGTGGTTTCTCCGGTACTCCAGTTGTAATTGTACAAATTCTGCAGCGATTCGGTATTATACGTCCCGACATTAGGGGTTAAGGTAGCGGTACCACTATTACAAATGGTCGCAGTAGGGGAAGTTGCTATTTCAATGATATTTGCCAGCACACAAATACCCTGCTGCTGTACCCTGACCACCATTTTAAAAGTAGGCTGTCTGGTATAAGTAAAAATAAGCAAGGCGGCTCGCGAATAAGCCGAAGGATTGGCTGGATAACTCAACGAAAGGCGATCTACTCCGGCTCCGGTGCCAGCACCGGTCGGGGTGGTCACCGTGAGCCAATCGGCATTTGCAAAACCCGGAGCAGGTTGTTTTATCATCGTCCACGGGCCATTTGATCCGATTTCTATCGGTCGGGAACCCGCTGTTGGCGGCGGATTTTGCGGCGGCGGTCCGGTAAAGAAAATAGGATCTCCGATCAGGGACAGCCGGTTGATTACACTATTGCCGCTGTTGATAAACTTCCCGTTGGTGCTGTTAATTCCGGCTCCGGTGGCAAAGGTGGGCAATAGTCGTCGGTAATGTTGTTGCCCGTTGATGAACTGGGTCAAATATATTTGCAAATCGTCATTATTGGTATAAGAACATTTTCTGGGAGCATCATTTGGATTGTCTGAACCCAACTGGAAACTCACATTGGGTTCTCCGTTGGCAACAACGGGTTTCCAGTTTTTTTGATATTGACCATGAGAGGTTATTTCGGTATTTTCGTTGTTGTATAAAAACCAAATTTGATCCGAATCGCTGAAAGGTGTACCCGGCGCCCTTATTTCCACATTGTGGGGATTGTCTTTATTGGTACCCTTACAGCTACAGTAGCTGTTTATCACCGTGATGGGATCGGGTGGGAGAGGGGCTTTGGCTAAACAGCCGCAGGTAGTGCAGGTATCCACATCGGTAATATACACGTTTGTAACCGACTGACAGTCTAAGTTGAGTTTAAACTGTGGGTTGCCGGCATCGCTGTCCACCACTAAGTAATACGTTCCTGCCACCAACGGTTCACTGATCACGGCTTTGCCGCCGGAGCTGCTATTTTCCGCGTAAGTAAAGCACTGCTGCCCACACAGGTAGGAATACAGGAACATACCCATCTTGGAGGAAGGCACGGTGGGTTCCAGCGTTAAGATAGTTCGTTGGGGTATTCCGACATAAAACCGGTAAATCCGTTCGCCACCCGTATAGTTGCGATTGCCACCATAACAGGCATTGTAAGCACCTCCGGCTTTTGAAAAGGTGGAATTATTATTAGTGGCAGCATTGAGTACCGGCGTACCACAACTGATATTATCAAAAACACTACCACAAGACCCTTCGGGAAAGATTTGCAGGTTGTAGGAGGATCCCACCGGCCCGGTGACGACAATATAGTAGGTGTTATTGCAGGAAGCAGGAGCATATCCGGTACTCACTTCGGTTAAACAGGTTTGCTTTTGTACGGAGCAATTGGGATTGGAACGACACGAAAAGACAAATTTTTTGATTTGCCCGTTGTTGGTATTGCCCAGATTGACGTTGAAATCATTGTTGTCATTTTTATAAAAAATATAAATATCGGCGTATAGCTGGGCGGGCATATTGTTTCCGTAAGCAGACCGCACACACGGGTCATTTTTGATAAAACCCGCCGCAAGGTCGGAATTATCCAAAAAACCGTTGAAGCGGTCGCCCCGGTAAACAAAGGTGCCGCCGTAATCGCATACGTTGAGGCAATCGTCAAATTCTAAGGTGGTGAAAAGATCGCAACGCGCCAGCCCTTCATTGGCATAACGGCTGTTGCTGCCCGTACAGACGGCATCGCCCGAAGTGCCGCTACAAGGCGTTTTGGTCGTCCACACACAGATGTCATCTATGGCAAAATCCGTTTGAGATGACGCATAAAAATTAACGGCGGCCAAACGTTTCAAATTGGCCAATTGTACATTATTGATGGCATCATAAGCCAAACTGAACCGCCATTTAGAAACAAATGTATTGTTGACCCACAACTCCACACTGTCTTTGTTGAGGTCAACGATATTGACTACATTGAACCAGGTGGCCTGCGGATACACGAAGGGCACATCATTGCTCCCGTTGGCGGTGCCGGGGCGCAGTATACCCGTACCATTGATATTGAAGTCTGCTTCATACGCCCAAACGTTGCCCGCCGGTGCCGGAGAATAGGACGACCGCTCGTGCATCATCGCAAAATAGGCGGCCCGATTGTTTTCCACCCGCATTCGCCAGGAGACGCGATACCGGCCAGTCTCCTTTTCATCCAAATAATAATTCATATCGGGATTAAAAGCCCCCGCATTCCGAAAACGAGCGTACAAGTTGCTGCCTGCCTGTTCCGTTACGGCATCGTCCGAGTTTACGCCGGCAAATCCGTTCCAACGCGTGGACTGCTGGTCTATGGAAAGGTTGTTTTTGTAATCCTGAAAATTGTCGCAGTACAATACCTTACCGGACGGCAAATCCGTGGGCGGTTCAATACAAGTGCAGGTGCAGTTGAGGCTGAGATCAAAGGTGGCGATACTGGTCGGGAAAAAACCATCTACGAGGATGTAATACGTACCAGCCGTGAGATTGACATCCACCATTTCGTGGCTGACGGTTTCCAATGAAAAAGCATAACAATTGAAAGGCTGGCAGGTTTCTCTTAGCAAAAAAACATCCAAATCAACGCCTGCGGTTTTAATGTCCATGATGACATGGACGCTGGATTGTTCGTTTAACGTAAAGCGATACAATCTTTCCGGGCCAGTCCAACCATTGGTTTGTGCGGAGCCTATACACCCCATTTTGTAATCAATATAGTTAAACTGGCTGGTAATGCCGGTGTTGTTATTCTGATTTAGTAACGGCACCCCGCATTGAATGTTGACGGGGTTGTCGCAACGAGCCTGTTCCGGGAGCGCAGCTTGTTTTGGCTCATTCTCACCAGCGGGCAGGTGATAAGGCTTGAGCGTCAGGTCGTTATTGGAACCAGCAGGTTGTGGCAAATTCCAACGCTGATCATGCGAAATAAGCGGGTTTTGCGCGAACAGGGTAGGAGCAATTGTTACGGAAACAACCGCAATAAAGAGAAGGGAAAGTATTTTCATACCAGCAATTTTAAATGAAAAAAGGAGATTAATTATTTGCCGGGGCCGTTTTAGGAGGAGAATTTGAATAATCCAGAATTTGTTTTTTTCTCTAAATGCTATCCAATACACCCTTTTTTGATGGACGATGGATGATTACACGATTGATAACTTTTTATGGTGTCGCAAAACAAACTGAAAAACGGCGCAAGTTACAGGATATCATAAAATTATCGCAATAAATTTTTGCATTTTCCTAACTTTTGCCATTTAAATTTATTTTACAGTGTAGTAAAAAAAAGAAGCGCTCCGTAATGAGCGTTTCAATATAAGTAGGTAAATAGAAATAATCGTAGTTTTTAATTTCGTTAATTACCTTGTTATCAATGGTTTATGAGATTTTAGACTGCCTACTATTGACTGTGGACTACTTAGCAGCAGTGAAGTCTTATATTTACGATGATTGTGTCATTTACCGGACTAACAGTGAACACCAACGGCTCGGTACCCGTGGCGACCTACGATGTGGGCCAATTGTTCTCGGCACGGGTAGGCCAGAACTCCGGCGGCGGCGGAGCATCCTATCTGGGCAACCTGTGTGCCCCTGATTTGGAGATCAACGGTACACCATCCGTGTTCAAGGCGGGCGTCGGATTGGGCGTGCCCGACCCGCAGGGCAGCGGCTGGATTTTCCTGTTGGCCCACGAATTCACCCACGCTTTCGGTGCCAACCACACTTGGTTGAAGGCAACTGCACACCCGACGAGTTTGGAGCGTCCGCATCCGTAGAGCCGGGCGGCGGCTCCACCATCGTGTCATACCACGAAATTTGCCAAACACACAACATCCCCGGTGCTTGCCAAGCCAGTTCCAACTACTACCACAGCATCAGCATTCAAGAGGTGAACAACCTGATTGCCAATAAAAACTGCCTCCAAACCACCAATACCTCGAACCAAAAACCCACAGCGAACGCCAACCCCTGCACCGGCAACGTGAACATTCCGAAGCAAACACCTTTCGAGTTGACTGGCTCCGGCAGCGACTCCGACGGCAACAATACGCTCATTTTCAACTGGGAACAAATGGACAAAGCCCCGGCCCGGGTGGTGCCCTGGGAAACGGCCGGCCTCACCACCGGCCCGCTTTTCCGCAGCTTCCTGCCCAGCAGCACGGGCAACAAACGCAGTTTCCCCGGCATCGCCAATATTTTGGTCGCCAAGTCGGACAACTGTACCAGCACGGGCAATATCTCCGAAAGCCAGGACCCTCCTGCCAGCGCCCTCCTCAGCGGCCACAACACCTCCCAGGCGGTGACGCTGACCGCCAACGACGGCAACGGCAATACCAAAAGTTGCCAGTATGTGTTGACGGCTAAAAACATGACGTCTCCCATGCTCAACTGTCCGGCAATATTGCGCGCAACACGGATCCCGGCCAGTGTTCGGCCGTGGTCGCTTATACCGTGACCTCATCGGACAATTGCGTCTCCACCCTTACCCGTCCACAGGGGCCGCCCAGCAATTCGGCTTTCCCAACGGGCAGCACTACGGTGGAATGGTTGGTTACCGATGTGGCAGGTACTATGGTCAACTGCGTCTTTACCGTAACAGTCACCGATAACGAAAGGCCCGTCATTGCCTGTCCGGCCAACATCGCCCGCAATACCGACTCCGGCCAATGCTCCGCCACGCTTACCTACGGCGTGACGGCCACCGACAACCACAGTGCCACCACGACCCGCACAAAGGGATTGCCTACCGGCTCGGTCTTCCCCAAGGGCAGCACTCTGGTGGAATGGTTGGCCACCGACGTGGTGGGGCTGACGGCCACCTGCGCCTTCACGGTGACGGTCACGGACATCGAAAAACCCACCATCATTTAGCCCGGCCAACATCATCCGCAGCGCGGACGTCGGCCAGTGCAGCGCAGTGGTGACCTACGCCATGCCCACGGCCACCGATAACTGCGGCTCGGCGGGCCTCGACCATCTCGGCGGCGGTCTCAGCGGCTGCGTTTTTGGAAAAGGTGCCACTACGGTGACCAGGATGGCCACCGACGGCGCGAACCTCACAAGTACCTGCGCGTTCACCATCACGGTCAACGACACGCAGGCACCCGCAATCACTTGCCCTGCGAGCATCACCCGCGGCACCGATCCGGGCCAGTGCAGCGCCACAGTCCCAGCCCACGTATTCGGATAATTGCCCAGGGGCGGGCCTTGACCACCTCAGCGGCGGCTTGAGCATCAGCACCTTCCCAAAAGGCCACACCACCGTCATTTGGATGGCCACTGATGCGGCGAACCTGACCAAAACCTGCTCCTTCCGGATCACGGTGAATGACACCCAGGCGCCCACGTTTACCCTTTGTCCCGGCAGCCAGTCGATGAACACGGCCCCCGGCTCCTGCGCTTCAGCAGCGGTGACCTACGCGACCCCCGACCGCGACGGACAACTGTGCGCCCGCCCCGACGGTGACGCGCATCGGAGGCCCAGCCAGCGGTTCTGCTTTTGCGCCCGGCACGACAACTGTAGTGTGGCGCGCCATTGACGGCGCTGGCCGCTCTTCCACCTGTACGTTCAGCATAACGGTGACGGACAACCAGCCGCCCGTGGTCACTTGTGCGATGAACATCACACAAAACAACCCGGTCAACGCCTGCAACACCCCCGTGGTGTACGCCAACCCCACGGCGACGGACAACTGCGGGGTGAACGCGGTGTATCTTTTGACTGGTTTGGTCAGCGGCTCTACCTTCCCCCTCGGCACTACAGCGGTGACGTGGCGGGCGGCGGACAACAACGGTGCGAGCAGCGCTTGCACCTTCACGGTGACGGTGAATTGCGGGGCCGTTGCAAGGCCAAACGGTTTGTACCTCCAGCACCGGAACACCCACCAAAACACCAAAACACCATCCCGCTCGACCTGTCGCTGGCCCCCAATCCCGCCACCACTCAGGTGCGGTTTAAGGTGTCGGGTTTAGGCGAAAAAACGGGCGAATTATTGGTTTTTGATGGCTTGGGTCGGATGGTGCTGCGCCAAGTCTTGGCCCCGGAACAAAATGATGGTACGTTTGACGTGTCGGATTTGCCGGAAGGGCTGTATCGGGTCAGTTTGCGCACGGAGCAGCAAGTAGTGACGAAGGGACTGATCGTGCTTGAGAGATAAGAGATAAGAGAGGAGAGAGGAGAGATAAGAGATAAGAGATAAGAGAGGAGAGATAAGAGGGATGAACAGCCTCCGCTTTGGTGTTTCCAAGGCGGGGGTTTTGTTTTTGGGCAAGCGAGACGCAATATCCGCGCCGCTGCTTTTGTAAGCAAAAGAGTGCTTGTCTCCCTTGCTTTGACCGATCGCTAAGGCAGTTTTAAAGAGGATTGCAGCAGCTTGTAAAAGATTTGATTGCAGTTCACATCATCATGTGATCGGCAATCACATGATGATGTGAACTGCGGTGAATGGATGACGCTTTACATTTGTGAGAGATTGTTTTTTTACAAAACAGGGTGCATTTTTTTAACTTTTAAAAATTAAAGTATTATGCCACGAATTTTATGCTTAATTGTGTTTTTATTTGTTTTTTTTGCAAAACAAAGTGTTTTGTTGGCCGCTTCGGTCACCTGGACGGGTACCATCAATACCAACTGGGCAACCGACGCCAACTGGTTGGGTGGCTTGGCCCCCACCGCTGCGGATGATGTCACCATCCCCGATGTGGCAACCGATCCGGTCATCATGGGTGGCACCATGGCCGTGGCAAAGTCCGTCACGGTCATTATAAACGCCGTGCTGACCATCGAGGCCAACAACAGTCTGACCATCAACGGCGCCTCCTCAACAGGACTTTATAACCTCGGGACGGTTCAAAACAACGGGACCCTCCGCATCGGGAACACCGCAAACACGGACAATTACGGCCTTTTTAACGACGGTACCTTCTACAACAACACGGGCGGCAGTCTCAGCATTGACCGGGCACTCCTCTGGAGCTCGTACCACAACTCGGACACCTTTACCAACGCTGGGAAGATCACCATCGGGGCGACGGCGAACGCGGGCCAATATGGCCTTCAGAACAACACCCTCTTCTTCAACAACGCCGGGGGAGAGATCAACATTGATCAGACAACGGTCAGCAGTTTATGGAACGCTGGGGGATCCAGCTTCACCAACGCCGCCAAAATCACCATCGGGGGAACGGCGAGCACCTACGGCCTTTATAACTTTGGACTCTTCCAAAACAACGCCGGGGGCGAGATCAGGATTGACCGCTCGACGGATTATGGCCTGTGGAACCAGGGTGGCACCTTCCTCAATGCCGCCAAGATCATCATCGGGGCAGTGGCGAGCGCGGGCAAGTACGGTCTTGAAAACAGGACCATCTTCCAAAACAACCCCGGTGGCGAGATCAGGATCGACCGCTCCACCATTTTGAACCTGCGCAATTTCTCCGGCACCTTCGACAACAACGCGAAGATCAGCATTCAGACGGTGGCGGGTTCCAGCCAACACGGCCTTTCCAACGCGGCCACCTTCAACAACAACGCTTGCGCAACGCTGACCATGCTCGCGCCGCTCCTCAACACCGACAATTTCACCAACAGCGGCCTTATCAACTTGAACACGCTGGAGGTACACGGCAGCAACACCGCCCTTGTCGACAACGGCGTCCTCTCCTATCCGCAGGGCACCCCCATCCCCAACGTGATCAACAACGACTTCATCATAAGACCCATCAGCGGCGGGCCAGTCATCCCCAACGCCTTGCAACAAGGGGCGATGCTCAGTTTCACCGCCGGCGCGACTTGGTACCTCGACTCCACCTTGACCCTGCCCGCAGGCACCTACAACCAGGCGGCCAACACCTTCACCCCCCTTGCCGGGCTGCGGCAGTGCCTGACCAACAGGCTCTACTTCACCGTCACCGACAACCCGAACACTTGCACCCGCTTGGTATTCACCCAGGTCGCTTACGACGGCACCCCGCCCCTTGTTTTCTGCCCCGCTAACATCATCCGCAGCGCCGACGCAAACTCATGTAATGCAGCCGTCTTGTATGCCCCCCCGACGGCCTTTGACAACTGCGGCACGGTAGCGTCCGTGCTGTCCGTCCCGCCAACCCTCCCCAGCGGCGCCACTTTTCCAAGCGGTGTGACCTCCCTGATCTGGGAGGCCACCGACGCCGCAGGGCTGACTGCCCGCTGCACCTTCACCGTCACGATCATGGACACCCAAATACCCATCATCTCCTGTTCGGGCAACCAATCGGTGGGCACCGCGCCCAACCGCTGTGACGCCAACGTGACTTACGACGTAGAGTTATTTAATTGCGAGGTAATGTTTGTACCAAAGAACCGCTGTGACGCCAACGTGACTTACGACACGCCGACGGCTTCCGACAATTGTGCGCTTGCTCCCGATTCGCCCGCTTTGCAAATCGGCCCCGCCTCCGGTGCCGTCTTTCCAAAAGGTCAAACATTCGTGGTCTGGCGGGCCGTCGATTTGGCGGGCAACATCAGAACTTGCTCTTTCCGCGTGACGGTGAACGACACTCAGGCCCCGACGATCACTTGCCCGACGGTGGCACCAACGACCGTCGCCGCCAACTCCTGCAACTCGGCAGCCGTGACTTACAGCACCCCCACGGCCACCGACAACTGTACGCCTTCCCCGACGGTGGCGCGCACCGGCGGCCCCGCAAGTGGTTCCACTTTCACGGCGTTACCCGGGAGGGTAGCCAATATTTCCCGGTTGCGGTGCGGGCAGCCGTCTACCTCGGCTACCGCATCGCGGGTGTCGCGGCGCGGCGCGGAATGGTGTTGGTTTTTGCAGTCGGCAGCGCAAAATTTTTTATCGCTTCGGCCTTGTGTTTCCTTACCACAAACCCTGCATTTCTGTTTCATGCGGAAAAGATACGGCAAGTATTCATACTTTAAACGTTTATAACGGTTTCATCCGATAGTTACCCGTTAGAAACGTTTATTTTTCATAAGGTGAATCCACCGGCCACCGTACTTACCCTGCGCCACGCTTTT
>Ga0209181_10007564_pt1 | contig 14850 bp, 12 predicted proteins | sample MAT05_FD_187208 | JGI IMG/M metagenome (GOLD analysis project Ga0209181, IMG submission 187208) | Freshwater microbial communities from Lake Fryxell liftoff mats and glacier meltwater in Antarctica - MAT-05 (SPAdes) (version 2) | ecosystem: Environmental > Aquatic > Freshwater > Ice > Liftoff... | reverse complement strand
CGGCCAAAAAGGCGCGCGCGATCGCGTGTTTCTCGCGCGGGTGTTTCAGAAGCTCTTGCTGAACTTCACCTGGTGGGTGAATCGCAAGGACGCCGAGGGGAACAACCTCTTTGGCGGCGGCTTTCTCGGACTCGACAACATCGGCATCTTCGACCGGAGTAAGCCTCTGCCGACGGGCGGCCGGCTCGAGCAAGCCGATGGTACGGCGTGGATGGCGTTCTATTGCACGACCATGCTCGCCATCGCGCTCGAGCTGGCGCGTGAGGACCCGGCCTACGAAGACGTGGCGTCGAAGTTCTTCGAGCACTTCGTCGCCATCTCGGAGGCGATGAACACCCACGGTGGCAGCGGCCTCTGGGACGAGCGCGACGGCTTCTACTACGACCACCTGCTCATCGACGGGCACGGTGGACACGCGCACGTCGAGCCGATGCGGATTCGCTCGATGGTGGGGATCATTCCGCTGTTCGCGGTCGAGGTGCTCGACGACGAACTGCTCGCCTCACTGCCCGGCTTCCGCAAGCGGATGCAGTGGTTTCTCGAGAACCGGCCGGGGCTCGCGCGGCAGATCTCTTATCTCGATGGCGGCAAGCGCCACGGTGGCAAGCGATTGCTCGCGCTGCCGTCGCGTGAGCGCCTGACGCGCGTGCTGCGCACCGTGCTCGACGAGCGAGAGATGTTGTCGCCCTACGGAGTGCGCTCGCTGTCACGCGCGCATCGAGACGACCCGTTCGTGCTGCACGCGGGAGGGCAGCGCTTTGACGTGCGCTACGTGCCGGGCGACAGCGACTCACCGATGTTCGGCGGCAACTCGAACTGGCGCGGACCCGTTTGGATGCCGGTGAACTATCTGCTGGTCGAGGCGCTCGAGCGCTATCACCACTTTTATGGCGAGGACTTCCGCGTGGAGTGCCCAACTGGTTCAGGCAATCTGCTGACGCTCGCGGAGGTGGCGAGAGAGATCCAACACCGGCTCACGCGTCTGTTCGTTCGTGACGAGAGCGGACGGCGGCCGTGTCACGGCGAGGACCAGCGCTTCGTCGACGACCCGCACTGGAAGGATCTGGTGCTCTTTCACGAGTACTTCCACGGCGACACCGGTCGCGGGCTCGGCGCGTCGCACCAGACCGGGTGGACCGCGCTCGCGGTGAGCTGTCTCGAGGACATCGCGCGTCGACGCTGATCGGACGCGGGCCGTCGGCGCGCAGGGTGTGAGCGCCGTCACCGCGATGGTGCGCTACCCGGAGATCGTGCCCTGGCGCGACGGCGCGCGGTGTCCACATACGATGGAGGGAGCCACTCGACGACGGCTCCCCACCAGGAGCCGCGCCATGAAGCCCGACGGAATTACGATCTTCGGTCTCACGTTCATCAGCATCATCCTGGTCGCGGTAGGCATCGCCGCCATGCACGGCGGCTGAACGCGCCGGGCAGCCGCGGCAAAGCCCGCCAGCCGCGGCTCAACGCGCGGGCGTGGGCTCGTCGAGGGCCAGCGCGGCGATGGCGGCGCTCAGCTCCGAGCGTGCGGTCGCGGCGTCTGCTGATTTTTGCGCGAGCTGCGCGGACAGTGCCTCGGTGTCGGCAGCGGCAGCGCGGAGACTGTCGGCGACGGAGCGCCGTGCGGTTGCGCTGTTGGTCGCGCGCGCGGCGTCGAGGGCGCGCAGGTTCTCGCGCAGCTCCGCGCTGCGCATCGCGGCGTCGGTGAGGCGCTCGCGCAGCGCGGCCGCTTCGACCTCGAGCGACGCGAGCGCGCTGCGCTTCGCCAGCGCGGCGCGGAGCTGCACGTCGAGCTCGGCAGAGAGGCCGCTCGCCTCGAGGTAGGGCGTGAGCGCGGTGCGCAGGTCGGCGGCGATCGACACGCTGCGACGCACTGGCGTCGCTTCTTCGATCAGCAAGATGGCGTCTCGACCGGCGTCGAGCGGCACGGGCACGAGATAGGCGGCCGCCTGTCGCTCCGTGCCCGGCGGCAGATCGCGCGGGGTGTACGACGCGAGCCGCGGATGGCGCACGAAGAGGCGCTGCGGCGCGCGAGTGCCGGCCTCGATGAGGTAGCGCGTGCGCGACACCGCGCGATCTTCGAGCGTGACCACGCCGCGCGCGATCGCGAGCAACCGCGACGGCTCCGACGCTTGCTCGCGCTCGACGATCACGGTGCTGCTTTCGTCGAGCGCATACGGGATCGTCGCGGCTTCGTCGGGCGCGAGCGCGGTCAGCAGCCCTTCTCCGACGAACGCGCCACGACCGAAAAGCGCGACGGTGCCCGGCACGAGGGCGAGTCCGGTGCGGTTCGTCACGCGGGCCGCGCGAAACGGGTGCACGTCGCTACCCGCCACCGCCGAGTCGGGCCGAAACAAATAGACCTCTTCGCCGGGAACGCGGGTGCTGGCGATCGTCACCAGCGTGGACGAGCCGGCGGCGATCGAGACGCGCGCGCCGACCTCGTAGCGCGCATCGACGCCGTCGCTCGTCGCGCGCACCGCCGGGTCCGCGGTGCGCGACGCAGACGCGACGGTCACACCGCTCGGCTGGGACGCGGCGGCGGGCGCGTCGTTGCTCGTCGACAGGATCTCGAACTCGGTGCGCCGGTTCGCATCACGCGCGGTCGAGGTCGCGCGTGGATCGACGAGCTGCGTGGCGCCGAACGGGCGAACCACGAGCCGGTCGGCGGCGACGCCGCGCGCGATCAGCGCAGTCCGCAGCGTGGCCGCGCGCGCCGCCGAGAGCGCCCAGGCGTCTGGCTCGTCATCGGCGCAGTGGCCGCGCAGCTCTACCCGCGTGATCATCGGGTTGCCAACCAGCGTCGCCGCGATGGCCTCGACGATCGGCGTGTTCGACGGGCGCAGCTCGCTCGAGCCACGGGTGAAGTAGATCTTGTCGAGGATGACCATCTGCGAGTCGCTCACGACGACGTGCCCGCGGTCCGGGCAGCCATCTTCATCCTCGGTTCCGTTATAGGTCTCGGGATCGTTGGGGCAGCGGTCGTCGCGGTCGGGGATGCGGTCGCGGTCGTTGTCGTCGTCGGGGCAGCCGTCGGCGTCCTCGAAGCCGTCGCGATCCTCCGCGTCACTCGGACAGAGGTCTTCGGCGTCGCGCACGGCGTCGCCGTCCGTGTCGCCGCGCCGCCGCGAGCGCTCGGCACCGACGACACCGGTGGCGACCGGCGCGATCATCCGTCCCGTGGCGTCGGGGCGCTCGATGAACTGCGGCGTGCGCAGGTCCACGGCGAACGACAGCGGCGCGCTCGTCGCGAGCACCAGCGAGATGCCGCTCCAATCCGTCGCGCTCGCGTTGTGCACGAGCGCCCACGCCTGCAGGAGCGCCTCGCCCTCCCCCGGCGCGTCCGGCAGCACGATGCGATAGGCCGCACGCCAAGTCGGCGTGGGCACCGCGTACGTGACCAGCAAGTCGCGTGAACGCGCGTCGGGAAAGCGCAGTCCGAGCGTCACATCGGCGTCGTCGTCGGGCTGGCCCTCGATGGGCGCTGCGCGCTGAGGCACGTCCGCCGACATGATTGTGTGCGCGTTCGGATCGGCGTCGATGACGGTGAGCGTGCTGAGCACGTCGTCCACCTCGTGCGCGCCGAAGCGCAGCGCGAGTCGATCGCCCTCGACCCTGCCCTCGTGCTCGAAGTAGCCGATGCCGTTCTGGTGAAGGACCACGCGCCGCAGCGAGAGCTCGCCGCTGGTGCCCGTCGTCCCACAGCCGGTCATCAGCAGCATCGACAGGACTATCGACGGGCGGACGGAGAGCACGGTGCGCAGGGTCATCTCCAGAGGGTACGCCGCTTCGCCGCCGACATTCCGGTGTGACGCGTCGACCGCGGTCGCGCAGAGCTGCGCCGACCCGCGAGCCGCGAGGCGCGGCTACTGCGCGGGCTGCACTGCTTGGGCGTCGTCCCCTTCGTCCTCTGCGGGCGCGGGATCGATGCCGAGGCGTCGTGTGATGATGTCGTGCGCGAGATAGCAGAGCGGCGTCAGCGCCGCGGCGACGACCATCTTGTAGACGTAGCTCCAGGCGGCGATCGTCGCGACCTGCGCGAGCGGCATCGCGCCGAGCAGCGCCCCGAAGTTCACGAAGGTCGTGTCGACGATCTGCGAGATCGCAGTGGAGCCGAGCGCGCGCAGCCACAGATGCCTGCTCGCGGTGATGCGCTTGGTCAGATGGAACGTGTGGATGTCGACGAACTGGCCGACCAGATACGCCACGAGCGACGCACCAAACAGCCGCGCCGACAGCCCGAACACGGCGTCGAACGCCTCTTGAGGGACGGGAGAGCCATTGGCGACCGGGAGCTTGCGCGCGACGAAGATGATCGCGAAGCCGAACACCAACATCGCCATGCCGATCAGCGTGAGGAAACGCGCGCCGCGACGTCCGTAATACTCGTTGACGATGTCGGTGAGCAGGAACGCTATTGGAAACACCACGGTGCCAGTCGACATCGTGATGCCGAACGCCGTGAAGAATTTGCCGGCGACGATGTCGGCGACGAGCAGCGACGTGAGGAAGATCGCCGTGAGCACGAAGTAGAGCCGCTGCTTGGCGTCGAGCGTGAACATGCTCAGTCCTCTTTGTCGCCCGGTGCGGCTCGTGTGCCGGCGGCGGTCGGCTCTCTTGGGGCAAGCACGCGCGGCGGCAAGAGCTCGGGCTCCGTCTCGACCTTCTGCGCGAGAAAGATCGCGGCATCGAGCTTCTGAAACGAGCGCTTGCGATACCACTGCAGCGCGGCGCGATTGTTCTCGGCCACCTCGAGCACGAGGTGAGTGCAGCCGCGCACGCGGGCGAGGTGCTGCAGCTGCTCGATCATGAACGAGCCGACGCCGCGACCTTGCGACTCCGGATGCACAGCGAGCTCCTCGACGAACAGCGGGCGCATATCGCGCTTGTCGAAGAAGCGCATGTTGATCCAGTTGTCGGAGCCGGTGACCTCGTACGCGCACTCAGCGTAGCCGACGATCTCGCCGCCGATCTCGAACAGCAGCTGCTCGACGCCCTCGTTGTCGTAGACCTCCATGAAGCGTTGCTTGCTGCGCGGCCGCTGGAACTCGAGCGTCTGCGTGTTCACCGCGCGAAACACCAGCTTGATGAACTCCCACGCCTTGTTGAGATCGCGGCGGTGGATCCGACGCACACGGATGGCGTCGTCGACCTCGGGGATTTTCTTGCGCGCCATCGGGCCGGAGGGTAGCGCGAGTCGACCGCAAAGCGGGCCGGCTTCGTCACGCTTGGGTCGGTGTCGCGCGATGCGGTTGGAGCGCCGAGTGAGCGCCGACGGCCTTGGCTACGAGTGAGTTGCGCGCGGTAGCAAGACGCGGAACGTGGTCCCGCGCCCGCGCTCGGACTCCACCTCGACTTGGCCGCCCGCGCTCTCGACGATGGAGCGGACGATCGACAGGCCGAGCCCGGTGCCGGCGCCCTCGGCTTTGGTGGTGAAGAACGGGTCGAACAGCTGCGCGCGCGTCGCCGCGTCCATGCCGTTGCCGGTGTCGGACACCTCGAGGCGCACCCAGCCGACCGGCGCTCCGTCCTTGCCGAGTCGGTCGAGCGCGCGACCGCGCAAGGTGATCGCGCCACCATGAGGCATCGCGTCGCGCGCGTTGAGCGCGAGGTTCAGCAGCACGCGCTCGAGGCGCGCGGTGTCGAGCGTCACCACGCCGAGGTCGCTGTCCATGTCGGCGACGATGCGGTACTGCGATCCGCTCAGCCGGCGCAGGAATCCGAGCACGGTGTTGGCGACGCTCGCGGGCGAGGCGAGCGTCTGACGGAGGCTCGGTCGGCGCACTTGGGCGAGCAGCCCGTGGACTAGCGCAGCAGCGCGCACCGCCGCCGCGTCGACGTCTTCGAGCAGCTCACGACGCTCGGCGTCGAGGCCCGGATCGTCGCCGAGCGTCGCGACACCCGACTGCATCACCAGCAACATGTTGCCGAGGTCGTGAAGCGCGCTCGCCGCGGCGCGCGCGAGGGTATCTTCGCCGAGCCGCGTCGCGACCAGACCTTCGAGCGAGCTGCAGCGCGCGGCGAGCGCCCGCACGTGTTGCTCCTTCTGCACGGCCGCCGCGGCGACGTCGTGCGCGGCGTCGCCGCCCACCTGCGTGTGGGCGCGGCAGACGTCTTCGAACGTGGTCGCGTGCGTGAGATTCGGAAACGCGTCGTAGCGATAGCCGCACGCGATGGACACGCCGCGCTCCGCTTCCGGCTGCCACAGCGGCTCGAGGCGCAGCGCGAGGTCGTGACGTCCGTCGCGCGCCAGCACGTCGACGGCGGTGGTGAACGCGTGAACGCGCCGGCCGAGCGCGCCGAGCAGGCGCAGCGGCGTGCGCACCAGCGCCTCGAACGCGACGAGATCGATCGCATCGTCGACGCAGAGAGCGCGCGCGAGCGCACCGGCATCGACGAACCGAACGCATCCATCGCGCTCGAGCCGCGCGAGGTCGATCTCGCGCGCAGCGAGGCTCGCGCGCACCTCGGCTTCTACCGCCGCCTCGACGACGAACGCGACGGCCTCGTCTTGCCGAAGGGCGGGCAGCGCAAACTCGACTGCAGCACGGGCGAGGCCGGCGTCGTCGGCGCAGAAGATCGCGCTGTGCTCGGCCGGAGCGCCTGAGTGCCAGTCTGCCGAGGATGCGATCTCCATCAGGGACGGGTACGGATGTCGGCAACGGAACTTGAGCGAGGGCCTGGATCAAACCGCGCGAAGATCAGCGCCGCGGGCGACGGGGCGGCGCTTTGGTCGGCGGCGCGGGCGTCGCGCTCCCGCTCGCGTCGCGGAAGGTGATGACGACTCGAACCTGACCGGCGTGCTCACCCGCGGGCAGCTGCATCTGTTCGAGCGCGAGCTCGGCGCAGCGGCCGCTGTTGGTGTCGCCGACGGTGCTCGATGCGGCGGCCGCGCCGCGCAGATTGCGCCCGGCGATCTGCGCGGTGAGCGTGATGACGCCCGCCGGCGAAGCACCGCGGCGGCCGGCGCGGCGGCGGCAGTCGAGCAAGCCGGCGAGGCCATCGGTGAGCCCGCGCTGCACGGCGGCGACGGCGGTGGAGCTGGTCGCGCCGACCGCGGTGACGTCGTACGAGATCTCGCGCTCACCGGTGCTGCCCTGCGCCTGCGCTTGGCCCTGCGCGTTGGTGCCGACGCTCGCGACTTGGCGCGCGCGGCTGTCCTGCACGGCTTGCGTGCCGCGCGCGGCGGAGTTGGCGAATTCGAGCGAGACGATGGCCGCCGCCGGACGCTCGACGCCTTGCAGCTCGACGGCGCGCATCGCGGTGAGCACACACGTCTGCAGGGCGTCGTCGCTGAGCAGATCGGTGGTGATCTCGACGGACGGACGGCCGCGGCCGCCATCGAGCGAAACGCGCAGGCGCAGCTCACCAGTGACGGTGGGATCGGCTGCAGCCGCGCGGGTGTAGCAGCTGCGCACGGCCGCCATCTTCTGCCCGACCGCGCGACCGATCGCCTGTAGCCGGTCGTTGTTCGTGCCGCGATCGCTCTCGAGCGCCAGGCGAACGTCGGAGCGCGTGGTGATCGACGCCGCGCCCTGCCCCATGCCGGTTCCGTTGACGCCGACTCCTGGCACGGGCTGCTGGGCTGATGCCTCCGACGAGAACAGCAGCGCGGGCGTGAACAGCAGCGCGGGCGCGATCAGCAACGCAGCCACGAGAGAAGAGCTAGGCGAGCGTAGGAGCGTGTGCATGAAGCGCATCGTGCCTCGGACGTGCGCTGCATGACAGATCTTCATCACGCGCTGCGCCGCAACGCGTCACGGCGTAGCTGCACCGCTACACCGCTACACCGCTACACGCTACGCAGCGGGGCTCAGCGTGTAGCCGGCGTCCGCGAGGTGAGTGCGCCACTCCGCCGTCAGCGCCTGCGCCAGCGCGCGATCCTCGATGAGCACGACAGGGCCCGCCCGCAGCTCGCCGAGCAGAAAGCGCGCAGTGTCGACGATGACGCAGCCCGTGCGCGCAGGCGCATCTGGCGGTGGCGTCCAGACATCGAGGCGCGCGAGCGCAGGACGCGTCGCGGTCGCGTCAGCGGCGATCCAAGTGACGAACACCTCGGGCCGCGGGAGCGCGTCGAGCGCGCCGAGCAGCGCCGCGTCGCGAGCGTCCTGTCCGACGAGAAAGACGTCGTGACGCGCGCCGCGGACGAGCTCCAGATGCGCAGTGCTGTCGACGCCGCTGCGCGCGAGCGAGACGTGTGTCGCAGCGGCGCGACGCTCGGCGATGGCGGCGACGATCACCGCCTGCGCAGCGCGCGCTTCGAGACCCTGCAGCGAGCCGAGGTCGCCCTCGACGTTGCCGAAGCCGCCGGCGATCAGCGTCGAGCGGCTGAGCGGCATCGGCAGGCGCTGGCGGTGGATCGAGCGGAGCAGCGCCTCGAGGGTCGCAGTTGGCACGCGAGTAAGCGCGGCGCCCGCGGTAGGCGTGTAGGACGGCATGGCGCGCCGAAGGTAGCAGTTGCATGCTCGCGCCGCTTTGCGAGGGCCGCCACAGATCGCGCGCCGACGCGCGTCGACGCCGATCGCGGTGTGCGGCGCTGCGTCCGCGCTGCTCGTGCTCACGCTGGTCGTGCTCGCGGCGGTAGGCGCGATCGTGACGCAGCCGCGCGCACGCGCTGACGAGAGTGCGCACGGCGTCGCGCGATCGATCGAATCGCCGTCGGCGCTCGCGCCGTTCTTCGCGTCGCTGCGCGCGACCGAGCGCGGCGCGCAGACGACGCGCATCGCGTGGTTCGGCGACTCGAACATCGCCTTTGACGCGATCACGAGCACGATCCGCGCGCGCATGCAGGCGCGCTTTGGCGACGCGGGTCATGGCTTCGTGCTGATCACGCCGGGTCATCTGCCTTACGGACATCGCGGCGTCGTGCTCGCGTCGCAGGGACGCTGGCGGCTGGCGGAGCTGCTGCGCGGCACACGCGCGGACGGGCGCTACGGCTATGGCGGTGTGCTCTTCATCCCGAGCGCAGCGCGCAGCAGCGCGTCGTTCAGCACCGCGCGCTCCGGGGAGGTCGGCCGCGCCGCCTCGCGCTTCGAGGTGCTTTACCAAGCGCATCCGCAGGGTCCGCTGCTCGAGCTGCGGGCGGAGGACGGGACGAGCGCGACCGTCGACACGCGCGCAGAGATGATCGGCGATGGCGTCGCGCGGCTCGAGGTCGCGGATGGCGCGCACACTTTCTCGTTGCGCAGCAATGGCCGCGGCGAGCTGCGTGCGTATGGCGTCGTGCTCGAGCGCGCGACCCCGGGCGTCGTGCTCGACTCGGTCGGGCTCGTCGGTGCGCGCGGTCGGCGGGTGCTCGCGTGGGACGCCGCGCACCTCGCCGCGCAGGTCGCCACGCGGCGCCCGCAGCTGATCGTGATCGGCTTCGGTGCGAACGAGGCGAGCGACGCCTATGCGGGCGACGACGAGTACGCGGCAGAGACGGCCGAGGTTGTGCGGCGACTGCGCGCCGGTGCGCCGAGCGCTGCGTGTCTCGTGCTCGCGCCGCTCGACCAAGCGGGTCCGCCGCGCGGTGGTGGAACGGTCCGCACGTATCCGACGCTGGCGCGACGTGTGGACGTGCAGCGGCGCGTCGCGGCCGACGCTGGCTGCGCATTCTGGGATACGTTCGCGGCGATGGGCGGCGCGGGCAGCATGGTGCGCTGGCGGCGCCTCGGGCTCGGCGGGCACGACTACCGCCACGCGACCGCAGCGGGCTACGAACGCATCGCGTCACTGCTCGACGACGCGCTGATGCGGGCGCTCACGGACTACGGCGCAGGCGCAGACGTGGCGGACGGCGGCCCGCTCGTCACGCTCGATCGCACGCGAACGGACGGCGCAGTGGTCGACGGCGCAGTGGTCGACGCGGCGGCGGTCGACGCCGGAAGGCCGTCGACGAGCGACGCCGCGAGCGCTTCGCCGACGCGCAGATAGCCGAGGCGTGTCAGGTGGATCCGATCGCGCTGGGCGAGCGGCGGATCGAGCCGCGCCCACGTGACCGTCGACAGCGGGCCGCCTTGGAAGCGCACGGTATCGAAGAACGCGCAGCCCGAGGCGAGCGCGACGCGGCGCTGCACCTCGATGATCGACGCCTGACGAGCGCGCTCGACCCAGCCGACGCGGCGCACCCGTATCGGGCGATCGGTCGGACCGACGAGCACACACGAAGCGCTCGGCGCGGCCTCGCGGAAGCGCCTGACCACCTGCTGCAGTGAGGCCTCGTAGCGCGCGATCGGCTCGTCGTCGCCGGACTCGTTGGTGCCGTATTCGAGCACGACGAGATCTGGGCGCCGCCGCGCGAGGTGCTCGCGAAAGAGACTGTCATCCCACGACAGCTGATCGCGCGCGCGCGCGCCGTTGAGCCCGAGGGTGTCGACGACGACGCCAGCACGGCGTCGCTCGAGCACGGCGCCGAACAGGCGCACGGCGCCGTCGCCGAGCGTCTCTACGCGGACGCGATGCGCGCCATTGCCGACCACCGGCACCGCGAGATAGTGGGTGCGCCACGCGTCCGCCGCGAGCGCCGTCTCGATCGGGTCGGCCTCGTCGATGCGCACGCGCAGAGTGCCGCCGCCTGGCTGCGCCGCGGCCCACAGCTCGAGGTTCCACTCCGCGCCGACGAGCGTCTCCGGCAGCGCGAGCTCGCCCCAGCCGAGCCCATCGTCGGCAGCGCTCGCGTCGGCGGTCTCGCGCGGCGCACACTCGACGGCAACGCCGGCGAAGCCGTAGCGATCGATGTGACGATCGCGCGCAGTGACGCGCAGAGGGCGCCACGAGCCGCCGCTGCTGAGCTCACACGACGGCGCGCGGTATGTCGGCCAAGCGCGCACCGGCAGGACGAAGCCGGGCCCCGCATCGCCATAACGCGCCTGCAGCGCGCGACGCACGGCGCCGGTGAACGAATCGGACGCCGCGTGCGAGTCCCCGTAGAACGCCACGCGCGCCACGCCCTCGCCGCGCGACGCGCGTGCGAGCGCCGCATGAAACGCCGAGAGCGTCCGCGGATCGACGCCCTCGAGATGCGTACCCGGCTCGACGTCTTGCGCGCGTGCCCCTGCTGCATCGAGCAGGGGCACGGCAATCGCGAGCAGCAGACCAAGACGACGCAGCACCATCCGACTTTACGGGCGCAGCCACGTCCGGTCCACAGAGCGGCGCGAGGCGCGCGCCGCCGCGCCTGCGCTCACCACTTCTTCTGCACGCCGGCCATGAAATCGTACGGATAGCCGAGCGGAAACGCGCTCGCGTCGTCGAGCGTCTTCGTCTGGGCATCGCTGAGCGCGAGCTCGCCGCCGGCGAGATTGTCGTCGAGCTGCGCGAGCGTGCGCGCACCGATGATCACGCTCGACACGGCGGGCTTGCGCACCAGCCACGCGAGCGAGACCGCGCTCGCGTTCGAGGAGGTCTCTTTGGCGACGGCCTCGACCGCGTCGAGGATCTTCCAGTTGCGCTCGTTGTCGAACGCGGTGAAGCGATCCTTCCACTTGGCGAGGCGCGAGCCGTCCTTCGGTGCCTCGCCGCGCTTGTACTTGCCGGACAGAAATCCGCTCGCGAGCGGCGACCACGGCAAGATGCCGAGCCCGAATTTCTGCGAGAGCGGAACGTGCTCACGCTCGAGCTCGCGGTGCACCAGGCTGTATTGCGCCTGCAGCCCGACGAAGCCCTCGAGGTTCTGCATCCGGCTCGTCCACAGGCTGTCGACGAGGCGATAGGCCGCGTAGTTCGAGCAGCCGATGTAGAGGACCTTGCCGGCGCGCACGAGGTCGTCGAGCGCGCGCAGCGTCTCTTCTTCCGGCGTGTCGAGGTCCTGCATGTGGATCTGATAGAGGTCGATGCGATCGGTGCCGAGGCGCTGCAGCGACGCATCGACGGCGCGCATGATGCGGAAGCGCGACGCGCCGTTGCCGTTCGGACCGGGCGACATGCGGAAGCGGAACTTCGTCGCCAGCACCGTCTCGTCTCGCTTCTTGCGCGCCGCCATCCACTTGCCGACGACGCGCTCGCTGAGGCCGTCGTTGCCGTAGACGTCGGCGGTGTCGATGAAGTTGACGCCCTTCTCGAACGCGCGATCCATCATCGCGAACGCCGTCTCTTCGGTGGCGCTGATGCCGTGCATGAACGACTTCTCGTCGGGCTCGCCGAACGTCATGGCGCCGAGACAGAGGGTCGAGACCTTGAGGCCTGAGCGGCCGAGATTGCGGTATTCCATAGGGGCGCGAGCGTAGCAGGGCGTGCGTTCGACGGGGTCGCCGACTCGAAATCGGCACGTGGCGCCGTGCAGGTGCGGCACGTACGCTCGCGCACTTCGATGACCAGCAAGCGCGATTCGCGATTCGATCTCCGCACCGCAGTACGTGATCGCGGATTCACGCCGCGCGGTGCCGATCGCGACGCGCTCGTCGCGCTGCTCGCCGACGACGAGGACACCGCCGATCACGCCGAACGCGCGCTCGCGCTGCTGGGCGTCTACGCCGGGCGTGCGGCACTGGCGCGAGCGAGCGAGCCCGATGCGGCGGCGCGCGCGCGGCTGGTGCGCGCTGCGGGCCGCATCGCCGCGACGAGCGAGGGCGCGGAGCTGCGCGAGGGCATCGCCGCGCTGCTGAGCGACGCCGATCCGAAGGTGCGTCGCGCGTCAGCCCGTGCGCTCGGCGCGTCCGGCGATCGACGCTTCGCCACGCAGCTGCTCGCGCGCGCCGAGTCCGGCGAGATCGACGTCGCCGAGCACAAGGCGCTCGTCGCTGCGCTCGGCAAGCTCGGCGATGCGAGCGCGCTCGCGGCCGTCGCGGATGTAGCGCGCGACACCGACGATGCCGAGCTGCGGCGCGTCGCCGAAGAGGCCGCGCTGCGCCTCTCGCGCGACGTCGTGCGCGCGGAGGGCGAGAGCCACATCGACGGCGATGCGCCGCTCCCACACGACGTGACGGTGCTGCTCGGCTCACGCGCCGGCTTTGAAGATCTGCTCGTCGACGAGGCGCTCGACCTACTCGACGCCAAGCGCGCCGGCGCCGGTGGCGCACGCGGCTTGCTGCGCGCAGGCGAGACGCTGAGCGCGCTGCGGACGCTGCGCACCGCAGCGCGCGTCGAGCTGCTCGGCGGCGAGGCGCGCATCCAAGACGGCGACGTCGCGGCGGCTGCTGCGGTGGCGCTCGCGTCGAAGAGCACCTTTGCGCTGCTGCGCGCGACGACCGTCGGCAGCGTGCGCTATCGGCTCGCCTGGCCCGGCGGCGCGCACCGCCGCGCGGATACGTTTCGCGTCGCGCTCGAGGCGAGCCGGCTGCGTCCGGAGCTCGTCAACGATCCGCGCGATGCGCCGTGGGAGGCACGCCTCGAGATCGAGCAGCGCGCGGGTCGGGTGCGTGTTTGGCTGACGCCGAACGCGCTGCCGGATCAGCGCTTCGACTATCTCGCGGAGCGCGCCGAGGGCGCGTCGCATCCGACCGTCGCGGCGGCGCTCGCGCGGCTCGGGGGCGTGCGCGCGGACGACATCGTCTGGGATCCATTCTGCGGCGCGGGCACGGAGCTCGTCGAGTGCGCGCGACGCGGCGCGTATCGGCAGCTTATCGGCACCGACATCGACGGCCGCATCGCCGATCTCGCAACAGCGACGCTCGCGCGCGCCGGCGTTCGCAACGTGTCGATTCGCCAGGCGGACGCGCTGCTCGAGCGCCCGCTGCCAGCGCCCACGCTGGTCGTCACCAATCCGCCGCTCGGCCGCCGCGTCGGGCGCGATCGCGATCCGGGCACGCTGTTGTGCGAGCTCGCCGCGCACCTCCCCGAGGTTCTCGCGCCAGGCGCACGCGTGGTCTGGCTCTCGCCGCAGCCCGATCGCACCGCACGCGCGCTGGTCGCCGCAGGATTCCGCGTAACCGACGGAATCCGCGTGGATCTCGGCGGCATCTTCGCCGAACGTCAGGTCGCCTTTCTCGAGTGACGCGCTCGTCCTCGCGCGCCGCGCGACAGATCGAGTAAGCGGCCCGTCGAATAGCGGCTCCACGCCTCGAAATGAAATACGCTGGGCGCTACGTGAATCCCATGCGCATCACCTCGACTCTTCACCTCGTCCACACTGGCTGCTTCTGTCTCGTGCTCGCGCTGAGCGCCTGTGGCGACGACGACACGCCACCTCCGACGACGGATGCGGGAACCGATCTCGGCGCCGCGGACGCCGGTCCGGATGACCTCGGCGCGCTGCCGCTATGCGAGCCCACGACGGTCCCCTGCGTCGACGAGTCCATCGGGCTGCTCGATCTGTTCGACGTCGCCAATCCCGCCCCGATCACCGAAGAGGGCACGGCAGCAGGCGAGTTCACCACGCTGATCGACGCGGCCGGCGGAGGCATGGCGCCGTCGCTCTCGTTCGTCTACGCCCGCTTCACCGACACCGGGCTCGTGAAGGTCGACATCTCCGACGAGGCCGCGTTCGTCTCGACGGATTGGGACATCGCGTTCCGTCGCTATGTGTTCCGCGTCAACTCGGGCGTCGGTGGTCCGTCGTGTGTGCAGGCCGGTCGCACCGCCCCGTCGACGACGTTCGACACGCTGACCGCGGTGCCTGACCCGACGACGATCACCTATCGCACCGAGTCGTACCTGACTGCCACCTGCGCGATCGTGCCCGACGGCGCGGGCCTCGGCGCGCCGGCGACCGCGCTCTCGAGCTTCTGGTCGTACCCGGGCTGCGTCTCGATGACCGGCAACGTCTACGTCGTCGCGCTGCGCGGCGGACGCCACGTGAAGCTGCAGGTGCTCAGCTATTACTCACCGGCGAATCAGACCAGCTGCGACACGACGATGATGGTCTCGACGCCGAGCGGCGCCGGCAACGTCCGCGTCCGCTGGGCGTTCTTGGACTGAGCCGATGCTGCACACGCC
>Ga0209181_10007562_pt1 | contig 14850 bp, 8 predicted proteins | sample MAT05_FD_187208 | JGI IMG/M metagenome (GOLD analysis project Ga0209181, IMG submission 187208) | Freshwater microbial communities from Lake Fryxell liftoff mats and glacier meltwater in Antarctica - MAT-05 (SPAdes) (version 2) | ecosystem: Environmental > Aquatic > Freshwater > Ice > Liftoff... | reverse complement strand
CCTACAAATTAGCCTATACTAACAACAGTCCTGATACACTTTACAAGGCTTTTTGGCACCTGTATCTCAATGCTTTTCAACCCGGTAGTATGATGGATGTCCGGTCTCGAAGCATCGCAGATCCAGATTCACGTGTGGCAGACCGTATCTTCAAACTAAAGCCGGAGGAACAAGGCTGGATTAAGGTCAATACGCTGAATCAAAACGGCAAAGCCCTCCAATTTTTGTCTAATGGAACCATCCTGGAAGTCGGCCTGGTTGAACCAATATTACCCGGAGCCACCACCATTTTCGAAATGGACTGGAATGCTCAGATTCCAATTCAAGTGCGCAGAAACGGGCGTGATAGTCGCGAGGGAATCGATTATTCGATGGCACAGTGGTACCCGAAGCTCTGTGAATACGACGAACAAGGCTGGCATGCCAACCCTTATGTTGCACGAGAATTTTATGGAGTTTGGGGCGACTTTGATGTAAAAATTTCCATTGATAAAAGTTACGTCGTGGCGGCAGGTAGCTATCTCCAAAATGCGCAAGAAGTGGGTCATGGTTACGAAAGTGCTGGTGCTCCTTTGAATTTACCTGCTGGTGACAAGCTCCTTTGGCACTTCAAAACCCCCAACGTTCATGACTTTGTTTGGGCGGCAGACCGTGATTACACCCAAACTTCTATCGTAGCAGACGATGGCTCCATCATGCGCTTTTTTTGGCAAAAGGGAAAAGGGTATGATGATCAATGGGGAAAACTTCCCGGGATTATGAACCGCGCCAGAACCATTATGAATCAACATTTTGGCAAATACCCATACCGGGAATACAGCTTCATTCAAGGCGGAGATGGCGGCATGGAATACCCGCTCGCCACACTTATCACAGGCAATCGCGGGCTAAACTCTCTGGTTGGGGTGGCCGTACACGAACAACTTCACTCCTGGTACCAAATGGTGCTGGGCAGCAACGAAAGCCTGGCCGGCTGGATGGATGAAGGCTTCACCTCCTTTGCGGAAGATATTGTGGTAAACGAACTCGCCAGCGAGGGTCTACTCCCTGGAAAAAAGGCAGAAGCCAACCCTTTTGAAGGTGCCCTCTCTGGCTACCAGGCATTAGCCGCAAGCGGTAACGAAGAGCCCCTCACTACCCACGCTGACCATTTCAATACCAATTACGGGTATGGTCTGGCAGCTTATGTAAAAGGGGCTGTTTATCTCATTCAGATGGAGTATATCGTTGGAAAACAAGCCTTTGAAAAGGGTTTGCTGCGATATTTTAAGGAGTGGAAATTTAAACACCCCAATGCAAATGATGTGACGCGGGTTTTTGAAAAAGAAAGTGGACTCGAATTGGATTGGTTCAAAGAAGACTGGGTAAATACCATTAACACCATTGATTACGCCGTAAAATTGGTAGAAAAAGAAGACCGTAAAAACACTAAAGTCGTCATCGAGCGCATTGGACGGATGGCTATGCCGCTGGATATTGTGGTGACCTATTCCAACGGCGAACAAGCGCTTTTTTATGCTCCCCTGGAAGGTATGCGTGGTGAAAAACCTGCCGAAGATAAAATGGAGCGTACGGTGTTGCCCGATCACCGTTGGGTGGATTTGAGCTATGAATTTGAAATTCCGGAGAAAATGAAGAAGGTTGCTAAGGTAGAAATTGACCCGACACACCGAATGGCGGATATAGATTTGGAGAATAACGTTTGGAAGAAGGCAGATTGAGTTTTTCCTTTTTCAGTCTGCGTTCCTTATCTTTGTGGACACAGATTATGAAAGAGGAAGATCCCAACGTAAATGCACAAAATGAGCCGGCTTCAGCACATCATGATGATCATGAATTTGAAGCCCAAGAATCACCTGCTATTCCTGGTGGAGCGGAGGATCATGCAATTATTTCCCGTTCTTATCGGAATCTGCTGAAATCCATCAAAACCAAACTAAGTACTGAAGACCATAACAATATCCGAGCGGCCTTTGAACTTGCCGCAAAAGCCCACCAAACGCAACGCAGGAAATCCGGAGAGCCCTACATTATACACCCTATCGAGGTGGCACGTATTTGTGTGGAGGAAATTGGGCTCGGCCCCACCGCCGTCATTTGTGCCTTGCTACATGATGTGGTGGAAGATACCCACATAAGTTTAAAAGAAATCCATGATCAATTCGGCGACAAAATCGCGCGCATTATAGACGGGCTTACCAAGCTCGATGGCTTGCACGATTCAGAAAGCCCGCAGGCGGAAAATCTGTCTAAGGTGTTGAAAGCCATGTTGTTCGATGTGCGTGTTGTGCTTATCAAAATGGCCGATCGGCTGCACAACCTGCGAACCATTAAAAGCATGGCGCAGCACAAGCAACTCAAAATAGCGGCCGAAACTTCGTTTATTTATACGCCACTAGCCCACCGTCTTGGGCTGTACGCCATTAAGAACGAGCTGCAAGACATTTGTTTTAAAATCACACAACGAGAGGTTTACCACGATATCGCCTCCAAACTGTCAGAATCCGAGCGTGCAAGGCAGGCGTACATTGAGGAGTTCACACAGCCGCTTGAAATATCGCTGAAGGAACTTGGTATTCCGTTCGAGATTGTGGGAAGGCCAAAGAGTATTTTTTCCATTTATAACAAAATCAAAACCAAGCATGTCCCTTTTGAGGACATCTATGATCTGTTTGCGGTACGCATCGTTTTGGATGTAAAGCCCGAATCGGAAAAAAGTGCCTGTTGGCAGGTATATTCCATCGTTACCGACACTTATGCTCCAATTACCCAACGGATAAAAGATTGGATATCAATCCCTAAGGCCAATGGTTATGAGTCTTTGCATGCCACAGTAGTTGGTCCGGGTGGACGATATGTGGAAGTGCAAATTCGCTCCAAACGAATGGACGATATAGCAGAACGTGGTTTTGCAGCCCACTGGAAATACAAAGGGATTGCTGGCACCACCAGCCGTTCTAATAACTATGAAAACTGGCTCGAGCAAGTTCGTGAATCGCTAGAGAACGGCGAAGAAGGCAGTGCCGTTGAATTTTTAGCCGATTTCCAAAGCAATCTGTTAGCAGAGGAAGTTCATGTATTCACGCCAAAAGGCGACATGAGAATCCTGCCTGAGGGTGCCGTTGCGCTTGATTTTGCTTTTAGTATTCACTCCGATATTGGTTGTACCTGCCGAGTAGTTCGGGTAAACAATAGAATCGTCCCATTTACCTATCGATTGGAGAACGGGGATCAGATTGAGATCATTACGGACAAAAATCAGAAGCCTAGTGAAGATTGGCTTCAGTTTGTAGTGACGTCTAAAGCAAAAAATCGCATCCGTTCGGCCTTAAAAGACGTAAAGCGTGAGCAGGCGTCTTATGGCAAAGAAATTCTGGAGCGCAAACTCAGCACGTTCAAAGTCCCCGTAGAGGAAAACTGCGATTTACTGGCCAAGTTTTATGGATTTCCGAATCGGATGGAATTCCTCAGTGCTATCTTTTTGGAGCAGGTAGATCTTCGAAAAATTAGCAAGAATTTCCGTCCAGATGGCATCTACCTAACTGAAAAACCAGTGGTTGAAGGCCGGGCTCCAGCCAAGCCGAAGGTTCCAGGCCTAAACAGTAAATCTAGAAATAAGCCGGAAGTTTATCTCAATGGCGAACCCGGCACCTTGTATAAATACTCTTTTGCCAATTGCTGCAACCCAGTGGCTGGCGATGATATTTTTGGATTCGTACTCGTGCAAGGCGGTGCTAAAATTCACCGTGCATCCTGTCCCAATGCAAGCAATCTCTATGCACAATATGCCCATCGCATTCTCAAAGCGGAATGGGGCAATATTGCTAAAAAGGATTTTCTTTCGGAAATTATCATCACAGGCATTGATATCGGCTCAGGTGTCATTAGCCAACTCACCAATACCCTTGCTGATCTTGGCATTAATATTCGTTCCTTCTCGATTTCAGGTGAAGGCGGGTATTTTGAAGGACGGGTTTCTATGGTAGTCGCGAATACCGATCACCTGCAACAGGCTTTGCTTGCGCTCAAGAAATTTGATTGGGTGAATAGTGCCCAGCGGGCGGATTGATAAGCCTAAAACAAAAAGAGCCGTCCCGGGAAAGCGGACGGCCCAAACTTTTCTTACCGATTAAAGCGTAAAGTTCAAGAGATTATAAGTTCAGCATGAGCTGAGCAACTTTGAACTTTATATAGAAATAATCGTGCCAAACTCGATTTGTAGCGCAGTAATTTTAGTGTATTGAAGCAAAAAGAGGCACAAAAGCACACAAAACTTTACAAATTTCGCTTTACTCCACTTTTAAGACCCAAACATGCTGGCTCACCGCCTGTGCATCTGCGGGAAAACGAATTTCTACCCCTTGAGCGGTTGAGCGCCAAGGCAATCTCCCGCCCTTTCCGAATAGCATAGTCAGACATCAGTTCATTGATTTGATTGTGGGTGTATTGCGTGAATTTTGCCCACTTTTCAGGATATTTTTGAATAGAATAGTTGCAGTTGCGGTCGCTGGGCGGAAATTGCTTCCCTTAGTGCCCCTGCCACTAGTCAAAGCATCTTATGTGAAAAAAGAGGTATTGTCCTTTCTATGCTTGGTTCTGAATCTCAAACCCACTGATTTCAAATGCTTTACGAAAACACAGTCGCTCCCGCCACTTTGGGACTAGACCGTGCTTACATCCCGTATATTGTGGCCATGAAACTCGCACTAAAACTTATCACTGAAAACAAAGCCAAGCACACGCGTGGTTAGGATGCGAGGGTGCTGGATTTGGGGAATTATGGGTTCATGCAAATCTGAAAATACCTAGGAAATGAAACACGACAACGAGCCCGCCGATCCTGCCTTTTTCACTTTTGTCGAAGAGGTGAAAAAGATGATTAAAGCCGCTCAATACCGCGCTTTACAGACTGTTAATCAAGAGCAAATCGCGCTCTATTGGGGCATTGGTCGGATCATCGTGGAGCGGCAACAATTACATGGCTGGGGGAAAAGTATCGTCGAACGACTCGCCGAGGAACTGCAACAGGCTTTCCCGAACGCATCAGGCTATTCGTCGCGCAACCTGTGGCGCATGAAAAACCTGTACGAAGAGTACAACAACAGCGATTTAATTCTGCCACCAGTGGTGGCAGAAATTGCATGGTCGCATAACATGATCATCCTTGAAAAGTGCAAAGACGAGCATCAACGCTTTTTTTACATCAAAATGGCTGCCCTTCACCTGTGGTCAAAAACCGCCCTGAGCAATGCGATTACGGGGCAACTTTGGGAAAAAACACTGCTCAACCAACAGAATTTTCAGGAAACCTTGCCTACAACTCAAGCCGAAGATGCCGCGTCTGTTATCCGAGACGAATATACGTTTGGCTTTCTCCACCTGTCCGAACCCTACACTGAAGCGCAGTTGGAGCAGGCATTGCTGAGCAACATCCGGGATTTCCTCGCTTCCATGGGCGGCGATTTTACCTTCGTTGGCAATCAGGTTGGGGTTACGGTAGACGGCAAATATTTCGAGATTGACTTGTTGCTTTTCCACCGAAGCCTGCAATGCCTTGTGGCGATTGACCTGAAAATTGACGAATTTCAGCCCGAACACGCGGGCAAAATGAACTTTTACCTGTCCGCGTTGAACGCACTACACCGCAAGCCGCACGAGCGGGCAAGCATCGGCATCATCATCTGCAAAAGCAAATCTCGGACAGTCGTAGAGTTTGCGCTCCAAGATGTCGGCAAGCCAATCGGCGTTGCGACGTACACCTTCACGGAATCTTTGCCCAAGGAGTTGTCGCAGTTTTTCCCAAGTTCACAGGAATTGGTTGAACGGGTTGAGCGGCTTACCAAAAATTTGAAGAGGAAACACTCGGCTTAGGCCAGTGCCCCTATCATAATCTCCTCCACCACCTCCGGGTTCAATAACGTAGAAATATCCCCCAAATTCGAAGTATCCCCCTCCGCAATTTTCCGCAAGATGCGTCGCATGATTTTCCCGGAGCGCGTCTTGGGAAGTCCCGGAACAATTTGAATTTTGTCAGGCCTGGCTATTGCTCCAATTTCTTTGGTCACCATGTCCATGACTTCTTTTCTGAAGATCTCGGTGTGCTCAACAATGTGATTTGTGATGACATAGGCATAAATGCCCTGGCCTTTGATATCGTGTGGGAAACCCACCACTGCGCTTTCTACGATGTTGCTGTGTTTATTGATTGCATCTTCTACCTCGGCAGTGCCGATACGGTGACCAGAAACGTTGATTACATCGTCTACCCGACCAATGATGCGGTAGTAGCCATCGTCGTCTCGACGGGCGCCGTCGCCTGTGAAGTAGAGATTTTTGAAGGTAGCAAAGTACGCTTGACGACAGCGCTCGTGGTCGCCGTAAGTCGTGCGTACGATGCTTGGCCAAGGAAATTTGATGCACAATAAACCCTCGACATCGTTCCCGACCAGTTCTTTGCCATTGGGATCCACCAGAATCGGCTGAATCCCCGGCAGCGGCAATGTAGCAAAACACGGTTTGGTCGGCGTGATGCCCGCAATTGGCGTGATCATCATCCCGCCAGTTTCCGTCTGCCACCAGGTATCTACAATGGGGCAGCGTTTTTTCCCGATTTTTTCATTGTACCAGTTCCAGGCTTCCTCGTTGATGGGTTCTCCTACAGTGCCGAGCACGCGCAAAGAAGGCAGCCGACGATTTTTTACCCATTTGTCTCCAGCGGCCATGAGCGCACGAAGGGCGGTTGGTGCGGTGTAGAAAATATTGACTTTGTGGCGTTTAATAACATCCCAAAATCGGCCGGCATCTGGAAAAGTGGGTACACCTTCAAACATTACGCTGGTGGCTCCTGCTAGCAATGGACCGTATATAATGTAGGAGTGGCCTGTAATCCAGCCCACATCCGCCGTACACCAGAAAACTTCGTTATCCTGATATTGGAAAACATTGCGGAAAGTATACTCGGTGTAGACCATGTAACCGCCATGCGTATGAACCACGCCTTTGGGCTTACCTGTAGAGCCACTCGTGTACAAGATGAAAAGCGGGTCTTCGGAATCCATTTTTTGAGCCTTGCAGCTTTTGCGCTTACCTGCTATAGCATCGTGCCACCAGATATCTTTGTCTTTGTGCCAATGCACATGATCGCCGGTATTCTTGTGTACGATGACGGTTTTTACGGATTCGCAACCGAGTGCAAGTGCTTCATCTACAATGGCTTTTACGGGGATGTTTTTTGCTCCGCGCGCATTAAAATCGGAGGTAATGACCGCCACACATTGGGCATCTTTGATTCGATCTGCTACTGATATTGCTGAAAAACCCGCGAAAACCACCGAGTGAATCGCACCAATACGGGCGCAAGCCAATACGGCCACAGCCAACTCCGGGGTCATCGGCATATAGATACAAACCCGATCCCCTTTTTTAATGCCTTGTGCTTTGAGCGCATTGGCGAATTGGCAAACCTGCTGATACAGTTGTTTATAGGAGATTTTGCGCGGTTTGGATTTGGGGTTATTGGGTTCCCAGAGAATGGCCGTTTGTTTGCCTCGGGTGGCCAGGTGCCGATCTAATACATTCTCCGTGATATTGAGTTTGCCCCCTACAAACCATTGGATTTTTGGTTCGCGGAAGTTCCATTTTAGCACCTGTTTCCATGGTTTTTTCCATTCAAACGTGGCGGCTTGTTCGGCCCAGAAGCCCTCGGGGTCAGAAACCGAGCGGGCGTACACTTCGTGGTATTCTGCGAGGCTTTTGATTTGCGTAGTCATATCTGATACAAGTAGCTTGAAAGTGCCAAATATAGCAGGTTGTAGCCTTTTCGCAGTATAATTGCCCTTGGTTCTGAAGGGTTAATTTCTTTACCAAATTTCAAAATTCAAAAAATAGCGCATTATGGGACTTGTAAAGCCTATCGGCTCGCTGGAACGCGGACTTAGCAAGGAGGATCTGGTCGCACTGGCCGAAACAGACGCGAAGGAGGTGATTTCAAGCGGTCAATACGACTTGTTGAAAGTGTATGTCGAGATGAAACGTTATGAGGTCTATTTCTCCACGCTAATGGAACAAGTAAGGGAGTTTGCGCTAGTGGCGGCACAGGAAACCGGGATGAAGTCATTCAACTATGCCGATGCGCAAGTGACTAACATACAGCGCTCTGTTTTTAAATTCGATAAAGACCCGACCTGGTGCAAATTGCACGAGGAGTTTGAATTCCTCAAAGGAAGATTAAAATTGCACGAGGAAACACTCAAAAAAATAGAAGGTGAAAAGGAACAGTTTCTGGATGAAGAAACTGGCGAACTGATTGAGCTCATCGCCCCAACCAAATCGGTAGTGGAAACAATAATGGTCAAGGTTTAAGCCCGGTTGTATTCACCTTTTAAACAATAATAGCCAAAAAGCCCAAGCCCGAACATAATAGGCGTAAAAATAGGGATGATGGTGTACCAAAAAATTCGGGTATCAAGTGCCGGATTTCTCCTGAATTCTATGTCAGCTTGGTGTACCATAAGATACACGCCAAAAGCGGCTAAACTAATCCATAAAATGCCGAAGTATTGTTTTAGTGGTACCAAAATGTCAACGCTAAGCGGTTTTTTAAAAGTTATCATATTTGTGTATAATTTGTGACTTCTCTGACCTGTAGTATTTGCGATCTTCACAATTCAGTCCGGAACCTCCGATTCCCGCTTATTCGGCAAATAAAAGAACCCAATTACAAAACACACCGCAGCTATAATGATTGGATACCACAAGCCCACGAATGGATCGCCTGCGGGGTTTTCGGTCGTTTTTGAAATGTCGAATAAACGGGTGGCTATCAGCGGGGTAAGTCCGCCGAAAATGCCATTTCCAATATGGTATGGCAGCGACATTGACGTATAACGGATGCGCGTTGGAAACAACTCAACCAGAAAGGCCGCAATAGGGCCATACACCATCGTAACGTAAAGAATTTGTATAAAAACGAGCAAAGTTATCATCCAAAATGATTTCGAATTGAGCCAAACTGTTCGAGTCTCAAGGGTAGTTGGTTTTTTAGTGGTTTCTGCAAATACGGTTTGCTTGACTGCAGTTTTGAAGGTGGTGCCACTTGCATTATTCTTCCATATTGTGTTGACAATCAAAGAATCTCCATTTGGGGCGACAGCAATCGAAACATCTGAGGCAATGGTATTTTTGATAGAAACTGGCGACGCTTCATTATACATTTTTTGATAAATCGGCCGGTAAGTCAGCACGGCCAACAACATACCAGCCAACATAATTGGCTTTCGCCCAATACGATCGCTCAAAGCACCGAATATCAAAAAAAACGGCGTAGCAATCAGAATGGCAATGATTAGAATGTACCGTGTTTGCTCAAATTCTACACCCAATGTTCGTTCTATAAAAGTCTGCGCATAAAACTGTCCCGTGTACCAGACTACACCCTGCCCCATCACCGCACCAAAAAGCGCGAGCAGCACCAATTTCAAGTTGGGTTTCTGGGTGAAGGATTCTTTCAATGGGTTTTTGGAAATTTTACCCTCCCGCTTTATTTTAGCAAACAGGGGCGATTCTGCCATCTTCAATCGGATGTACACCGAAACCAACACCATTATAATAGAAGCCCAAAACGGAACCCGCCAGCCCCAGTCATTAAAAGCGACATCTCCCAGTGCATTTTTGGTGATTAAAATTACGCCGAGCGAAATAAACAAACCTAAGGTAGCTGTGGTCTGGATAAAAGCGGTGTAGTAACCGCGCCGATGGGCAGGAGCGTGTTCGGCTACATAAGTTGCTGCGCCGCCATATTCGCCACCTAGTGCAAGGCCCTGAATAAGGCGCAAGAACAGAATGATAAAGGGGGCTGCAAACCCAATTTCCTGGTAACCGGGAACAAAACCAATCGCAAAAGTGGAGAGTCCCATGAGGAGTAAGGTGACCAGAAAGGTGTACTTGCGCCCAACGAGATCCCCCAAACGGCCAAAAAACAAAGCCCCAAACGGCCGCACTACAAACCCTGCTGCAAAAGTGGCCAATGCCGCCAAAAATGCTGCGGTCGGATTTTCTGCCGGGAAGAATTTCATGGCAATAATCGGGGCTAGCGCGCCATAAATGTAGAAATCGTACCACTCAATCAAGGTGCCGAGTGAGCTGGCGAAGATCACTTTCATCAATTCCCAGCCTGATTTTTGTTCGTTGTTGTGCATCATTTTAACACTTTCCATAGTTTTTCAGCATCTCTGGCAAAGCGATGATTGGGCTGCCATTTGATCCAGTGAAAATCGCATGTGTTTTCTCCTGAAATGTACGATGGTAGGAATAAGGATAGTTCTTCGGTCAACAAAACCCAGGTTTCGGACAGCCAAACCCTTCATTCGGACAATCCCACCTGGATTATATTTGGGATGAGCCACTTTTGTTCTAACAAAAAGAATAGGCCGAAGCCTACAAAAGCCATTTTGGGCAAGGTAAGGGAAAACACCTGATCGTTAAACTCCCGTATTTCTACGCTAGCGTAATCAACTCCTCAGCCCCCACTTTTGTCCTACTACTTCTAACCAATCTTCCTTCTACTGTGGGCTTAAATCATCCAATTACTCCGTCGATCAATACACCTTCTAAGGACCATGAATCTGCACTTAAATGCCTGCGCAGTGTGGCCCGTCACCATGGAAAGATCATTTCCCTGCAAGCCCTACGCGGCAAAGACAAAACTGGCAAAGAACCCGCTTCGCTTCGAAGCATCGCCGAAATAGCTGAAGGCTTTGGCTTGCGGGCCCGTTGCGTTGAAATGGACTACCCATCTTTGGCAAAAGATACGCCTTTACCCTGCATTATCAAGTGGAATAGTCATGGATTTGTAGTGGTTTCGGCCATAGTTCAAAATCAAATTGCGATCGGGGTTGACAAAGAAACTGTGACAGTTTCAACGAGTGAGTTCTGCAAAAACTGGCTGCCAGAAAACTTCATGGAAGGCGTTGTTCTTTTGCTGGAGGCTACGCCTGAATTTTACAATGAACCCGGCGAAGAAGACGAGCAGCATTCCGGCAGTTTTTCCTGGCTTTATGGGTACGTCAAAAAATACCCACGTCTGGTGCGACAACTTGCTATTGGTATTCTAATTGGTACTGTATTGAAGCTGATCCCGCCATTTCTGACCCAATCTATCGTGGATGTGGGGATCAACAACAGCAATCTCGACTTCATTTACCTGATCCTGTTTGCTCAATTGATGTTGATGGTAGGGCGAAATTCTATGGAAGCGATTCGGGGATGGTTGTTGTTGCATGTAAGTACCCGTGTAAGCATCTCTTTGCTGACAGACTTTATTGCCAAGATCATGCGACTCCCGACGGCGTTTTTCACGGAGAAATCGCTGGGTGATGTGATGCAGCGGGTTGAAGACCAAAAACGGATCGAGGTTTTCCTTTCGACCCAGCTTTCGGCCATCCTGTTTTCCATCGTGAACATTGTCATCTATACCGCGATTTTCGCTATTTATGACGGTTTCATTTTCGGAATATTTTTCGGTGCTACCTTACTCTACATTGGTTGGATCAGCCTGTTTATGCGCAAACGCCGTGACCTGGACTCCAAAAGGTTTGAAATGGCCTCCCAGGAGCGAAGCAAACTGGTTCAAATTGTACAGGGAATGCCCGATATCAAATTAGCCAATGCAGAAATGCCCAAACGTTGGGACTGGGAAATGCTCCGCGCCAAATTGTTCCGCCAGAATATGCGCACCCTTGCACTCTCCCAAACCCAGCAAATTGGTGGTCTGATCATCAATGAAAGTAAAAACATCATCATCACTTTTCTTTCTGCCAAAGCTGTGTTGGACGGGCACTTGTCCATCGGCGCGATGCTGGCGATCCAACAAATGTTGGGACAGACCAATTCCCCCATCGAACAACTGGTGACCTATATGCAACAGTGGCAGGACGCCCGAATGAGTATGGAACGCCTGAATGAAGTCCATAAGCTTCCCGATGAAGAAGCCAATCAACAAGATCTGGTTCACCATCTGCCCGCCGATCGGAGTCTTGTATTGCGCAATATCAGTTTCAAATATCCGAATACCCACAAAAAAGTGCTGCGAGATATTAAATTATTCATCCCGGAGGGTAAAACAACTGCGATCATCGGGTCCAGCGGGAGCGGAAAAACGACCTTACTTAAAATGCTGCTCAAATATTATGAGCCAAGTTCAGGAGAAACCCTGGTAGGCAATATGGACCTGCGCAACATTTCAACCCATGCATGGCGCAGCCAATGCGGTGTAGTTGGGGCTGAAGGGTTTGTATTTTCGGATACATTTTCACAAAACATTGCGCTAGGCGCCACGGACATTGATTTTGAGCGTGTGAAAATGGCAGCCCGGGTAGCCAACATTCATGAGCATATTGAAAGCCTTCCAATGGGGTATTACACGCCTATCGGCAGTGAAAGCGGAGGACTTAGCCAGGGACAAAAGCAGCGGTTGCTCATTGCACGAGCTGTTTATAAAGACCCGGAATACCTTTTCCTGGATGAAGGAACCAATGCCCTGGACACCCAAAACCAAAATATCATCATGCAGAATCTCCGGGAATATTTCAAAGGACGTACGATGGTGGTGGTTGCCCACAGGCTCAGTACCATTCGCCACGCCGATCAAATCGTAGTGATCGAAAAAGGCAGTATTGTTGAAAAGGGATCCCACGACGAACTCATCGCTTTGCAGGGTCGCTATTATGAATTGCTAACGACTCAGTTGGAAATGGCGGCGTAAAGCATATAAGTTTCAGGTGGAAAATTTCAAAACTCTAATTCTAACATCAGCTAAATCATTCATACCATGAAAAGTCATCTCAGTGAAGAAATACTGGATATTTTGAATGAATCACCCCGGTGGGTGGTTCGTATGGGCGCCACTTATATCCTGTTTTTGTTGACCATGTTTTTAGCAGGGACCTGGTTTATCCGATATCCGGAGGTCCTGAAAGGAAGTGTCTTGGTCACAACTACTTCCCCAACCATCAAAGTCGTTTCAGAAAATGAGGGGCGCATGATGCGCTTGCTGGTGCAAAATGGCTCAAGCGTCCGCAAAGGCGACATCCTCGCAGAAATGGAAAACCGGACCAAGCTTGAAAACACGCCGCTGTTACAGGATCTGCTCCAACAAACCCATTCTTTTTTAAATGAGCCCAAAAAGCGAATTTCTTTTCCCGGCCATGGGGTGACCTGGGGTGACCTGCAAACAGATGTGTTGCTGCTCAGTCAAAATTACCTGGACTTTAAACAAATACAGGGTGACGGTTTTGAAGCAAAGCAGGTATCTAATCTGAAAACACAGCTAAAAGCCTTGCGTCAGTTGCAGGCCATACAAGCACGCAAAAAAGATTTGAATACCACTGCCTTCGATAACACCGCGGAAGGATATCGCACCGATCAAAAACTGTTTTCAGAAGGCATCTACAGTCGCACAGAGTTTCAAAAAAAGGAAAATGAATATCTGGGTAAAAAGCAGGGCCAGGAGGATCATCAGGAGAACCTGATCAAAAACGAGTTGAAAATAGCTGAGATCGAACAGGCCTTGCAACAACTTGAATATTCCTTTCTGGAAAAACAACGGCTTGCCTTGTCCAACATCAACAAAGCGGCGCAGAACATTGAAAATGGCTTGCGTAACTGGCGGCAGCAGTATCTGATCATCGCGCCATCGGACGGCAAGTTGGCCTACCTTCAAAATCTGACTGAAAATCAATTTGTAAAATCAGGCGAAACCCTGTTTGCCGTCATACCCTATAAGCAGGATTTCGTAGCCATGGTTGATATTCCCGTAAAGGGCATTGGGAAGGCCAGTATCGGGCAAAAGGTAATTTTGAAATTAGATGACTATCCTTTTCAGGAATTTGGAACCGTGGAAGGAAGGGTTTTGAGCCTGGCTCCTTCTGTGGATGTAAAGACCTGTCGGATGCAAGTGGCCTTGCCGAATGGTTTGAAGAGCAGTTATCAACAGAATTTTAATTGCAACTCAGAGATGTCGGGTATTGCAGAAGTCATTACGGAAGATATGCGTTTATTTGAAAGGGCATTTTATGGGATTCGGAAGTTGTTGATGTAGGGCATTTTATTTGAAATAGCTTTCTTTTTAAGACCGCAGCGCTTGGCTGATTTGTCATGTCGCAGCGAAGCGGACACATCTAAACAACCCAGGCTATGTCGAGCATCCTTTACCCATTTTTCACCCGCGATTTGTCCTGTCGCAGCGAAGCGTAAACAGCTACACAACCCAGGCGCTGTTCAGTATCCTTTTACCTAACTGGTTAGCCCCACGAATTAGTGGTGCAAAAAGAACCGTTTATGGGCAAAATCGGTTCTTTGGCTGGGGTTTTGTCACTTTTTTGAGCCCAAAAAAGTAACCAAAAAAGGCTTGGCTGTCGAAAAATCTAACCATTTTGACTCCCCTCCGGCGGCGCAAAAAAAACTCGCCTTGGCATCGGTTCGGGCCTTTGGCCCCCTTGATTCGTGAGGCTCAAACAGTTTTTTGCTTCTTCCGCCTCCGAGGTGTCAAAATGGAGATTTTTCTAAGGCCATTTCACACGCCGCTTGGTACTCCAGTTGACGCCTAGTTTGATTTGCCGTTGGGCTAGGCGACCCTAGCAAATCGCAAAAGAATGAGCAAGCTAACCAGTTATCCTTTTACCATTTTTCACCCACGATTTGTCATGTCGCAGCGAAGCGTAGACATCTACACAATCCAGGCGCTATTGAGTATCCTTTTACCATTTTTCACCCGCGATTTGTCATGTCGCAGCGAAGCGTAGACATCTACACAACCCAGGCGCTATTGAGTATCCTTTTACCATTTTTCACCCA
>Ga0209181_10007561_pt1 | contig 14850 bp, 9 predicted proteins | sample MAT05_FD_187208 | JGI IMG/M metagenome (GOLD analysis project Ga0209181, IMG submission 187208) | Freshwater microbial communities from Lake Fryxell liftoff mats and glacier meltwater in Antarctica - MAT-05 (SPAdes) (version 2) | ecosystem: Environmental > Aquatic > Freshwater > Ice > Liftoff... | reverse complement strand
CGCTAGTCGCGCAGTGACGCGCCAGGAAGCCAATGCCGAGAACGCGGCGACCGCCTCCCGCGAGGCAGCGGAACGCTTCCGTTTCCTCGCGGAAACCGTATCGCTGCAGGTCTGGACGGCGCGACCCAGCGGCGAACTCGACTTCGCGAATCAGGAGGTTGCGCAGTATTTCGGGATCGACATCAGGAGCGACGTGCTGGGCCATGCGTGGACGCAGTTCGTTCATCCCGACGATCTGCCGGTCGCGCAACGCGCGTGGCAGGATGCGCTCACCAGAGGGCAGCGCTACGAGACGGAGTTTCGCCTGCGGCGCCACGACGGCGAGCATCGCTGGTTTCTCGGCCGAGCCCAACCGATGCGCGATGCCGGGCAGATCGTGAGCTGGTTTGGCACCAACACCGACATTCACGACCTGAAAACGGCGCAGCGCGAAGCCGAGGCCGCGTCCCGCGCCAAAGACGATTTCCTCGCCGCGCTCTCCCACGAACTGCGCACGCCGCTCACCCCGGTGCTGCTTTGCGCCACCGCGCTGCGCCGCGACGAGCGACTGCCCGCCGATGTGCGCGCCGACCTCGCGATGATGGAGCGCAACATCCAACTCGAAGGCCGCCTGATCGACGACCTCCTCGATCTCACGCGGATCACCCGAGGCAAGCTCCCGCTGCGCACCGAGCACTGCGATGTGCACGCACTGCTCGGTCATTCGATCGAGATCGTTCGCGATGAAGCAAAGGGCAAGGGCGTGACGCTGGCGCTCGATCTCGCGGCCCGGAACTGCGCCGTGACCGGCGACCCCGCGCGACTCCAGCAGGTCTTCTGGAATCTGCTGCGCAACGCCGTGAAGTTCACCCCGGCAGATGGACGGATCGACATCCGGAGCTGCGAATCCTCCGTCGGTGATCGGTTCGTTTTGGAAATCTGTGATACCGGGTTCGGGTTTGCTCCGGAGCAAGCGGAGCGGTTGTTCCTGCCTTTCGAGCAGGAGTCCCGGGATGGGCATCACCGCTTCGGGGGCCTCGGTCTCGGCCTGGCGATTGCGCGGGCGATCGTGAATCTGCATGGCGGCCGGATTTGCGCGGCGAGTGCCGGGCCGGGGAAAGGCGCGACCTTCACCGTGGATCTGCCCTTCGCGGAGGGCGGGGCTACGCTGGCCAGTGCGAGCGAGGCAGGCGCGTCGAACGCCCCCGTGGCGCCGCATATGCACACCATCCTCCTCGTCGAAGACGACGAGTCGACGCTCGCCGTGATGACGAAACTGCTGCGCAAAGCGGGCCATACCATCGTCGGCGCGGGCGGCCTCTCCGCGGCTCTCACTGCAGCCGGGCACACGCGCTTCGACTTGCTCATCTGCGATCTCGGCCTGCCCGATGGGAGTGGTCTGGAAGTGCTTCGGCAATTGCGTGCGCGGGACCCGCAACTGACGGCGATCGCGCTCTCGGGTTACGGCATGGAGGATGACCTCGCCCGCTCGCGTGACGCCGGATTCCACCTGCACCTCGTCAAGCCGATCGACTTCGACCAACTCGCCCAGATCATCCGTGAACTCTGAGGTGGTGCCCTGGTTTGCCTCGATCGCTGGGAAAATCGGTGGACCAAAGGCGACGCAGTGGGCGGGCTTTTTGATTGAAACGCAGTCGTTTGATCGACCGGATCCTGGTGACGGCCTGCCGCTACGCCGGCGCAAATAGGGGTTCTGGTGCAGGGGGGATCATGGGGCGGTCGCTGATTTCGTCGCTCGACTTCGCTCCCGGCACGGCTATCTAAAGCGGCCCTATGTTTTGGACCGAAGATGTCGCTGCCAAGTGCAGCGGCCCGCAGATCATCAACGACTCGAAGACCCCGTCCGGCCGTGTGCATGTCGGCGCGATGCGTGGCGTGCTCATTCACGACGCCATCTTCCGCACCCTGCGCGAAAAGGGGATCGAGGCGCGTTATCTCTTCGGCGTGGATGACTACGATCCGCTCGACGAAATTCCGGCGGGCAAGGGCGAGCATTTTGAGAAGTATCTCGGCCAGCCGCTGTGCAACGTTCCGCCGCCGGATAACTCGTCCGCGACGGACATGGCCGAGCATTACATCTCGGAGTTCTTCGAGATCTTCGAGGAGCTGGGCGTGCAGGTGGAGAAGTATCGGATGCGGGATGTATACCAGAGCGGGCGCTTCAATCAGGCGATCGATACGATCCTGCAAAACGCCGCGACGGTGCGGCGCGTTTACAAGGAAGTGAGCAACTCGGATCGGTCGGCGACGTGGTATCCGTTCCAGACCGTGTGCGAAAACTGCGGGCGCATCGGCACGACGGAGGTCTTCGACTATGCCGACGGGCTCGTGCGCTATCGCTGCCGGCCCGACATGGTGAAGTGGGCGCGCGGTTGCGGGCATGAAGGGCGCGTGTCGCCATTCGATGGGCGCGGCAAGCTGCCGTGGAAGCTCGAGTGGGTGGCGAAGTGGGTGACGTTCCCCGTGACCATCGAAGGCGCGGGCAAGGATCACTCGACCAAGGGCGGTTCGCGCGACGTGAGCGCGGCGTGTCTGCGGGCCATTTTCCAAAAGGAGCCGCCGCTCAACGTGCCCTACGAGTTCTTCCTCGTGGGCGGCGCAAAGATGAGCAGCTCACGCGGTGTCGGCGCTGCGGCGCGCAACATCGCCGACCTGCTTCCGCCGGAGGTGCTGCGTTTCCTGATGATCCGCACGAAGCCGAACTCGCCGGTGAATTTCGACGTGAAGGAGGAGGGAATCGTGAAGCTCTACAACGAGTTCGACCGCTATCAGGAGCGCGCGACGACCGGCAAGGCAAACGCCGACGAAGCCTGTGTTTATCGGATTTCCGAGCTCTCGGCGGAGGGCGCGTATTTCAATGCGAACTTCCAGGTGGTGAGCGCGCTCGTGCAGATGCCGCACCTCGATGTGGTCGAGCAGATCACGCGGCGGAAGGGCGCGCCGCTGACCGAGATTGAGCGCCGCCATCTCGACCAGCGCATCGCTTCCGCGAAGGTGTGGGTGGAGAACTACGCGACTGAGGAAGAGAAGACGCGGCTGCAGGAATCGTTGCCCGAACGTGCGCAGGAACTCCCCGCCGCCTCGCGCGCTTTCCTCCATCGCCTCGCCGCCGTGCTGCCGGAAACGCCGTGGGACGACGACAGCTTGCAGGCGAAGATCTTCGAAGTCGCACGGCTCACGCCGATCGAGCAGCCGGTCGCGTTCAAGGCGATCTACCGTGTGCTCCTCGACCGCGAAGCCGGCCCGAAGGCGGGCAACCTGCTCGCCTTCCTCGAAAAGGATTTCGTCATCGCCCGCTTCCGTGAACTGGCTTTCGAGACGCTGGAGTTCTGGCGCCAGACGGCGACGAGCGTCGAGGATCTCGAGAAGTGGCTCACGCAGCAGCGCGAGAAGATCGCCAGCTCGACATGGACCACGGCGCTGGAGGGAAGCGTGGCCGCGTTCGAGATCATCTTCACGATGAGGGACGGCAAGCTCCAGTTGAAGCGCCTCCTCGTCGAAGGTCAGCCTGTCGAAAGCGCGCTGAGCGGACTCATCGCCCAGCTCGGTATCAGCCCGGTCGGACCCATCGCGTAAAATCTTTCCGGCACTAAAAGACCGGCACGGGCGAGATCGGCGCAAACTCTTCCCGCATGACCGGCCGGCGGGTTGGTTCGGATAGAAAATTCCGCAAACTCTGGGCCAGGGTTGTCGCGGGCACGGCGTCATAGGGAATGGCGATCCCATTCCCATTCCAGATCGCCTTGGAATAGTTGTTATAGGGCGGCTGGAAATCCGAACACCGGGAAGGATGGAGGACGATGGCCGGCACCTGTTCGAAGGCCGCCACCTGCCCAAGGGCGGACATCGTCCCGATGAATCGCGAGGCTGTGGCCACGAGGGTGAACGCGGCCGGTGCGGAGAGATTCTTGAGAACAGTCACGTTGGGCAGGTCGCAGGGAAAGCTTTCCACTTTCGTCCGCCCATCCGCGGAAACGTAATCCGCGGAAATGACGAAGACCCGGACCTCCGACGGCACCGCCCGCAGCGCGGTACGAACGGCCTCGCAGGTTTCGGGCGGCCAGTCGCCCCAACCGCGCCCGAAAGGATGAAGCACAACATGCCCATCCGAGGCGATGCTATCCGGCGCGTGAAAGTGCCCGAGCGGACGCGGCTCCCGGCTTTTCGTGAGTTGTTGCTTTTCCACCAGCCCCGCCAGAGCAAAAAGGCGCCGGTTCACCTCACCGCCATCCATTTTCGGCCCGCGCATGAAATCCATGTAAATGTGACCGAGATCGACCAGCACCAGGTTTCCGTGGTTGGGGTGGAAACGAAAGAATTCCAGCGCCGCAGGATTGTGGCACCAGGAAAGGACAAAGGTCGGTTCGGTCAATACGGCTAATCCCTCGTATGTATTGGTCAGATAAAAGCGGCGGGCCACATCACCCAAACCACCGCCGACAAACACAAACTGTCTTTGATCTCCGTGAACACTCATCGCAGTGCCCGGCATTGTGCCGCGTCCGGCGAGCGCGACAATCGCAAAATGCGTCGTATCCGCCCGAAACCTCACCGAGTAACGAAATATTTTCTGTTGACTAGGACGCTGTGAACGAATAGCAGAGTATAATCATGAAGAAGAAGCGGCCCCCAACGAGTGGTGGTAAAGCACCTGGCACGGATGATTTGCCGGCAGGCACAAAATGGATTCCGAGTGCGACGGCGAAATCGGATTCAACATTGAAACATTTGGTGTATTCCCCTCAGGTTTCCAGAAATTTTGCGGATGACTCTAGCGGTGGCCCTCCGGGCCCTCCGTCCATGGCCGTGGAGTTTGACGTTGTAGCTTGGAATCCAACTACTACAGACGCGGTTGGATACAAAACGAGCAAGAATGCGACCGGAACTCTATTGTTCCATGCTCCATCCCCAACAGGGCGGGATCTATTCGAGGTCAACGCGAGAGTTCGAGTCCGAACCAACTCTACAACCCCCATAGCCGAATCCAACGCTAAGTGTGCACAATGGACGGCCGAAGTCATTCAAAACATCATTGCCTTCGGATCACGAAAAACTGTTTACGAAGAATCAGTTTGGACTACAACCATTGAGGAGGTGCCATGCTTAGACCATGACCTCGGAGCCGGCGCATCAAAGGATTTCTCAGCCGCCGACCAAACCGTCGAGCTGCATGTCGGTGACACACCTGGCTTCTCCGGAGGAACGCTATGTTTTGACAATGTTTCATGGGTAACGGCACCTCCCAACCCCTTAACTCAAGCCGATGATGATGTTACATTTATAACATGGCTCACCGTTCACAACAGACACACTGGCGAACGTAGATTTCTGCGTTGGGTTAAATGGAAAACAAAGTGGAAGCTGAATATCACAGTTCCACCTAACGCCAATCTTCCCCAGCCTGCTCCGACAGCTACTTGGCAAAGGGAGTTAATAGCTATCCTTGGAGGCGGTGTTGGTGAAGGAACAGTCAGAGCGGTCTTCAATAAAAGGAAAGATTCAATGCAACGGACTCCTCCAAATCCACCACAACCACCCTAAAATGATTGCGCTTATTGCGGTAAATTGCCTGATTTTGTTTACCAAATTGTGCTCTAGTCCAGGGGATCCGTATGGCCATGTGCTCCAGCATACTTCCCTGAGGGTGGCGGAATACATAGACGAAGCAAACCCGAAACGCTTTAAGAATGTTTGGATTATCGGTGACGTGCGCACGCCACAACACCTTCGCTGGCAGCCGGAATTGACGGTCGTTGCAGCAATACAGAATGCGGGAGGGTTCAATTGGCGCGTCCCAGAGAGAGTTTTCATTTTACGACAAGGCCAGCGCCTACCTGTCTTGCTTCGACCTATCTTCAAGAAGCTGACTCCCGATCCGAAACTTCAACCGGGAGACACTGTGGAAGTTCCCAAGTAACATTTTCCGTGACTAATACTCCGGTAATGCGTAGCACAGCAAAGTCGTGAAAGAGAAGCGGCAGTGGACACCAGATTATGGACCGTCCACCTAACAGGAGCGATTCCTTAACGATCTCAAAATGAAGATGTTGTCCTTGGTCTTGGTCTGCTTCTTGCCATTCGTCTGTTACTCGCAACTTTCCACCACTATGATTCTTACTTCCGATCTTAAGATTTCTGACGGGATTCAGGTAATGGCAACACAAGAGCGGGGAGCAGATAAAACACGGTTGGAATTGATTATTACAAAGGCGCATAATACGCCTTTGATTCGATTCAATGATATTGAGGTAATAACGTTGAACGCTTCTGGTAAGGTTATTTCCATCAGGCAAGAGATACCCCAACTCGAGTATTTTTTGGAAGTTGGCACAGTGGGCGTTACCGCCAGCGGCAGTTACATTACTACGGCTCCAATCTTTGAACCGATTGCCAAGCTCAAGCTAGTGATTAACAGGGAAACCCACGAGCTATCTTTCCCCACTAAAAAATAGCCCCAAGGAACGGAGCGCGTGAAAAAACTCATCCTTCGTAACCACCAATCCCCCGGTGACATCGTCATGCTAACGGCGGCTGTGCGGGATTTGCATCGGTGTTATCCGGAAAAGTATCTGACCGACGTGCGGACTTCCTGCCCGGAGCTGTGGCTGGAGAATCCCCACCTCACACCGCTGGAGGAAAGCGATCCGGGGGTGGACGTGATCGATTGCCATTATCCACTCATCGCGCGGAGCAATCATCTCCCGAAACATTTCCTCTTCGCCTTCATCGAATTCCTGAACGAACGCCTGGGCCTGCGGATCGAGCCCACGGCTTTTCATGGGGACATCCATCTGCACGAGAGCGAGCGGCAATGGACCCCGCAGGTCATGGAATTGACCGGCGAGGATACGCCCTATTGGATCATCGTCGCGGGTGGAAAGTATGACTATACGATCAAATGGTGGGACGCGGCCCGCTGGCAGCAGGTGGTCGATCACTTCCGGGGGCGCCTCCAATTTGTCCAGGTCGGGCGCGCTGGCCATCATCACCCGGCGCTCGCTGGGGTGATCGATCTGCGCGGGAAGACTGATCTCCGGCAACTCATCCGGCTCGTCCACCATGCCCAGGGGGTAGTTTGTCCGGTCACGGGGATTATGCATCTGGCCGCGGCGGTCCCGGTGCGGGCGGGGCGTCCGCAAAACCGGGCCTGTGTGGTCGTAGCCGGGGGGCGGGAGCCGCCGGCCTGGGAGGCCTACCCGCATCATCAGTTTATCCATACCAATGGACAGCTCATGTGTTGCGACCAGGGCGGGTGCTGGAAGGCGCGCACGGTGGCGCGGGGCGATGGCGATGAGAAGGACCGGCCCGAGGCGCTCTGTGTGCTCCCGATGGTGGTGCGGGAAAAGAAGCAGGCCAACGGCGAGATGCGCTACGATTTTCTGCCTCGCTGCATGGAGATGATCACCGCGGCGGAAGTCATCCGGCGGATCGAAGGTTATTTCACCGGCGGCGCCTACCCGTGGCTCACGGCGGCGGAGGCGCGCGGGGCGGAAAATTCGAACCCCGGCGCGAAACAACTAACGGCGCCGGAGCTTCGCCCAGCCTTGAATGGCGACCCGCGACCGCCGCGGGAGCGGAAGAAGGCCACCGGTCCTGGAGCCAGAGAGCATCGCATGATCGCCGTGACCATCGGCATCGGGGAGAAGTGGGAACTCCTCGCCCGGCTCGCCGCGGAGTCCTGCCGCGAGAGCACCGGTCTGGAGACCTTCATCCTCGGCGAGGAGGCGATGCGCCGCTACGGCTACACCACCCCGCACCATCTCAAATACAAACTCTTCCACGAGTTTCCCGACGCCGATTCCATCCTCTACTTCGACGCCGACACCATCTTTCTCCAGCCCTTCGAGGCCCGCGCCTTCATCGACCGGCCAGTCTTTCCCTGCGTGCGCGATCTCTACGAGAGCGAAGCCGTGGTGCGCGAGGAAGCGGGTTCCCTGCGCCTCCCTCCCGAAAATTATTTCAACAGCGGCTTCTTCATCGTCCAGCGCGCCTTCCACGCCACCTTCCTCGAAAAGGCGCAGTGGCTCACTGGGCGCCAAGCCTCGATGTTCAAGGACCAGACGTTCCTCAATGGCGCGCGCCACATGCTCGGCACACCGATTCTCTATCTGCCGCGGGAATACAACATGTTAGGCTTCGATCGGGCCCGGGACACCAGCCGCGTCGTCATCGGCCATTTCCATCTCATCGACCAGCGGCCCATCGGGGAAATCGAAGACTACCACCGCCAGTGGCGCGCCCGCGGGCGGGCCTGCGCCGCTCGCCGCGGGAGGGAGCTGGCGGATTCGCTCCGGGCACTGCTCGCCATCCCCCCGCCCGGGCCACCGGCGCCTCCGGTTGCCCCCCGACCGACGGCGGAGGAAAAGCGGTATCGCGCCCTGCTGGAGCGCGAGGTGGCGGCCCGGCGGCGTTACCCCGCCGGGCGCTTCGCTGGCCGGGGGATCGTCATCTGCGGCGGCGGCACGAAGTATTTCCCCTGCGCGTGGGTCACGATCCGCCTCCTGCGCCACCTCGGCTGCCGACTGCCCATCGAGCTCTGGCACATCGGCCCAAATGAAATGAGCCCGGCGATGCGCGCGCTGCTCGCCCCGCTGGGGGTGCAGACGGTGGATGGACTGGAGGTGCGGCAGAAGCATCCCGTCGTGAGCCTGCGCGGCTGGGAGCTGAAGGCCTACGCGCTGCTCCACTGCCGTTTCGCCGAGGTGCTGCTGCTCGATGCCGACAATGCGCCCGTGCGCGATCCCAGCGACCTCTTCGACGAGCCGGAGTATCGGCAAAAAGGCGCAATCTTCTGGCCGGATTTCTGGACCCTGCCGGAGAAGACCCCCATCTGGCGGGTCATGGGCGTGCCCTACCGCGAGGAGCCGGCCTTTGAGAGCGGGCAGATCGTGGTGGACAAGCGGAAGTGCTGGAAGGCCCTGTACCTCGCGGGGCACCTGAATGAACACAGCGCCTGGTATTACCGCTTCATCCACGGGGACAAGGATACCTTTCACCTCGCCTGGACGCGGCTCGGCCAGCCCTATGCGATGCCTAACAAAAGGCTCGAAGCGCTGGAGGCCACCATGTGCCAGCACGACTTGCAGGGGCGGCGGCTCTTTCAGCATCGCAATGCCGACAAATGGCGCATCGACGGGCGCAATCGCACCGTTCCCGGTTTCAAACACGAACCGCTCTGCCGCCGTTTCCTCGAGGAGCTGCGCCGCCGCTGGTTTCCCACCACCCTCGGCGTGCGCCGCTGGGATCCCTTCGCCACTTCCCCCGCCCTGCGCGCCACCGCCCGCGCCCTGGTCCGGCAGCCGTGGAGCTACCACCGGGTCGGGCACGATCGCCGGCCCTTGCGGCTGCGGGCCGATGGGCTGGTCGGTCGCGGGGCTGCCGCGCAGGAGTTTTACTGGCATCTGCGCCCGAGCCCCTCCGGGCCGGTGCTGGAGATTTTCAGCACTACGCGCCGCACCTGCCGCCTCCTGCGCGGGCGGGATGGCGTCTGGCGGGGGCGCTGGGAAATCTGCGAGCAGATGCCTATCGAACTGACCCACCTCCCGGCCTCCTCCCAATCCTCCCGCAGCCTGCATCGAAGGAAACGGGAAGGCGCGGCAACCCTCAGCAACGGGCAGAATGCCGCAGGGAAACCTTCCGCCACCCGTCTTCGCGCCTCGAAACCCACCCGGAAACTCGCGAAGCACGATCTTCACGCCGGGAAACGCGCTACGGAAATGGTGCCACCCTCTCGCCGCAAGCCGAAGAGGAACGGGAAACCTCCCGCCGACCTACCTCGGGTGCCGAAAGCAGCCCGGAAAGCTCCAGCAAACTCTGCGCGCGTCCCGGAAGTCGTCCGGGGACTTCCGACAGACCTTCGGAATGGAAGCAACGGACGGCGGAAACCTTCGTTGGATGTTCCCGACGTGAAAAATCGCTCCCGGAAGGATTATGGCAAAGTCCCGCAGAGGGCGGAAATCGGACAAAATCCCGCTCCAAGGGGCCGCGCGATGCAGAAATCGGTCACTCTCAAGACCATCAACCCGAAAGCAACCGCCAAAACACCATGAAATACAACACTCCGAAGAAACCCTCGCCCGCCACGACCAAAGGCACTTCCGATCAGCCTGCCTGGACGCCGAGCGCCGCCGCCGCCTCGGAGTCCACCTTGAAGCATTTGGTCTATTCCGCCGCGACGCAATTTATGGAGCAATCCAGTGGAGGACCGCCACCACCACCACCACCGCCAAACTGCACTCTTTCCGGAGCATTCGACACTCCCAACAACCGAACTGGCCCTCAACTTACCCTAAGACCGGATGGCACCTACATAGCTTGGGAACGTTTCTTCATGAATGCTGATTTTAGCAGCACTACTCCCGCAGAGTGTCGTTGTTGCGAATATCGACAGTACGTCAAAGGGCACATGAAGACTCGTGCACCGGGACAGGACTGGGTCACAGGCTGGAGCGAAGCCAACTATGTAGAAGATCTTCTGCCAGACGGGAGAGGGTATGGACACAGAAATCAACCGCAATATTTGACGGACAAATACTTACCTCTACCCCGCGCGACTGGGTGTTCATATAGGGGCATCGATTCCCCAAGCGTCAGCCCGTTGGGCCTCGGTGACGAATACGACATTCTACTCGTTTTCAAGGCGACCATCATAGATGTATGCAATGGGAATGCTATTAAATCTACGGCACTATGGACGGTCAGAATGGTTGGGATTGTTGCATAATGAATACCCTTTGGTGCGCCACTATATGTCAAACTTTATCCGTCCCGGTCTTGCAGTCGCAATGATCGCAAACTTCATCGCTGTCACTTCAAATTACGCACAAGAAAAACCGCTAACTACACATCCCATGAAAACAAAGACAGAGATTCGCAAGATCGCAGGTCAAGACGTTCAGCTTTCAGCCGAGAAACGATCTAATGGCGTAGAACTGCATGTTGTAATCCTTCGCGATACCGACTCACCGCCGATACGATATGATGAAATTATACTGCAAACCATTGACGATCAAGGCAACGCGTTATCTGCGGTCGCGTCTAACCCGGCACAGAAAGTATTTGTGCATTTCAGCACCAACGGCGTCTTGTTCAGAGCTATTGGGGTGTATTCAATAGTCCTGAAGAAGGACCGTACATTGAGTAATGTCACCCTATCGCACAGCGGAGAAAAACACACTTTCCATTTTGAAAAAAGGCGGTAGATCAAAACGATAATAGCGGCAAAGGGAGCCTAATAAAATGAATCTGAAACTTCGGTCCAAACCCATGCCAAGCGTGGCGCCAAAGAACGCTCGATTCTCTCCGAGGCAAGGAAGCCCTAAAGCTTCTTCTGACAATCCAGATGACGCGCCGGCAATTCCCACCTGGGCTCCGAGCGCTGCGGCGGCTTCGGAATCTACTCTACGACATCTGGTCTATGTGGCATCAACCCAGACTCCGGAACAATCAAGTGGCGGGCCACCTCCCGACCCATGTGCTGCACAAGCGGCCGAATTGACCGCAGCGATGGCGGTCCTGCCGCCACTTGTCCAAGCGGTGCTCCCACTCCAAAAAAGGGTACGACGACGCAGAAGAGAAAGTCGGCCAGGCCCAGATCAAATATTCTGCGGCACTGCTAGCCGCGGCCCTGGCCTGCCGCGGCGGCCCGATTCCCTGCGCAGCGGCAGCCGCAGCCACGACACTTGTCTTGAACGCTCTGCAAAAGGCAGATGAGAGCCGCGATTTTGCCAAAAACACTCTGCGCCAGGCTGAACACGCGGTGGAGAAAGGACGCAATCGCATCACCCGCGCCTCCCAAGCCCTCGATGCCTGCCGTCTACAAAACCTTCAGAACTAAACATCCATGCGCTACAAAACTGTCTATCAAGCAGGTGTCATCGCCTTCTTCGCTTTCAATATGTTCTATATATGTTTTTCGATCTACGAGCAACATCTGAAGAACATTCTCAAGCGGACCACGAATGAGGCTCAGCGACTCATCCAGAACCCTCCACTCCGGTTGCCATGAGCGCCAAATCTTTCAGCCGCCTGCTCACTATTCTTACAGTGGTCATACTATTACTCTGCCTATGCTGGTGGTTGGTCAGGCATTTTGAATGGTAAATGCAACTTACTCTCCTCCCGCTCGGTGCAAACTCCCACCGCCATTGAAGGACAACAAGGCGTCCCGCTCGAACCGATCCGCGGGACGAAAGATAAATCTTTTCCATAGCCCAGGAGAGCATGCCACCACAACGCCCAAAGAACCATATGAAGCAACACACCCCGAAGCAATCCGCCCCGGAAACTCCGGGAAAAATCGTTCCCAGCCCCCACGGAAGCGACTCTGCTCCATCCGCCTGGACGCCGAGCGCTGCGGCGGCTTCGGAATCTACTCTACGACATCTGGTATATGCAGCGACCTCACAATTCGCCGAAGATTCCAGCGGCGGCCCCCCGCCGCCGTCCACGACATGCTCAGTAGTAAGTTTTAATACGCCTACCAATCGTACTGGACAAAAAAAAGGCCGGAACCGACCCCGGGACATATTGCGTTTATGAGGAATTCGAAATGAACGCTTCTTTTTCCAGCGCATCAGGCTTTGCCTGTGAACATTGCTCATATCGGCAATATATAAAGGGCAGCTTCGCCTACAAGGATCCAGGTGATACAAATTGGACACTCATTGATCACTTGCTAACACCGCCTAGCACGTATCTCGAAATTTTCACTTTTCATGAAGATGGCAATGGCGCGGGACTTCACTACGGTCATCGGAATATTTCGCCACCTCTTTTCATTGAGGACGAATATTTACCGGTCCCTCGCCTGACCGGATGCACCTATCATGGCAAAGATGCACCGCAATGGGATAATGTCCCGAATTCCTCGCGGGTTTGGATTGAGTTGTGGTTTGAAGGTAAAATTGTCCTCACCACAAATGAAAATACAGTTTTTCGAACAGTCGCATGGAAAGTCTACCTATTAACCTAACCAAATGTCGTGTTTTAGACAATTGAGATTGGCACTTATGCTAACTCTAGCATCCGAATGCTGCCTCGCGGAACTTCCACTTGATCAAAATAAAACCATGAAACCTCCACAAATCAAAAACTTCGGAAAACTACCCGCCACTGTGCGCGTCTGGGAAATGGATGATAAAACGAAACGTCGAATTGTCGTTTCTATCGCGACAGGAATCGGAAACCATATCAAATACGGTGATGTAAGCGTTCGTGTTTTGGATGAGCAAGGCGCGGAGATTGTTCTTTTGCAGCGAAAGGAAAATATTACTCACTTTATGGACGCAGGCGGAACTCAAACAGGGATATTTGAGGTCCGATTGGGAAAAAAACAAACCATTAGTAGAGTGGAGATAAGATTGAGAGGAGTTGTAAATACATTTCCGATCGATGAAGTTTTGCGACCAATTAAGGGACCCGAGTGAAGTTTATTGAGTAGCGCGAGGAACATGAACGCTCCTGTGGACAGCCCCCCTCGACCCAGTGTGCTCGCCGCCACCATTCTCGTAGCGGTGGCTCTGTCGAGTTGGGCGGCCTGGTGGCTAACCGAGCGTCATCATGCCCTGCAAGTCTTGCGGGAGGAAGCGACCTATGGGCTGCAATGCCTGCGGATTGAATCGGGGAAAGAACGACCATTCCCCGGGACCTTCGGATGGAAATGTTATTGTCCGGGGGTTGGTCCGACCCTTGTGCATATCGAGTATGCTCTACCGCGCGGTGCCTGTTTAGGAGCCGTTCTACGCCATTTCGGAACACTCACGGACATCACGGTTGGACAAGGTGACTTGAAGGAGGTCGATCACTTTTTCGTTCAATTGGGCAGACAAGATTATTTGCGGAATCTGTATCTCTTCGGCCCGCAGGTGCCAGACGGCTTTTGCGGCTATCTCGCCCGCTACACCGGGTTGATCAACATTGGCATCTCATCCAGCGACATCTCCGGCGAGCAGATGCCACTGCTGCCGCGTTTGGAAAATTTGGAACTGGCTTACGCCCCGATTTCAGATGCCGGGTTTGGCCGATTGCTCGCGCTGCCCTCACTCAAAAGGCTTTCACTGGACGCGCCAATGATCACCGTGAAAGGACTGGAGAAAGTGCTCCGGATCACACGAGTTCCCGAGACTATCAGCATGGCAGGCACCAATACTTATTTCACGACGGAACAGGCCAATTCTCGAAGCCTTTAGAAAAAAATGGCCGCAGGCCCGTTTTGAAATAGACTAATCGTCCCTAACCAAAACACCAAACCAAAACCATCCAGAATATGCCTGACCAGGAACTGATCGATGCTATCGGCACCGGCGACCTGATTACCCAAGTCGATGCCACGCGCAGCGACTATGACTTGTCCAAACTGACCGTCCCGCTCGCGACACTCGTCTCTTCCCGGCTGACGGCAGCTCGCGGAGCCAATGCGGCCGTGCTCCTCGCGGGGGGCAGCGCGGCCGCCGCCTCGGCGCGCGTCGTCGAGTCCAGACAGCGCCTCGGCGGACTGCTCCGCAATGGGCATGCCCACCTCCGCTCCATCCCGGAAGAGGATGCACCAGCGGCCGATGTCCTGCAGGCCCTGGAAACCTATGGGTTCGAGCGTGGGAATCTGGGCGATCTCGAATCGCCCAGCCGCCTCGAAAGCCTCGCCCGGTCGGCCCAGCAGGTGACCCCGGAACTGCCGGCGAACCTGCGCTATCCCGCCAACATCCTCACCAGGCTGACGACCTGGCTCGGAGTGCTGGACGCTAACAAATTAATCGCGGGAGGAGGTCTCCTCCAGACCATCATCGACGACAAGGATGAAAAACGTGACGGGCTGCTCAAAGCTATTTCGAGGGTGCGGTACCACTACTGTGC
>Ga0209181_10007559_pt1 | contig 14852 bp, 7 predicted proteins | sample MAT05_FD_187208 | JGI IMG/M metagenome (GOLD analysis project Ga0209181, IMG submission 187208) | Freshwater microbial communities from Lake Fryxell liftoff mats and glacier meltwater in Antarctica - MAT-05 (SPAdes) (version 2) | ecosystem: Environmental > Aquatic > Freshwater > Ice > Liftoff... | reverse complement strand
GTTTTATGAGCCCATACTGGGCGCCAGACCACAAGGGGGTCTGGGAGTAGGTTTTTAATAAATCTCGTCCTACTTTCAACGACTTAGAGAGTCTTTGTGAAGTTATTTCGATGTATGATCAAAATCTCGAAATCGATAGATGTCGTTGCGAGCCAACTGAGGCCACTCTAGCCACCACGACCCTTGGGATGAATGGACACACACGACTCGCCGAACTACGCCGCCTAGCTGCGTTGGGGCGCGCTGAGCTCCCATTCTTGCAGCTACAAGCGCTTGCGGGCTATGACCCGGAGCAACTACGCACGGCAAAGTATGTAGGCGCTTACATACATTTTATTACCAGACCAGAAGTCACGGGCATCCTCGAACAATGGGCTGCGGACAGCGAGCGAGCGCACGATCTACTTAAGTTATCAGTGCTTTTGGGCGGCAGTGCGGACCTGATCCAGGCCCTGCGGCCGTTTGACGAGTCCAAGGCAGCCGTGCAGGCGCTTTACGGGACGATTGGGGACGATCCACTAACAGCCCTTGTCTCAGAGCAACGGGCCGTCGTCCAGGACAGCGCCCTAGCGCACTGGCTCCAGCAACTTCGGGTCCTGATCCTGCTGCGTGGCTTGGAACTCTTGGCCGTCGGCGCCCGTTCGGACCGCCACCTGACCGTGGTCAGTAATGAAACGAGAAAGGCCTGCGAAAAAGACGCCAGTAACCAGCTCGGCTGGATGCGCATGGTGTCATCGCCTTCGCGCGAACTCCCCGATTTCGAGGCGGACCTGATATTTAGATGCGAGATGTGCGCTCCGAAGCGCCGAGCACCAGGTCAAGCGCCGATGCTGGGCGCCGGCCTGCAGATTTTCCGCACCCTTCGCCGAATTGCCCGCGGCGGCGCATGGTGGGATCCAAAGTCGCTACAGGACAACCCTAAGTTAGCGAGCTTTTTCGGCGTCGGCAACAGTTTTTCGTTTGGCGGCGAGCTTTCAGGTCCTGCTTTGCTCAACCCGCTGGAAGCGGATGGGGGTACGGCCGACAACATCGTGCAAGCGACGGCTGCCGGTCCTGACGCCCGGTGCACCAATCAGAAGGTCAAACTGGGTACGACGCAAGCACAAATACGTAAACATGGGACGCAGATTCTGCTGGAAGGGGCAGAACAGCATCTCTATCTAGCGTCTAGTTGGCACCAGCTGAGCGACGGTGAGCGCGCCGCGATGGCGCAAAGGATTCAGGATCTCCTCAAAGGCGAGAGCCCCGTCGATCAGATGGGCGCCGCCCTGACGCTGACTGCGTGGGTCACAGCACGCGGCATGTTTGACGTGGAGACCATCCAACTCGGCAGCGAGCTCAAAGTCGACTGGGTTTTGAATACGGTGACAGGCGTACTGTGCCGCCAACCGCCCCGGTTTGGCCGCGGCATTCAAGCCACGTCGCTGCCCGAAGCGGCTCAGAAATGGTTGCAGCCTCTCGTCGACCGTATCGAGCTGAAGCTGTGCAGCGCAGCGAGGCAAGCGTTGAACTGCCACGCGCAAGGCCACGCAGAGGCAACAACGATCCAAGAGCTCTGGAACCCAGTCAGCCCGCATGTTCCGCTTGACAAGTGGTTTAGCGAAGTGCTGGCCGGCACGACAGAACTCCGCCGACTCACCGGCCCGGCGATGGCGACGGCGCTCGCGTCCAGCGTCTTCGGTCAGACTACTGACGGCACGTTCGCACAACTGCTGGCCTCTCAGAGGCGCACCGCTCTCCCTGCCGCAAGCGCATACGGCGCCTATCAGTTGGCTCAGGTTCAGCTGACTCAGCAGGGAGCCTTGCCGCGAGCACTTGTCGCCGCGCCCCTGCCTACGCGCGAGCCAGGGACGGCCAATGCAGCCGGTAGCGAACTGGACTTCGACCTCAGCGAGGTCGCCAACGCGATTGGCGACCTGATCGCACGGTACGAAATAGCCGCCGCTGACCCGACGTGCTGGATCGAGGCGCACAACCTGCTCACCTCCGTCGTCGTGATCGCCATGCTCGCATCCACTGGTGCTCGGCCCGTCAACTCACCGTTCGAGTCGAGAGCATGGTTCGACTTCGCCAGCCTGCTTGTCTACGTCGAGGACAAGCGGTCAGGTCCCACGACTGGCGCCAGAATTTGTGTGCTGAGCTCAATCGCAAAGCAGCTTCTAGAAGAGCTCTACCTCCCACATCTGGAGTCGCTGGCTTCTCTGCTAGAACCACAGTGCCCAGTTTTCGCCCAAGCCATCCGCGCGACCGGGGTAGAGGCACCTGACCAGAATCGACCGCTACCTCTCCTCTTTTACCTCCGCGCTGCTCCAGACTTCGCCTGGGTCGAGGTGACGGAGACGCAGCTGGGCGTGCAGTGCGGCCACGCGTGGCCCGCCCCGTGGAACATGTTCCGGCATGTCCTCGCAACGCAACTCGTCCGACGACGCGTTCATCCTGAAATCGTCGACGCACTGATGGCGCACGGGGATCGAGGTGCGGAGAGCCATGGCGACCACTCCTTGCGGATCCCGAGGGACGACATTGAGCTTGCTCGACCCCAAGTGGAAGAACTTCAGCACGAACTCATTTTGCGCCCTCCTGCGCTTCGGCCGACTTTGCCTACGCGGCTGCATGGCCGTTACTCTGACCTCAATCTGGACAACCCGCCTCAGTGGGGAAGGCAGGCTCGCGCAGAGGCCCGCGACCAATCGCACGCAGCTGCTCGTTTGCGCGCAGTCCAGGACATCGAGCGCCTCGTCGACGGACGTGTCCCAGGTGCTCTGACGTCCGAGGAGTGGCAGACGATTGGCAACACGATGCTCTTCAGAGGAACGCTGCCACATCCAGCAGCATCGTTGCGCTACGAAGCCTTTGAAGATTGGCTTGCCGACGCATGGCACAAAAAGCGCGCCCTTGTGGCAGTGCGCAAGCGCTACTGTCCGCTCCCGCCGCCGCAGTCGCTGTTCACGTCGGAATTCATCGGAGCACAGCGGGCGCTGGATGAGGCAACACAAGAATTTCACCGCGCGATGACCAGTGTGGATCTTCACGGTGAGAGGGCGCCAGGACCGATGATGGCCGCAGTACTGGGGGCCATTGAATTGGTGCTGACCAGCAAAGTCTGTCATGTGCCGACCCTCCTGGATCTCGCACACCTTCGGCGCAATGTTCGCCTCGTGCGCTTCGAGGGCCGATTCTGGTTCGAGCGTGCCAACGCCAACCTCTGGCAAGACGGCCGCCCGGTCATGCGAGTTCAGTTAAGCGACCGGGCAGCGCGCTGGATTGGGATTGGCCTTTCGTCAACACGACGGGAGGTCAAGGAAGCACTAGTGCCGCCTTTTTTGCAGCCTTGGATCGCGACGCATCTTGCCGGCTCCTCCACGCTGCAAGCGGCTTTTGGCCGCTTGTGTACGGTCCGGAAACAGATCAATGCTTGGAACTGCACCGGCGTTGAGGCCGCGCACCTGTCCTCGCGGCGAGTAGTCACGGCGTTACCGCACCATGACTGGTACCGTCTCGTCCGATTGCACGCGCCTCTGCTGAGCGAGCCGTCTGCTGAGAATGAAGAGTACGCAACCGATGATGCTAACTTCGAAGTGCCGGTAGGTAGGACTCTTTCGCCACCCCCAAGAAACGACACCGCACAACGATGCGCGACCTTGCTCGACGGCATCACAAAAGCCTTCGAAACCAAACCCCATGCATCTGCAGTCCTGGCCGAAGTTCGCCGACTGACCGCAGACTCAGGTTTTCTCAAGGGAGACGCCCCTCAGGTTCTGGCGCACTTCGCGTGTGTATTGCTTACACGCAAGCGACGCACGGGTAAAAAAGTCCGGCTTCGGCTCCAAACGGCCCGACGATACTGGTACTCGTTGGTCGAGCCATTTGTCGATCTGGGACACGATCGGTTCCTCCCTGACGAAGATGAAGAGAGCATCAGGGAGTTCTATGAGGATGTCGTCCACTGGTGGGAGAAAAATCCTGAACGCGAACCCGCAGATGGAACAGCCAGAACGAGTAGCGACACAGATACCGTCACGGCGGAAGAGTTAGCAGCTGCGCAGCACCATGACGCCATGCGTCGGACCGTGGCGCAGCTCAAGGATTTTCACGACTTTGCGGTAGAAGCCTATGGCCTCGAAGACGTGGACTGGTCAGGCGTCGACTTGGGTTCCAGGGTTGCGGTTGGCCGCCCCAGCTTAATCCTGCTATCCGAATTCGAGGCTGCACTGCAAGCACTCCTCGGTGAGCAAACACCTGAAACACTCATCGACGATCGTCTGTCTGCGGCTTTCGTCCTCGTAGCATCTGGACGTTTTGGGCTGCGCGTGAGCGAGGCCGTCGGCATGTACCGCGAGGATTGGCTGGACTGGTCCGGTGCAGTTGTGATGCTGGTGCGTTCCAACGCGATTCGCAACTTGAAGAGTTCTCACTCGCGCCGACAGGTGCCATTGGTCGAGCAGCTAACGGACATTGAGCAAAGGATCGTTCGGGAGGCGCTTCGTCGTTGGGAGCTGGCGCATAAAGCGGGCGTCTCTGCTCCGTTGCTGTCGGGTGTCACTAAGGACACCTATTGGTCGATCAAAGCCACGATATCCGACTTGCTCCTCAATGTCCTGAAGGCTGCAACTGGATCCTCGGCCGCGCGGATCCATGGACTTAGGCACTCATTCGCGTGTCGCCTGCTCGCGCTGCTGATCGGTCACACACCGGGCAAAGGTATCGCGGTCAGCGCCGTGGCCTCACAGCATGCTCGGCGACTGCTGCTCGGGCGTGACCAATTGGACCGTAGAGCAATGTGGGCAATCGCTCGAGCCTTGGGCCATGCCAGTCCGTCCACAGCTATAGCCTGCTACGTTCATGGCATCGAGCTTTGGGCAAAACCGATTGGCGACATGGCTCACTGGAACGGCGAGGGCGTCGCAACCGGCTCCTTCGTGGACCTCGACAAATTGCTACCCGATTCGGCATACCCCCGGCAAGCAAAGCTTTCGCACACGGAATCTATACCAGCCGCCTCGCTCCCGTTGCGGAGAATTAGGTTTTTGTCCTTGACACAGGCAGGGTACAAGGAGGATCGCGCTCGTGTTACATCAGGCTTAAGCATTAGCGAATCCGTCAAGCTCCAGGAGATATTAAGTGCGCTGCCCGATGAGGCGGTCATGGAGACTGAATCACTGCCAGCGGCCAACGTTTTGGGCTCGATTTCGTACCGACGGTGGCAGGCCCTCACACAAATAGTTGCGCAAGCCAAGACAGACGTTATAAATATACAAGATTCGAGCGACGCGTTAGGAGTGCCGATTGGACCGAGGCGGCACCTAATTCTCCATCGCCAACATCATTTCAAAGCCGCAGCCGACTTCATCACGCAGCTGCGGTTAGGCACAGAGGACGTCCGCCTAGCGCAGACTTCAGTCCTGCACCCAGTCAAACAGCAGTGGGTCACGGACGTCCAACTCGGTGACTATCTCGTAGCAGGCCGGGATTTGGGCAAAGACTTTCGTCTCGATACAGTCGCGTGGGGTGACCCGCCAGAGCCCGTGCAGCACCGGGCGGCTCTAATTCCTTCCAACAGCCCCAAGTGCAGGATTGCAAGTACACAAGAACTTCTGGTCCTGTGGGCCGTTACATATGAGTCCCGCCCAGCCTCCTGAGATGTGGTGCCTGCGACCTAACTTATACTTACCTCGCCACCCGCTGCTGGGAGAGAGAATTCAGCCACCTGAGCGAACAAACCGTTGGATAGGAGTTCCAAGCGAAGAAGCTTACGGCGAACGCCTTCAGTGGGCGCTTCTTCAGGTTGATGCCAAATCCGGCACCTGTTATCGGGCATAGCCGCGACCTGCTTCACGAAGTCAAAGAACACGGCCATATCAGCTCGAAGGGCTACGCTAGTCTGCCCACGCTCGAACTCCACGAACACCAACCGTCTTCTGCGGTCGTAGCCGACGACTTCCCCCGGGTCATCTTCCATAGCTGCCGAGTCCTCAAGTTCAGGCTTTGCCCCCACCTTTAACGGCACTCTAATGGGGGCCCGGAAATCAGAAGATGAAACCATACAGTCCGCTGCGATTGACTTCCCGCCTGCCGCCGCTCGGATCGCCTTCGCCGCCTCAACGATCAGTTCACACGCGTCCTCTCCCGGTAAGATCTCTTCAGCCGGCCTGAGCCAAATTGAATCTGTGTCTGAGGCGACCAATTGAAGCAAACTGCCCAAACCTCGCTCGAGCGAAGGCATCGCACCAGCCGCAATTCCAACTCGATCGAAACGGATTCGCCAAGACGGAGACGCCAGCGCGGTTTTCTCATCAAGTAAGAATACCGCTTTTAGCGAAATAGCGATCACTGGTCGGCCGAGCTGCTTAGCAATTAAATCGCGGGATGCATGTGCGAGCGTCGATGTCTTCGGAGCATGGGCATGAGAGCGGTCAGTGTCTAGTTCAAGAACACCACGAGATTCATCGAGTACGAAACCGGTTGACTTGCCAGCACCGATGAAGATGTCTACGACCTCGGACCCAGCCTTGCTGTCCAGGGACTTAAAACCAGGAAGGGTTTTGTCAAGGCTCAGTTGTACCGACGGGGCCGCCCTCTCCTTCCACCTCTGGGTCGCCTCAGCTTCGTTCCGTTCCCGGTGCTGCTGATTTCCCGTCCGCCTAGTTCTCGATCCATTTTTAGCCTCAAGTTGGCTCGCTGCCAGCTCGGCTATCGCCGGAACGGGATGGCTTGCATTTGCTCGGGATGCACCCTTGGACAACTTGCTCGCCGCCAGGGGCAAGGCGGCAGGATTGGCCTGCACAGGCTTTTGACTTTCACTCATGTCGTCGCTCCTCAAAAAATGTGGACGACTTGAATTCGATACCAGATTGACACGTCACTTGCCTCTGTATAAGCCCCTCAAACACCCACTTTCACCCTTCGAAGCACAGAAGCCGTTCCAAATCGGCCCTCACGAGATCGAGAGCCCCGTACTTTTTGAATGCGACCCCACCAGCAGGCGGGTGACGGATGACCTTCTGCCGATCGCGTGCGAAGGCTGCAGGCTACGTAATTGCCGCGCCCGCGCCGCTAGCTGACACCATGGGGCACAGCGCTCCAACGGATCACATGTCTGCTCTGCAGCGTCTGGAGCCGCTGGCCGGCGGCCGGCGTATTCACGGTGAGCGCCAACAAGCTGACCTTCGGATCGGCCACCAGTGCAGACCGAACGGCAGCTGTGCGAAGTACAGCTGACCCCGGATGGCCACTGGCTGATCTCGCTACACCGATGACCGCTTCCCTGCCAAGCGAACTGGCGGTACCGACCCTATGCTGCCCTTCAAAGTCGCCGGAAGTTGACCAACGCCCCAGCCTCGGCATCACTCGACTCGCTTTCAGGAAGCTGACATTCTTGGTCACCAGGACTCGGAGGCCCGTTGGGCGATATCCTTGACTACCCAGAGCCTTCGTGAGCCGGCTACCCGATCGGCAGGAAGTGGCCTGTGCGACCGGGTCGATGGGCCGAAGGGTTGGTTTTTACAGTTCTTTAGAGCCGACAACGACTTCGAATTGCCTCACCTTACGCCACCGCAAGAACAGCCGGGAGACGACTTTGCACACGCTTCAAATTAAACGAGTAGCGACTTGGGCCTGTCTTGCGTCGATCTGCCTTTCTGGTTGCACTACATCGCTGCCTTATCGAAATGAGGCCATCCCTCGCGGCATGAACGCGCAGTCTGAATACTCGGCGGAGATGACAAATTTTCGCGAGAAGGTGCTTCCTCGTTGTAAGGATCCTAGTAAACGGCTTGAGCAGTGTCGTGACAGCAGGCAAAGGGCGTTTGTTGGTCTGGCCATCTCAGGAGGCGGCTCCCGTGCTGCGAACTATTCCGCTGCGGTTATGCAAGAGCTTGCCGCTATGGGCATCCTGAACCATGTGGACGTAATCTCGAGCGTCTCTGGAGGGTCGGTGGCGGCTGCGTACTACATTATTCACCGTAAGGACTTGGTTGACCCATTGTCCAATTCCGAAGGGTGGAAGAAAGCAAAAGCAGATCTGTCACTGCCATTCCGGTCAATGTGGGTGGGCAAGCTGCTGCGCCCAGATAACCTTGCAGCAACTCTATTTGGTCACACCGGTCGAACAGAGTTCATGGCAGATGTTTTCGACGAGACGCTGTTTAAGTCAATGAAGATGGGCCAGTTACCCAAGGACGGACCAGCATTAATACTGAATGCGACACCCATCAATCAGCTGAATAGTCGTGCGGTCGGCCCTTGCACGAACCGCGGCGAGCTTTCGCCGTGGATGCGATGGGAAAGCGTGGCTTTCCGCGATTGGTTCTTCAACGGCTGCCTAAGTTCACGACTAGACACTTATCCATTATCGCTTGCTGTGGCGGCGTCGGCCGCCTTCCCGGGCGTGTTCAGCGCCGTGCCACTGGCGCGCTGGGATGTCCAGACTCGCTATGACGGCAGTTACCTCGACACAGTCGCGGCAGAGTTCGTTCATGTGATCGACGGTGGACCGTCGGACAACCTCGGCATTGACGGCTTGCTCGGTGAATGGGCCGCTGCATCAGCTACGGACGGAGACGTAGCAGTGGATCGCTGCCTGATCATTTCTGTCGACGCATTCGTACGTGGCGATACCGACGAGCGCGCACTCAAAGCAGACGCACGGGGCATCTTTGACCGGATTGTAGACACCAACTTCATCGACGCGACAGATGCAATGTTGGCGCGCCGTCGCTTCGACACCTTACAGCGACTCGGCCTAGCTCCGCCGCAGTTTAAGGATTCGGAAAGATTTATCAACATTAACAATATCCCGATCGACGGGCACAATTACCAATTCTTCGAACAAGAGCATGTGGCCGTGGACGTGACGCCACGTAGGGCGATGGGGGAATCGACGGACGTACGCCAACGCCTTTACGCAGATGGGCGAAGAGAGACTATAGCGGAGCCACGTTGCACTGTTTGGCACATTGGTCTTGACAACATGCGGAGCATGTTAACGGTGGGGTGGAAGTACAGCACGTCATCACGACAGGCTAATGGCGGTGCGCCTATCGCCTTTGCAGATTACAAGGGCGAGTTGCAGCGAATCGTCCAATTGCCCGAAGGAAAGCACAAGATCGGATTGGCGGAAATTTCAACTCGCATTCGGACAGACTTTAATCTTGTGGGTCCAAAGAATTGTTCTAGTGAGCAATTGCGTGACATCTTATGGGAAGCCGGGCGGCTTTCCGTCGCTGCCGACAACGAGTCAAGGCAGAAGATTTGCAGATGGTTCAAGGACACGGGACTGTCCGTGGCTGACGGCTGCGATTCTCCCCGCCCCGCCATCGTCGGCTCGCCCGTGGCTGCCATTTTCGTGTCACCAAGCAGTATGTATGGTGACTACCACGTGGCTTGCTCGCAATAGCTTTCGTCCTTTGGGAAACGAACGGCTATTCGGCCATCCCCTAGCTGTGCCTCCTCACCAGCGGCGTCTGGGCGTAAGTATTTCTGGCCCACCTCTACAAGCAATGGCTGCTCGTCACCGCTGCTTCATGGCGACCGGTTTCAGGTACAGATGATGTCGAGTCTTCTGAGTGCTTCGGGTCGCCCACCGCCGGTCGAGCGCGCCAACTCACGGCCGGAAAGCGGACTCCGAGCTGAGCTACCGGACAGCCGACGTCCGCGGTCGGTCGTGGCTGACCCACCTCCGACTTTAGGGTAAGCGAGTTCGGAGCAGCAAAACGGTCATACCGAACTCTTGGAAAATTCCATCTCCGACAAGTAAATGCGATATGGTCGCCCCATTGCAACTTCACGTTGACACTCATGCACGTCTCGCGTTTCACCGTCAATAAGCACATCTCAGCGCGACTAGGCCTAGCGGAGGTGACGATGAATGACTTGGGATCCTTGGTCGTTTTGGTCGGTGAAAATGGTTGCGGGAAGACACGCTTACTCGACGCTGTAGATTGGCTTCTTCGTCGCACACGACATGTCGGCAATAGCCGACTGGAGGGGCTTCGGGAAGCCCGAATAGCGCAGAAGAAACGGTACGACGGCTTTCACAGCGAGCCGCCAGACGATCACTACACGTTCGCTGGAGCAGGATCGGACCTAGACGCGTACAACGACCTTCTTTCGCCACTCGAAGGATTCAAGTTGGTCAGTGAGGATGGCGAGTGCGCAGACGCCGCACTTCTGACCTACTGCGACCACTCCGACATCCTCCGGAGTTCGCTCACTTCCAATCGCGAGCATTTCGCGCGACTGGCGGTTGGCGTTCCTCGCGGCGACGACGAGACGGATCCGATCCTGGTTGGTGCGCCTCTCGCCTATATGGACGATGTCTGCGTACGTCAGGCCGCTGAGCGCGACCACGAGACCTTCGGAATGCACAGTGCTAATAGTGCCGTTGGGAGTGACTACGCTCGCCTACAGAAACTATTCGCCGATCTGGCGGGCATCACGTTGGACATCGCGGACGGGCACGCGAGCATCGACGGCCGTAGCATCCACCTAAACGCCTTTTCGGACGGTCAGTTGGCATTGTTCCGCTTCGTGGTGCTACTACACGCAAAGTTGCTTAAGGATGCGTCAGTGCCAATTCTGCTCGATGAACCGGAGCGACATCTACACCCCTCGCGACTGATAGCACTTGTCGACGCACTGCGAGCCAACATGCCGCGAGCGCAGTTGTGGATCGCAACACACAGCCTGGCGCTGACGGCTCACCTTGCGGCGATAGAGCCACGATCCATCTGGTTTGGAGCAGATGGGCACTTCGAACGCGCTGGCCTTGCGCAGGAAAAAGTCGTGAACGGGCTTCTTGGCGGCCCAGGGGGTGCGCAGCAAATCAGCGATTTCTGCATGCACGCCGACCAGTTTGCAGCTATCTCGTTCTCGGCTGACTGCCTCAGTTCCCCCGTGACGGTTGCTTATAAGGCTGGCGACCCGCAGGTCAAGCAGATCTACGATTTTATCGCACACGAGGAAACGCGAAGACTTATAGTTGTCGATATTGGCGCAGGTCAGGGGCGACTTCTAGACGGACTAGCGCATACGTTGGGAGAAGAATTCGGCAAGCGCATTTCGTACTACGCCATTGAGCCAAACCTCAAGACACGGGCTATGTGCGCGCATCAGGTTCGTCGCTATTTTGACGACGGAACTGAGCGAGTTTTTTCCTCTGCGCAGGACTTTCTTGCTGCGGTACGGGAGAAGGCCGACGTCGCAGTATTGATCAATGTACTGCACGAAATCGATATCAAGGATTGGGCTTCAGTGTTTAACGATGCGCACTCTTTGCTGGACGACGCTGGATCGCTGCTAATCGTAGAGGACACGCGCTTACCGCGCGGGGAACTAGCCCATGCGAACGGATTCCTCATTCTTGAGGCCCATTCCCTTTGCGAGCTTTTTGCGACAAGCCACAGTGCTAGCGGCGTGCAATCCATCGCCGCCTCCCGCCTCGGCTCTCGGCTTCAAGCAACAGCATTTAAGAAGGTTCACCTCGCTTCCGTGTCGAATTTCTCCATCGAACGCGCATTTAAAACGCAGATGGACCGCGAGGCGCTTGCGATTCGCTCGATCCGCAAATCAAGTCGGCACCCGGACTACCGCCTAGGCCAAGAGCACGCATACCACACCCAGTTATTGGCGAACCTCACACTTGCCATTGAAGAATTGTCTGAGTTAAAGCTGCCGTTGTAGTGCAACATGCGAAAAGCATGCACGATGACGGCGCCAGCAAAAATTGCTCTACTGTCTACTGCATGGACAACCCAAGACGCCCGTTCGGAAGTCTCCGCTTCTGCCGAGTCGAGCCGGCGCCAAGCTTGGGTAGCGCGCCCGAAACATGTCGTTCGCCGATGTTCTGGGTGCCCGATTGAGCCCGCTGCCTGTTTGACCGTTCATGGCCGAGTCCGGGTTTCCCCGATCGTCCGCTGCCTGGTGGCCCAGATCAAACGACGGCAGTCTGGCGAGCAAATCAATGAACCCGCTGACCGCCGTCGACCCGTTGCTGCCGGTGACCTTTGACCGGGCACGGGCTGCTATGCAGCGGAAAGCGGCCGGTCGCATGGCTCGACGCGTCAACGGCCTGCATTGCTTTTTTCGCGGCGCCCCTCCATCCTTGACATCGGTGTCGTGCGGCCTTCATTTTGTAGGGGAGAAAGATGTTTAGCATAACGATCAGGCGCCCGTCGGTCCTGGTGTGGCTGGCGCTGACCCTGGCGCCACTGGCATGGGCACAGACGCAGAACGCGGCTCCTGTCGGCGCCAAGAAGGCATCTGCGGCTGCCCCTGCGCCGGCCGCTCAGGTTGCTGCGCCTGTACGCGCGGCAAGTGGTGATATAGCCGCGACCGCCTTAGGCACGGGCATGGGGCAGCCCGCAGTGCTGGTGGCTGCGAACAGCGACGAGGCCACGGTCAACGTCGTGCTGCGCGACATCGACACCAAGCCGGGTAACGCCGATCTCTCGGCCGGACTGCTGGTTAGCACGCTGCAGCCGAACCTGGTGACACGCCCCGTGGTCACCGCACGGAACATCACGGCCGTGGTGGGTACCACTCGGGACTACGCAGCAGAACTCCGCATCGTTGGCTTGTTCCCGTTCGGCGAAAGCAGCGCGCCGCTGCTCTACAAGGGTCGACAGGTCGAGCAGTTGCGTTTCTCCAAACCGGGGATGCTCATCAGGCCGGCAGCCGAAGGCGGCGCCGTCGCGCGCCAGGGCTCGGCGCTACTGTTCCCGCTTGTGCTCGAGAACCCCTCGGGCGCGGCCTACAAGACGGTGCGCGCGCGGCTGCGCTTCGCCGACAAGGACGTGTGTTCGTTCGACGCCGAGGCTTTCGCCGCGGCCCCCGCCGCCGAGGTGGCCGCCTCGGCAGGGGGGGCTCCGCCGAAGAAAACACCGAGTCCCGTACCTGCGAACTGCGCGTTCTACCTCGACTGGACGGCCTTCGCGGTGCCGAGCTACGCCGCGGTCACGCTGCGCGTGCCACTGGCGCCAGAGTGGTTCAGCGACCCGGGATCGGGCCTACCGCGCAGCGGCAAGAAGAAGGGCCTGCTAACCCTGCGCTTCGAGGGCGAGTCCGGCGGGCTGATCCAAGAGCAGAACCTGCCTCTGGAAGTCCAGTTCGAGCCGACGGCGGGCGCGCTCGGCTGGAGCCTGGGCTACGTGGCGCTGATGCTCGTGGTCGGGGCCGGCATCTCGCTGCTGCTGCGCGTCTCGGTGCCGAATATCAAACGCAAGCAGGCGCTGCGTGACCAACTGGTCGAGGCGTCCAAACTCACCGCTTCAATCTCCTCCGAAGTGGACAGCACCTTGCGCGTGCTGCTGCGGGTGATGCGGCTGGAGCTCAACGAGATCCGACAGGCCACGTTCGCGTTCGGGCCGAGCTATGCCGACTACGCGCTGCGCGTCGAGCAGGCCCTGCCCACGCTGCGTCGGCGTATCGAGGCCGTTCGGCGCCTGGACGCGACGACGATCCGCCTGCGGCTGATGCTCGAGCAGAACCCGGCTCCGACTCGGATGGAGCAGGTCGAGGGCCATCTCGACGCGGTTTCCGAAACGCTCAAGCAGGACAGCCTCTCCGACGAGGACTGGGTCTTCGTCAACCAGCGGCTGGAAGCGGCACAGAAGGTCCTGCGCGAGCCGACGCCAACCGAGAAGGAGGCCTTCGACGCCATGCTGGCCGGGCGCTGGAAGGCCATAAAGAGTCACTTCGGGCCGCTCGTCGACGGCGCCTTGAAAGTGCCCGATCGCCTGTTGGACATGCGCGACTGTTTCCCCGAGAAGAGCCTGCTGCCCGCCGCCAGCGGCGACGACGACGGGTCGAAATGGATTCAGGCTATCGGTCCGACGCGCGCTGACCTGCAACTTAGCGCGCTTGCGCTTTTGTGGGAGTTTCACTTCCTGATGCCCGCGGGCGACGCTTCGAAGGAGGCGCCCTGGCTGGGCGCGAAAACGGAACTCAACCGCCTGCTCGCCACGCCGGTGGTCAGCAATTTGCGCCAGGCGAAATCCTTGCTGCGCCAGCTCGCCGAGGGGGTGGCCGAGACGGACATCATGCAGGCCCTTCAGCAGGGCAAGGCCAGCATCACCATGGACCCGGCCATCCCGCGGCCGAATCAGCGCATCCGGTTTTCCGTGAGGTTCCACGAGTCGCGCTTGAACGTTGCGGCGGCGCGCGACCTGCTGACCTGCCGCTGGCGCTTCCACGACCGCACAGTCACGCCGCTGGCCCGTGGCTGGCGCGGCGTGAGGGACCGCGTCAGGTCATTGTTCCGCGCCGGGCAGGGCGCCGATGTGACCAGAATCAAGACCCTGTACGAGGACGGTTGGTCGGTGCACCACTACTTCGAAAAGACCGTCGATCAAAGTGCGATCGAGCTGAACTTTCATGACTCAGGGGGTATGCCGGTCGTCTTGTCGGCCGCCGGCTCGGGCGGTGGGGTCTGGTTCCGCAAGGACGAACCACCGGTGCCGGTGGAGGCGAGCGGTCGGCCGCAGGAGCGTTGGTCGCGCGCCTCGCTCGAAGCCTTCCAGCTTGTTGCAGCGCTGCTGGTGCCGCTGGCGACGCTGGCCTCGCAGTCGATCAACGAAGCCAGTATCGGCAACTGGTGGCAGCTGGTGGCGATCGGGTTCGCGTCAGACACCATCAAGAGCATCCTGGTCGGACGGCCCGAATCGTCTGCCGGCAAGTAGCGGGCCGCCTCGGAGTGGCCTTCACTCTTTTCGGTCTGAGCGAGGAGCCGACGGCAGGAACCAAGATCAAACCCGCCGCAGAGTGGTGGCGCTGCCAAGGCCACCACCGCATTCCCGCTCAACCGGTTCAGGCCGCCGAGAGAGCCCAGCTACTGTTGAGCCAAATATTGAACGGTG
>Ga0209181_10007558_pt1 | contig 14854 bp, 7 predicted proteins | sample MAT05_FD_187208 | JGI IMG/M metagenome (GOLD analysis project Ga0209181, IMG submission 187208) | Freshwater microbial communities from Lake Fryxell liftoff mats and glacier meltwater in Antarctica - MAT-05 (SPAdes) (version 2) | ecosystem: Environmental > Aquatic > Freshwater > Ice > Liftoff... | reverse complement strand
TTCCGCAGCTACAAAAAAGGGTTTAGAGGCTTTATATTTCGATAATAAAGATTTTAAAGGCACAGCAATTATAAACAGGATTGATCAGCAAATTAATTTTGACTGGATTGATAATTCTCCGTCACCAGCAATAGATGAAGGGAATTTTAGCACCTCCTGGTCAGGATATTTGAAGGCCCCTGCTACCGGTAATTTTGTACTGGATATGTATGGTAATAATCAATACAGTTTATCGGTAAATGGTAAACAAATTTTTCAATTTAATTCAGAGCATGGTGCCGAACATAAATACGCAACAGTTGAATTAGTAAAAGATCAAACCTATAAAATTGACGTTCAATTTTCAAGCTATGGCACCAGTCCGATCATAAAATTAAACTGGCAAATACCCGGTATCGACTATAAAACCAACGCCATAAATATTGCCAGACAAGCCGATGTGGTGATACTCTGTATGGGACTTTCACCAAGAATTGAAGGAGAAGAAATGAGGATAAAGATTGATGGATTTGATGGGGGAGACAGAACAAAGCTTGAGCTCCCCGCCGTACAGCAATCATTGATTAAAGAGATTGTTGCATTAGGCAAACCGGTAGTGCTTGTATTGGTAAATGGCAGTGCCGTAGCCATCAATTGGGAAAAAGAAAATGTACCCGCCATTCTTGAAACATGGTATGCCGGACAGGAATCAGGCGCTGCAATTGCAGATGTATTGGTGGGTGATTATAATCCCGGCGGTAAACTTCCTGTTACCTTTTATACTTCTGAAAATGATCTTCCTGCTTTTGATAACTATGATATGAAGGGCAGAACTTATCGTTATTTTGAGGGCAGCCCTTTATATGGTTTTGGTTACGGATTAAGCTATACTACATTCGGTTTTTCTAACCTACTATTGAAAGACAAATATACCATTGGAGAAAAAATTACAGTTTCTGTTGAGGTAAGTAATACCGGTAAATTGAATGGAGATGAAGTGGTGCAATTGTATATCAGGCATAAGTCAGCCTCCGTGCCGGTGCCCATTAATGCATTGAAAGGCTTTCAACGAATTGCATTGAAAAAAGGAGAAACGAAAAAAGTACAGTTTACATTGAATGCCCAGGACTTTTCACTTATCAGCAATGCGGGCAAAGAAATAGTAGAAGCAGGCGAATATGAAATTATAGTTGGAGGTGGACAGCCTGGTAAAGCATCGGTCAAAAAAACAATATTGCTGCAGGGGCCACCTGTAACCATTCAATAAAATTTGCTGCAAAAGGAAAAATTCTTTACTTGGCTTTTGCTTCAGGGTTTTATTTTCAACTTCATCATTTAAATAAAATAACCCAAAAAAAGTTTGGTAATAATTACTAAAGAAGAATTAAAAAGATAAGAAATGAAAAGCATCGTTTGCAATTTCCTGGTCGTGTTTTTTATCCCGGCACTTTATGCGCAACATATAGTTGAAAGAAAACTTTATGCTGATACCAATAAAATTATTTCTATAAGTTATCCGCCCATTACCGAAAGGGAAGGTAAAGGATTATCAATACCTGTTCCACCGGTACAGCATCCGCGATTATACTTAACAACAAAAGATATTCCTTTATTAAAAGAAAAAGTCAATAGCATTGTATTAAAAAAATGTTGGGAAAAAATTACAAGTGCTGCTGCTTTTATTACAGATGGATACTTAAAGTTAGACGCAAATAAGGCTGGTAATAATGATATTAAAATCCGTAATGCCATTGAGGCAAAGGCTTTGTTATATCTTTTTTCGAACAATCAGGAACAAGGCCGGGAGGTAGTTGATAATTTGCTTCATTATTACGCCACGCTTAAAATTGACCTGCTTAAAGACGATGTTTGCAGAGAAATAGGCCGTGCAATTGTAACCGGAGCAATTGTATATGATTGGTGTTATTCGTTATTAACAGCAGCAGAAAAGCAACTCCTCATCAGCCAAATGGAAACACTGGCAACACAGTTGGAAATTGAATGGCCAACATTAAAGCAGGGTTCGGTTACAGGTCATGGTGCTGAAGCACAGTTGGCAAGGGATATGCTTTCATGCGGAGTAGCAACCTACAATGAAAAACCTGAAATATACCGGTTGGCAGCAGGTAGGATTATGGCAGAATTTGCGCCCTCACGAAAATTTTTTTATCCGGCCAGTTACCATCACCAGGGGAGCAGTTACGGGCCTTACCGGTTTTATTGGGATATGATTGCAACATTTATTTTTGACAAAATGGGTTACCCTGAAATTTTTGGAAATGACCAGCGTAAAGTCCCTTACTACTTTATTTACAGCAGACGACCCGATGGACAGTTGATTAGGAATGGTGATGACTTTACAGAAGTTTTTACGCCTTTTGGAAAATACTGGGTCAATGGTGGCACAATGAACGCACTAACCGGAAGCTACTTTAAAGATCCTGTGTTGCTGAATGAAGCATTGAAAGAATCAAACATCGGAAATGGTGGTGATTATTTATTTGATTTTTTATTTTATGACCCCAATATACCTTTAAATAAGACCACTGCCACGCTTCCGTTAACCAGGTATTTTAAAGAGCCCTTTGGTGCAATGATTGCGAGAACGGGTTGGGAGGATGGATTAAAATCAAATGCCGTGGTTGCAGAAATGAAAGTGGGTGTTTACAGCTTTGTTAATCACCAGCATTTGGATGCAGGAAGTTTTCAATTGTATTATAAAGGTCCGCTTACTGTTCAATCGGGTGTTTATCAGGGCAAAAATGGTGGTTATGGAAGTGAACATTTTAGAAATTATTATCAACGGAGTATTGCCCATAATACCCTGTTGATTTACGATCCCAATGAAAAATTTATATCGGGTAATAAAGAAGTGATCAACGACGGCGGGCAGCGATTGCCCAACAATAGCCGGGAAACAACGAACCTTGCTGATCTTTTAGGAAATGATTATAAGACAGGTGAAGTGCTTGCACATGCATTTGGACCAGATTCCATTCGGCCTGAGTTCTCTTATCTCAAAGGGAATCTTGCAGCCGCTTATTCAACAAAAGTAAAAGGCTTTACCCGTTCTTTTGTATTCTTTAATTTTAATGACAGCAAAATACCGGCGGCATTTGTTGTATTTGACAATGTTACTGCTGCTGACAAAGCATTTAAAAAATACTGGTTACTGCACAGTGTTGAAGAACCGGTTGTAAATAATAATACGACCGTTATTGCAAGAACGGGGAAAGGTTATAGTGGAAAGATGATCAACACAACCCTGCTCCCAGCTGCGAATAATTACAGCATTACAAAAATTGGTGGTGCCAACAATCAATACCAGGTGTTTGGAACAAATTTTCCGCAATCGCCCAATGCCATAGACAATTCTGCCGACAGTGCTACCTGGCGAATTGAACTGTCTCCAAAACTTTCTTCAGCAAATGATTTATTTCTGAATGTAATGGAAGTAATGGATGACAAAATGGTGCCATCCTCCATTTTTTTACCAAAGAAAATTGAAACAGAAAAATTTGTGGGTGTAATTATCAATGACCGGATTGTTTTATTTAGTAAAGCTCGTGATATCATTAATGATCAGTTTACCTTAAATGTTGCAGGCAGTAAAGAAATGAAAGTATTGATCACAGATATTGAAGATGGTAGCTGGGAGATAAGATTGGCAAAAAGTGACAAAGTAATTCAGAAAGTAGAAAATACAAAGCAACTTTTATATTTCACCGTTAAAGCAGGAAATTATGTTATTTCAAAAAAGTAAATATTTTTTACTCTCATGTTTTTTGTGCTTGTCTTTATTGGGCTACACGCAAACAACAGTATCTGCAAGGTTGGCGGATAGCAATTTAAAGATAGCAAGTTTAGTACCGCCTGTTCCGCTTTGGCAAGGACAAGGGCACATTGTTGTAAGCTCCGACGGAAACGAACACGACCACGACGACTGGGGGGGAACTCCGTTATCGTTAGCCATCATTGCAGCAAAAGGACTGCAAAATAAGTTAGCCTTGTACATTTACAGCGATCATATTTGGGGAAGTAATCATGAGCATCCGGGTATAAATGGCATTAAGCCATCAGAACAAATGAAAGAAAGTGCAATCACTGGTGGAAAAATGTTTGGGTTTACGCAGACCCGCTTTTTATCTGCTGTAGATGCCCCGGAAATTGCTTATGAAGCTTTAAAAGACCTGATCAATCTTTCAGATGCGGCCAATCCCTTATTCATTGTGGAAGCAGGACCGTTACAGGTAATTGGAGAAGCCATAAACCGTGCAGATGTTGGTAAACGACAATTCGTCACTATTATTTCAACTGATAATTGTTGGAATGATACTCATGCCGATAAACCGTATACGGCCTGGGAGCAGCATGGTGGCTGGACAACGGAAAAAATTAAAAATAACTTTTGCACCTTGGCAGGTGGTAATCTTAAAATAGTGTCAATTGAAAATCAAAATCCCCTGCTTAAAAAAAACTGGAAAGAATATGAATGGCTTTTAAATGCCCCGGAGCGTAATTTAAAATATTATAAAAAGGGAAGCTGGACATGGCTTTTTAACCGGCTTGCCATTACTGCTAAACCCGAAGGGGTAGACAGGGATTATTATTATGCTATTGATCCATCAGATGCAGGTAAAGTATTTTTTTTATTGACAGGTATTGAGAAAACAAGCCCGCAATTGTGTTATGAGCTTATGAGAAATCCTCCTCAAAAACTAAGTACAAATTAATAACCAGCACCTTTTTTGCCCATTATTTTTAAGAAAAAGTGTTACTTTTATTGCTATAGTTATTGGGTACTTAATTTCTATACAGAAATACTACTTTTTAAAAATAAAAATGAAATAATATTTTTCGTCGTTTAGAATTACTGCTTCATAAGCCAACTAACTTAAGTGAATAAAAACAAGTCATACGAAGAACTGCAACTGCTTAACAAAATAAGCCAGGGTAACGAGTTAGCATTCAAATCACTTTTTGAGCGTTACCGGAATCAGCTTTATACCTATTTATTTAGAATTACCAAATCATCACAAACCGCCGAAGAGATTGTATTGGATGTTTTTTTGAAGATATGGCATGGCAGGCAAACGATTACACAAATAGAAAATTTTGACCAATTTCTTTTCCGGGTCGCCCACAATATGGCCATAGATTTTTTGAAATCCCCCAAAAGGAACCCTTTACTTCAGCACCAGGTGTGGAATTTAATGCAGGAGCCGAAATCTGAAGAAAATGCAGACAATAAATTATTATTAAAAAATACTGAAGCAATAATTGGCCAGGCCATTGACAAATTATCCCCTCAACGGAAAAAGGTTTTTTATCTACATCATCACCTTGGCTTAACCAATGACGAAATAGCTCAAAAATTAAGCCTTACAAAAAATACAGTTCGCAATCACCTTTGTACATCAATTGAATTTATCCGTAAATACATTTCACTTAATGTTGAACTGATAATACTTTTATTTTTATCCCAGATTAATTTATTTTAAATGAATTAGTACAGCTTTACTTTTTTCTCGTCTTATATGAAGCGATTGTGAATAAAACCAGCGTTATGAGACAAAATGATATTCGGCTGAATGCACTTTTTCATCAGTATCTGGATAATTCTATCACACCTGACGACTACCAGGAGTTTTTGCTGTTATTAAATACAGATACCATAAACGAAACCCTTTTATTGAAATTAAATGCACTTTGGGTGCAATCTGCAAAATCCCCTCTTTCCATTCCTACTGTTGATTGGGATGAAAAAATGAATTACCTCCTTAAGCAATTTACCCATGAAAATATACCTCAGGCCCCTGTTAAAAAACTATCAAATTGGCATAAATATAAATGGGCAGCGGCTATTATGTTATCCATCCTTATGTTTGGAGTTTTTCATTTTTCAAAAAAATCAAACGCCTTACCGGCAAAAAATATAGAATTAGTTGCAATACCAAATCAACACAACGATCTAAAAGCAGGCAGGAACAAAGCTATTTTGGTGCTTGCTGATGGTTCATCTGTACCGTTGGATGATTCTTTGAACGGGTCTATTATAAACCAGGGAAATACTAAACTAACTAAATTAAGCAATGGACAGTTAGTTTATAATTCGTTTGGCAGTCCGGTTGCTGAGGTATTATACAATAAAATAGTAACCCCCAGGGGTGGGCAATACAAGTTAACATTGGCCGATGGAACAAAAATTTGGCTCAATTCTGCATCTTCTTTACGATTTCCTGTGGTTTTTCGTGGATTAAACCGAGAGGTAGAGGTTAGTGGCGAAGCCTACTTTGAGGTAGAAAAAGATGTAAAACATCCTTTTAAAGTTACTGTTCGTGTACTTAATAGAAACCCGGAAGTGGTAGAGGTATTGGGTACTCATTTTAATGTAAATGCGTATGCTGATGAACGAAATTTTAGTACTACTGTCTTTGAAGGAAGTGTACAGGTCCATCACGCAACGGGAATAACCCGCATAAAACCAGGGCAGCAGTTACAATCCGGAACAGGGTTAGCAATAGTGATAAACAATACAGATTTAGAGGAAGTAATTGCCTGGAAGGAAGGTATTTTTCACTTTGAAGATGCGGATATAAACTACGTGATGCGCCAGATTGCAAGGTGGTATGATATAGAAGTAGCATACGTAGGAAATATAACAACGCATTTTGATGGTGGTATTCCCAAAAATGTAAATGTTTTAAAAGTGCTGAACATGCTTGAACTGACAGGTGAAGTAAAATTTAATATTGAAGGAAGGAAAGTGGTTGTACTACCACAATAATATTTATACCCAATTTCTCGTAAAATAAAATGATCAAACAAAAAAACCGGAAGCGCTTGTAACACTTCCGGCCAAATTTTAGATTAATCATCTAACACAATCTGAGCGGACTGTTTATTTTTTAACCAAAATCAAATTAAAGTTATGGACTCTATGCTTGCCAAATTTCGCTTTAGGCGAAACTTTATTAAAATGCTTGTAATTATGAAACTTACAGCAATCTTCCTGTTTCTTTTCACTGTACAGCTTTCTGCAGAAGACGGCTATTCTCAGAGTGTATCTTTGGAAGTGAAAAACTCTTCTTTAAAAAAAGTTTTTAAAGAGATTAAAAAACAAACCGGGTATTATTTTTTATATTCCGTTGAATTGTTAATGAATGAACGGAAGATAACCCTTGCAGTAAAAGACGCCACGCTTGAAGATGTAATCAACAAATGTTTAGAAAATTCATCTCTAACTTTTTCGATTGTAGAAAAAACCGTGATAATAAAAAAGAAATTAAAAGTAGCCGGGTTACCTGTTAATATTCCTGCACCACTTCCACCTTTTATTGTAAAAGGTAAAGTGGCAGATGAGGAAGGCAATCCACTTCAAAATGTTTCTGTTATATTAAAAGCAACCAAACAAGGCATATCTACAGCAATAGATGGAACCTTCTCAATACAGGTGCCGCAAAATGGCGGAACGCTTATTTTTTCGTATATAGGTTTTGAAAATACCGAAATCAATGTTTCTGAAGAAACGGTGTTAAATATTAAACTGAAACGGAAGGATTATAAAGGTGAAGAAATTGTAGTAGTCGGTTATGGAGCAGTGAGGAAAAGTGATTTAACCGGTTCTGTGTCATCTGTTAAAAGCAAGGATTTAACTGCTTATCCTGCTTCTAATGCAGTGCAGGCTCTACAAGGCAGGTCTGCAGGTGTCCTGGTACAGGCCAACAATGGAAATCCGGGAGGGACTTTCAAAATAAGAATCCGGGGTGGTACTTCTATTAATGCAAGCAGCGATCCTATTTTTGTTATAGACGGTTTTGCAGGTGGAATTTTACCACCTCCCGAAGACATTGAGTCGATGGAAATTTTGAAAGATGCATCCGCTACTGCAATTTATGGTTCAAGAGGCGCTAACGGCGTTATATTGGTTACTACCAAAAAAGGAAAAGCAGGTAAACCAAAAATTGAGATTAATTCCTCTTACTCTACTCAACAGGAAATTAACCGGCTTCCCTTATTAAACGGTGCTCAGTTTACTGACTATATAAAGGAAATAAATCCTGCGTATGTATCAGGTAACGCTAATACAGATTGGCAAAATCTCATTTTTAGGGAAGGAAATATTAAAAATACCCAGCTTTCATTTTCTGGCGGCACAGATGCTGTTCATTATTATGTATCGGGTGCATTTTACGACCAGCAGGGTATCATCATAAATTCAGCATTTAAACGATTTAACGTAACCAGTAACGTAGATTTTGCTGTTACAAAAGGATTAAAAATAGGGATAAATACTTTTTTAGGATCGTCAACAAATGATGGTGTGCGAACTCAAGAAAATACGGGTGGGGGAAATAGTACAGGTGTGGTTGCCGGTGCTTTTAAATTTGGACCCGACCAGCCTGTCTTAAGGCCGGATGGTTCTTACTCGCTAAATGTTGTCGGCGACCCTCATGATAATCCGGTTGCTGTAGTAAGCGAATTACAGAACGAAGTAAAAGGTAATTTATACCAATATAATTTTTATGCAGATTTAGATCTGGTAAGGAATTTAAAATTCAAAACATCTTTTGGTGAATTTGCAAACAGTCAGCGTACTGGTGAATTTACTCCCACTACCCTGGTAGCAGGAAAAAATGTAGGTGGCCAGGGAGTATTGAGCCAGCAGGTGAGAAAGAGTTATATAAACGAAAATTACCTGACTTACTCAAATACTTTTTCTAAAAAGCATACGGTAACCGCATTGCTTGGCGGGTCTTATCAAAAATTTATTTCAGAAGACTTTAGTATCAGTAGCCAGTCTTTTTTATCTAATTCGGTTTCCTTTTGGAATTTAGGTGGAGGTGCGGTTGCATTGCCTGGTAGCTCTGCTTTTGCTGAATCTCAGTTAGCGTCTTACTACGCCCGGGTAAATTATAATTTAAGCGATAAATATTTACTAACAGTAAATGCGAGGTACGATGGATCTTCAAATTTCAGTAAAAATAACAAGTGGGCTTTTTTCCCCTCCGCAGCATTAGCATGGAACATGCATAAGGAAAAATTTATGCAAAAAATAAGTTCCATTAGCAACTTCAAATGGAGGTTTAGTTATGGGCTAACCGGTAACCAGGCAATAGGCCCTTATCAGACACTTGCCCGTTTCTCATCTGTTTATACATTTGTAAATGGCACTTCAGTAAATGCAGTAAGGCCCACAACAATTGCCAACGACGAACTGAAGTGGGAAACTTCAGCACAACAAAACATAGGGGTTGATATCGGGCTTTTTAAAAACAGGATAACAATTACCGCCGATTATTATAAATCAATTACTTCAGATTTATTATTCAATGTGCCCTTACCGCAATATTCGGGTTATACAACCCAAATTAAAAATATTGGTAAAATTGAAAACAAGGGTTTTGAATTTGCAATTAACTCAAGGAATTTAACGGGTAATTTTGGATGGAATACCGACTTCAATATTTCATTTAACAGTAATAAAGTGCTTGCCCTGCCCGGCGGCACAGACATTATTTATGCCAATGCTCCAGGGCACATGGTTGGTATTGGAAATTCAGCCCAGATATTGAGGGTGGGACAGCCTGTGGGTAGTTTTTTTGGCTGGATGTACAACGGCGTTTACCAGGCAGGTGCCACTTTTATACCGGGTGGTGGATTTGAGCAGGCAGCTGGCGGTGAAAGCTTCAGGGATATAAGTGGAAAAAAAGATCCAAATGGGGCTGCGCTTTTCCAGCCAGATGGTATATTGAATAATGATGACAGAACCGTTATTGGTAACCCCAATCCAGATTTTATCTGGGGGTTCAATAATGAATTTACCTTTAGAAATTTTGATTTGAATTGTTTTATTCAGGGTTCGCAAGGCAATGACGTACTCAGCTATACGCTTTTGGAATTAGAAACGTTATCGGGCATTAATAATATAACTACCCAAGGTTTAAACAGATGGACAAGTACAAATACCAACACAAATATTCCAAGAGGTTTTGCAGGCAGACCTCAAAGAGTTTCTTCGCGTTTCATTTTTGATGGCAGCTACCTTCGGGTAAAAAATATTGCATTGGGTTATAACTTAACCGATGAAATATTGAAAAAAATAAAGTTACAAAAGGTGCGGCTTTATGTTAGTGCACAAAATGTTTTTACATCTACAAAATACAGGGGATACGACCCTGAAGTAAACTACAGAAACTCAAATCTGAATGCAGGGGTAGATTATGCCAGTTATCCCAATGCAAAATCTTATACTGCAGGAATAAACATCATTTTTTAATTACTATAATTCAACAAAAATGAAAAAGATATTCTTTTTTATATCAATACTATCTACCCTGTTTTATATATCGGGATGCAAAAAAATATTAGAAGAAAAACCAATTGGTTTGCTTGCGCCTGAAAGTTTTTATAAATCAAAAAAAGACGTTGAGGCTGCCGTATTTGGCGCCTATGGATTATTAGCGTCTGAACCATTATATGGGCGACAATTTGTTTGTGCATTAATGTTCAGAGGCGATATGTGTGATATTGGTAACAGGGGTACAGTAGCTGCAAGAATCCAGGTAAATGATTTTAATATGGATGCCAACAATGCGATGGTTTCTGCATTTTGGCCAGTTTGGTACCAGGTAATTTCTGCTGCCAATTCAGCAGAGGCTGGGGCTAAAACACTCGGTTTGGCGGAGAGCGACATTAACCCGCTGATTGCAGAAGCCAGGTTTGTTCGTGCCTTAAGTTATTATCACCTCGTAAGGTGTTTTGGTGATATCCCCTACATAGATTTCTTTGTATCCGACCCGGAGCTGGTTAAATCAATTAGCAAAACAAAAGAAGCAGAGGTGTATAAAAGTATTATTAAAGATTTGGAATTTGCCAAACAATGGTTGCCGGTTACCTATGTGTCAGATGTTAGAACAAGACCTACAAAAGCTACTGCAGCAGCTTATTTAGCCTCTGTATATTTAACGACTGCTGATTATGCAAATTCATATAAAGAAGCGAAATCGGTAATTGATGATAAAGCAACTTACAATTATGAATTGGAAGCAGATTACCAGGACTTATTCAGAGCTGAAAAGGCAGATAATATCAGGGAGTCTATTTTTGCTGTTGATTTCAAGGGTTTACTATCCGTTGGCAATCAAAATGATGATTTAGTTGGCTCAATGACTGGTATCCGAAATACACCGCAAAATGGCTTTGGTGTAAACGTACCATTGTTAGCGGTATTTACAACATGGGATGCCAAAGATTACAGGCGCAAAGTAAGTTTTGAGGACAGCACATTAAATGCTGCAGGTGTAAGAATTCCATACACCGCTTTTCCCAACGAAAAGAGGCCGCATATTGCTAAATGGAGAAGGTTTCCGGGTACCGCGCAAAGCGATGGAAGATACTCTGATCATAATTATCCTGATATGCGCTATGCCGAAATACTTTTAATTGCCGCAGAAGCAAAAACAGAAACCACCGGCCCAACACAGGAAGCTATTGACTATATTAATCTTATCAGGGCCCGGGCAAGAAACTGGCCTGGTAACTTTACGGGGTTTCCGGTAAATAGTTCTTTGGGTGCCCTAACAAAGCAACAGTTAATTGATTTGATTTTAGAGGAAAGAAGATTAGAACTTTCTTTTGAATTTAAACGCTGGTATGATATAAAGCGAAGACAATTAGGGGATGTTGTATTTAAAGGACCTAACGCTCTTGAGCCCCAGCCAAACTTTACATCGGCACGAGACTATTTATTTCCTATACCACTAACTGAAATACAAAATAATCCCAATTTAAAGCCACAAAATGCAGGGTATTAAAATTATTTTTTCTGTAGATTTATAAGGGAATAAGTTACCCATTTACGAAATAGTGCACTTACGTTTGGTTTATTTTGTAAAGATAAATATGGTTGTTTATTGCTCTTGTAAAGTGAAAAGGATAGACTTATCCTTTTTTTGTTTGCACAAAAATAGTGCGGGAAAATGAGAACATAAATTATCAAACTTTCGAAATTGTCCTGAATAATGTTGATAGTTGGATTTAATAACTTTGTAGAAATTCCGAACGTACTGCATCTAAATTTAGATGCTGAAATGCTGGTAGTGAAAGAAAAAGTAGCAATAAAAAATAACAGTATTACAGATGAAGTAGAAGATTTAATTAACCATTTTATTATGGGTTGTTTTTTTCGCAACAGAGTCATTTGTATTGCATAGTGCAACGATAGGATGTTGAGCGAATTACACTTTCAGATTGACTTCATTAAAATTAGAGCCTAGCATTTCTGTTACTTTTCGGCCAAATTTTTTAATTACCTGGCGATATGCTTAAAGTTACCTCAACAGTTGGTACCGATGGTGCCGAATTTAGCCGTGGCCGTTGGGGGGGAATTATTCTAATTAAGGCCGGGAAAGGAAAACAATTGATGAATAATTTAAAAAATAATGGAACCACCGAAACCCTAAAAAATACGTTTTATGAATGTAGCCAAATATTTTTTAGCGGTTTTCTTTTCAGCATTTATTGGAATTTCAGGTTATGGTAAAGGGACTTGGAACGAATTAATTAAACGTGGAATTTACCAGTTGTGGGAACTGGAGGTTAAAAATAACGCTGCCTGTAACGATCCTTGTTGCGATGTAATTTTAAACGTAAAACTAAGTACAAGCAATGGACGGGTTTTAAATCATGCTGGATTTAGCGATGGAAAAAATGCATGGAAAATACGCTTCAGCCCCGATGAGTATGGCGAGTGGGCTTATAAATATTGGTTTTGCGACGATGGAAAAAAAACACCTGGTAAATTTGGTGGCATTACTTCTGATAAGCCGGTAAGGGTTCAAAAAAATGCCATCAACCCATTTTGGCTTGGCCAGGGGAGACAGTCCAAAACCTGGTTCAAGAGTTTTCAAGCAGGCGATATTTTTTTTGCCATTAACTGGAACAAACCCGAAAAACTGAACGATGGTAATGCACGGACACTCTTCCTCGATTGGGTCGTAAAAAACGGGTACAACGTGCCTAGTATTGCCAGTTGTTTTACTAACCGCAACCAAACTGGGCATGAGAAGGAATGGGATACCTCAAAAATATGGCCTGTCGACCCCACAGAATACCAGAAGGCCGAGGTTATTATGAATCAATTGAAAAATCGGGGGATCGCTGTTTTTCCCTTTGCCAGTATTTTCGGACCACATGGCGAATGGCCGGTAAATTGGGACGATCAACAGTTTTATATAAGTTATTTTCTTACATACTTTGGGCATTACCCCAACCTTATTGTAAACATTGCCGGGCCTGAACCTTTCTGGGCTGAAAGAGGGTGCAAAAACGCCATGCTGATGAACGACATCAAACGTATCGGTAATCTTATCGACACTGTTGATGTTTATAACCATGTCATTGCTGTTCACAACCAAACAAGGGCAAGTCAGTACGTTTGCCCATTTATTGATGAACCATGGTGCGATATGGCAACCATTCAAAGGCCTAAAACATTCAGGTCAGAAGAGCTTTTCTCAAAACTGGCTTTGACCAATCGCCCCACAAAAATTAGTTATGCAAATAAAACCCTTTGGACCCGTAATACTTACCATCCTGCTTATTTAAACGACCGGATCAGAAAAAATACTTTTACCACCCTTTTTTCTGGAAGCATCCTAAATCTTGCCGGCAACAAGGATATTTCCTTAACCGGATTTTCAGGCACCATGGATTTAAAGGAGGTAAATCAGGCGAAACATGATATTGTAAGCGACGTTCACAACTGGTTTGCAACAATTCCTTTTTGCCATATGACAACCCGGCAGGATTTGGTAAAGCAAGGTTATTGCCTCGCAAACGAAGGCAAGGAATACTACATATATCGGGATACATTGGGCAAGGTTGAAGTATATCTCGATTATCATTACCCCTTTCAATTAAAATGGATCAATGCAAAAAAAACTGCTGATACCAGCCAAGGTATAATTGTGAAGCCACCCACCAATTTGCAACACACCACATTTAAAACACTTATTGATGGCGTCGACTCGATACTGCATATCTATGCAACAAGGCCAACTGCAGTGGCAACCGGTAACTTTCCCGATCTGGCAGTCGATCGGCAAGGTAACATTCACCTGGTTTATAACCGCTCGGGATTAAAGTACATGAAATATGACGCTGCCAAAAGCGAATGGACAAAAGAGACCGGAGTTGGGTGCCAATGTAATAACGCAGGTCGCTCAGATCCGGATGTGGTGGTAGATTCAAAAGGAAACCCACATGTTTATTGCGGTAACGAATATGCGTGGTTCGATGGTAAAAAATGGATCAAGGTCAATCCCAAAGGTGCCCGGGATTCGGAACTTGGCATTAACAAAAACGATCAACTGTTTTTGGCTAGCAGGGGTGGAAACCACAATGGGAATATTGGTATGGAAACCCGATCGGGCAAATCCAACTGGTTGGTTCTGCCCGATCCGGATGAAAATGGAAAAAGCTTTAACGACCATGTGTATAACGATATTTATTTAGACGCTAACAACACCCTGCACCTTGTTCAGCGCCACGGGCCGGTGAAAGAGGTAACCTATCGCAGGTCGGTTGACGGAGGCCGAACCTGGCCAATTGAAGAAGCCGTAAGCGACGACCGCTCAGAATCACCCCATATTGTGGTAAGTCGGGCAGGTAAAGTATTTATCTCAACAGGCAAAGGGTATGTGTTTGAACGCACAGGTATCGACAAATGGCAGGAGCATGGTCAAAAAGTGGCGGCACAGTCCCGGGAGCAACCGGAATTTGGAATAGACAGCGAAGACAACCTTTATCTCACATCATTTGGTGGGTTGTACAATACCTTTTACAAAGGAGCATGGATAGGCGAAAAAAAGAT
>Ga0209181_10007555_pt1 | contig 14860 bp, 13 predicted proteins | sample MAT05_FD_187208 | JGI IMG/M metagenome (GOLD analysis project Ga0209181, IMG submission 187208) | Freshwater microbial communities from Lake Fryxell liftoff mats and glacier meltwater in Antarctica - MAT-05 (SPAdes) (version 2) | ecosystem: Environmental > Aquatic > Freshwater > Ice > Liftoff... | reverse complement strand
CGCAGGGCACTGGCACCGGAACAGAGTTCCGGTGTACAAACCCGCCAAAGGCAACTGCTCGCCTCCGCAGGGTTTGTACACCGGAACTCCGTTCCGCAGGGCACTGGCACCGGAACAGAGTTCCGGTGTACAAAACCCGCCAAAGGCAACTGCTCGCCTCCGGCGGTTACATCACGGGTATTTGTTCTGAGTTAGAGATGGGTGATGGAGGTTTTTGGTGATGTGCACGGAGGATTTTCTCTTATCACGCAGCCTGGTTGAGGAAGGTTGGGTAGCGCCAGATTTTTTTTCATGCTCCATCCTCCTACTTTTGCCCGGTCAATCACCCATCAACTGCTCACCAATCACAAGAATCATGCTCCTCATCACCGGCGCCAGCGGTCAGGTTGGCCAATGCTTTCAACAGTTGGCTGCACAATACCCTGATTTTCAATTTATTTTTGCCGGAAGTGGCGAGTTGGACATCACGAACCAACGGGACGTGGACAGGTTCCTGCGGAATGACAAGATTGGCTGGGTCATCAACTGCGCAGCCTACACCGCCGTAGACAAAGCGGAAAGCGAGCCGGATCTGGCGAAAAAAGTCAACGTCATCGGTGCCCGCAACCTCGCCGAAGCCTGTGCGGCCAGGGGCATTCCGTTGATCCACCTCAGTACCGATTATGTGTACCACAACCGCCAGAACACCCCTTTCCGGGAAGGAGACCCCGTCAGTCCGAAAGGTGTCTATGCCCGTACCAAACTCGCAGGCGACCGGGCGGTGTTGAAAGCGCATCCCGGAGGCGCGATGGTCATCCGCACCTCGTGGGTGTATTCGGCCATTGGCAATAATTTTTTAAAAACCATGCTCCGCTTGGGGGCCGAGCGACCTGCGCTCCATGTCGTGTTCGATCAAATCGGCACTCCTACGTATGCACCCGATCTGGCCGAAGCCATCCTTACGATCATTCAAAAAGTGGAGATGGGTGAAGTAGCGACGGATGCCATTTCAGGGATCTGGCATTACTCAAACGAAGGCGTTACCAGTTGGTACGACTTTGCACAGGCTATTTTCGACCTCCGAAAACTGCCCTGCCAGGTGCGCCCGATCGAGACCCGGGACTACCCGACCCCGGCCCAGCGGCCACCGTTCAGTGTGCTCAATAAAGGCAAGATCAAAGCCGCCTTCGGGTTGGAAATACCGCATTGGCGGAAAAGTTTGGAGTGCTGCCTGAAAGGAACGATGAACGATCAGGGTGTACGCCGGGGATTGTGGTAGGACGCTATGCACGGGATCGTCCGATGCCAACGGGATTTTGGGGCAGTTTTTTTTGATCAAGTTAAAAAAAATTAAGATTTTACGCCCGGAATTAATAATCAATCCCAGTCCATGCAGCACAATTCAGTATTCGATGCAGCCCGCGAGGCGCTCCGGCAAAGCGATACTGCCAGGGCGCTCGAACTTGTTATTGCCCACCTCGAAGCCACCCGACAGCACGCTGATACCGTGCGCACGCTGCGCGTGGTAGAAGCCAACTACCATGCCGCCCGACAACAGGAATTGAAAGGGATACTCGCCTTTAATGAAGCCCAACGCGAATACAACAAGTTGAACGACAATCTTTTGGCAGTGCTCGATGCGTTGGCGGAAGGCAAGACACTCCCTCCCTTGGTCACGCCCGCCCGCCCCCACTGGGCCAGCCGGCAGCAATCAATTTCCGCTGGCGGTAGAAGTAATGACCGGCTACAATGCCGCTCAGGCCAACCCGGATATATACGATGCGAAGCCGCTGGCCCAAACCTGTAGCGCGGACATGGTGATCTGGGGAGATTATGAATATACGGGCGACTCCATCCAGGTAGATACCCGGTTCGCTTTTGTCAGGCCGGATGGTCAAAGTGGCGGCACGGGCTTGCAAGCCTTTTCCAGCATCGCCAATATCCGCGCCGGCCGGATGGACAAAAGCATCGACGATGTGGTGTTTTCCCTCTGCGCGCTCATGGCTATCTCTGAACGACGATTGCCGCCGGCAAAAAAATGGCTCGAAAAAGTAACCGTGAAAGACGCACGCCATACGCGGTTTCTGGAAAAACTGAATGCGATGCAGGAGACCATTCAAGACCGCAACGGACCGATCAGGAAGCGTCCAGAAAGTGAAAAACAACCTCAATAAAACAATCTTGCCCCCGAATCACCATCTGCCATTTTGCCTTTAATCACTTCATCTATAATACTTTCTCATGGAAAAACGGATTACACATCGCCTTCCGGTGATCGGCCTCGACGTGCTCGGAGCCTGACCCTCAAACAAAGCCGCGCATGGGTCTTTTGACCTGTGCGCGGCAAGTTGGGAATTGGGAGTTTAATATTGAGAATTGATTAGGTTGGTGATTATTCAAAAAAAGAACCTCTTGCCGGGCGCACGCCGACAAGAGGTTCTTTTTTGGTGTCTGTTCAAAACTTAATCATTGCCGTCGCCAAAATTTATAGATTCCTTATGGATATTTTAAAAAAATGCCAAAGTCAAATAAGTAGCCATTTTTACAAAATGCTTGCGCTTACTTTTGCCCCGAACAAATTCTTTTCATTACAAAACACTTAATTTTTTATGAAGCAACTCCTGTTAATTCCTGCTCTGGCTCTTCTTTGCCTAGGTTCCATCAATGCCCAAGTAGATTTGAAAGTAGGGCCAATTGGCCTACTTTTCAGCGATGTGAACATTGCCGCCGAATTTGGTGTCTCTGAAAATATCGGGATTGAAGTCACTCCAGGATTCGGCTGGAACACCCTCAATCTGGTCGCTGATGATGATTATAAAGGCAGCATCTTTCGCTTGGGCGCGAATGGACGTTACTATTTTAATCCTGACGATAAAAAGTTGAATGGCTTTTACGCAGGTGTCTATACGCGCTATGCCGGAGGAAAATTCACCTTCGATGACAACGAAAATAATATCCACGAAGAAGTCAAGTCAACCCGGATAGCAGGCGGTATTCTTTTGGGAGCAAAAATTGTTGCCGCCAACGAACGCCTCATTTTTGACTTGGGCTTGGGCTTCGGTCGGGCTTTCAAGTACAGCTTTGAAGATCAAAACGACCCTAACAAAAACTTTGACTTGTCCGATATCCCATTCTTAAATTTCGACCTTCCCATTAACCTGAAAATAGGCTACCGCATCAGTAGCGGAAAAAAATAGGTAAAACGGATGCGTCAAGCAAAAAGCGGTGGTAGGCATAAAGCCTACCACCGCTTTTTGTTTTGTGCGCTAACCGTCGCACACTACCCCCACTGATTGCTTGTCGAAATGTCGCTTTTATACCATAACCCCCGTTTACTCACCGAATTGAACGGTTTTATATTGTTTTAAAACTGAGTCCATCCACATCTTAATTCTACAAATAAACACTTTTGCCGTATTATCCGATGGAAAATCTTCCATTTTGAAAAATAAAATCAAAAAATACTTGCACATCCGCAAGAAGACTTTTAACATTGTCCTTGAAAACAAACAGGTATAGAAAAACGTACTAGCATGGTAGACTGGCCCCGGCCGAGTAAAATGTTCCTATCTAAAATTTCACCATTAAAATTAGAAATGTGTATGATGAAGATTAATGTAAAATCCCTCCATTTCCAAGCCGACGCCAAGCTCATTGAGTATGTTGAGAAAAAAATGAGCCGCCTGGACCGATATTTTGACCGTGTCGTAGAAGCAGAAGTTCACCTGAAAGTCCAGGATACAGGCGGCAAAGTCCAGGATAAAATCACCGAAGTAAAAATCCATGTTCCCGGTGGCTGGTTGATGGACCGGAAGACTGGAAAAACCTTTGAATCGGCGGTGGATGAATCCGTAGATACGTTGAAACGCCAGCTCGTACGACATAAAGAAAGGATCACAGACCACCACTTACGCGGCGCAGAATAGAAAATTTAACGCGGAACTGGATTCCGCCGTAGTCACCTCAGGGTGGAAGCCCGGACAACACACCGTCCGGGCTTCATTTTAGGTTTTCAGATATTGCGCACTGTGGCGGATGCCCGGTGCGTTTTTATATACCCTATTGCGGTCTGGGAAGAAATCTCTACCTTCGTATCCGAATTTAAAATTCATTTTGAAAAAGCCGTTGACTCTGAATCAATTAAGCGGTGCGCTCTTGGCACTGCTCTTTGTGTCAGCCTGGTTGTCCAAGGCTGCACATGGCTTTTTCCTGCATCACCACGACGATCATCCTGTCTGCAACGTCCTTTTTGAAAAAGGGCAACATCTGCACGATGAGCGCTATGCTGGTGCCGATTGTACCTGGTGCGACTTCCTGCTCTCCGTGCCGGAAGCGCTTTCCATCACCGTCATTCTGAATCCGCCGACCCTGCTTCTGGTCGCCGCATCTCCGATTTTCTATTCTTTTGTCCACACAAAAGCCGCTTGCGACACAATCTGTCTGCGCGGACCACCTGCTATCGGAGTGGTATAAGCCCTTTTATCAGGCTGATGTGCTGCGGAACGACGTTCCGCAATTTACCCAAGACCTTGGTCCAGGGAACATTTTTATCCTTTCAACCTCCATATTATGCTCAAAAGCAAAGCCGCCCTCGCGGGTCTTTGCCTGTTGTGCGCGACCTTGGCTTTAGAAGCACAGGATTGTCACTTGGCATTGCGCGGACGTGTCACGGAAGCGGACACCAAAGAACCGTTGGCTTATGCCACTGTATTCGTCCAAGAAGTGGGCAAAGGCACCATGACCGATGAAGATGGCCGTTATGCCATCCCTCATCTATGCGAAAACACTTCCTATACCGTACAGGTGAGCCACGTCGAATGCGCCCACTTCACACAGATTGTGCGCCTCACGGAGAACGCCGAAGTAGATTTCCAACTATTGCATGACAATGTGCTGGGCGAAGTCGTGGTACATGAAAAATCAGTTGCTCCTCCCCCCGTTCAATCTGTACTTTTCGTAGAAAACTCGGATTTAGAAGCCACCAAAGGATTGAATCTGGGTGAAACGCTTAAAAAACTGCCCGGTGTGAGCCTTCTCAACACAGGAGCGACCATTGCCAAACCTGTCATTCAGGGGCTGCACAGCAACCGCATCGCCATCGTCAGCAATGGCGTGGCCCTGGAAAGCCAGCAGTGGGGCAGCGAACATGCACCGGAAATTGATCCGTTTGCAGCGGAGAAAATCTCGGTCGTCAAAGGGGCTGCCGGTGTGCGCTACGGCGTGGGTGCCATGGCAGGCGCAATCATTCTGGAACCGGCTCCCCTCCGCGCGGAAGCAGGTGTAAGTGGCTGGCTCACGCTCGGCGGATTCAGCAATGGCCGGGGAGGGATCGCATCCGGTGCAGCAGACTGGCACTTGCCCGGCAAATCGCTGACCTTCAGGATACAAGGCACCGCCAAACGAAGCGGCAACCTCCGCGCACCCGATTACTTTATGGGAAATACGGGCGCCTCGGAATTGAACTTTTCGGCCATGGCCGGGTGGAAAACCGCCCGCTGGAACCATGAGGCCGGCGCAAGCCGGTTCGACCAGCGCATCGGCATCCTGCGCTCGGCGCATATCGGGAACCTGACCGATTTGCAACGGGCCATCGACAGCCCCACACCCCTCAACAATACGGATGCGTTTACCTACGACCTGCTTCGTCCTTACCAGGATGTCCAGCACAATATGTTGAAATACAAAACGGTGCTGCGAATTTCGGAGAAATGGAAAGCGACAGGACAGTATAGTTTTCAATTCAATCAACGGCGCGAATACGATGTGGTGCGCCGCACGGGAGCGGCAGCATCGAAAGCGCAGGTGGCGTTCCGGTTGTGGAGCAACACGATGGATGCTGCTCTGGAGCACTTCCCGATCCGGCACTGGCAGGGCGGCGTCGGCGTGCAGGCCGTGCAGCAAACGAACTTCGTAAGCCGCGGCGGTTTCATTCCTGACTACCAATCGGTGGGAGGCGGCATCTGGGCCATGGAACGCTGGCGCAGGTTTCCGTCCCCCTGGGAGTTGGAAATTGGAGCGCGCTACGATGTTCGGCAAACCAGCGCCACCACCGACGGCAATCTGTACGACCTGGACACGCTGGTGCGCTTTGGCAATTTGTCCGGAACGGTCGGGCTGCTGTACCACGCGGATCCCAACTGGACGTTCAGCGTGCATACCGGCCAAGCCTGGCGCCCTCCTCATGTCAACGAGTTGTTCGCGCGCGGGGTACACCACGGCGCAGGCACGTATGAGCAGGGCAACCCTGCCCTGCTGCCCGAAAAAGCCTGGAACACCAACCTGACGGCCCGCTTCGAGCGCAACCGATGGTCGGCGATGCTGACGCTCTACCGCAATGCCATCCGCGATTTCATCTACCTGAATCCGGGTCTGAATACCGTGCTGACAGTGCGCGGTGCATTTCCAGCGTATTACTACCAGCAAGCACAACATGCTGTTCTGCGAGGCGCCGACGCCAATTTTGCCTTTCCACTTCCTGTCGGTTTTTCTGCGGAAGGTGGTGTCTCGTTGTTACGGGGCCATCGGGTTACAGAAGCCATCAGCAACGAAACCCAGCATGACTGGCTCCCATTGATGCCCGCCGACCGGTTTCAATATGGACTGAAATGGACTTTTAAGAACAAGGAACAAGGAACGAGGAACGAGGACCGTAAAGCGGGTGGCCCGGACTCGTCTGACCGTTCATCGTCCACCGTTCCTCGTTCATCGTTCTACCTGCGCATGTCAGCGACAACAGCACTGCGGCAGTCGCGCATTCCTGAGGAAGGTTTGCTGAAGGCACCGCCAGCCGGTTTTACAGTGCTGAATTTTGATGCGGCGTGCACGTTTCGTTTCAACCGTTCTGAAGATCGCCTCGACATCGGTCTGACTATCCAAAACCTCACCAATCTCCGATACCGCGAATACCTCAACTTCTTTCGCTACTACGCGGACGAGCCGGGAATGAACGTGGGACTCAGGGCCAAAATCATTTTTTGACTCATCACTCATAACTTTTCAAATCATGCAACAACACACCAAAATCGCACTGCACACCTCATTTTTTGCCCTGTTTACCATGAGCCTGTTCGTCACAGGATGTAAAGATGGCAACAGCCCTACTGCTGAAGAAAACATTACTAAAGTGGAAGTCCACCTGGTTGGGGGCGGCATCAACAAGGAGTTTGCCTGGGAGGATGCCGATGGCAGCGGTGGCAATGCCCCCACGGTTGAAGACATCGTCATCTTACCGAACGTGACCTATACCGCTCACATCCATGTGTATGACGGTGCAAAAGAAGTCACCTCTGAAATCGCAGATGAGCGCGATGTCCACCTGTTCACATTCACGGTGACGGGCGCCAACCTGACGGTGAGCGAACTGGATCTGGACGGCAATGGCAAACCGTTCGGCGGCGATTCAAAATGGATTTCAGGAACAGCCTCTGCCGGCTCGGTGAATATTAAACTGCACCACGAGCCGACGGACAAAATCAACGCAGCCAACCCCGGCGGAGAGGTAGATTTTGATGTGGTGTTTCCGGTGAAGATTCAGTGATGGATTAGGTGGCAGCCTACTACGCAGCTAAAGCAAAGGAATGACCATGACAAAGAATATAAGATCCATCTTTGATCCATTCACCTCAAACCCTAAAAGACTTTTTCTGATAGATGGTTCAGGTGCGTTTTTGACGGCGTTTCTTTTAGGCGTTGTTTTGACAAGATTTGAAGGAGATTTTGGCATGCCCCGAAAAATCCTGTATGCGCTATCCATGCTGGCCTGTTTTTACGCTGTCTATTCCATGGCTTGCTATTTTTGGGTCGGCAAAAATTGGCGACTTTTTTTAAAAGCAATTGCGATCGCGAATCTGATCTATTGCTGTCTTACTCTTGGGCTTATTATATCCTTCTACCAGTCTCTTACTATGTTAGGGTTTATTTATTTTACGGGTGAACTCCTGGTGATCGGTGGTTTAATATGTATCGAATTACTGACCGTTTCTGAACGCGACAAGGTGCATTCTGATGAAACTATTGGACATTTTGGTTTCACACGACGACACGACGACACGACGAATTGATTTTGGTTTTTGGTTTCACACGACGACACGACGACACGACGAATTGATTTTGGTTTTTGGTTTCACACGACGACACGACGGCACGACGAATTGATTTTGGTTTTTGGTTTCACACGACGACACGACGGCACGACGAATTGATTTTGGTTACCACGTCGTGTCGTTGTGTCGTCATGTGAAACTAAAATGCCCAGAAACATAAACCCAGTAGCATATTGCCATAATTCAAGTAAATTACCCTGAATGGGAAGACTTTATAGATGCGGAAAATTATACCAGACAGCGATTGGGCCGCCCAAATCTTTCTTTTTTATCATTCCGTAAAGAACAGCTCTGGCGGCCTTGCTTTGGCCTTGTCTTCATTGCTGTTGGTTAGCGCCACTAAACGCCCTCTTCGCGCCTTGACGAGGCCAAAAACAGTTCCCCAGAACCGTTATCTTATTCCGTCCGCGTTCCTAACTGCTGAGCAGTTCTGAGACCAACGCAAAAAAAAATTCTGACTCAGGGTAAGGTTTCGCCGATCCTCCGATCAATATTCAAAGCCGCACAAATAAGCGGCTGAATACTGAAACGGAGCAAGCCGAAAATCCGTAGAAAAGAGTAGGCGAACAGGCATTTCACATCCATACTTTTTGAGTCATGAAACTTCGCATCCTCTCCATCGCCCTGACCGCCCTCGCACTTTGCGCAAGCATTTTTTCTTGCACCAAAAAAGAAGACCTGACCATCGGGCCGCCCGCTGAAGTGGTGACGCCGACCATTCCCTCCGGCGAACGGATCCGCATCCACTTCGGCACTTCCACCCAGTTGGGTTGTATGTACAGTTTCAGCAACTGCATCTGGATTGGCTGGGGCACGGCAGCGACCAATGCGGATGCGCGGCTAGCCCTTCAATTCGAGCAGGAAGCCGACGCCGGTGAGTATTTCGGCCGCTATTTCCCCCTCACTTCTGACTACGTGGTAGATGCCAATGCCGCTAAAGCACTGGGTATAGAAGAGCAAATCATCCCGGCCGGTTTCTACCCTTGGCGCGACGTATCGAGCGGCCAGGCTACTGGAAAACGAAGCATCACGTTTAATCCCGCAGCAGGACGCCCGATCAAGGGCCTGGTCAATCCGAACAACCCGCAGGATAACATCGGCCAACTCCATAACCTCGCCGTTCAGGTGGTGCTGCACAACAACCGCGACGCAATCCAGTCACTCCAAGGCGACCGCTCAGCCATCCAGCAACTCCTGATCGAAAAGACCATCCAGTTTTTGGCAGAAGCCGAACTGCCTTTGACTTCGACGGAGCAACAATGGGCCCGGAGCCTCGACCTGCACCGAGATTACGCCAACTATGCAGCCCGTCTGGACGAAACACGCCTGAGTGCCAACGATAAAAAGGTGCTGCTCACTGTCTTCAATGAAGCCGCTTCCATCCCGGTCCGTTCGCCCGAAGACCTGAGTCAATTTGTTTCGCTGGTAACCGAACGCGAAAACCAGTTGGTGCGCGACGCCAAACTGGATAATCCAAAGGTGGTGCTTTCCATGGTTTCCGTGCTGAAATACAGCCGCTATTTCTGGTACTGGAAATCCATCTCATCACCGACCCCGGGCGGTGGCAGTGCGGAACCCTCACAAATCCCCGACTGGGTCTGGGCCGACATCATCGGACTGGAACTGGGCGGACCGCTGGTTTCTGCGGTGGCTTCAGCAGTAGTTTATCTGGATACACATTGATAAGTGCAGAGGTCATCCCAACCGATTTTCGACCCGATTTACAGGGTGAAAGTGTCTCGCTAAAAAAGGTTGCTCGCAAAGGCGCAAAGGCGCAAAGGATTCATAATTAAACCTTTGCACTTTTGCACCTTTGCGAGATATTGGTGTAGCGGTACTTAGGTCAAGCCGCTTTTCATCCTGTAAATCGGGTGTGGTCAGTTACAAAGACCGAAGTGCTGCGCTCGACGCTTCATCCGCCAAAACCGCCATCCTAAGCAATTGGATTTTCAAACCCATTATTGTCGTCAATGGAAGAGTGGTCGGCATCTGGAAGCGGACGATTAAGAAGGGTTTGTTAAAATTGAAACCACCCTGCTGACTCCCATCACCTTTTCCCAGCAGGAGGCAGTAGCCATTGCAGCGGAACAATGCGGCCAATTTCTGGAGACCCGGGCGGTACTGAGCGGGGAATCAGTGTGAGCGGTGCGGGAAATTTTTTTGAAAATACTAGCAGGTTATCTTGTTGGTTCAAAAATTTTCAGACTACCTTTGTTTTAAAATTTAGACAAGTCTAAAAAAATTTAAAATATAGGTCGAAAAATAATGACAACGAGAATATATCTGAAACAAACCGTTCTGGCAGTTGCATCCATGCTTGCGCTGCTCCCGGCCTGCGAAAAATTACTGCCTCCGGTGCCAGCCGACGATGACTTACTCGACGGCCCGGTAGAAGGGCTTTCGACGGAACAAAACGCATTGTTTTTACGCGGCGATGAAGCCTTCAACAACCAGGTCTTTACTTCCGCCACCGGACTCGGACCGCTGTTCGTAGCCAATTCCTGCGGCAGTTGCCATGCAGGCGATGGCAAGGGCCACCCGTTCAGCAGCCTCACCCGCTTTGGTCAGACCGATGCTTCCGGCAACCAGTTCCGGCATCTGGGCGGTCCACAACTCCAGCACCGGGCCATTCCAGGGTTTGCACCGGAGCAGTTACCCATCGGCGCAACTTCCACCAAACTCACACCGCCCGCCACCACGGGCCTCGGCTTCCTCGAAGCAGTACCCGATGCCACGCTGCTGGCCCTCGCCGACCCAAGCGATGCCGACGGCGACGGCATTTCAGGCATTGCGAACTGGATCTTGTTGCCCGATTATGTGATTCCGCGATCCAGTGGAGTGACCGAAAAGGGCCATCATGTGGGGCGGTTTGGCAAAAAAGCCGCTGTTTATGACTTGTTACAACAAACTGCCAACGCGTACAATCAGGACATGGGCATCAGTTCCATTTTTGAACCCTTTGACACGCATAGTGGTCTACAAACAGACCCGGAAGTATCAAGTTCGACTATAAACAGCGTAGTTTTTTACCTGCAAACCCTCAAAGCACCCATCCAGCGTGACCCGGATGCCGTCGCAGCCGGCCGGAAAATATTCCTCGATATCCGGTGCGGTGCTTGTCATGTGCCAACCCTCCGAACGGGCCATTCACCCATTGCAGCCCTGTCGAACCTGGATATCCATCCATTCACCGACCTATTGCTGCACGATATGGGACCAGCGCTCGACGACGGGTATACGGAAGGCTCTGTCGGGACCAGCGAGTGGCGCACACCACCCCTGTGGGGCCTGGGGTTGTCGAAAAACTCGCAAGGCGGCCGGTATTTCCTGCTGCACGACGGGCGGGCGGGGAGTATCGAAGAAGCGATTTTACCACACGGTGGTGAAGCGACAGCCAGCCGGGAAGGCTACAAAGCACTGAGTCCCTCCGAACGACAACAACTCATTCAATTTCTGGAAAGCCTTTGACCATGGAACGCAGAACCTTCATCAAAAACAGTTGTCTGGCTTGCCTGGGCACTACCCTCGCCGCAGGTTTGCTCCCCGGCTGTAGTTCGGCTTATTATGCCGTCGTAGCATACGATGCCCAGCGCCTTGTGGTGAAAAAAAGCGAGTTTTTGCAAATCAAAAAGCAGCAGCAACTGCTTCGCCCCTTTCTCGTGCTGAAGCATGAAAAGGTGGAATTCCCCATTGCCCTCTATCGCATTTCCGACAATGAATTTGTGGCGCTGTACCTGCAATGCACCCACCAGGGCTGCGAGGTACGCCCGCATACCACCGTGCTTTCCTGCCCTTGTCACGGGAGCGAATTCGACCGAAAGGGCGAGGTACTCGAAGGACCGGCAGAGCGAGCATTGAAACAATTCCCGGTGCAAATGGACGGGGAAAACATTTATGTCAACCTGGTTTAAGAACGTGAAAAACATCTGCCATTTTATATCCGATTATCCCGCAAAAACTACACGTGGTTTGCTCGCAAAGGCGCAAAGGCGCAAAGCACTGCGCACCAAAACTTTGCGCCTTTGCGCCTTTGCGAGCAAACCAGTTCTGGCACTTCTTCTATTGTTGTTAGTACAAATCCTGCCCGCGCAAACGCCCGACAGCATTCGCCCAAACCTCCCCCGCGATACAGGCCGCATGACACTCAACATGGACGCGGTGTACAACCGCCCGTTTCTGCAATTCGGCAAAATCCCGGTTGCGCTCGGCGGCTATGTAGAAGCCGATGTAAATCATGCAGGAACGGATGGCATCAGTGAAGGCACTTCATTTCGCATTCCGCGCATGACCATTTTTTTGTCGTCGGCTTTGCACCGAAAAATCAAGTTCTTATCGGAAATTGAATTTGAAGAGGGGACCAAAGAGATCAACATCGAATTTGCCTCGCTCGATCTGGAGTTTCATCCCTTGCTCAACCTGCGCGGCGGGATCGTGATGAATCCCATCGGCGCATTCAACCAAAACCACGACGGCCCAAAATGGGATTTTATAGATCGCCCGATCTCCGCGATTCAGATGCTGCCCGCCACCTGGAGCAATGTGGGCGCAGGTCTGCACGGCAAACTGTACCGCAACCAATGGGTGTTCGCTTATGAAGCCTACCTGACCAACGGCTTCGACGACAGCATCGTGGCGAATGACCAGAACCGCACCTCCCTGCCGGCGGCCAAAGAGAACCGGGACCGGTTTGAGGAGAGTTCTAACGGCATCCCGCTTTTCACCGGAAAAGTAGCGCTGCGCCACCGCGCCATCGGCGAAATCGGCCTGTCGCACATGGGCGGCGTGTACAACAAATTTGAACAAGACGGTCTTCAACTCGATGCAAGGCGCCGCGTGGATGTCTGGGCGGTGGACTTCAACACGACCTTGCGCAGTATCGGCACCCGCCTCACCGGCGAATGGGCCTGGGTGGCCGTAGATGTGCCCGCTTCTTATTCACAGCAGTTTGGCAGGCAACAACAGGGCGGTTTTTTGGATATCGTACAGCCGGTCCTGCGTCGGCCGTTGTCAGGCTTTCAGAACTCTGAATTTCATGTTGTTTTCCGGATGGAATATGTGGACTGGAATGTGGGAAGTTTTAGCGAAAACGATCAAAACATCGGCGACGACATCGTAGCGATCGTACCGGGACTTGCCTGGCGGCCGACTGCGCAGACGGTATTTCGATTGAATTACCGCTACTCCTGGCAACGCGATTTATTGGGGAACCCGCCTGCTCAAAGTGCCGCGATTCAATTAGGGTTGGCGAGTTATTTTTAAGGAACGTTTCCAAAATAAGGGTACAGAAAACTGGGACATTTTTCGGAGATACTTGTACCCTTATTTAAAATCCATTCCTAAGGAACGCGGCACCAATAACTTAGTCATTTGATGCCACCCTTTGTTCCATCATACGGCCCCTATTTTTCTTTAAATAGCCCCACTATTCGCAGAAAAATAGGGTTGTCTGATGAAAAAATGGTTGACCTAAAATGACTAAGTTATTGGTGCCGCGTTCCTAAGCCCGTGTTGTGGCTCAATTTTTAATTCTCAATTTTCAATTCTTTTCTACGTTTGCCATCGGCAAAACAAAACTACCAACTCACCGCTGATTTATGTACGCAGAACGACGCTATGGATATTGGATGACCTTTTTATGGTCGGTCAAAGGACTTTATTTTGGGATCGCTACCAGCATCGTGGCTGTTGCGCTCTACGAATTGGGTCATCAAAAATGGCTGGCCATCCCATGGCAACCCGTGGCGCTGATCGGCACTGCGCTGGCTTTTTACCTGGGTTTTAAAAACAACGCCTCTTATGACCGGCTTTGGGAGGCCCGCAAAATCTGGGGCGCCATCCTGAACGGCTCCCGGTCATTCACAGCGGCGGTGCTGGGTTACGTCAGCAACCTGCACGCGACAGAACAAGTGAGCGATGCCGAACTGCTCGCCGCCAAACGCCGCCTGGTCTTCCGGCACCTGGCCTGGGTTACTTGTTTGCGGTATCAGTTGCGCACACCGCGTGTCTGGGAACATACCGACGAACTGGTCCACACCTTATACCCGGAAGTTGGCACTCCTGAATACACTATCAAGATCGAACAGGAATTACAGAAATTTCTTTCCGAAGCCGAAATGGCAGCGCTCGAAGGCAAGAGCAACCGGGCAACTCAAGTGCTCGCACGGCAGTCACAGGAATTGCAGCAACTGCGGGAAGCGGGATTGATAGATGATTTCCGCCACACCGAACTACAGAAATTTATCTCAGCCATGTACGACGAACAGGGGAAGTCCGAGCGGATTAAAAACTTCCCTTTGCCCCGCCAGTATGCCTCCATCCCGCTGTTGCTCATCAAACTGACGTCTGTTTTGATGCCCTTCGCTTTGCTGGACGAGTTCAACAAGTTAGGGCCTCATCTGGTGTGGCTCACCGTACCGTTTTCGGCGATGGTAACTTGGGTATTCGTGCTGATGGAAATGATCGGCGATTACAGCGAAAATCCGTTCGAAGGCACTTACAACGATGTGCCGATCTCGGCGATCAGCCGGACCATCGAGATTGATTTGAAAGAAATGCTGGGTGAGCGGGATATTCCTCCAGCGATGCAACCCATCCAGGGTGTATTGATGTAATTTTAATTTTCTCGCAAAGGCGCAAAGGCGCAAAGTTTGTAAGGAACGCGGCACCAATAACTTAGTCATTTTAGGTCAACCATTTTTTCATCAGACAACACTATTTTTCTGCGAATAGTGGGGCTATTTAAAGAAAAATAGCGGCCGTATGATGGAACAAGGGGTGGC
>Ga0209181_10007553_pt1 | contig 14861 bp, 9 predicted proteins | sample MAT05_FD_187208 | JGI IMG/M metagenome (GOLD analysis project Ga0209181, IMG submission 187208) | Freshwater microbial communities from Lake Fryxell liftoff mats and glacier meltwater in Antarctica - MAT-05 (SPAdes) (version 2) | ecosystem: Environmental > Aquatic > Freshwater > Ice > Liftoff... | reverse complement strand
GCTTTTTGCCGTGGGTGCGGCGTGGCGCGGCGGCGCAGGTGACGACAGTCGACGTTCCGGCTAGCGGCGGCGTGCGGGTGTCGATGCCAGTGGCGGTGCAGTTCAACCACCTCGCGGACCTGTCCGGCTCGACGACACTCGAGCTACACGGCCCGGGCGACGTGACAGGTTTCGACGGGCGCATGGTCAGCCGGCTGTCGCCGCCGGCGCAGACTCTCGATGCCGAGACGAACTACTTCCCGGCGATCGAGTTCGACCAGGTCGACCTGCCGTGGCGCTACACGCCGCGCAAGGAGGACGGCGACGGCCGCGTGCGACCGTGGCTGTGTCTGCTCACGTTCCGCGAATCCGAGCTGGGTGCGTTCATGCCGAGCGGGGTGGACCGCCCCCTCGAGTCGGTGACCGTCCGGCCCGGCGCGCCACTGCCATCGTCTGATCAGCTCTGGGCATGGGCTCATGTGCAGATCAGCGGCATCGATGCGACCTCGACGACCGACGCGGTCAGGCTGCATCCCGAGCGCTGTCTGGCACGCTTGCTCAGCCCGCGTCGACTCGACGCGCGCACGACGTACTGGTCGCTGCTGGTCCCGGCGTTCGAGGTCGGGCGGCGGGCGGGCCTGCGCATGCCGCTCACCGGCGCCACGGCGACCCTCGCGGCGGCCTGGAGCACCACGACGGTCGGGCCGGCCGGACTGGAGCTGCCCATCTATCATCGTTGGCGGTTTGGCACCGGCGCGGGTGGCGACTTCGAGTCGCTGGCGCGCCGTTTGACGCCGCGCACGTTGCCAATCACCGCCGGCACGCGCGGGCTCGACGTGAGCGAGCCCGGCGGCGGCCTGCCAGCGGCGGCTGCCACGCCCCTACGCCTGGGCGGAGCCCTGAAGCGGCCCACGCTTTCGGGCGAGCCGCCGCTGCCGTCGCCGACGAGCACGTTCGTCACCGCGCTGGCCACGCTCGTCAACACGCCGGCGACGGTGCTGGAATCGGGCGGCACACCGGTCGTCGCGCCTCCGCTTTATGGCGGCTGGCACGCGCGGCGACCCAAGCTGGTGCCGGCGAGCACTCCGCCGTGGTTTCACGCGCTCAACGGCGATCCGCGCAGCCGCATCGCGGCCGCGCTTGGCACTGAGGTCGTCCAGCGCGCGCAGCACGATCTGATGGCGTCGGCGTGGGACCAGGTGGCCGGCATCCGCGAGGCGAATGCCCAGCTCCGTATGGCCCAGGTGGCGCGCGCAGCGGGAGAGCGCCTGTGGCGTCGGCACATCAAGGCCGCGCCGGTGGAGGACGTGCTGGTGCTGACGGCGGCGGTCCAGGGGCAGGTTCGGCCGGCGACGCGCACGGTGCGCAACCTCGTCGACCACAGTCCACCCCACGCTGCGTTGCTGTCGGCGCCGATGCGGCGGCTGATGCGCCCGCTGGGGCCGCTGGGGCGACGCCAGGCCCGCGCTGATCGCACGTCGACGCCCTTCATTGGCCGGGTGAACGACGGCACGTACGTGGACGCAGTGCGCCCGACGCGGCCGGCGCTCCACCCGGACGTCCCGACGGTGAGCTGGCTCGAGACCGCGATCGGACAAGCGCTGCCGACCGCCGCGCAGGTCGCGAGCGCGGGGCCACTCGATAAAGGGCTGGTGTGGGATCCCCTCGACGGCGAGCCTCCCAAGGCGTGGCCGCAGGGACCGGACAAAAACCACGATAGTCCGTCAGTCGGGGCGTTCCGGGCGGCGGCGAGCGCGCTCCTCGGGCGCGCTGGGACCACCGCGCCGGGCGCCACGGTGCGCCGGCTGGATCTACCGGCGCTGCGCGCGGCGGTCGAGACTGCCATCGATCCCCGGCTGGCGATCCCGGCCGGCTTCGGTCCGCGGCTGGTGACGGCGGCTGGCTTCAGCTGGAGTCCGAACGATCCGATCGAGCCGGTGATGGCGCATCCGGTCTTTCCGCAGCCGATGTACAAGCCGCTCGCCGAGCTCTCTCCCGACTGGATGCTCCCGGGCCTCTTTGAGATCCCGGCCGACACGGCGACCTTGGCGGAGACCAATCCGGCCTTCATCGAAGCGTACATGGTGGGTCTCAATCACGAGATGTCGCGCGAGCTGCTGTGGAACGAATATCCGTCGGATCAGCGGGGCAGTTACTTCCGGCAGTTCTGGGACCCGGCCGGGCTGGTGGCGCTGCCGGTGCCCGACGCCGCGAAGGACATCGTCCCGATCCACACCTGGCAGGGCGGGCTCGGCACGCACTCGCCGCGGCCGACGAGCTCGGACCTCGTGCTCGTGGTGCGCGGCGAGCTGCTGCGAAGGTATCCGAACACACTGGTGTACGCACAACGCGCGCAGAAGGCCGACAGCAAGTATTCGCTGGTCGCGGGCGCCGCGCTTCAGCCGGTGTTCGCCGGTCGCCTGCGGCCCGACGTGGCGTTCTTCGGGTTCGCGCTGAAGCCGGCCGAGGTCCGCGGTAGTGACACTGAGCTGGATCCGGGCTGGTTCTTCGTCTTCCAGGAACAGCCGGGCGAGCCCCGCTTCGGGCTCGACGTCGCCGACTACAAGTCGATCGTGCCGCCGCCCGCGGCCTGGGGCGATGTGGCGTGGTCGCATCTGGCGCCCACCGAGGCCGCCTTGAGCGCGCTGCACTATCTCGACCTGGGCGTGACGGTGCCCGCCCTCCGCAGCCTCGAGGTCGCCAATGGCGCGGGCTGGCACCTCGCCCCGGCCGGCGCGGGGCTGCCCTATGCCCGCGGGGCCGATCAGGCGGTGATCACCTGCCAGCAACCGGTGCGCGTGGCTCTCCACGCTGCGCAGCTCTTGGCTTGACCGCATTCCCCGCTACCAGCGAGCCCCTGCATGTCTGACCTGGCTTCTGACGTCGCCGCGTTGACCGCGGCATTGCCCATCGCGCTCCTCCCGGTCCGCCTCGAGACCCGCTTCTCGACGTCACCGGCCGAACTGCGGATCCGCGTCTATCCCGACGAGATCTACGCGGACGCGCACCGGCCACAGCTCACGGACGAGGAAGTCGGCGCGGGCAAGGACTTCTGGAATCTGTGCTGGGGCGACGCGATTCGCGATCTCGACGCATGGCGGCTCGTGACCGAGCGCTTCGGTGTCGAGCGCGGCGCGTGGATCGTCGAGCGGACGACGCCCACGAACATCGAGAATCGGCCCGCCGGCGTCCCGAATTTCCCCGTCGTGGCCATCGCGCCCGACGCCCTTCCGACCGTCGTCGCGCGCCTCCTGCCAACGGCGTGGATGGCGATCGGTTACCGCGGCGGAATCGAGATTCACCGCGTCACCGGCAATGACATCGTCTCGCCGTTGCGTCTGTCGTTCCGCGGCGACCTGGCGGAAGGCGATCCAACGCTCGCGAGCAAGGACGAGCTGACCGTCGATCGCGAGCTGCTGTGGGCGATCGACTTCGCCGAGGCGAGCGCGGTCGGCATGGCGTTGACCATGTCGCTGACCGCCACGGATCTGGCCCAAGGCTTCGATCGCCTGCTGGTGCTCGGGGTCCGGGCCGCCTCGCCAACGGACAGCGCGAGCGAGCTCGCGACGCTGCTCGATGCCCATCACTACACGCGGGGGCTCGCCTTCGTGCGGCAGGGCACGCCCACCAATGGCACCCAGGCCGCGCCCTCCGGCTATCCGCCGGTGACCGACGCAGCGCACACCTTCGCCGTCGAGCGCGGGGCCACCCTCGTCGGGGCCGGCGCCGACGGGCTCGCGCTCGCCCACGCCTTCGGTGTGCCCACCGCCCCGTTCGCACACGTCGACGGGGCCAATCGCACCGAACAGGCGGCGGCCGCGGCGATGAACACGGCGCTGTGGCCCTGCACACTGGGCTACTTCCTCGAACAGCTGATGACGCCGCTCCTGAACGACGCGCAGATCGCGGACGTGCGCGCCCACTTCACGGCGTTCGTGCGGGGCCGCGGCCCGTTGCCGGCGGTGCGCATCGGGCACGTTCCATACGGGATCCTCCCGACGACGACACTCGCCCATTGGAAGGCGACCACTGGCACCATCGACACCGGGCTCGCCGGGCTGCTCGCGCACTGGCGCGAACAGTACCTCGCCCGCAGCGGCCGTGTGCCGCGCCTCGGCAGCAGCGGTGATCCGGATGTCGACCTCCTGGCGGTGCTCAACCGCGACGCCGCGAGCACGGAGGTCCGCGCGCGTGAGGTGATGGGGCCGGCCTTCATCCAGAACTTGTTGCCGCTGCTGTTCATCAGCCCTGCGCTGGAGGCGGCCGCGCGCGCGCTGAAGATCGCCCCGATCCTCGCCGACGTCGGCATCCCCGGGACGACGCCGCGCATCGCCGGGCTCACGCTCGCGAACACCGCGCCCCGCATCGCCCGGGAGCTCGTGGCCCCGGCACCGCTGGCCGAAGCCGGCGAGCTCACGCCCAACTACATTCGCGAGCTTCGCACCTCATCGATCAGCGCGCTCAAGGCGGCCGGCGAGTCGACGGCCCCGAGCTTCGCCAATCCGCTCCTCTATCACCTGCTCCGGCAGGGCACGCTCGTCGAGTACGCGCGCATCGGCGTCGGGCTCGCCATCACGGCTGGCGTGGCCGCGCCCGCGGATCGGCTGGAGCACGAGCTCCACCACATCACGCCGGGGTCCGAGGCGCGTCTCACCATCTGGGAGCGCTTCGCGGCTGCGATCCCAGGCGTAACCGATACCCAACAACTGGGTAAGTGGCTGCTCGCCAATTCGAGCGACACGACGCGCGCGCCGGTTCGCGCGCATCAGGCCGCGCTGCTCGCGCTCGAGACCCTGCCGACGGCCGAGCTGACGCGGTTGCTCACCGAGACGCTCGATACCTGCTCGCATCGCCTCGACGCGTGGATCACCTCGCTGGCGACGCGGCGTCTGGCGACGATGCGGGCGGCGACGCCCACGGGCATCCACGTCGGCGGGTTCGGCTGGGTCGAGAATCTGCGACGGCGCACCGCCCCGCGACCCGGCACCGCGGGCGGCTTCATCCACGCGCCGAGCGCCGCCCACGCGGCCGCCGCGGCGGTGCTGCGCAACGCCCACCTGACCCGCACCGGTGATGCCCGGGCTCACGCCGCGATCGATCTGTCGTCGCAGCGGGTGCGGGGCGCCCTCAAGCTCATCGACGCGGTCCGCCAGGGGCAGCCGCTTGGCGCGGTGCTCGGGTACCGCTTCGAGCGCGCGCTTCACGAGGCCAGCCTCGACAAGTACATCGCGCGCTTCCGCGCGAAGTTCCCGCTGGGCGCCGACCCGACCTTCGAGGCGGCCGAGTCGACTGAACGCATCCCGGCGCGCAACGTCGTCGACGGACTGGCGCTTCGCACCAAGCTCGATGGCCACGTCACGAGTAGCGACATTCCGTGGGGAGAGCTCGCTGTTGTCGACGTCGGCGACCGTCCGGCGATGGCGGCGTGCCTGGCGCGGCTCGAGGTCGACGTGGACAGTACGGCCGATCTGCTGCTCGCGGAGTCGGTCTATCAGGCGGTGCAGGGAAATACCGACCGTGCCAGTGCGACGCTCGCCGCCCTGGCCGGTGGCGGCGATCTGCCCGAGCCGCAGATCGCCAGTCAGCCGCGCGGCGGACTGGCCTTCACGAATCGCGTCGCGGTCCTGCTGGGCGCGCCGAGCCCGACCGTGTGGGCGCCGACGCCCCGCAGCGTCGCCGAGCCGCGCCTGGACGCCTGGGTCGGCGGGTTGCTCGGCAATCCGGCCAACGTCCGCGCGCGGGTGACGTACCAGGATCTCGCGGACGGCCTCCCGCACACGGAGACGGTCACCGTGCTGCAACTGGGGTTGTCGCCGCTCGACGCCATCGCGCTGGCACGCGCCACGCTGCCGGATGGCACCGGCGAGCTCGCCGCCCGACTCACTGCCTATATCCGCAACGCCCACGCCACGATCGGGCCCGAGATCGCGATCGATCACCGCCGCGTCGCCGACGAGGTGACCTTGCTCGAGCTGTGCGACGTCGCGCGCACCCTGGGCGAGGTCGTCGATGGAGCCCGCGCGCTGACCGCGCGTGACTTGATCGTGCCCGGCGCAAACGATGCCATTGGCGCTGCCGATGACGCGGAGCTGGAGGCCCGCGCGGTCGCGGTCACGCCCAGCTTCGCGAACGCGCGCACGGTGCTGAGCAGTCAGCTCCAGGCTGCGGTCGCGGCCGAACCGCCGGCGAGTCTGGATGACCTGCGAAGCACGTTGTTGGCGGCGGTGGGGTTGGGTGTGCGAACCGCGGTCCCGGCCAGCTTCGACGACCTCGCCGCCGAGGCCCGAGCCGGCATCTTCGCGCAGGCGACCGCCACCATCGCGGAGCTGGATCGTCGGCTGGCGGCGGCGGGCGGTGCGACCACCGGGCTCGCGCGGCTACAGGCGCTCTTCGGACCCGAGCTACGGATCGTGCCGCCGTTCTCGCCGAGCAACCGCGCCGAGCTGGATGCGGCGATCGCCAACGGGCCGACGCTCGTCGGAGATGCCTACGCGCCACGGCGCTGGTTCGAGGGCGCGGCACGGGTACGCCCCCACCTCGCGGAGCTGCGGCTCGCCACGCTCGCGGCCGAAGCCACGTCGGGGAACCGGTTCGAGTTGCGCATCGCGCAGTTGCCACACAGCACGCCGCCCCGGCCGTGGGTCGGCGGGATGATCGACGCGGCGATGTCGCCGCCCCCAGCGGGCGCGCTGTCGCTCGCGCTGCATCGGCCGGTCGCCTTGCCGCCGGGAGGCCCGCTCGCCGGCTTGCTGCTCGACGAATGGGCCGAGTTGATCCCGGCCGCGGTGCAGGAGACTGCCTATGCCGTGCATCATGACGCCCCGGGTGCCGAAGCGGCCCAGTGCGTCTTGCTGGCGGTGCCTCCGGACACCAAGAGCAACTGGCAGCTATCTGCGCTGATTGACATCTTGCACGAGACGCTCGATCTGGCTGCTATTCGCGCGCTCGATCCGGAAGACCTCGACCATCTCGGCCTGTTCGCGCCGACGACGTTCCTGGCCGCGAACCTCGCGGGGGACACGGTCGCGACCCACCTCACCGCGCAGACCATCGGTGAGGACCTCATCCTCGCCGCGGAGTGACCATGCCGTCGATCACCTACTGGAATCGCCTCGAGCCGCGCCCGCGCACGACCGACCTCGCGGAGCCCCTCGCGGCGCGTGTGCGCGACCCGGCCTGGTTGCTCACCCGCCAATGGCAGCTGGGCGAGTTCCAGGGTGAGGACGCCGCCTCGCCCGCCTACTTGCGCATCGAGGCCAAGGTGGCCGGCGTCGCGGCCTGGAGTGCTGGCGGCGGGCCGCCGCAGGCGATCGCGGCGGGCGCGCCGCTCGAGCGCGCGGTCACGTCGGAGCCGTCGAGCCGCGACGACCTCGCGCGCGCGGTCGAGCTGGGCCAGACCTTCGATCGGATCCTCGACGAGCTCGCCGCCGCCGATCTGCGGCCCTTCTTCCGCGCGGCGTACCCGGTTGTCGATCGCCCCGAGTCCGACCCGCGGACTACGCGGTTCCGGGCGATCTGGCGCGGTCGCGCCACTGACGGCCTCGCGCTCTGGCAGGCTTCTACGCTGGCGTCGCCGCCGGCCCCGCCAGGTACGCCAGGCGGTTCGGCGATTCCGCCGCCGGGGGTGCCGTGGTCGGTGCCCGCGGCGCGGCACACGGTCGCCGCGCAGGCGGTGCAGCGTCTCGTGGCCTGGATCGCCACGACAACCGGGCTCCCCAGCAACGCCGACCCCGCGGGCTGGCGTTCCGCCCAGCTCGACTACGACGTTCGCGTCTTCACCGGCCTTCCCACAACCGGCAAGGCGGCGCTGGCTGCCACGCCCGACCGCCGCGGTGACCTCGCCTGGCACGCCTTCGATCACACCGGCGAGACGGTGCCGGGCAGCGTGGCGACGCCGCCGGTCACGACCATCCGCCGGGCCGTGATCCCCGGTCACGTGCGCTTCCGCGGCATGCCCAACGAGCGCTTCTGGGACTTCGAGGACGCCCGCGTCGACGTCGCGGCCATCCGCCCCGACCGCCGCAATCTCGCCTCGATGCTGCTCGTCGACTTCATGCTCGTCCACGGCAATGACTGGTATCTCGTGCCGTTCGAGCAGCCGGTCGGCACCGTGTGCGCGAGCACGCTCACCATGGTCGACGTCTTCGGCGGCTCCACTGCGATCCCGCGCGCCGACGCGAACGCGCCGAGTGCGGGCCGCTTCAGCCTGTTCTCGACGGCGCGCACCGACGGCGGGGTGACCGACTACTTCCTCGTGCCCAGCACTGCCGCCGTCTCGGTGCTCGAGAGCGCGCCGCTCGAACAGGTGCGCTTCCTGCGCGATGACACCGCCAACCTGGCGTGGGCCGTCGAGCACGCGACCGAGACCCCGCTGGGTCGCGCGCAGCTCGGCGCCGACCGTGCGCCGCCCGCGGTCGAGGCCGATCCGACCTCCGACCAGCCGCTGCGTTTTCGCATCCAGTCGCCGGTCCCCTCGCACTGGTTCCCGTTGCAGCCGGTGAAGCTCACCGGTACCGACCAGATCTCGCTCGAACGCGCGGCCTTGCTGCCGCTCGCCGGGGGCAGCGCTTCGATGCCGGTGCCGCGTGGGAAGCTCCTCGCGCCGCCGGTCACGCCCTACCGCGTGCGCGAAGAAGAGCTTCCGCGCGAGGGCACTCGGGTGAGCCGCGTGGTGCGGCGCGCCCGCGGCACCGACGGCTCGACCCAGGTCTGGATCGCGCGCACGCGAGCGCTCGGCACGGGAGAAGGCTGGAGCGGCTTGCGGTTCGATCTGGCTGCGACCACCAGATCGGTACCGGAGTAGCCACGTCGCTCCAGGGCGCGGCTGCGGTGAGTCAGTTGGCGGCGAGGTCGGGGGCGACGGGGGTGGTGGTGGTGCCGACGACGACCATGGCGGGATGGCCGGCGGCGCCCCACTCGGCTTCAAGGCCGGCCCAGGGGCGGACCTGCCAGCCCGACGCGGGGTCGACGGTGGCGACTCGCCCGTCGGGGTGGAGCCCGACCACGACCTCGAAGTGGGTCTTCACTTTCTTGCCGTGGGGCCGCACCAAGCCGACGACGATCGGGCGACCGGCGGTGAGCTCGTGCTCGAGGAGCGCGCGATCGCCGGTCAGCACGAAGGCACGCAAGCCGTGAGCGCGGGCGGCGTCGCGCAGCGTCCCCAGGCGGGTGCCCTCGGGTGACGGCGCGCTGGCCAGGGTCAGCTCGTCGAGGGTGACTCGGTGGTCCCAGCGCGCTGCGACCATCGCGAGCGCGGCCGGGCCGCAGTCGTTCTCGGCGACCTGGCGCACCGGTTCTACCGACGCGACCACCCAGCCCTGGGCGGGATCGATCGACGCCGCGTCGACCGGGCGCGCGGCCCCGGTGTACCGGACCGTGCATCCGGTCGCCACGCTGGCGATCAGCGCGAGCGCGGCGAACCGGCGGCTCACAGCAGGATGACCAGGAGGACGATCAGCAGCACGAGCGCGGTGGTCGAGCCAGCGATGATCAGGGTGCCGCCACCGGTGAAATCGGCAGCCTTGTGGTCCTTGGCCTCGGCGGTCGCGTAGCGCGCAGCGTCGGCGTCGGCGTCAGAGGTGGGCGCCGGAGCCGCCTGCGGCGTCACGACCTGCACGGCCGTGGTGGTCGGCGTCGCAGCCGCGGTGGAGATCGTGGCAGTGGTGAGCGAGGCACAAAGCAAGGCGATGGTGGCGAGGTTGCGCATCCCGGAAAACGTTGCACCCGACGTGCCGGCGATGCGCGGTCGATCACGCGGGTCTGCGCCGCACCAGGCGAGCGCCCACGCCACATCGCCGGCTCACCGAGCGCTGCACACACACTGCTCAGCCCGCAGTCGGAACTTGGAGGGTGAACGTCGCGCCGCCGCCCTCGGTCGCCGAGTACGAGACCTGGCCGCCGTGCGACCGCGCGATGCCCTGGGCGATGGCGAGCCCCAGACCGGCACCACCTCGGCGCTCGCGACCCGGCCAGTGGCGATCAAAGATGTGCGGACGCAGCTCCTCGACGATGCCGGGGCCATGGTCGCGAATGATGAGCTCCACGACGCGGTCGCCGAGCCGGGCGGACAGCTCGATCGGGCCCGAGCCGCGGGCGTGGCGCAGCGCGTTGGTGAGCAGGTTCGAGATCGCCTGCAGCAGCTGATCGCGATCGGCGAAGATCTTGCTCGCGGTCGGATCGATGTCCGTGACGATCGGCATGTTGGCCTGGCGCGCGGCCTGCTCGCTGTCACGCGCGGCCTGCTCGACGAGCGCCTTCACCAGCACCGGGTGGCGCTCGACGCGCAGCGTCCCGGCGTCGATCTGCTCGGCGGTGACCAGGTCTTTGATGAGCCGGTTGGCCTTCTCGACCGAGCGCTGCACCGACGCGACGTAGCGCTGGCGGTCGGCCCCGACCACCTCGTCGTCGCCGAGGCCGTCGAGAGCGACATTGATGGCGCTCAGGGGGCCCCGCAGGTCGTGCGACACGATCGACAGCAGGGTGGTGTGGGCGTGGGCGGCGCGCGCGGCGGCCTGGTGGGCGGCGTCGAGCTGGGCGCGCACCGTGGCCAGCTCGCGCTCGGCGTGGCCCAGCCGCAACGCATGGCGCAGGCGCGGCGCCAGCCCGTCGTCGTCGACGTACACGACCGGCGTCGTGAGGCCGGCGGCGCGGATGCGGGCGACCGCCGCGTCGGTCGAAGCCAGCAGCGCGCAGTCGTAGCGCCCGTCCGCCAGGCCGGCGACCATGTCCGCGCCGTCGGGCAGCTCGTCGAGGGTCGCCTCGACTCCGGCCGCGTCGACCGCACCGCGCAGCGTCGCCCGCCCGCCCTCGTCGTCGGCGATGACGAGGATCCTCGCCAGCGACGATTCGGACTTGGTGGGTTGGCTCTTGGTCATGGCAGCTCCACGTGCGTCCAGTACTGGGTCATCGCGGTCATCAGCTCGACGAAGGCCGCGAAGGTGACCGGTTTGATCAGGTAGCCCGCGGCATGCAGCCGGTAGGCCTCGAGGCGATCGCGATCGTCGTTGGAGGTCGTCAGCATCACGACCGGCGTCAGCTGCAGCGCGGGATCGCCGCGCAGCTCGCGCAGCATCTCGAGGCCGCTCATGCGCGGCATGTTGACGTCGAGCAGGACCAGCCGGCGCTCGACTGGCATCCGGTTGCTGCGCAGGATCGCCAGCCCCTCGAAGCCGTCGTTGGCGACCCACGGCGGGTTGGCGATGTTGCCGCGCGCGAACGCGCGCTTGACGTTCATGACATCGACCACGTCGTCGTCGACGAGGAGGATGTTGGTGATGCGGGCCGACGGGTCGCTCATGTGACGGCTCCGGCCCCGTGGCCCCAGGTGAAGAACATCGTCGTCCCCTGACCTTCGGCTGACTCGATCCAGACCCGCCCGCCCTCGGCCTCGACCAGCTTGCGCACCACGGACAGGCCGATGCCGGCGCCCTCGTCCTCGTCGCGCGACGCCAGTCGCTGGAAGATCTCGAAGATCCGGTCGTGGTAGATCGGCGCGATCCCGCGGCCGTCGTCCTTGACCCAGTACCGCGGCTCGCCGTCGACGAGGTCGCAGCCGGCCTCGATGGTCCCGCCCCTGGGCACGCCGTGCTTGACCGCGTTGGACAGCAGGTTGAGCCAGACCTGCTGCATCGGCGCCGCCTCGGTCTGCAACGTGGGCCACGCGGTCCCGGCGATCGCGATGCGGATCGCGCTGGGCACCTCGAGGAGGGCCTTGGTCTCGACGACCAGCTGGCGCACGTCGACGGCCGACACCGGGCCCCGCTGCTTGCCGGCTCGCGCGTAGGCCAAGACGCCGTTGATGAGCGACTCCATGCGCACGACGCGATTGCGCAGGAGCCGCAAGTGCTCGCGCACCGCCTCGCTCACCGCGCCCCGCAGGTCGTCCTCGATCCAGGTGGTGAGGCTCGAGATCCCGCGCAGCGGCGCCTTGAGATCGTGCGACGCGACGTAGGCGAACTGATCGAGGTCGCGGTTGGACCGCGAGAGCGCCTCGTTGGTCGTGGCGAGCGCGTCGTTGGCGGCGGCCAGCGCCCTCACGCCGCGGGTCATCTCGCGGCTCTGCTCCTCGAGCTGATTGATCTGGCGGGTCACCACCTCGAAGGCGTGGATGCGCTCGCTGGTGCGACGTCGCTGCGCGATCAGGCCGACCACCAACGCGATCGCGGTCACCGAGCAGCCGACGAGGATCACCATCGCCGCGAAGTCGCGCAGCCGCTGCTGGCGGGTGCGCGCGGCCTCGAAGGCGACGGTCTCGGTCGCGACGAGATCATCGACGATCGTGCGCGCGCGCTGCATCTTGTGGTGGGTCTGCTCGGTCAACGCGACGGTGCCCGCATCGGCGAGCTGGCCAGGCTGGTAGCGCGCGACGCCGGTCGACAGCTCGGTCCGGATCTCGGACATCAGCGCGATCAGCTCGGCGAGCTCGTCGGCGTGCCGGCCGGCCAGCGCGCGGTCGAGCGTCACCAGCGCGGGCTCGAGGCTCGCCATCCCGACGCGATAGGGCTCGAGGACGATCGTGGAGCCGGTGAGCAGAAACCCGCGCTCGCCGGTCTCGGCTTCCAGCGCCTGGCGGATGACCTCGCGCGCTGCGCTTCGGACTACGCCCAGCTGCATGCGTCGGCGATCGGCGACGCCCGACGCGCTGATGGCGGCGATGGCGACCGTCATGACCAGCGCGACCGCGGTGATCCCGGCGACGAGCAGCATCATCTGCCACTCGATGCGCGCGGTCTTTTCAAGCGGAGGGACGGCGGACACCGAGGAGCACGCTGGGGAGGGAGGCGGTCATGAGGACTTCGCGGACGGCGATGGAATGCGAACATCCATTGCCAATACACGGCCCGTGCCGGGCGCCCGCCAAGCGATTTCAACTACCTGCGTCTGTGCGAAGTCGTCAGTGCGACGCGCGCCGGTGCGCGGTGTGTCGCCAGCGCGCGATCCGCGCGCGCGACGGGACTACGCCTCGGTCGGCGCGTCTTCGAGGCGGCGGTACAGCGAGCGGCGGTCGATGCCGAGCACGCGCGCGGCCTGGGTCTTGTTGCCGCCACAGGCGTCGAGCACGCGGCGCACGTAGCGGCGCTCCATCTCGGCGAGCGTGACCAGCTCGGTCGGGTCGTCGCTGCCGAGCTCGAGCCGGGTGCTCTGGTGCTCGCGGATCTTGGCGGGCAGGTCGTCGAGCTGGATCTCCGAGAGCCGCGACAGCGCGACCGCGCGCTCGATGCAGTTCTCGAGCTCGCGGACGTTGCCAGGCCAGTCGTAGTCCAGGAGGCGGCGGGCCGCGTCCGACGAGATGCCGTTGATGTTCTTGCCGGTGCGCTCGGCGACGCGGCGCAAGAAGTGATGGGCGAGCAGGAGCACGTCGCCGCCGCGCGCGCGCAGCGGCGGCACGTCGATCATGACGACGTTGACGCGGTAGTACAGATCCTGTCGGAACCGACCTTCCTCGACCTCGGTCTCGAGATCGCGGTTGGTCGCGCACACCACGCGGGCGGTGAAGGGCTGTTCCTCGTCGCCACCGACCGGGCGCACGGTGCGCTGCTGCAGCACGCGCAGGAGCTTGACCTGCATGTCGATCGGCATCTCGCCGATCTCGTCGAGGAAGATGGTGCCGCTGCCGGCCTGAACGAACAGGCCGGGCCGATCACGGCGGGCGTCGGTGAACGCGCCCTTGACGTGTCCGAACAGCTCGCTCTCGAGGAGGTTGGCCGGGACCGCGCCGCAGTTGAACGCGACGAACGGCTCGTCGCGCCGGGGCCCGAGGCGGTGGACGGCCTGGGCCACCAGCTCCTTGCCGGTGCCGCTCTCGCCGGTGATGAGCACGGTGGCGTCGCCGTCGGCGATGCGCACGATCATCTCGGACACCGCGCGGACCGGGCCGCTCTCGCCGATGATGCCGTCGATCGACTTGGTGGCGTCGAGGGCTCGGCGCAGTCGACGCAGCTCGCCGCGCAGGCGGTGGTGCTCGACGGCCCGGCTGACCGCGGCGATGACCGCGTCGGCGGTGAGCGGCTTGGTGACGAAGTCCCACGCCCCAGCGCGCAGCGCGCCGACCGCGGTCGATACGTCGGCCTGGCCCGTGGTCACGATCACCGGCACGTCGGGGTGGTGCTCGCGGATGCGCGTACACAGCTCGATGCCCGAGAGCCCCGCCATGTGGACGTCGGTGATGACCACGTCGTAGTCGTCGTCACCCAGCATGGTCAGCGCGGTGTCACCGCGATCGACCACCTTGGCCTCGTGTCCGCGGCGCACCAGCAGGTCGCGCAGCAGCTCGCCTTCGTCCGTGTCGTCTTCGACGACGAGTATCTTGGGTTTCATCGGCCAACCTGTCGTTGAGAATTCAAGAGCCGTGAGTGCGACTGCCGCCGGACCGACGAGCCAAGGGGGAAAAAGCTCATCGGCCGGCGGCCGTCACCGGCGCGCGACGGGGGAACCGCACGCCGGAAAGCGAAGTTAGCTAGCGGTGATCCTGGACCCGGTCGCGACCGCGTTCGCGCGCGCGGGGCTTGGTGTTGCCCTTGACCCGACCGTGGGCCTCCCAGCGGCCGTCGACCCAGACGTTCCCGTTGCCGCGGCGCTCCCAGCGGCCGTCGACCCAGCGCGAGTCGGCGCGCTGGCGCTGGTAGTAGCCGTCGTACCAGACCCAGCGACCGCCCCGGTTGCCCCAGTGGCCGCCGACCCAGATGTGCCCGGGGCGCGCGACGACCACGGTGCGGCGCGGCGGCGGCGGATCGCTCTCGACCACGACGACGCCCGGAGTGTGGATGTAGCCGCGACCGGTCAGGGTGCAGGCGCCGAGCGAGCCGGCCAGCAAGACCGCGGGCAGGAACATGACAAGCGTGCGGGTCAGCATAGGGCGTTAACTTGTGCACGGTATGTGCCGT
>Ga0209181_10007551_pt1 | contig 14863 bp, 8 predicted proteins | sample MAT05_FD_187208 | JGI IMG/M metagenome (GOLD analysis project Ga0209181, IMG submission 187208) | Freshwater microbial communities from Lake Fryxell liftoff mats and glacier meltwater in Antarctica - MAT-05 (SPAdes) (version 2) | ecosystem: Environmental > Aquatic > Freshwater > Ice > Liftoff... | reverse complement strand
TGTTCCTAAAATCTCAGGCAAAATTGGATTGGCTTCCAAACACCGTAAGGCATCTAATAGATTTGTGGGTAATTGCTTGAGAGTTCCAACTGGAAGCGGATCGGTATAGGCGTTATTGTCGTAGCGTTGCCCAGGATCGCGCTGTTGCTTGATCCCATCTAGTCCACTCGCAATTAGTGCCGCAGGTAAAAGATAGGGATTTGCCGCACCATCAGGCAGACGGAACTCAAAACGTCCTGATTCGGGAATGCGAATCATGTGGGTGCGATTGTTGCCTGTGTAGCTGATCGTGTTGGGCGACCATGTAGCTCCAGACGTAGTTACCGCCGCATTAATTCGTTTGTATGAGTTGACTGTCGGGTTGGTAAGAGCACAGAGGGCTTCCGCCGAATGGAGTACACCACCGATGAACTGATAGCCGATCGAAGATAATCCTAGCTCTTCTTGAGCCCGATCGAAAAGATTGGTATTCCCTGCCAAATCCCAAACGGAGAGATGTGTGTGACAGCCGTTACCAGTAAGATGAGGGAATGGCTTGGGCATAAAAGTGGCACGAAATCCATGTCTCTCAGCGATCGACTTCACCATGTATTTAAAGAAAGCGTGTCGATCGGCGGTAATCAGGGCATCAGCATATGTCCAATTCATCTCAAACTGACCATTCGCATCTTCATGATCGTTTTGATATGCCCCCCAACCCATCGCTAACATCGCATCACAGATTTCGGCAATAATATCAAAGCGACGCATTAAAGCTTGTTGGTCGTAGCAGGGTTTACTAGCTCGATCGAGTGGATCGGAGAGCTGTTCTCCATCCGCAGATAAGAGGAAATACTCGCATTCCACCCCAGTTTTGACTCGATATCCCAAGGCTTCGGCTTGGCTCAAAACCCGCTTCAGCACGAGACGCGGTGCTTGGGCAACTGGTTCACCATTCATGTAAAGATCGGCAGGCATCCAAGCCACTTCGGGCTGCCAAGGCAAGGGGAAAAGGCTAGTCGGGTCGGGAATTGCAAAGATATCAGGATCGGCGGGAGTCAGATCTAACCATGTCGCAAATCCCGCAAATCCTGCGCCATTGCTTGCCATCCGATCGATCGATGCGGCTGGCACTAATTTAGACCGTTGGATGCCAAACAAATCCGTAAAGGAAATCAGAAAGTAGCGGATTCCTTGGTCTTGGGCAATTGTCGAAAGGCTAGTCATATTTATTGATGAGTTTGGTGAATTTTGAGATTAGCCCTCATCCCCCAGCCCCTTCTCCCTAGTGGAGAAGAGAATTAAGAGGGATTTAGGGTGAGGGCTTTAGCAGTCGATCGATCGACTGACGAATAAACGCGGCATCTTCAGGATTTTGATAGGGATTACCTGCTCGATGTCCCCAAATTGAGGGGATGGCTTGATACTTAGAGTGAGAAATCATCGCTGCTTCTCGCTTACAGTCTTCAGGTGTAAAGTATAGATCGCTCTGACTGGGCATCACCAGAGTTTTTGCCTGAATCGAACCCATCGCCAAGGCGTAATCACCTGAGTAAGTAGGATTATCGCTGAGGTCAGATCTTAACCATGTATCAATCATGGCAATCAAATTACGAGGATCGCGCTTCCGATAACCCACTTCCCAACCCCGCTCCAAATAATCTTCTAGAGACGTATAGCCGAATTGCCGATAGAGTCCTGCTTGATAAAAAGCGGGTGAAGCTGCCCAACTGGCATAGATCAGCGCAAAAGTATGGAAACCTCGATCGGGAACGCCATCAAAACCGCTCCCTGTCCAAGTTGGATCGGAGGTGAGAGCCGATCTCAAGCTGGCGAGAAAGATCCGATTATGGTCAGTTGTGCGGGCAGTTCCACACAGAGCCGCGATCCGTTCAACTCGATCGAGATACAAAGCTCCCCAATGATAGGCTTGCTGCGCTCCCATTGACCAACCATAAACCAGAGCTAGTCGATCGACCCCAAACACCTCGCGTAAAAGTTGTTCCTGCGCCCGCACATTATCCCAATGACTAAACCAAAATCCCTGTTCTGCCAATCCGCATCGATCGCAATTACTAGGAGAACTAGAGAGTCCATTCCCAAACATATTCGGAATCACGATAAACCAGCGCGTCGGATCGAGAATGCCATCTGCACGCACTAGCCACTCAATATCAGAATGTTGCGCCCCGTAGGAAGTGGGATAGAGGATCGCATTCGATCGATCTCGATTCAATTCGCCATAGGTTTGATAGACGACCTTTGCTTCTGACAGCACCACCCCACATTGCAGTTCAAAGTTTGGGATCGCAAATAGATTCATACTGCAACTTGCTCAAGACTACGGAGATTCTCGATCACCTCAAGATTGACCTTCACGTAACCCGAATCGACATGGGCAAGATGACTGTGCAATTTCTGATGAGCCACAGGGAGCAAATAAAACGGAATCGATGGATAGAGATGATGCTCAGCATGGAAAGGGATATTCCAAATCAAGTAACGAAAAAATGGTAAGGTCAAAGTTGTGCGTGTATTAGTCAAACCATTGTCATCATTAGTACAGCCCGTATGTTCTGCCATCATGATCGAGCGTAAAAATGGTTGACCCACTGCTAAAGGCAATAACCAGTAAAGGATAAACCAAGGTTGTCTAAAAGCGATCGAAATCGCGATCGACACGACATATACCAATAATTGTAATCGCGTCGATCGAATCACCTGATCTCTTTGTGCTTCGGGAATGAATGGACAGTCTTCTAATTGCCCTAAAGCCACCCGCAGATGATTCCGCACTTTGCCAATCCACCAAGGTATCCCACTAATTTCCAAGAGATATTCCTGTAGGTTTATGGGCTTTCGATCGATCAGTTCAGGATCTTTGTCAGGAATCTGAGCGTAACGATGATGCCACTTATGGAATTGACGATAAAAAGTACTGTTATAAAAAGATAGCAATCCTGCAAGCCATGCCACTGCATCACTCAGATGGTTATTCGCAAAAGCTGTACGATGGGAACTCTCATGCAAGGGCGCAAACATAATCGCCAAGCTGAATCCATAAACAATTAAGGCTGGGATCGCAATGTACCATCGATCGATCGTCAAATTTGTTGCCCACAGATAACCCGCGATCGACATTACGCCCAAGTGTAGAGATAATCGGATAAATCCTTGAAGATTCGATCGAACATTTAGGGTTTTTAGTTCTTCGATCGAAAGAATTTGGTTAGCCATAGCGCAGAGTGAAAGCTAAATTTATTTCTAACATCTTGGCAGCTTGATTCATACATGTCAACAAAGTTTCTTGCAGCTACACTTTATACCTTAAATCCCAAATATACTTAGGATTGTTATCCTGCAAGCTTTAGAAAATATCCTCAGTACAGGACAAAAAGTTGTAAATATTGCAAGGAATGGGTTTCATAGAAATAACGGTGATTTGTTAAAATCTAAACACAGCAATCAACCTGATTGACTGACAAAAGTCTAAGAAGCCCAGTCAAGAGTAAGAGCAGAGAACTCAATGCGAGAGAATTTCTGAGCGTGCTTTTTAAGAGAAGCAATGGCAGGATCGGGATCGAAATTAGAAGTAAAAGATGAAAGAGGCAAAAAAGCCCGATTTTTAGTTAAAGAGGTATTAATCCAGTTCCAGCCAATCTTGAGATAACTAAGCCCACGAAACCAATGGGGGTCAACGAGACGACGACGGTCAGAATTAACGACACTGAGACCTTGAGCAGTCAAAAAGATGGTGGTCATCGCCAATACTAAACAAAGGCGGGAGAGAGCAGGAGCAGAGCGGATGCGGGACGATTCTAAATCAAAGCCATTAGATTTATCATCCAAGAAATTCTCCTCAATATCAAAGCGGAGTCCGTACTCACGAAAAGTTTGGATGGTGGTTGGCTCAGTACTGAGAATATACCAATACTCTTTGCTAGTTGTTTCCCAAGCTGCGGCGATATGCATCCCCGTAAGAGATTTGGATTTGTGGACTGTGACATTGTGAATCAGCTTAGCTTCACCGATACCAAGGTGCAATTGTTTGAGGGTTTGCCAACCCTGTTTCGGTTGATATACCCAAGTATTAGATTTGAGTCTGACGCGACATTGCCATTGCAAAGTCTGTACATAACGCACAAATTCTGGATTACCAAAGGCTCGGTCAGCCAATAAAATTACCTTGACATTCTCAGGTAGTAGTTTTGCTGCTCGTTTGAACATTTCTCGATAACTGTCAATTTTTACACTGCTACTACGGTGCTTAATTACTCGCCAGCACAGTGGCAAGGCTCGACCTCGATGCACTACACATAATCGAATCATGCAGTACTTTTCCCATAGTTGACTGGTGTCAAAACTCAGATATATATTCGCCTCTTGCCATTTTGATAAGTAGGCTTTAATTACGGGACTGTATAGCTTTGCAGGATTGATGCGTGCATTGTTTAACCATCGTGATAGTTGTCTTTGGGTACTTTGCGCTATCAGGGCTTTAGTGTTCATATGGCTTACCCATTTTGTCAAATTCACACTCCCTGCCGCGATTAATCCCACCATCATCCATACCATTACGCCCAAATGTCTCACATCTGACCACGGACAGTATTGACTACCAAATTTTCTTAGTTCATCATAGAGGCGTGAGGCGTTTTGGGTCATTTCGATCTATGCTCATTTTCTTTCAAAAAATAGCATACGCCTCTTTCTTACCTAAATCCTCTCTCTGTATACTTTTTCTTGATCTTCCTTATACTTTTGTCAGTCAATCAGAACGATTGGTTATTGGTGAGGGCAATTGCTGAACCTGTTGAACCTGTGGTCGAGACAAAACTCACCGTATTCATCTCAGGATTGGTTGCAAAGACATTATCTGCATGGGCTATGGGGGAAAATATGACGATCGAGGCGATTGTAACCCCAACCAACTTAAAGCCCTGATCGATGCAGTTTGCCAGCATAAATCTATCTTGAGTCATGATGAATAAAGCTTACCAGTATATTTTCTATCTTAGTCTATTGTTTATTGGTTTATTCCCAAAAATCAACATTAAGGATCGCGTCAATATCACGGTTAAACTGCCATGTATCAGGAAAAGCAACAGACTTATACCCCTCGCCCTTCTAATCCGCCTTGCGAGTCTGATATCATTACTTGACCATCAATTATCGACTTAATTAAGAGTTTAATCTAATAACTTCATATGGAATTGACTTGCTCATTGGATCGAAAACATGGTGTGGAAATACCAGCATCACTTTTATTTTCCTCCGAGTTGCAAAATTATTTTGGTGAGCTAAGTTAAGAGATGGTTTACCCAACTTAACCCCACTTTTTTAGCTCTAACCCAATTAGCACTTTTTCCTCGTTAGATAAATCGCCAATAATTTGTTTAAGGGGAAGAGGTAATTTCTTTACTAAAGTTGGAACCGCAATAATTTGATCTTTTCTGGCAATTTGTGGATGCTCAATTAAATCAATAACCTCAATACGATATCGACCATCGAGGCTCTCCTTACAAATTCTTTCTAAATTAGCAATGGCTAGAAGTGACTTATGAGATTTTCCTGCTACATATAGTCGCAGCTCCCATGTTTCTTCTTCGGATAGATTAAGTTCATCTAGTGAATTGATAGTCATTTTTCTAAAGCAATAAATGTCTTTGATTTTTTAGGTGATTTCTCAATCTTTATCATCAGCTTTGCGTAAATCTGCCATCTTATCTCTGTTCTCAAATAAAACTTGTTGACTTAGTCCCTCTTGCTCGCTAAACATGTCCAACTCATCTTGATCGATAGCTAGCTGAGTTTCAAGGGCTTTAATCTGAGCCTGCGTTATTGCTTGCTGATGCTCAAAGCGTCGTTTTTTGCGTTCAAATTCCTGCTGTCGGCTGAGTTGAACTATTTCCTCTTGAGCCTGTTGTACTACTCGTGCCGTGCCAGTCAGAAAACCCTGCTGCCCTAAGTAAACATCCACCAGTTCTACTCCTTGACTAGTTACAAGAAACTCGCGTACCTGATTGGAATGTTTCATGCCACGGGATTTGAGAACATAGAGGATGCGATTGCGTTCGCCGTTGGTTTCTATTGTACGCAGTTCGATCCAAGTATCCATTAAAGATGATACCCCAACTTCTGTATGCTCTAAAGGACTACCACCTTGAAGTAGGTTAGTAAAAAAAACGGTGATCTGTTGAGATTTAAACAGATCGATCAAGCGCAGAAGAAAATATTTAGTTTGACTCAGGGAGGCACTGGTGGCAAGATTACTCATCGGATCGATAACGACGACTGATGGCTGAAATTCTTTGATCCATGAATTGATCTTGACCAACCGCATCTCCAAACCATAGACTGTTGGGCGTACCGCCTCAAATCGCAATAGTCCATTTTCGACATAATGGCTTAATTCCAATCCAATCGAGCGTTGATTCCGCAGAATTTGTTGAGGCGATTCCTCGGTTGCCAGATAGAGGCAGCGTTCACCCCGATCGCAAGTTGCTTTGGCAAAATAACCAGCTAAGGTCGTCTTCCCAGTTCCCGCCATTCCTGTCACCAAAATACTGCTACCCCGATAGTAACCACCGCCACCCAACATTGTGTCAAGGCGAGAAATTCCTGTTGAAATCTGTTGATCGGAGACCTCATGATCTAAGCCCAGTGAGGTAATAGGTGCGACGGCAATGCCATTTTCCTCAATCAAAAAGGGATATTCATTGGTACCGTGACTAGATCCTCGATATTTGAATATTTGCAGAAAGCGAGTTGTAAGTTCTTCAGCCGTGCGCTGCTCTAAGCGAATTACACAGTCTGAGACATATTCCTCTAATCCCTTGCGGGTCAGGGTATTATCTCCTCTTTCTCCAGTAATAATCACCGTCACACCCTGTGCTTTTAACCAGCCAAATAACCGTCGCAATTCTGCCCGCACAATCGAGTCATTATTAAAGCCAGCAAATAAGACTTCAATTGTATCTAAAACTACTCGCTTGGCCCCAATTTCTTGAATAGCACTACCTAACCTGATGAATAGTCCCTCAAGGTCGTATTGTCCCGATTCTTCTATATTATGAGGGTCGATATAAACATGATCGATGATCAGTTTGCCATTTGCGATCATCTGATTAAGATTCCATCCCAGAGATGCCACATTTTGAGTGATTTCCTCGGCGGTTTCTTCAAAAGTCATCAAAACACCTGGCTCATCATACTGAACTGCGCCACGCACCAGAAATTCAACACCTAATAAAGTCTTGCCACAACCTGCTGAACCACAAACTAAAGTTGGTCTACCTTGAGGTAATCCACCACCCGTGATTTCGTCCAGTCCTTGAATTCCAGTTAGACACTTGGCAAGTTGTTTCTTTTGCATTTTGAGCATAAATCTATCGTAACAGATATGTAACAATACTTCGGACACTTCGGACAGTTTTTGAGGCAGAGGCTGAAACCCTCACTCTAGCGTTAGCATTTAACCTTAGCGATGTGTGGGAAACCCGCATTCTACGGTTGGCAATTTAAAAGTGTCCGAACGATTGATGTAAGAGATAATATTACATATCCATGACGCAGCACATTAGTTACACAAGTATAAATCAATGCCTTCAAGCTCTCATGACAAAATAAGTAGCCCAAACCTGCTAGAACAGGCGATCGACTACAATTTTCTACGTGTTAGCGCTGAGGCTTCCCTGTATGACGTAGCTCAATCGATCGATCGAGCGCAGCAGCAAGCTTCTGTGTTGTCAGAGCTATCTGTAAAAGGGGCTGGTTCTTCTGGAAATTTTGTCTTGTATGTCTTGGTTATGGCAGGGTCTCAGCTTGTGGGAATTGTCACCCAGTCCGACCTGTTAAGGTTAACGATCGAAAACTTAGAGATTAAAGTTACGATAGCAATGACTCCACCTATTGTGACCCTACGACTCCAAGAATTTGAGGACGTTACTACAACGATCAATTTACTGCGCCAACATCACCTCAGCTACTTGCCGCTTCTAGACGAACATAACCACCCACTGGGAATTGTGACCTTAGAGAGGCTATTACAAATTGAAAACCTAACCATGAGATCGCCTCAGTCAGACCAAATACAGCAGATCGAATATCAATCTTTGTTAACAGCGATCGCCAAGCGTATTCAAGCTTCATACGATTTGCAGACTATTCTTGACACTACAGTTCAAGAAATTCGGCAATTTCTAGGAACAGACCGCGTGATTGCGTACCAATTTGAACCTGACTGGAGCGGCATAGTGGTGGCCGAATCAGTTATTTGCGAGTGTGACTCACTACTAGGAAGAGTGATCACAGATCCTCACTTTGGCGAAGCCATGGTGGAGCCATATAAAAATGGACGTATCCAAGTTACAGATAATATTTATTTAGGATTAACAGAGTGCCACACAAAATTTTTGGAACGGCTTCAGGTGCAGGCCGTTATTGTCGTGCCCATCCTGCAAGGCGAGCAGCTTTGGGGATTGTTGGCAGCACATGAGTGTTTAAACACTCGCTATTGGGAAAAATCATCGGTGTCATTATTGCAGCAACTAGCAATACACGTAAGTATTGCCATTCAACAAGCAGACACGATGGCACAATTACAAGAACTCAATCAGGAACTAGAGTCTAAGGTAATAGAAAGGACAACAGCACTTGTAAACAGTAAGAAACGTTTAAACCTTATTGTTTCTAGTGTTTTGGATGGTATCCTCATCCTCGATCGAGATGGATGTATAGTCTTTACCAATCCCTCAGCAGAGAAATTATTTGGGATGACAACGGAACAACTTGTTGGTTTGCAAGTTGGTGTGCCTAATGTACTAAACAATCAATTTGAAATCAGTCTACTCAAAAACAGTGGACAAATTATGGAGAGTGAAATGCAAGTGGCGGAGATCGAATGGGACGATCACCCAGCATATTTGATATCTCTACACGATATTACCGAACGCCAGCAAGCAAAGATCCAACTGCAACGAACTAATGAAGATCTTGCCCGTGCTACTCGGCTCAAAGATGAATTTCTTGCCAATATGAGCCACGAACTGCGTACTCCCCTCAATGCAATTTTGGGTATGACTGAAGGTTTGCAAGAAGAAGTTTTTGGCGCGATTAACGATAAGCAAAGAAAATCTTTGCAAACCATTGAACGGGGTGGTAATCACCTTTTAAGCTTGATCAACGACATCTTGGATTTGGCAAAAGTTGAATCTGGTCGGATTGAATTAGACTGTACGCCCACATCGATCGAATATCTCTGTCAGTCTAGTTTAATATTTGTTAAACAACTGGCTTTTAAAAAACGCATTGAACTTGAAGTTAATTTGTTACCCGATCTTCCAGAGATCCTAATTGATGAACGCCTCATGCGTCAGGTATTGATTAACTTGCTCAGTAATGCCGTCAAATTCACAGTAGAAGGTGGAAAAATTACTTTGGAAGTTAGCTGTATCCAGATTGCTTCTGAGCTAGGAGTTGTCAATTCTCTACCGCGCCACTATATCCAAATTGCCGTGATTGATACGGGTATTGGCATTTCTGCTGAAAATATCAAGAAACTATTTCAGCCTTTTGTTCAAATTGACAGTGCTCTTAACCGTCAATATGCAGGAACAGGCTTGGGACTGGCCCTGGTCAAACGCATCGTTGAACTCCACGGAGGACAGGTGGGGGTTACTAGTAATGTGGGTATGGGTAGTCGCTTTTCGATCGAGTTGCCCGATCATCGTACTGTCCAATCTTCCTCGAATCCTGAAAAATTAAGTTCTTCTGACTTAAGTATTAAATCCAACTCTAGTCAAATTCAAGAGCATAAATCGTATTCGATCTTACTAGCTGATGATAACAAAGCTAATATCAGTACATTTTCTAGCTATTTAAAAGCCAAAGGTTATCGTATATTAGTGGCTCAAAATGGCAAAGAAGCGATCGACCTTGCCAAAGCTCATCAGCCTGATTTAATTTTGATGGATATTCAAATGCCGATTATGGATGGACTGGAGGCTATCAAACAAATTCGTCTCGATCCTAACTTCAGTAATATTCCGATTATTGCCTTGACTGCACTGGTCATGACAGGCGATCGAGAGAAATGCTTGGCTGCTGGAGCAAATGAGTATGTGACAAAACCAGTTAAACTCAATCAACTAGCTACCAGTATTCAGAAGTTTTTAATCGAAGCCAAAAAGGATAACATGTGAATTATTATGTCTTCTATCCTAGTCGTTGACGATGAGCCCGATAACTTTGATGTCATTGAAGTGCTTTTAAATGTAAATGAGCAGAATTATACTCTGCACTATGCTTCTGGCGGTGAGGAGGCGATCGCTAACTTAGAAATGTTTCAGCCCGATCTGATTTTGCTGGATGTGATGATGCCTAGTATAGATGGCATAGAAGTCTGCCGACAAATTAAAGCTATGTCCGCATGGCAGTCCGTTCCAATCATTATGGTAACAGCCTTATCCACTAAGGAAGATCTTGCCCGTTGTCTAGAAGTGGGGGCGGATGACTTTATCAGTAAGCCCGTCAGTGGACTTGAACTGCGAGCAAGAGTGAAGTCAATGCTCCGCATTAAGCATCAATACGATCTGATAAAAACCCTTTCCCACCTCCAAGAAAATACAATTAACCTCCTCCAAAATAACTTGGATCAGTTATGCGGGAGTTTAGTTTCTACCCTACCCCATGAATTAAATACACCTCTTAATGGAGTTTTTGGCGTAATTGATTTACTAGTTGAAGATCATCAAAACATGAGCACTGAGGAAGTTCAGGAATTATTGAAAATGGCTCAACAGTCAGCCCAGAGATTACAAAAGTTGACGAAAAGATTTTTGCAATATGCACGGCTAGAAATGCTTGCCAATAATCCCAAAACTGCTCAGATCGAAAACATAAACCCCAAAGTCTCAACTCATATTCTGATTAAAAATGTGGTTAAAGCCCAAGCAGAAGGTTTCGATCGACTAGGTGATGTGGTTTGCGATCTGGAAAATGTAGAAGTTTCGATCGTCGATCGAGATTTTCTAAGTATTGTTAATGAGTTGTTAGAAAATGCCTTGAAATTCTCTCAGCCCAATACTCCTGTACAGATAAACAGTCAATTAAAAAACGGCAAGTTTTATTTGGCGATTTCCGATCTAGGACGAGGGATGATGGCTGAACAAATTGCCAAAATCGGAGCGTTTACTCAATTTGAGCGTAAATATTATGAACAACAGGGTATTGGATTAGGCTTAAAAATTGTCAAAAAAATAACTGAACTATATGGCGGTGAGTTCTTAGTTTCGAGTGTCTATCATCAAGGCACAACGGTTAGTATCGAATTACCAGTTAGACTTTTACAATAGCCAGTTCTTTTTGACGGCGCAATTCCTCGATCTCAGCCATTCTCTTCTCTTTATATTTTTTTAAAAGGAATTCTTTCATCCACTGCCGACATTCTAAATTTAGTGGTACTGAGTAACTACTACTTCAGTAATAACTGCTCTGAGATCCTCTATGGTTAGATCTGTAATTCTTTTTTGGTTCATTTTGCACCTCCTAAGATATCTCAAGCGTTTACTAGCTATATATTACCCTATATAATCCGAAGAGACAGGTTATACCGTAGCGCGGATCAAAGTGCCAAAGGCGGAAGACTCGATCACCATCGGGAACTTTGCCAATATTCAAGCAGGACAGACCATCGGGAAACGGGATCGTACTGCCAACTTCAGGGTTTTGAATTTCACAAGTTATTTATCTATTTGTTGAGCTAAAAGTTGCTGGATAATGGTCGTCAATTGCTTGAGCTTAACAGGTTTGGCGAGATATTCATTCGCGCCTGCGGCTATACATCGATCGAGATCGCCTGTCATGGCTAGAGCCGTTAGGGCAATGATTGGGATGTCAGACAAGTTAGGATCGAGGCGAATTTGTTTGATTGCTTCTAGTCCATCGACAACGGGCATTTGGATATCCATCAAAATGATGTCAGGTTGATGGGATTTTGTAAGGGCGATCGCCTCTGCTCCATCTCTGGCGATGAGAAGACGGTATCCTTTAGCTACTAAATAGTCACTAATAGTATCGATATTAGTTTGATTATCTTCAGCGATCAAAATTAACGGTGATGTTGTCTGCTCTGGCTTATCAGTTTCAATATTGAGATTAATTTGAGTTTGTGACTCAGATGGAGTGAGGACTGTATTGATATAGGGGATGTTAACGACAAAGCAACTACCCACGCCCAGTTCGCTAGTTAAACTTATTTTGCCTCCATGCAGATCGACGATTTGTTTGACTAGGGCTAGTCCCAAACCTGTTCCTTCATACTTGCGGTTTAGAGCGCTATCGATTTGGATAAAGGGCTGAAACAATTTTGGGATGTTTTCGGGAGCGATACCAATACCTGTATCAATGATTGAGAAGCGGAGCCAAGAGCGATCATTCGGGTTTGCCCGATCTTCCTGCCGATCGACTTCTAATTTGATTTGTCCACCTTCGGGCGTGAATTTCACCGCATTATTGAGTAAATTAATCAACACTTGGCGGATACGACGCTCATCTATTGAGATATCGGGCAAATTGGGAGCGATTTGTATCTCAATCTGGATATGTTTTTTGTGGGCTTGTTGGTTGATAAAGGTGATACTGGATTGAGCAAGCAGTGCGATCGAGGTTGAGCTATAGCTCAATTCGACCTGTCCTGCTTCAATTTTGGCAAGATCGAGAATATCGTTAATTAATTCCAGTAGGTGATAACTGCTACGTTCAACGGTTTGTAATGCATTGATCTGACGTTCATTAACTATGCCAAAGACTTCTTCTTGTAAAGCTTCGGTCATTCCTAAAATCGCATTGAGAGGAGTACGCAGCTCATGGCTCATGGATGCCAAAAATTCATCTTTGAGTCGAGTAGCACGGATCAGTTCGGCATTAGTTTGCTTAAGCTGTTGTTCATATTTTTTGCGATCGCTAATGTCTTCAGCCGTACCAATGGTTTGTTTGACTTGTCCATCAGCATCGCGACTAAAGACGATATCACGGCTATAGAGCCAACGCCACTCACCATTAGCATGACGTATCCGATATTCAGCATCAATGATTTCCCCATCTTGAGCTGCTTTCATTCTGTCAGAGTATTTTGGTAAGACGGTCTGTAAGTCATCAGGATGCATCATATTTAGGAAAAAGCTTGTTCCCATTGTTTGAACTACTTCAGGCTCGTAACCCAATACCGATGTGATCTCACGGTTAGTATAAACATTACGTTGTTCTTGAAGATCATAGAGATAGAGGATATTGGGAGATGCATCGGCAATTTTTTGAATAAAAGCCTGACTTTCTTTTAGAGCTAGTTCTGCTTGTTTGCGATCGCTAATATCAGCAAAGTATCCAATAATTTCGATAGGAATGTTCTGTGAATTTCGGATTACGCGAAGTTCGGAACGTATCCATAAATAATGCCCATCCTGATGTTGAAAGCGATATTCATAGCTATATGTTCCCAGTTCAAATAATCGCGGAACTTGAGCAAATACATGAGGTGCATCATCAGGATGGACATGATCAGCCCAAAAGCTTGATTTGGCTAAATATTCTTCTGGAGTGTAGCCCATTAGACTTTGAATATTGTCACTGATAAAAGTGGCTCCATAGTCTCCATCAGGTCTACAGGTAAAGATCACCGCAGGGCTAGTAGATAAGATAAATTGCAGTCTTTCTCTGAGTTGTTGATTTTCCTGCTCAGCCTGTTTGCGATCGCGAATATCTCTAAAGATTCCTTGCGCAATTGACACCCCATCTATATCAATACGACTGCCTGTAATTTCCACAGGAACCTGACTGCCATCTTTTGTTAACACAAGACTTTCCATTGCTGGAGCAAAATTATTCTTCTGAACATTCTTGAAATGGTTTCGCGCTGCTTGAAGGGCATCGGGAGGATGGATCTGCGACATATTTAAACTCTTCAGTTCATCGCGACTATAGCCCAAGAGTTCTTCGGCTTTTAAATTGGCTTCAATCAAGTTGCCTTGGGGATTTGCCAGCAATATTGCATCACTAGCTGCATCCATCAGAGCACGATAACGGTGCTCATATTTTTGCAGCTCTAACTCAGCCTGTTTGCGCGCAGTAATATCCATTAGCGCCCCAATATAGCTAGTTATTTGGTTTTCATCATCGATTTCTGGGACGAATTGGACATAAAACCAATTAATGCTTCCGTCGGGATTCAAAATATGTAAACTCTTTAGCTCGTTGCTACCATAGCTCAAGAGCTTTTCGGCTTCTTGATTGCCGTCAATCAAGTTGTTTTGGGGATTTGCCAGCAATATTTCATCACTAGTTCCATCGATCAGAGCACGATCGCGTTGCTCATTTTTTCGCATCTCTAACTTAGCCTGTTTACGCGCAGTGATATCCATTAACGTGCCAATATAGCCAGTTATTTGGTTTTCTTGATCAATTTCTGGGACGATTTGGATATAAAACCAATTAATGCTTCCGTCGAGACGTAGAAGCCGACCTTCACTGTTAATAACTGCAGGACTGTTCAGATTTGCTTGATTGGAGTCTTGAGTCCATTGAGAAATTAGTCGATCAAGATCGTCAGGATGTAACGCTTCCATCCATCCATTGCCCAAGGCTGACTCTAGAGATCTGCCTGTGATCTCACTCCAGCGATCGTTGACGTAGATGCAATTAAATATTTTATCAAATCGGAAAATAGCGACAGGAGCGGCTGCGGCTATGTTCATAAAGCGGCTATCGCCTTCTGGGATAGTTTTTTGTTCTCCATCACTAGAATTTAAAACTACCTGTGCCAATATTTCGGTCAAGACATCTTTGGTTAATACGCCCATGAAGCGATCGCCATTTAGTACAGGTAAAT
>Ga0209181_10007549_pt1 | contig 14865 bp, 9 predicted proteins | sample MAT05_FD_187208 | JGI IMG/M metagenome (GOLD analysis project Ga0209181, IMG submission 187208) | Freshwater microbial communities from Lake Fryxell liftoff mats and glacier meltwater in Antarctica - MAT-05 (SPAdes) (version 2) | ecosystem: Environmental > Aquatic > Freshwater > Ice > Liftoff... | reverse complement strand
GTTGGAATAAATGGTGATTGGTGCGATCTATCAGTGTGATACGAACGGCGGCGGAAGCCAGTGCCCGCGTTGCCCATAAACCACCGAAACCACCACCTAGAATCAATACATGCGGAAGGCTGGCTGTTTTCATACGCCTAGTATAAATCGACCGGATCCACATCGAGTGACCAGCGCACTTTTCTGGCTGATTTTAATTCGTACAAATCCTGCACCCAGCTTTGTAAAACTTTTTGCAGAATTGGCCGCTGCGCTGCACTCAACAAAAGTTGGCCACGCATTTTTCCGGCGCGCCGAGCCATCGGTGCCGGCATCGGTGCGCTCAATTCGAGTTGATTTTGACTGATCTGCTGACAGGCTTGATGGGCTTCACGCAGGAACGTATTGACGTCGTTTTCCTGCAGCGCTTCGGCACGCAACAAAGCAATATGGGCATACGGCGGGAAACCGGCGGCTTCGCGCTGTGCCAATTCCAGTGCAGCTACTGCCGGATAACCGCCTGCCAAGAGCGTATTGAGCATCGGGTGTTCGGGATGATGCGTTTGCAACAGCACTTCGCCCGGCCATTCGGCACGGCCAGCACGGCCGGTCACCTGGATTAATAATTGCGCGAGTTTTTCGCTGGCACGGAAATCGGCCGAAAACAATCCTTCGTCAATACCGACGACACAAACCAAAGTGAGTCGTGGTAAATCATGACCTTTTGCCAAAATTTGCGTCCCGACCAGAATGCCGGCCTTGTCGCCAAGTTCGGCTAATTTTTTTTGCAGACCATCTTTATTACGGGTGGTTTGGCTATCGATTCTCAGCAAAGGCACATCCGGAAATGCGTCAGCCAAAGCTTCTTCCAAGCGCTCGGTGCCGACACCCTGCGGCTGCAAGGCTAGGCTGCTGCAATCGGGGCAGGAACTGGGTTTTGTCTTGCGATGACCGCAATGATGGCATTGTAAATTGCGTGCAACGCCATGCACGCTCATCGGACTATCGCAACGCGGACATTGCGCGCTCCAACCGCAATCATGGCAAAGTAGCACCGGGGCATAACCACGACGGTTCTTGAAAATCAAAGCTTGTTCGCCACGTTGCATGCAAGCCTTGATCGCTTCGAGGGTATCACCGGACAAACCATGCGTTAGTGGCCGTTTGCGAACATCTAACACACGCACGCCTGGTGGCTTGGCAATACCGGCACGTTTTTTCAAATGCAGATGTTGATAACGACCGGCGATAGCATTGTGCAGACTTTCCAGTGAGGGCGTGGCACTGCCGAGAATAATGGGGATATCCAGCACCTTCGCACGCACGATGGCGAAGTCGCGGGCGTGATAGCGAATGCCGTCTTGTTGTTTATAGGAGGCGTCATGCTCTTCATCGACAATAATCAAACCGGCATTGGGTAGCGGCGCAAAAATCGCCGAACGTGTGCCGACCAGTACATGCGCCTGCCCGCGCCACATCGCAGACCACGCGCGCGCGCGCTCACCATCATTCAAGCCCGAGTGCATGCTCAATACCGGAACGCCCAGACGTTCGCGAAAGCGTTTCAGTGTTTGCGGCGTCAGACCAATTTCCGGAACCAGAATCAAGGCCTGTTTGCCTTGCTTCAAACAATGGGCAATCGCCTGCAAATAGACTTCGGTTTTACCGCTGCCGGTAACACCTTCGAGCAGATGACAATGAAAGCCGGCGCCCTGTTTTTCGATGGCGTGCAAAACCTGTTTTTGTTCGACATTTAGTATTGGCGCAGTGGATTTTTTGCTAGCTTGGGTTTCCGAATTGATCGCAATGCGTTCAACCAAACCGCGTCTTTTCAATGTGCCCGCCGTGCCACGCCAATTCTCGGTATCCACATCGAGTTGATCTTCGGTGACCGGATGTTTCAACAAGCGTTCGGCAAATTTTCGTAACTTGGTGTTGGCGCGTAGGTAGCTCCACTGATGCCGACCAAGCGCCGTCAGCTCCCAGGCGAGCACTTTGTTATCGGGCAATTCACGGCCCTGACGCAATAACACCGGCATTGCAGTGCCATAGACTTCGCCAATCGGCGCGTGGGTATAGCGACTCAACCAGCGCAGGTTCTGTAGCAGCTCGCCGTAAAATATCGGCTTGGTGTCCAATACTTCAAGAACGGTTTTTAGCTCGACTTCAAGCACCTCCTGAATTTGCACTGATTCAACGACGCCGATTTTCTCGCCATTGCCAAACGGCACCCGCACACGGCAGCCCACCAAGCCTTCGCTGGGGTGCAAGGTGTGGGGCAATTGATAATCGAAGCAGCGTGGCAAGGGCAGCGCCAACGCGACCTTTACAATACAAACGGGGGTTTCTGGCATACGGCAATTCTAGCGTTTATGCAGGGTCAATATGCCTGTGGATACACTTGCGGCACATAGCTGTTTTTTGTCACAGAATAGTGCTGTAACATATTGAATAATATAGTCAAAATAGCTTATCCACACTGCCTGTGGATAAGCCTGTGGATGGCGACTATTACAATTTTGCGCAAAGCGCGTGAAGACGGGCCTCACGCTAGCTTGGTGAAATTTTAACCAAACTGTCATTGAGCTAATTAATCAGGCACTTAGTGTCAGTTTGGGGGTCCTAATTGCGCTTATTACTGTTAATTGGAAACCCGTGAAGAGCATCTCAAGAGCTGTGCACAACGATTCACGCGGCAAGCGAGAAAAATAGCGGCTGAGCCACTTTTTTTTATCTGTCAACACCATTGTTCCACGCCGCCAAGGATTAAAATACCGCGTGAATTCTTCCCCAATTAGCCCAGCCGCCAGTTCCAGTGCGATGCAAGCCTTCCGTCGCGGCATCGACCGCCGCGCCTACGTGCTGGCACGCGCCCAATGTGGCGATAATGATTTATTACAATCGGCACTCAGTGCGGTGGATTCCGCTTTTAATGCCGAATATGCCGAACTGCCGATTTCGCAATGGCCGATTAGGTTCTGGACTTTATTGCTCTCTCGCAAGGAATTGGCGCAAGGACAAAGTCCTTGGCCAGCATTGGCATCCATCAGTCACGGCCCACGCGCGGCCTTGTTATTACGACTGGTCGCTGGTCTGGATTTTTCGCACGCGGCGCAAGTCCTCAATATCAGCGAAACCACGTATCGCTTTGCACTCGAGCGCGGACTCGAACAATTACATGCCGCCGGTTTTAATTTTGAAGAATTGGAACGTCTGCGCGACAGTTTTTTTGAAGAAGTAAAACAATTACCGACTGAACTTATCCAGACCCGCGAAAGACCGGCAGTCGTCATCACGCCATCGCTTCCAGTGGCGGAACTCGAACCTGAAATTAAAAAAATTCTACGATGGCCTTGGCTGCTTATTTTGCTGGCGCTGGTGCTTGGAGGCCTAGCATGGTGGTGGAACGCGCAATCGTCAGATCTTGTTGCCACCAAACCGGTCGCGTTAACTGATGTGCAAACAGCAGTGATTCATCCTGATTACGATGTTATTGCTAACCCCGATATTCAGATCCAAGCCGAAGATCTGGCATTTCTAAGCTGGATTGCCGCTGGTGCACCGGAAGAAAATTTCGAAGTGCTTAAATCCGGCGAGATCAGCAAGCCCCAAGCCAATGCACCAAATGCCGACCAGGCCGAGACTACTTATGAAAATTGAACTCAGGCATTTTTTATCGGTGGGTATTTTTTTGTTGATGACTAATACACTGTTTGCACAAGCTAGCTCCGGCAGCGTATTTGCCTTCACACAATTGCCAGCTAGTGAACAGAATCTATTGAAAGCGGCCATGCCGATGTGGTCAAAACTCGATCAAAAAGCGCAAGCGCAGTTACGCACTCAAGCACAACATTGGTTAACACTTTCAGCCGCTGAACAGCAAACGCTTTTACTCAAACAAAGACAATGGGACAGTTTGTCGTTTCCCGACAAATCAAAAGAACGATCACGCTATGCCGCCTGGCAATCTTTGGGCACGCTTGATCAGGCAAAAATAAGCGCCGCGTATCGACAATGGCGATTACTTTCGATTGATAAACAACAAGCCCTAAAAGCAAAATTTGCCCAGCAATTACCCGAATATCAACAGGCCTGGGTGCTCGGCCCGACACTCGGCAAAGAAGCACAAGTATTACAAGAATGGTTACTGTTTATTCCGCAGGAACAGATTAAACCCTGGCTAGGGCTGCTGCGTGAACTGAGTCTTGAAGATCGCGCTGCCCTTATAAAAATCAGCAAGCGCATGAACCAGCAACAACGCGATACTTTTCGGACGCGATTGCTTAGCGCACCAGCAGCTGCACGAACCGACATGATTCAAAAAGCAATGTAGGGTGGAACCACCCACAGGTGGCACATCGCGGGTGATCCCAGCACAGATTGCGATGGCGTTTGGTTTTGCAACGGTGCTTGGTGGATACCACCAAAGAGCGGTGGGATCCACCCTACGTATTAAAGCGTAGGGTGGAACCACCATAGGGCCTTCTCGCCGTTGGTGATTCCACCGCGGCTTGCGATCGTGATTGATGTTTGGCGACAGTGCTTGATGCTTGGTGGATACCACCAAAGAGCGGTGGGATCCACCCTACGTATTAAAGCGTAGGGTGGAACCACCATAAGGCCTTCTCGCCGTTGGTGATTCCACCGCGGCTTGCGATCGTGATTGATGTTTGGCGACAGTGCTTGATGCTTGGTGGATACCACCAAAGAGCGGTGGGATCCACCCTACATATTAAAGCGTAGGGTGGAACCACCATAGGGCCCTCTCGTCGTTGGTGATTCCACCGCAGCTTGCGATCGTGATTGATGTTTGGCGACAGTGCTTGATGCTTGGTGGATACCACCAAAGAGCGGTGGGATCCACCCTACACATTAAAGCGTAGGGTGGAACCACCATAGGGCCCTCTCGTCGTTGGTGATTCCACCGCAGCTTGCGATCGTGATTGAACGTATTAAAGCGTAGGGTGGAACCGCCATAGCGCCTTCTCGCCGTTGGTGATTCCACCGCGGCTTGCGATCGTGATTGATGTTTGGCGACAGTGCTTGATGCTTGGTGGATACCACCAAAGAGCGGTGGGATCCACCCTACGGTTGAACCAATATATTGATTTTGTAAACAATACTCATGCCATTACAACCAGATCATCTTGATAATCAGGGTGCAAACAATGGCCATGGTCAACAGAATTATGTGTAGGTTCCCGATGATGGCGTATTTGATAAAAGTAAGAATCCAGCCTTGTTGATAAACCCGTTTTTGCATAAGGAAAAGATAAATCGGTATCCATGCCCATAACACCGTGGTGAGAATGGCAAGCGGCACGGTGACCCAGGCGTAGGCACCTAACCAGGCCGAAAGATCGTTGAAAAGAATCAATAAAAACATTACCAACATCAGGAAAGCATGGCTGTGCAATGCAACGATTAAATGTTCCATGTACAAACGGCGCTTGAAAATAAACATGACTTTGAGCAGCAACGCGAAAATAGGCAGCATGATGAACAGCGTCATCGGCAACGAACTCAATACTGCTTCAATAATGACCTTCGGCTCTTTGCTGATTCGCTTGCCATTGTTTGTGGCGCGCTGTGCCAGCGAATTAAACCATCGGTTGACGGAATCGGGCATCCATCCGACCTTGATCGGATTTTTTTCGGGATGCCAGACCTCGCCATTGAAAGAAATATTGCCCTCGTCGTCGATTTCCGGATCAGTGGAATCTACTGCCGGTTTGGCGACAGGTGCCGCCTCTGACGACGTCTCTGACGACGTGGCCGTAAGTGCTTTATTGTCTGTCGTTACAGCTGGCTTTTCCTTTTTGAGCTCTGCAATTCTTTTGTCGGCCTTTAGATTGGCTTCCGTTTTGGCTTTTTGCAGCGCCGCACCTACCATCGGAATGCTGCCGGTTTCCCGCTTCGCCTCGGCCAGTTCACGCAGCGTATCGGCGCGTAACTTCTCTACTGCCTCGATGGTCTTCGCCTTGCTGATTTTGTCATTATAGATCTGTGCGACCTCATCGTTATCACTAGCTCCGATGTCATCAGGCAACGAGAATTGCGCCAGCAAGAAAGTGAGTACCGCTAAAAAGAAAAACAAACGGACCGGGCTAACATAACGAATACGGCGACCGGAAAAATATTCCTGCGTTAAAAAACCCGGTTTGACAATCAGCGGACCCAGGGTGCGAAAAACTCGGGTATCGATATTCAAAACGGTGTCGAGAAAATCACCTAATATACTGGAAAATTGTCGTACCAAGCCCTTGGTTGGCTGGCCGCATTGATAGCAAGTTTCTCCAAGTAACTCGGTACCGCAATTGCCGCAAACAATCAGACCCTTGGTGTAAACACTGCTTTGTTTTTGTGAGTCGTCAAGTTTGTCAGCGGGCCTCGATTCAGGCTCGAGATCCGCTTCGGTTTTTGAATCGGTAATGCTTACCGGCCCGGTTTCGTCGGCAATGACTCCGCTGCTCTTTGCCTCGACCGGAATTATCGGCTTCGATTCTGGCAGTTTCGGCTCATTCGCTGGCGAATCAATCGGTGTGTTCATCACGTTATCTCGTGTCTTTGAAGTTAATATAACGAATTATCCACGTAGTTGATGTTCCATGCCGCAACAAGAAGCTTTTTTCGCCCGACTTTGGCGCGAAATGCGTATTACTTTTGTACTTGCGCTGCCCATTGTGGTGGGGCAATTGTCGTCAATGGCGATGAACATTATCGATACCGTCTTGGCAGGCCATTATCACCCCACTACGCTGGCGGCGGTGGCGGTGGGTGGCGCGGCATGGTCGGTGGTCATTCTAGTTTGCATCGGCGTGTTGATGGCGGTGTCACCGTCTGTAGCACAACTCAATGGCGCGCAACGACGTAGCGAGATTGGCGCCTTATTTAGGCAGGCAATTTGGCTGGCATTGCTGCTCGGAACTCTTTTATTTTTTATTGTGCGCGCTATTCCGTTTGGTTTTAATGCCATGCACATTACGCCGGAAGTAATTCCCGAAGCACGAGATTTTATCAACGCGATTTCCTGGGGCGCACCGGCACTTGCCCTGTATTTTTGTTTTCGCAATATCAGCGAAGGCATTGCTTGGACCAAACCAACACTTATTTTTGGATTGCTGGGCCTGGTCTTGTTGGCACCCTTGGGTTACGTGTTGATGTACACGATGAACTTCGGCGCCGCCGGCTTGGGTGCTGCCGTAGCGATTGTCTTGTGGCTGCAAAGTCTTGGCTTCTTTATCTATCTGACAAAAGAACCGCATTACGCCGACCTAGGTTTGTTTGATCGATTCGATTCGCCGCAATGGCCGCCGATTGCAGAATTATTGCGAATCGGCTTGCCGATGGGTTTCGCCATTTTCATGGAAGGTGGCTTGTTTATCGCCACCGCCATGCTGGTCGGGCAATTGGGCGTGGTGCCACTAGCAGCGCACCAAACGGCAATATTGATTGCTAGCCTCACATTCATGATTCCGCTTGGCGTGGCGATGGCAACCACTGTGCGCGTGGGCCACGCAGTCGGTGCCAAAGATTATTTTGCCATCCGCCGCGCGGCCAATGCCGGTTATGCGATCGCCTTGATTTCACAAACCTTGTCCGCCGGACTGCTGATATTTGCCGGTAGCTGGCTGGCTGGGCTGGTCACTGCCGACGCGGCGGTTATCTCATTGGCGTCTTCATTAATGCTGTATGCAGCCGTATTTCAGTACCCAGACGGTCTGCAGGCGATGTCCAATGGCGCGCTACGCGGCCTTAAAGACACCCAGTGGCCCATGGTAATTACCGTAGCCGCTTACTGGGCCGTCGGCATGCCGCTAGGCTATTACCTCGGCATTGTGCAGGGCGCAGGCGCGCCAGGCCTGTGGCTAGGCCTGATTTTCGGGCTTTTGGTAGCGTCAATATTGCTCACATGGCGTTTCTGGCGTTTAAGTCATCATTACCAGGTCATCCATTTTCGGAACTAGTGACCTTTGACGCATGTAAAATAGCGTCAGACCAGTATGCTGGCAGCATCATTTCGGAGTTATTACATGAGCGAAGTTAAAGTAGTGAAACGTGGCGTAATTGCCAGTTTCTTTTACGGTATTTGGACCCTGATCCGGGTAACCAACCATTTGGTATTTCTTGCCATTGTTGCGTTCCTGTTTCTGGGCTTCATCATTGGCATAATCGCCAGTGCTGGCTCCAAAACCGGCATTAAACCGGTGGAAGCAAAAACAGCCCTTGTGCTGAATCTTGAGGGCACACTGGTGGAGCAATTCTCCAGCGACCCCATCTCGCGTGCGTTTGCAGAAGCCACGGGCGACGGCCAAACCGAAATTCAATTACGCGATCTCATTAAAGTACTTGAAGCGGCAAAAACCGATAAAAGTATTGATCGCATCTTGTTGAAAACCGATGGCTTAAGCGTCAGCGGTTTTGCCGCACTACGCGATGTCGCTGCCGCCCTGCGTGATTTCAAGACTAGCGGCAAACAAATTATTGCCTATGGCGTCAATATGGATCAAAAACAATATTATCTGGCGGCACAAGCCGACAAGATTTTTATTGATCCAGAAGGCGGCATATTACTGGAAGGTCTGGGTCGCTATCGCTTGTATTTCCGCGAAGCCCTGCAAGAAAAACTAGGGATCGATGTGCATTTGTTCCGTGTAGGCGAATACAAATCGGCGATGGAACCTTTTATTCTGGATGGCGCCTCCGCAGAATCACGCGAAGCCGATTTGTTCTGGATGAATGATTTGTGGCAACGCTATGTTGCTGATATTGCCAAAGCCCGTAAAATTCCGGCCGATCAGCTCAACACTTCGATCAATAATATGTCGGCAGAAGTGAAAGCGATTGCCGGAGATTTGGGTAAATTGGCAGTACAACAAAAATTGGTCGATGGTTTAAAAACCTCGCACGAAATGGAAACCATGCTGAGCGAACTTGGTGCGGTCGATGAAGATCTGCATAGTTTCCGTCAAGTCGAATTTGCCCAATACCTGAAACCCTTGAACCTGCCCGCTTCGCCATTCGATGATAAATCGCAAGTGGCTGTCGTGGTGGCACAAGGCGAAATTGTGGACGGCAAAGCAAACCCCGGCACCGTGGGCGGTGAAACGACTTCCGCCTTGATTCGCCAAGCGCGTGAAAATGAAAACACCAAAGCTCTGGTGTTGCGTGTTGATTCCCCCGGCGGCAGCGTGTTTCCTTCCGAGCAAATTCGTCGCGAAATTGAATTGACCAAAAAGGCCGGTATTCCGGTTGTGGTCTCGATGGGTAATGTGGCGGCATCCGGTGGTTACTGGATTTCGATGAATGCCGATAAAATTATTGCCGATGAATCCACCATTACCGGTTCGATTGGTATCTTTGGCTTATGGATGACGGCGCCACGCGCGCTGGATAAGATTGGCGTCCATGCCGACGGCAATGGCACGACGCCACTGGCTGGCCAGTTTGATCCCACCCTGCCCTTGAAACCCGAAACCGGCGACTTGATCCAATCCATCATCAATCGTGGTTATCAACAATTTATTGGCAAGGTCGCTACCGCACGCGGCAGTAAATCCGAAACCATTGATACCGTTGCACGCGGTCGCGTCTGGAGCGGCGCTCAAGCCAAGGAACGCGGCTTGGTTGATCAACTCGGTGGCTTTCAAATGGCGGTTAGCGAAGCAGTGAAATTAGCCAAGCTGGGCAAAGACGACTACCGTTTGAATTATGTCGAACGCCCCGCCACCCCGTTTGAACAATTCATTGCCAGCTTGGGCGGAAATGTGGCCGGCAATGCGATTCTTCGCAATATGAGCCCGATGAACAGCCTACTGGGTCGCGAAACCACCGAGCGTCTGCATAAAGAAATGAGCTGGCTGGATAAGAATGGCCGCACGCCTTATCAAGGTATCGTGCATTGCATGTGTGGTTTGTAATGTAATCTGCTTTATAGAAAGAGCCCGGTAATGCCGGGCTTTTTTTTGGATAATATTCGTTGATGGAATAACAGATGCCGCCTACCCGTATTTTTTTATTGACCTCACTCGCCATGATCGCCTTTGCCGGCAACTCGTTGCTGTGTCGTCTCGCACTAAAAAATACCGACATAGATGCCGCCAGCTTTACCAGTATCCGTTTGTTTTCCGGCGCATTGGTTTTGTTTTTATTGGTGTGGTTGAAAAATAGAAGAACGCCTGCTCCCGAAAATTTGCAAGGTAATTGGCTATCTGGCTTGGCTTTGTTTAGCTATGCTGCAGGGTTTTCTTTTGCCTATGACAGCCTTACTGCAGCGACAGGAGCGCTACTTTTATTCAGCGCTGTGCAGGCGACCATGATTGGCCACGGGCTGTGGTCGGGAGAGCGATTTTTTGCACGACAAATTATCGGATTACTCTTTGCATTTGCTGGCTTACTGCTGTTGTTATTGCCCGGTATTTCTGCACCGCCAATATTCAGTTCCCTCTTGATGCTCTCGGCGGGCGTTGCCTGGGGGATATATTCATTGAGAGGCAAGAACACGCAGAATGCCATTGCAGCCAGCGCAGGAAATTTTTTACGCAGTTTGCCATTTACTCTAGTTCTAAGTGTGCTGCTGTTATCCCGTATGTCGTTAGACAGCAGCGGGGTCGCATACGCACTTGGTTCGGGGGCGCTTGCATCAGGTCTGGGTTACGTCATTTGGTATGTTGTCTTACCTGAATTAAAATCAACGACGGCGGCCACCGTACAGTTAAGTGTTCCGGCCATTGCAGCGATAGGTGGGATATTATTACTCGGTGAAGCCCTGAATCTGCGTTTGGCCATTGCGGCTATGGCTATTCTTGGCGGAATAGCGATGGTCATTTTATGGAAAACGCGAGCTAGCCAAACTGATCAAAATGCGAGGTCATCGTGACCATTTTTCACGCTTATAAAACCGGTGTTCTAGATAAAAATGCTAATCAATAAAAAAAATAAATTCATTTTTATCCATGTCCAGAAAAATGCCGGCATCAGTATAGAAAATATTCTGCTGAAGGAATTTCTCGATACCACCCCATGGCATGGTCGGCATGGTCGTGTGATAGATGCGTTGGGTGATATGGATGCCGCCGAATGGGAGAGCTATTTTTCGTTCGCCTTTGTGCGTAATCCTTGGGATCGTATGGTGTCTTGGTATTCCATGATTGACGAGGCTAGGCAGAAACTTAGCTTCTTCAAGCGATTCAGGAAAAACCCGTTTCGCAGCGAGCTGTGGAACTATGCGATCAACCATTCGCACGATTTTGAAAGCTTTCTAGAAAATTGTACTGCAACGATTTTCGACTTGGGCTGCAACAAGAGTTTCGTTTTCAATCAGGCCGATTATTTGACCAACAAAGACGGCAACATGGTGGTTGATTTTGTCGGCCGCTTTGAAACGCTGGCAACAGATGCCGAGACCGTCTTCAAAAAGCTTGAATTAGATTCGCTCGGTCTGCCAAAACGTAACCAGAGCAAGCACGCGCACTACAGTAGCTGGTACACCGATAAGACCCGGGAATTGATTGCGCAGCGATTCGCCAAGGATATCGCGCTATTTGGCTATGAATTCGAACAGCGCTAAGCTCAATGTTTGATCAGATGCTGAATCGATAGCTCAACTTGACCAAAAACATCTCGTTGTCATGCAGTGAAAAAGCATCACCCAACAGGTTCAGCGGATCACGCGGATTGTCTTGCTCGGATCCAAAGCCACCACGGCTATACACCACATACAAATCCGACAGCGGTGCAAGCTCGTAGCGGTAACGAATCTGGAAGCCGAGATTATTGAGGTTAAAATCCGGAACAAGGTCATTACTTGCCACCGGATTTCCCTGCGCATCTACACGCCAGGCCTGTTTGACTTTGGCATCGAGCGCAATGGTTTCAAGTTTCACGCGCAATTCCTGCCGCGTGCCAATCAGCCATTCTATGCCCGCGCTCAGGCCAACTCTCGTGGCTTCGAAGGTCCCGAGCAAATTGTCTTCCCGCCACAACAACCAGTCCGGCTTGTACTCTGCATTCAATCCTAGATTAAAGCTCAGGGAATCATTGACGTAATATTTGGGGTTGAAATTGAATTCTACATCCGAGTGATCGATATTTTCGAGGCCTGATTGGCCGATGCGGGCACTGCGGTAAAACTCCCAATTGCCTTTTCGTGCACTGCTGCTTTCATAGAAAGCAAAAAAACGCGCCGGCGTTTTAACATTGCCATTGCCGCGTGTAATCAAGTCATTGATGCCCTTTGATGTCGCGACAAACTGGAAAAAGTCACTGCCGCCACTGCGGGTTTCACTATAACGATTTATCCTTGCCGCGTCATAAATCAATTCGCCACTATCATTCACGCGTCTGGCGATGGCATACGTCCAATCCTTGGAACGATAACGTGAACTTGCAGGCAAATCGGTGATGCGATGCTGCAGTTCATATCTTAGAAAATTAAAACTGTTGCGATCCAGATAACCAAAGTCGTTCAATTGCAAATCCGAACCAAGATGCACGAAGTAGGCGTTATGACGCCAGCCGTTCTTGAGTTCCTGATTTACACTAATCTGCATGCCGGTATCTTTCGTGTTTATACCGTTCTGGCGGATATCGGAAGCCGCAAACTGGGTGACGAGGTTCCAATTGTCATTGGGTTTCCAGCGGTGATCGAAGGAGTAAACATTGGCAACGCGATTCAGAAAGGGGCTGTTGACTTGCGTTGCCATGAACCCGAAATCCTGTTTGCCAAAATCCTGCGTCAGACGCAAAGCGTAAAAATCACGGCCGACCGCATCGGCTTCCGTTGCCGCGAACACGCCGTAATTCAAGTCGCCGAAACTACCGTTGAGCTTTAGCGCCGCCGTCACGTCGCCGGCGCCTTTTCCATCATCGGTCTGTCCGCCCACGCGACGAGTATAAATAAGGCTACTGCCGCTACTACCGAAACCGATATTGAATAGACTCTGGTTTTCGGTAAAGAACGGACGCTTATCACTGAAGAAGGTTTCAACGGCATCGAAATTGACCACCAATTGATCGCTTTCGACCTGACCAAAATCCGGATTCAAGGTAGCAGTCAATTGGAAATTAGAATTCGGTTTCCAATAGATATCGGCACCGGTATCAAACGAAGTGCCGTTGTTCACAAGATCGCTGACGCCCACCACATAAGGCGTGATCGCCAACAAGGATTGGCTGTATTGTGGAATTTCGATTTTATTGAAATCCGATAGAAAGCGCGGACGGGTATAACTTGCCGCAGGCCATGCCATGCGCTCACCGGTGGTGCCGATGACACGGTCCAAGTAAATCGCAATCGTGCGGGTATCGCCATCGGCTTTTTGCATCGGTGCGATGTACCAGGGGATCAACATTTCCGCCGACCAAGTGTCGCCGTCTTCGCTGACCGCATGTTGCCAAATGCCGTCCCAATCATTGCTGAAATTGTTTTCGTTGCTGATCACGGCGTCTTGAATGCCATTGGTCAGGCTCAAGGTGAAGTTGTAACCAACACCACCGTTGCCGTCGTAATCGACCATCAAGTTGACCCGGTCCACTTGCGCATCGCCATCACGACGTGTGCGCGCACGTGTACGGGGGACGGAGCTTGGCTGGGTATTACGAAAACCGATGGCTAGACCTTCTGGTGTTGAAAGTATCCAGGCTTCGGTCGGATAAGGCGCATTGGCACCGGTAAGTGGCTGCACAAGTTTGAAGTCGGTGATGTGTTGAGCGCCTGACCATTCGCTTTCGGAAATTTTTCCGTCAACCGTAATGCTTGCAGCAAGACCGTCGTGGGAAAAAAGGGCGCTAATGGCAATGAAAAGCGCAGTACGGAGCACTGATGTGGATGCGTGCATGATGTGTCCCGGATCGAAGGATCTTTTTATCGTCGCTGCATCTTAGTCCTGCATGGGTCAAACACCATATGCAGGAAGTCACGCAGACTTTCCCGTAGGAGCCCGCTCAAGCATTTCGCCATGCGAAATGCATTTGAGCTGGCGACAGGCTCGGATGCTGGCGACAGGCTCGGATATTTCGCCCGCCCCGTGTAATCGGCTGTGCGGATTACCCAGAGTGGGCTCCTACGGCTTTTTGATACTTCACCCAGAACGATAATTATCCACGACGCGATAACTTCGCGCATACAGGCCAAAGATCAAGGCGGCAATCAATGCGAACACGGCAAAGAAAAACATCTGGAACGCCGTGACACTGAGTCCGGTGGTGGCGATATTGCTGGTCACTGACTCATTTCGTACCGCTGCATTGGCAAGCAACACCCACAGATTGCCAATGGTCGTCGTTAGATTCCAGAAACTCATCACCACGCCTTTCATTGCCTGTGGTGCTTGGCTGTAGGCAAACTCTAATCCCGTTGCAGAGACCAGCACTTCACCAAAGGTGAGCAGTGCATACGGCAATATTTGCCAAACAATCGACATCGGTTCGCCACCGTCCATTACGATTTGAATGCCGCCGATAACAATCCAGGCTAGGCCGCTAAACGCGATGCCCGCCGTCATTCGACGCAAGGCTGTCGGTTCCCAACCCATGCGCTTCAACATCGGATACAGCACCAGATTGTTGAACGGAATCAGGATCATCACCAGCGCCGGATTCAATGCCTGCATTTGCGAAGCCACAAACCATTCCGGCTTGGTCATCGCATTGCCCTGGATGACCCAAGTGGATGCTTTCTGATCGAACAATGAAAAAAACGGGGTGACCAGTGCGAACGCGACCAGTATTCGCAATACGCCACGCACGCCATCAACTGCAACGTCTGGATGAATGCCGCGTGCCCGATCCAATTGCAAATAAGCGCCACCACCAACACCGACGAGCAGTAAAACCAGAGCGATACAAAATGCGATCACGAAACCCAATGTGGGGATCAAGGCAAAC
>Ga0209181_10007548_pt1 | contig 14865 bp, 9 predicted proteins | sample MAT05_FD_187208 | JGI IMG/M metagenome (GOLD analysis project Ga0209181, IMG submission 187208) | Freshwater microbial communities from Lake Fryxell liftoff mats and glacier meltwater in Antarctica - MAT-05 (SPAdes) (version 2) | ecosystem: Environmental > Aquatic > Freshwater > Ice > Liftoff... | reverse complement strand
TTGCGGTTAAAGCAACTTTCAATCAGCGTAACAAACAACCCGCCTTCACTTACATCATGCGCCGAGTTTACCATTTTTTTATGTATCATTTTACTTACTTCATGCTGCACTTCAAATTCTTCATTCAAATCAAAATACGGACAGGGTGAAAATTCAACACCATGAATTTTGTGTAAATATTCAGATGAGTTGATATCGTTACGTTGTGTTCCAACCAAATAAATCTCATCATCTTCCTGTTTAAAATCCATGGTCATTTTATCTGCAACGTTATCCAGTACACCCACCATACCAATAGTTGGTGTTGGATACACAGCACCATCGGGCCCCTGGTTATAAAAACTCACATTACCACCGGTTACAGGCGTATCAAATTTTATACAGGCTTCGCCCATACCTTTAATGGCATGTACAAACTGGTAGTAAACCTCGGGGTCAAATGGATTTCCAAAATTTAAACAGTTGGTAACGCCTAATGGCTGTCCGCCGCTGCAGACAATATTACGTGCAGCTTCCGCAACCGCTATCATGGCGCCTTTGTAAGGATCGGCAAACACATAACGGCTGTTACAATCTGTTGTTAAAGCCAAAGCCTTGTTGGTTGGTTTTGCCAAAACAATGGCCGCATCGCTTGGTGCATTGGTGCTTACATTGCCTGTACCTACCATGCTATCGTATTGCAAATAGATCCATTTTTTACTAGCGATATTCGGTATCTGTATTATCTGCTCTGCAACTGCTTTTAAATCTTTAGGTACTTCAATAGTTGCAGCATCAAATGCTTTAATCTTTTCAAAATATTTTGGTTCGCTGTAAGGTCTGTCATTTTGTGGAGCACCACCACCCAACACCAATTCATAAGCAGGCAATGTGGCTTCTAAATTTCCATGCATGTAAAACTGCAACATACCATCATCGGTTACTTCACCAATTTCGCTGCAGGGCAAATCCCATTTTTCAAAAACGGCTTTTATCAAATGCTCTTTTCCTTTTTCGGCAACTAATAACATACGTTCCTGGCTTTCGCTTAACAGCAGTTCCCAGGGTTTCATATCTTTTTGGCGGGTAGGCACTTTATCCAAATCTATTCTCATGCCCGCTTCTCCTTTCGCACTCATTTCAGATGTTGAGCAAATGATGCCTGCTGCACCCATATCCTGCATACCCACTACAGCACCGGTTTGTATCACTTCCAAACAAGCTTCTAATAATTTTTTTTCCTGGAAGGGATCGCCCACCTGCACGGCCGGTAAATCTTCGGCACTATCGGCCGTAATATCTGCCGATGCAAAACTGGCACCCCCAATTCCGTCCTTACCCGTTGCGCTTCCTACAAAAAAAACAGGATTGCCGACTACATTACCGGAAGTAGCAGAAACCGTTCCGCCATTTTTTAAAATACCAACACTCATGGCATTTACTAACGGATTGGTATGGTAGCATGCCTCAAAATAAACCTCACCACCAACGGTTGGTACGCCAAAGCAGTTGCCGTAATGACCAATGCCATGTACAACACCGGCTAAAAGATGTTGCGTTTTTGCTTCTGTTAATTTTCCAAAGCGTAAAGAATTTAAAGAAGCGATGGGCCTTGCACCCATGGTAAAAATATCGCGGTTTATGCCGCCAACACCGGTTGCTGCACCCTGGAAAGGTTCAATGGCCGAAGGATGATTATGTGATTCAATTTTAAAAACAACACCATATCCATCGCCAATATCCATCAGCCCGGCATTTTCTTCTCCAGCCTTTACCAGCATTTTTTTGCCATCACGTGGTAATGTTTTTAACCACTTGATAGAGTTTTTATAACTGCAATGCTCACTCCACATGGCGCTGAAAGAACAGAGCTCATTAAAATTGGGTGTGCGGCCCAGTTTTTCTTTTATCAATTCAAATTCTTCGGCTGTAAGTCTTAATTGCTCGGCTGTTTTTACTGTTATTTCCATAAATGTAGATGAAAGCGTGTGATGAAGTGCAAAGGTACGCATCCGCAAGTCTTTTATCCGTACCCCTAAAAGCAAATATTTTAACTATCTTCCCACACCAAAAATATGTACAGTTGAATTACCTGTTATTTGCTTTATACCTCGTCATTTTAAGCTCCTTGATGTTGCGTGTGCCTTTTATGAAAAATGCAGGTATCAGGCCAGGTGTTTTGTTAAGTCTATTTCTGCTCAAGATACTCGCTGGTATTGTCATTGGCTGGATAGCGATACATATTTACGGGCCAGGAAATGATTATTGGGATACCAATGATTATGCCGGGGAAGAATATCAACTATTACTAACAAATCCCTCTAAATACTTCATCAATATTTTTACTTCAGATTACCAGGACGGTTATGCCGGTATGTTCAGTTCGGGCAATTCTTATTGGAACGACCTAAAGGGAAACATTGTTATCAAGCTGGTTTCTGTGTTTAATATTTTCAGCCGGGGCGATTATTACATCAATAGCCTGTTTTTTAATTTTATTATTTTTTTCGGGCATGTTATTTTATATCGTTTGTTTATTAAGATTTTTCCCCAAAGGCAGTTGCTGGTGATTATTGGCTGCTTTCTGCTGCCTTCAACTTTGTATTTTTCATCCGGCATTCATAAAGATGGGTTAGTGTTTTTAATGCTGGCTGTTTTAATCTATACTGTTTATGAATCACTGGTTAAAAACTGCTTTAATTTTAAAAGGATTTTAGTAATCGTTGTAAGTCTTGCATTGCTTTTTTTATTGCGTAATTATATTTTCCTGGCGGTGATGCCTGCTTTATTTGCATGGATATTGATTACAAAGACCAAATGGCCTGCCGTGCCGGTTTTTGCATCAGTTTATTTGCTTTGTGGTTTGTTGGTTTTTAATGTAGATGCTGTTGTGCAAAAAATAAAACCACTTGAAATAATTACCGCAAAGCAAACCGAATACCTGAATTTGCAGCAGGCTGCCACACAAATAGAACTTACCCCGCTACAACCAACTTTTAAAAGTTTTGCCGTGAATGCGCCGCAGGCAATTAACCACAGCTTTATGCGGCCTTATATTTGGGAATTGCCGGTAAAATCTATTTTACCTTTGAGTATTGAATTACTAGGGTATCAAATTTTATTTTTACTGCTGATTTTTTTCAGGAGAAAAGATTTTAATCCTTTAAACAAACCCTTGCTACTTTTTATCCTCTTCTTTGTCTTTACTGCTTTTTTAATTATCGGTTATATTGTACCCAATCTTGGTTCTTTAGTAAGATACAGAAGCCTTTATTTTCCCTTAGTGGTTACACCCATTTTATGCTGTATTGATTGGGAAAGAATAGTTGGGCTACTTCAAGTTAAAAATAAAAATATGTAAATTATTTTTCCACATTCCATGCTTTTTGATAGAATAAACTCAAAATTTATTGTTTTATAAATGAATTTAATGTTTTTTTGCTGCTTAAATTCATAAAAACATGGAATCTTTAAGGTTTAAAGCATTAGACAAATTAAGTAATGGTCTTCCCGGAGTTAATGTGGAAAGCTCTCAAAAGATAGCAGCAATCTTTAATGAAAATGTATTTACGCAACAGACTGCCCGTAAATATTTAAGCGATGAGGCATATAAAAGTCTGGTTGCATCCATCAAAGGCGGAAAGAAAATTGACCGTAACATGGGCTCGCAGATTGCGAACGGCATCCGTGCCTGGGCCGAGGAAAAAGGCGTTACCCATTTTACGCACTGGTTTCAGCCGCTTACCGGTTTATCTGCCGAAAAACACGATTCTTTTTTTACGCTAAAATCTGATGGTACACCAATCGAAGAGTTTGAAGGTGCTGCTTTAATTCAGCAGGAGCCGGATGCTTCTTCTTTTCCCAGTGGTGGTTTAAGGGCAACTTTTGAAGCCCGTGGTTATACAGCATGGGATCCATCTTCCCCGGCTTTTATCATGGAAATTGGTCAGGGAAAAACTTTGTGCATTCCAACCATTTTTGTTTCTTATACCGGCGAATCTTTAGATACTAAAACTCCTTTATTAAAAGCATTGGTGGCATTGGATAAAGCCGCTGTTGATGTGTGCCAGTATTTTGATAAGAACGTAACAAAAGTTACTGCAACCTTAGGATGGGAGCAGGAATATTTTGTGGTAGATGCAGGCCTGGCAAATGCACGTCCGGATTTAGTTTTAACCGGTCGCACGGTTTACGGACATGCACCTGCAAAGGGACAACAATTAGATGATCATTATTTTGGAGCAATACCTGAACGTGTGTATGCTTACATGCGTGATTTTGAGCAGGAGAGTTACAAACTCGGCATTCCCATCCGCACACGCCACAACGAAGTTGCACCTGCACAGTTTGAGTGTGCACCCATTTTTGAAGAAACCAACCTCGCTGTTGATCACAATACTTTGTTGATGGATATTATGGAACGTGTTGCAAAACGTCATGGTCTAAAATGTTTGCTGCACGAAAAACCATTTGCCGGCATTAACGGTAGCGGTAAACACAATAACTGGAGCTTGGCAACCGATACTGGTGTTAATTTATTAGCCCCTGGCAAAACGCCAAAAACAAATCTGATGTTCCTTGCGTTTTTTGTTAACTCCATTAAAGCCGTACATGATTATGCTGATTTATTGCGGGCATCTATTGCCAGCGCTGGCAACGACCATCGTTTGGGAGCCAACGAAGCACCACCTGCAATCATTTCTATCTTCATTGGTAAATATTTAACCGAGGTTTTAAACCAGGTAGAGAGCAGGGTTTCGGGCAAATTTGATGAGCAGGATGAAGCGATGTTGAAACTGGATATTCATAAAAGTATTCCGGAATTAATGTTGGATAACACCGACCGCAACCGTACCTCGCCCTTTGCATTTACCGGTAATAAATTTGAGTTCCGTGCAGTGGGTTCATCTGCCAACTGCGCCAATGCCATGACGGCATTAAATGCAATTATGGCTGACACTTTAAAGAGTTTTAAAGTGGATGTGGATGCGCTGATTGAAAAAGGAGAGAAGAAAGAAGTGGCCATCATGCAGATCATCCAGAAATATATTGTAGAAAGTAAGTCTGTTTTGTTTGAAGGAGATGGCTACAGCGAAGAGTGGGCAAACGAAGCAGAAAAGCGTGGTTTACCCAATGTAAAAACAACGCCGCTTGCGCTGGATGCATACATTACAGATAAGATTAAACATCTTTTTGAAAGCAATGAAATTTATAACCATGCCGAGTTGGAGGCCCGCCACGAAATTATGCTGGAAGCTTACATTAAAAAAGTACAGATTGAAGCAAGGGTAATGGGAGATCTGGCAACAACATTCATTTTACCATCGGCAGTAAAATACCAGAATGTGCTGATAAAAAATATCCTGGGTTTAAAGGAAACCGGCCTTTCTGAAAAAAACTATGCTAACCAAAAACAGGTTTTAGAAACCATCAGCGAGCACATTAATATTGTGAGCGATAATGTTGAAAAGATGATTGAAGCAAGAAAGAAAGCCAATGAATTGAAAGATACCAGAGAAATGGCTATTGCTTATTGTGATAATGTAAAAGGCAAATATTTCGATATTATCCGTTACCATGTAGATAAGCTGGAACTTTTGGTTGATGATGCTTTTTGGCTGCTGCCTAAATACAGGGAAATACTTTTCTTAAGGTAGAATTTATTGTTGTATGTCTTCCTGTACTTGTTGAAGGACAGTCGAAGCATTGGTCCCACAAAGCCGCTAAGTACACAAAGAAAAATACAAGCTTTGTGATCTTCGTGGCTTTGTGGGACTTTTTGTTTTTATTAGGATGATATTAAACTTTTGCCTTAAAAAAATATCTATCATACAGAAAATTTACACACATGAAAATATCTCTTCTTGCATTTGTTTTTTCCTTAGTTGCATTATCGGCTTGGGCACAGATTGAAAGAAAACCGGTTATTGCTGCTAAAGCAGATTCGGCCCAAACAACAACCACTGCCAAAAATAAAGTAGATAAGCAAAGTCGCAAGGAACGGATGAAAGAACTGAACCTTACCCGTGAACAAAAAGGTAAAATGAAAGAGATTATGCAAAGTGGTAAAACATCCAAAAATGCAATTGAAAATAATGCCCAATTATCTGATCAGGAAAAGAAAAAGCAATTGCGTGAACTGCAAAAAGAGCAGGCATTTAAAGTACAGGCTATATTAACACCTGAGCAAAGGGAAAAATTTAAAGCATCCAGAGAAAACAATCCATAAAATTTTATTCGCAGTAAAAGCATCAGTCACTTTTACCTGCAGTAAGGTTGAGCAAAAAGGAAGAAGCCGTTCATTTTGAGCGGCTTTCTCTTTTTCCCGGTGAGTCACCCCAATAAGGGTGGCTCACCGCAGCACAGTGCAATAGTAAAGTTGAGCTGGCTTGCAAAATGTGAAAGAAGATATTACATCTTCAAACTTAAAGCAGCGGTGAGCCACCCTGACGGGGTGACTCACCGGAAAAAACTTATTTTTGCTAAATGAGTACAACCTTCACTTACGAACATCTCTACAACTTTTCAAAAAACATATTTTTAAAAATCGGTTGCAGCGAAGCAGATGCTGAAACAGCAACCAAATCGTTACTCTCAGCCGATCTGCGTGGCGTTGATAGTCATGGTGTGGCAAGGCTCAGCGGCTACATACGTTTGTGGGAAGCAGAACGGGTTAATGCAAAACCGATTTTAAAAATTGTGCATGAAACGCCTTCTACCGCCGTTGTTGATGGCGATAAAGGATTGGGTTTAGTGGTTGCCCCCTACGCCATGCAGATTGCCATTGATAAAGCAAAATCAGTTGGCACTGGTTGGGTAAGTGTAAAAAACAGTAATCATTTTGGTATTGCCGGTCACCATGCCATGATGGCTTTGGAACACGATATGATTGGCATTGCTATGACCAATGCCTCGGCATTGGTGGCACCCACTTTTTCAAAAGAAAGAATGTTGGGCACCAACCCAATTGCAGTTGCCATACCTGCGGGTAACGAACCCGCTTTTGTTGCCGACTTTGCAACAACAACCGCTGCAAACGGCAAACTGGAAATGCTGCAAAGAAAAAATTTAGAAGCACCAACCGGATGGATACTCGATAAGGATGGAAATGTATCAACCAATGCAGATGAATTAAAGAACGGAGGAACACTGGTGCCACTTGGCGGTGATAAAGAACATGGAAGCCATAAAGGCTATGCATTGGGTGCGATTGTTGATATTTTTTCGGCCATACTCAGCGGTGCCAATTACGGTCCCTGGGTGCCTCCGTTTCCTGCATACATACCCATGCCCGAAAATATGCCGGGCGAAGGCATCGGTCATTTTTTTGGTGTAATGCGTATTGATGCATTCAGAAAAGCAGATGAATTTAAAGAGCACATGGATAAATGGATTACCCGTTTTAGGGCTGCGGCAACGGTTGCCGGCCAGGAAAAAGTCATCATTCCCGGCGATCCCGAACGGGAAATGGAACTGGAAAGAATGAAAAATGGGATTCCTTTGTTGCCTGCTGTGGTGGAGGATTTGCAAGCTTTAAGCAATAAGTTTAAAGTTGATTTCTAAGGGTTATATTTGCAACTCAAAATTTTTTAAGTAGATGAAAGTAATGAAGTTTGGTGGCACCAGCGTAGGTAAGCCGCAGCGTATGCATGAAGTAGCAAACCTGGTAACAAGAGATGAAGACCGAAAGATTGTTGTATTGTCTGCCTTAAGCGGCACAACCAATGCATTAGTTGAAATAAGTGAGTCGCTTGCCAGTGGCGACCGGTCAATTGCAAAGCAACAGATTGAGGCATTGCATGCACACTATCAGAATTTTGTTATAGAACTTTTAGCAGATGAGGGATTAAGAAAAAAAGCAAACGAGGTATTAAACGAACACTTTGAATTTCTTACCATTATACTAAAAATATCTTTCAGCCAGGCATTAAACAAAGATATTCTGGCGCAGGGCGAATTGTTAAGTACTAAATTATTCAGCCTGTATTTAGATGAAAAAAAGATTGACCACATATTATTGCCTGCCCTTGATTTTATGACCATTGACAGTTATGATGAGCCGCAGGTGGGCACCATAAAAGTGAAGCTGGCACAGCTTTTAAATAAGCATAAGGATACCGGCATTTTCATAACACAGGGATACATCAGCCGCAATGCAAAGGGCGAGGTGGATAATTTAAAAAGAGGCGGCAGCGATTACAGTGCATCTTTAATTGCAGCGGCTATTAATGCCAGTGTTTGCGAAATATGGACCGATATTGACGGCATGCACAACAACGATCCACGTATTGTTGAAAAAACAAAAGCCATTGAACAACTGAGTTTTGAAGAAGCTGCAGAGCTGGCTTATTTTGGCGCAAAGATTTTACACCCGGCAAGTATATGGCCGGCACAATTCTATAATGTGCCTGTAAGATTATTGAATACGTTAGAGCCAACAGCAAAAGGAACCTTAATTGCCGAAAAAGCAGGAAGCGTTGGCGTAAAAGCAGTAGCTGCTAAAGATGGTATTACAGCCATCCGCATTAAAAGCAGCCGTATGTTGCTGGCCTATGGGTTTTTGCGTAAGGTTTTTGAAGTGTTTGAAAAACACCGCACCAGTATTGATATGATCACCACATCGGAAGTTGCAGTTTCTGTAACTATTGATGACGATATACACCTGCCCGAAATTTTGAAAGAACTGGAAGCTTTTGGAACCGTGGAGATTGATACCAATCATACAATCGTATCTATTGTAGGTAACGAAATTGCCGAAACAAAAGATGTAATGAAGAAAATATTTGATGCACTGGAACCTATACCGGTACGTATGGTAAGTTATGGCGGCAGTAAGCATAATGTTTCTTTATTAATTGCCAGGGCAGATAAGGAAGCTACACTTCAGTTGCTGAATAAAGGGCTTTTTAATTTATAATTCAAAAGTCAAAAACTCAAAAAAGAGCAATTTATGTTGAACTGCTCTTTTTATTTTTACTTTTTTTATTTTGACTTTATTAAATTCCTATCCCCAATTTCTTATAAATAAAACTCATTAACCAAGCCGGCCCAATCATCAAAAACTGGATGTCTTTTAAGAAAGATGGTTTTTTGCCTTCAACCTTGTGACCGTAAAACTGTCCGATCCATGCAAGTACAAAAACAATAACACAGAATAACCAAAGCCGCATAAAATTTGCCTGCTCAATAAGGTTGCACAACCACAAACACAAAACAGCAAATAAAAATAAACCGATCCACAGTGTTTTGGAAAGCGTGATATAATAAACAGTAACTAATGCCAGTACGATCATGGCAACATTCAATTGCATACCGGCAATTTCAGCCGGCAATTTAATGCTATATAACAATCCAACTATTGAAAAGAATATTAAAGGAACACAGATCCAGTGGATGGTTTTATTGGTATGGTCCTGGTGACTTTCACCGTATTCACTCAGCCATTGTTCAATGGTTTTCATATAGCCATTTTTGTTCGGTTAAAGTTAATAAAAACTCTTAACAAATGTTTTACAACAAAATGCAGCCTTTCAACGTTTCAAATTTGGTTTTTCATAGGATATTGGATTATAACGGCCCGGATTTCTATCCGGGCTTCTTTTTTGTTAGCCATTTAAAACTGCTTCGCAATTTCTTTTTAGCCACGAATTACTCGAATTTGCACGAATTGAAATACAAAATAAAATTCGTGTAATTGGTGGCAAAAAAATACTCCCCAAAGGGGAGTATAAAAAATCTTAACGGTAGTGTATTTAGATAATCAACATCGCATCTCCATAACTGAAGAAACGGTATTTATCTTTAATTGCTTTCTTGTATGCTTCCATCATCAAATCGTAACCGGCAAATGCACATGCCATAATCAGTAAACTGGTTTTTGGCAAATGAAAATTGGTTACCAATGAATCGGCGATATTAAAATTGTACGGCGGGTGAATAAAATGATTTGTCCAGCCTTCAGAAGGTTTCAGTAATTTTTGTGCAGTAAAAGAAGATTCCATCGCCCTCATGGTAGTAGTACCGATTGAGCAAATGCGGTGGCCTTCTTGTTTTGCTTTATTTACAATATTACAGGCAGTTTCTTCAATACGGTAATATTCTGCATCCATTTTATGCTTGCTCAAATCTTCCACTTCAATAGGGCGAAAGGTTCCAAGGCCGGTATGTAAGGTTGATTCGGCAAAACGAATACCTTTTATCTCCAGCCTTTTAATCAGCTCCTGGCTAAAATGCAGGCCCGCAGTTGGCGCCGCTACTGCACCTTCATGCTTTGCATAAACTGTCTGGTAGCGTTCTTTATCTTCTTCATCCGGCTTGCGCTTAATGTATTTTGGTAAAGGGGTTTCGCCCAAAATTTCCAGCATTCCCCTGAATTCTTCATCGGTGCCATCCCATAAAAAACGAATGGTACGGCCACGGCTTGTGGTGTTATCAATAACTTCGGCAACCAGTTCATCACTCTCTCCAAAATATAATTTGTTACCCACACGAATTTTACGTGCAGGGTCCACAATCACATCCCAAAGCTTGTTGGCTTTATTTAGTTCACGCAACAAAAAAACCTCAATTTTAGCACCGGTTTTTTCTTTGCGGCCATACATACGTGCAGGGAAAACCTTGGTATTGTTCACTACAAACACATCCTTATCATCAAAATAATCAAGTATCTCTTTAAAATGTTTGTTCTCGATATTGCCGGTTTTGCGTTCAATCACCATCATGCGGCTGTCTTCACGGCGTTTGGTTGGGTTTTGTGCAATTAAATTTAAAGGAAGGTCGAAACGGAATTGTGATAATTTCATGTAACGTGTTTAATTTTTATTGTGTTACATGCCGAGGCTAAAATTTTACATGGATGTAGCCCTTTTTCGAGGACATTTATCATGTTACGGCATGATTTAAAGTGGGCAAAGGTAATATATTGCACCGAAATCTATGGCTTTAATATGCTGTTGTGAAGAAATAGTATAAAAAGCGTTAAATAACCCAACATAATTTTGTGGTATCTCCACTTCTCTGCATCTTTATAGATACCACACATTTTATAATTTAATTATAATGTTTATAAGGCCTGTTAAAACCCTGCTTTCTCTTTTATTAGTTTGTTCATTTACTGCATTTGCCCAAAAGAAAGCAGCCCCAAAATACCCAAGCCTGTTGTGGGAGATCACCGGTAATGGTTTATCCAAACCATCTTACCTGTTTGGCACCATGCACGTAAGCAGCAAAATGGTATTTCATTTAAGCGATTCTTTTTACATGGCGCTAAAAAGTGTAGATGCGGTTGCGCTGGAACTTAACCCCGAAGTTTGGCAGCAGGAAATGGTAAATATGAACCGCATTAAAGAGAACTATGTTGATTTTGTGAGAGACCCCAAAGGAGATTACCTGAACGAAAATTCTTTTCGTATTGAAAAATATGATGATGTACTGAAAGCTGCCATGAGCACCGAGCCAACGATTGTAAACAGTTTACTTTACCGTTCTTATAAAGAAAAGGAAGATTTTGAGGAAGATACTTTCCTGGATTTGTACATTTATCAAACAGGAAAAAAATTGGGCAAACGGGGAACAGGCGTGGAAGACTATTTTGAAACAGAGAAAATTGTGATGCAGGCTTATGCTGATATGGCCAAAGAAAAAAAGCAAAAATTGTATGATACCGATGGAGAATCACGCTACGACATTTTGGATAAAACGCAGGATGCTTACCGTCGCGGCGACCTTGACTTGATGGATTCCTTAGACAGGATGATGGACCGCTCGGAGGCATTTACAGAAAAATTTCTTTTTAAGAGAAATGAAATTCAGGCAAAATCAATTGATACGATCATAAAAAAAAGTTCGCTTTTTGTGGGTGTTGGTGCTGCACATTTACCGGGGCAAAGGGGCGTTATTGAATTGCTGCGTAAAATGGGTTACCAGCTTCGCCCAATACAAATGACCGACCGGGATGCCGCACAAAAAGATGCTGTTGATAAAATGAAAGTGCCGGTGCAGTTTACAACACAAACTGCCGAGGATAGCTTTTTTACTATTGCCATGCCGGGGCCTTTATTCAAGCTCAGTAACGATTTCAGGCAATTAGACAGAAGGCAATACAGCGACATGAGTAATGGTGCTTATTACCTGGTAACACGCATTAAAACCCATGCCGCTTTTCTGGGGCAAAATGAAAAAGATGTTTTAAGCAAGGTAGATAGTATTTTGTACGAGAATATTCCGGGAAAGATAATATCCAAAAAAACAATCATCAAAAATGGCTATACAGGTTACGACATCAGCAACCGCACCCGGCGTGGCGATCTGCAGCGATATAATATTTTTATTACTCCCTTCGAAGTGCTGCTGTTTAAAATGAGTGGCAAAGAAAATTATGTAGATGGTGAAGAAGCCGAACGTTTTTTTTCATCTATACAATTAAAAGAAGCCTCACAAAATGTGGTTAATTTTCAACCGGCACAGGGCGGCTTCAGCATAAAATTTCCACAGCAACCATCGGCGTATTTTAACAGTGCTAATACAGACAGGATAGACCGTTGGGAGTATGAAGCTGTTGATAAAACAAACGGCGATGCATTCCTGGTGCTGAAAAAATCTGTATACAATTTCCGTTTTCTGGATGAAGATGATTTTGATTTGAAATTGATTGAAGAATCATTTCGCAATCCTGATAACTTTGATAAACAGCTAAGCCGGGAACGGAATAATTATAAAGGTTATCCATCCCTTGATGTAAAGGAAAAATTAAAAGATGGTTCAACCGTATTTGCCCGGTATATAATAAAAGGGCCGCATTATTATGTGATTGCAGCAAAAAGTAAAAACAAGAAAGCCGACTTCAGCAATTATTTTAATTCATTTGATTTTACCGCCTTTCAATACAAAACTGCATCGGTATATGTGGATACGTTTATGCACTTTACGGTTAATACACCCGTTGCTCCGGTTATCAATAATGAGATCAGGGAATTGATAGAAAACGCAACAGGCGACCGCTATAATGGCAATAATGCCATGGGGTATTTTAGTTATTGGCCTAAAACGCAAAATGGTTTATTCAGGAGCTATGAAACTGGAGAGCGCATTGGAGTAACTATCCAGGAGTATCCAAAATATTTTTATGCAAAAGATTCAGCTGCTTTTTTATCCGAAGAAATAAAAAATTATTTTGAAAACAGCGGCCTTGTGTTGTTCAAAAAAGATTCGTTTGTTTTAAATAATGTTAAAGGTTTCAGGTTTATCATGCGTGATACCGGTTCATCACGCACTATCAGCAGGACGGTAATGCTTAAGGATAATTATACATTCGGACTGGTTACTATGGGAGATACATTAACAACCGAAAGCAGTTTTATAAATTCTTTTTTTAACAGTATTAAACCTGAAGAAAAAAAACTGGGCCGGGATATTTATGGGAGCAGGTTAGATGAATTTTTTGCCGACCTTTTTAGTAAAGACAGTACCACGCAAAAAAAAGCACAGCAATCCATCAGCAGTATTTTTTTTGGAGAAAAAAGCGTTCCACAAATTGCAACGGCCATTGCAAGGCTAAACCTAAAGGACAAAGATTATTTTGATAGCAAAACGAAACTAATAGCCGAACTGGGATATATAAAAGATACCACAAAGCCGGTTGTAGTTAATCTGCTTAAAATAATATTTGAACAGACTGCCGACACGAGCCTTTTTCAAAATGAAGTATTTAAAGCACTTGCCACTCATAAAACCAAAGATGCCTACGGTTTATTTAAAGAGCTGATTATGCAGGACCCGCCTGTGTTTGCTGATAGTTATAATTACAGCAGTTTGTTTGATAACCTGGGCGATTCTTTACTGTTAGCAAGGGAATTATTTCCGGAACTGCTGCAGTTGTCAACATTGAATGATTATAAGGAGGAAGTATTATCGTTGCTGGTTACTTTGGTTGACAGTAACCTCATCAACGCAGCAGATTACGAACCATATTTTACAAAAATATATTTTGATGCAAAAGTTGAGTTAAAAAAAATGCAGATAAAGGATGAAGAAATTATGCAGAATGAACTGGTGAAAGAAGTTGATGAAGACAATATAACAATTGCAGGTTATGGTCAGTACGGCAAAAGCGACCTGGATAATTATAGTGTTTTGCTGCTTCCTTTTTATAATAAGAAAAAAAATGTACCTATTTTTTTTGAACGCTTATTGCAATCCCGGGACCCTGAGATAAAGTTAACAACTGCTGTTTTGCTGCTGCGTAATAATATACCTGTTGCCGACAGTATTTTAATTAACCTGGCAGTCGAAGACCGTTACAGGAGTAAATTGTATGTAAAGCTGGAAAAGATAAAACGATTGGATAAATTTCCGGCAAAGTATAAAAATCAGTTGGATATTGCAAGAAGTTTTTTAATTGCAGATAAAAATTACAGTAAAGTAGATTCCGTTGTGTTTATTAAAAAACAACCGGCAGCTTATCTTGATAAAAAAGGAGTAGTATATTTTTTTAAGTACCGGGTTAAAAAAGAAGATGAATGGAAAATTGGCATCAGTGGTTTGCAGGCCGATGACGAAAAGATCATTTTTACAGATGATAGACTAACTAGTATGACTGATAAGAAAATCAAAAAGGATGAACCCTTGCAAGATCAACTTCAGGATCAGCTTAAAAAAAGATTATTCAGTTTTCACCCGGCTGCCAGGAATTTTTATGGCTATAATAATTCTGATTACAGGGAGATAGATAGTTATGACAATTGATCTATGCTTTTACCTGGGATTGCACTGATGAGTTTTTTTGTATACTCATTGGCAGGATGATGATAAACCTGTTCAGCAGTGCCTTCTTCCACAATTTTCCCTTTGTACATTACTAATATTCGGTTGCAGATATAATGCACAACC
>Ga0209181_10007546_pt1 | contig 14866 bp, 13 predicted proteins | sample MAT05_FD_187208 | JGI IMG/M metagenome (GOLD analysis project Ga0209181, IMG submission 187208) | Freshwater microbial communities from Lake Fryxell liftoff mats and glacier meltwater in Antarctica - MAT-05 (SPAdes) (version 2) | ecosystem: Environmental > Aquatic > Freshwater > Ice > Liftoff... | reverse complement strand
CCTTAACGTTTGTGGTGAGGCCTCGCACCAGCGGGACTTATCGTTTGGCAGCAGAAGTAATTCGCAGCGATCAGTTAGATGAAGATTCGAGACCCAATACCAGCTTTGCCGACGGTCAGGATGATACAGCCTGGGTTGATTTTCGAACAACCGAATCGAGCGGAGTGGTATTTGAGGCCCCTATTTCTGTAAATGCCGTTGTACTGCCTTCTGTGGCCAGCAATCAGCCGGTTCCTGATCCGAACGGAGCCGACCTGAGTTTACGGATCGTAAGCGATCGCCTGGTAGCCACAGTTGGGCAACCCATCCGGGTTTCATTAGTGATAACGAATCGGGGAGGCTCAGCTGCACCCAACGTGCTGGTAAACTGCGCGATACCTACCAACGTTAATGCTTTTACGAGTTCAAACATGGCCCTAAATGGGCAAATGGCCAGCGGAACAGTTACCAGTATTCCTGCCGGAGAATCGGCCGTACTTTGGTTTCAGGTAAGTGGAAGTGGAGCTGGAAGCCTCTTATTTTGGGCCCAGATTAGCGGGTCATCAACTCCTGATTCAGATTCTGTACCCAATAACGGTTATACGAATGGCGAAGACGATACCGCTCAGCTTAGCGTCCGGGTTCGGTAGCAACGATTTATAGGTAACAAAAAAAGTCCAGCAAGATGATTGCTGGACTTTTTACTAAGAGCATCCTGATCTTAATTCTTCTTTGGAGCCGCTGTTGGGGCAGTAGTACCAGGGGCTGTTTTCGGAGCCGGGGTAATGCCCATTTTTTTCAGTATCAGGTCTGTGATGTTGTTGTCTTCAGGTGCGTAAAGCAGAATTACGGCCGTACCCGCTCCTGCGTCGAGATTGAATACATAGTTATAGCCGTTTTCTTTGGCCGTTGCATCTATGTTCTTCTGAATCTTCTGGATAACTGGATTCACCAACTGCTGATACTTGTTCTGCAACTGGGTATCGGCATTGCGCTGAAAATCCTGAAAACGAGTTTGCAGACTCTGCAATTCTTTCTCACGGTCGGCCTTGATTACCTCAGACATCTGAGCACCCCCTTTCTCGTAGGCAGCCAGTTTGTCCTGAAACTCTTTCTCCAAACGCTTGGCTTCGTTCTCTAACTGCGTTTTCTGAATCGTCAACTGGTTCTGAATTTCTTTCGCTTCAGGAACCTGCGACAATAAATAATCCATGCTTGTATAACCCAGCTTCAGTGGGCCGGGTGCGGGAGCCACTGCTCCGACTGCGGCAGGGGCCGCTGCGACCGGGGCTGAAGCTTGGGCTTGTGCCTGAGCGTTGATACCACCTAACAACAGAGCGGCTACGAACGCCATGACAATGTTTTTCTTCATTTGATTAGTTGTTTGTAATTTATTTAGGTTTTGCGGTTGATTGCGTTGCTGGTGCAGCCTGTCCGGCCACTGGAGTTGCGCTCTTCTGCTTGGCTTCTGTATCTAAACCCATCTCTTCCATCACGTAGTCCGTGTAGTCGTGTTTGGGGTTTGTGTAGAGCATTACAAAATCGCTGGCTTTATCAAAAATGAAGTCAAGTTTTTTCTGCGCAATGACCTTTTCCAATGCCCGATTTATCCGCTCCATCGGAATCTTGATGAGTTCTTTCTTCTTCAGAAACAATTGCCCCTCGTATCCAAAAATCTTATTGTTGTACTCGCGAGCTTCGCGCTCTTTGTCGCTAATGACACGCTGACGTTCCCGCTTCATGTCGTCAGTGAGCAAAATCTCCTCGGCCTGATAAGCCCGCTGAAGCTTTTCAATTTCGGCGTTTTTATCTAAAATCTCTTTTGACCACTTATCGGCAAATTTATCAATTTCGCTTAGCGACTTCTGGTACTCAGGCGTTTTGCTAAGAATAAACTCAGTGTCAACGTAGCCAAACTTTTGTGCTGATGCCGTCGATGCGCCAAAAAGAGAACACAAAAGTAACAAAAAGAGTCCTTTTTTCATGCGCATTTCATGGAGGTTTAACGGTCTATCCATTTATATCAGTTGGATAATCGAGCAACTGGATGGTTTAATTTCAACCACAAAACCTGTCTCACCCAGCCGCTGATTATTTTCTTTAAAACGTTGTTCGTTCAATGAATCGTACAAGGTACCGGGCTGGTGTACCAGCGGTGCTGCGTTGTACGGTTACCGAATCTGCTGACCAATGGTGAAGTGGAACTGACCCGTATTCGCTTTCTGTACACCCGGAACGGCGTCGAAACCCCAACCGTAATCGATGCCGATCAGCCCAAAGGCGGGCATGAAAATACGCGCTCCAACACCTGCCGACCGCTTAATGTCGAACGGGTTAAACTGTTTGTAGCTGCCCCAGTTGTTGCCACCTTCCACAAAACCCAGTACAAATATTGTTGCCGATGGGTTTAGAGAAATGGGGTAACGAAGCTCACTAACAAACTTGTTATAAACCACCCCTCCCTGACCTGTTACGCCGGAAGCAACGGCCCGATTGTTGTCGGCGGTATACACCTGCCGGTCAGGGTAGCCCCGTAGACCAACAATATCTTGTGCCAGCGCAAAGACACCCTGTCCGGCCAAACCTGAACCGCCTAATACAAATCGCTCGAATGGGCCAATCTCGGTCCGTTTAGTGTAGTTGCCCAGAAAGCCCATGTGAGCGCGGGCACTCAACACCAATTTACCAACTACAGTTTGATACCAAGTGGCATCGAACATCCATTTGTGGTACTCAACAAATTTGTACCGATCTACGGCGTCAGGCTTGAAATCTTTCGGACGGAAGATAGAATAAGGAGGTGTAAACGAACCGCTTATCGTGAAAGCCGATCCCGAACGGGGGAACTGCGGATTGTCGATGCTATTACGAGAAAGCGTGGTATTGAACGTGAAGTTATTCGAAATACCGTTGTCATAGCCGTTACCGAACAGGGGAATGTTGTTCAGATTGTACCGCTGGTAAGTAAGCGAGTGGCTAAGTGAGAAAAAGTCATCGGGCCGCTTCAACTGCCGCCCCAAGCCTACCGTCACAGCAAGGTTCTTATAGTCGCCTGTCGCTACAGCGTCCCGCGATCCACTTCTAAAAAAATCGGGACCGTATTGGCGAAAAATAGTACTACTGATGCTCACGGAAAGGGCGTTGGGTTTGCGCCCGCCCAGCCAGGGCTCAACAAAGGAGAGCGAATAGGTCTGGAACTGCTTTCCGTTGGCCTGGAATCGGATGGACACCCGCTGACCATCGCCCGCTGGTAGAGGTCGCCAGGAATTCCAGTTGGTAATGCTACGGGCCGAGAAGTTATTGAACGTTAGGCCCAACGTACCAACAAAGCCGATAAAGCCACCCCAACCACCCGATAGTTCGATCTGATCAGACGGTTTTTCCTCAACAGTATATTCAATATCCACCGTACCATCGCCCTGCGGTTGGGGATTGATGCCTATTTTCTCCGGATCGAAATAGCCAAGGGTGGCTAATTCGCGCTGCGTACGAATCAGGTTTGTTTTCGAGAATTTTTGACCCGGCAACGTTCTGATCTGACGCATCACAACGTGATCGCTGGTTTTAGTATTTCCGTTCAGAATCACGCGGTTAATAGTGGCCTGCTTCCCCTCGAAAATTCGAATTTCCAGATCGAGCGAGTCACCATCAATGGTTTTCTCAACCGGTGTTGCACTAAAATACAGGTAACCATCGTCCATGTAGAGCGAACTCAAATCCTGGCCAGGGTCACCGTTCAGTCGTTTGTCTAGGTCTTCTGTATTGTAGATGTCGCCTTTTTTGATGCCTAACACTTCACGAAGCCGCTCGGAAGCATACAGATAGTTACCCTCAAAGTCGATATTACGAATGTAGTACCGGGAGCCTTCGTTCAGGTTCATCACCAGGTCGATGGTCTTGCCGCCATTGTTGATAATCGAATCCGATTCGATGGTTGCGTCGCGATAGCCAAGCTTGTTATAGTAAACAATGAGCTTTTGCTTGTCTTCCTCGTACTTTTTGGGAACGAACTTTGAGGGCGTAAATACCCGGCCAAAGCGCATTGCTTTGGTCCCCTTCATTTTGATTAGCACCTTGCTTTCGTCTACTTCTGTGCGTCCGTTCAGGGCAATTTGGCGAATTTTTACCTTCTGCCCTTTGTCGACCAGCACACGCATGGTAGCGTTATTGCGAGCACTGTCGGGAATGACCGTCGTTTTGACTTTGGTATTCAGGTATCCCTTATCCATGAAGAACCTCCGCACGGCTAATTGGGTATTTTTAGATACCGTTGGGGTAATAACGCGGCCTAAGTTCAGTTTGATTTTATCCTTCAGGGATTCCTGTTCCCCTTTTTTGATACCCGTGAAGTTCACCTTCATCAGCCGGGGCCGGTCTTTCACCTGAAACGACAGGAAGACTTTGTTTTCAGTGACGTTAGTGGCAAACAATTCAACGTCGTCCAGCAAACCCGATTCCATCAATTTTCGAATCGACGAGCCAACGGCATCGCCTGGAATGCGCACTTTGTCGCCTACTTTAAGTCCCGTCAATGAAACCAGCGAGTTTGGATCAAGGTATCGGGTGCCTGTTACGGTGAGTCCGCCGATTTCGTACTCTTTTGGATCGGCGTAGTTAGTTAAATCAACGGTAGAAGCAGGTGCCGGGGCTGTGGGAATTCCCGCGCCAATACGCACCTGAGCCGACACGGAAGTGGGCAGCACAACAGCCATACACACAATGGCTCCCAAGACGACGGTTAAACGGTGTTTCAATGTATTTGTAGTTAGAGGCTATTCGCCTATTTTACAAGTTGTTCACTGGTTTTGCCAAACCGGCGTTCGCGGTTCTGGTAACTCAAAATAGCTTCGTACAAATGCGGTTTCCGGAAATCAGGCCATAGTACGTCAGGCATATATAGTTCAGAATAAGCTAGTTGCCACAGTAAAAAGTTGCTAATACGCATCTCGCCACTCGTTCTGATTATCAACTCCGGGTCAGGCATGTTGCGGGTAGTCAGGTATTGACCAAACAGCTGATCATTGATGGCGTCGGCCGGTAGCGTACCTGCTTTCACTTCCTCCGCAATTTGCCGGACAGCCTCGATAATTTCCCACCGACCGCTATAACTCAAGGCCAACACTAGAGTCAGTCCCGTATTTTGTTTGGTGGCGTCCATAGCCTCCTGCAATTCACGTTGACAGTCTTTGGGTAAACTTTCGGTATGGCCAATTGTCGTCAGCCGTACGTTATTGTCCATGAGCGTTTTCATTTCGCCCCGAATCGTGTGAACCAGCAACTGCATGAGTGCATCGACTTCAAATTTTGGTCGATTCCAGTTCTCGGTCGAGAAGGCATACAGCGTTAGGTATTTAACACCCAACTCGGCACATCCTTCTGTCGCTTCCCGCACGGCCTTTATAGCGTTGCGGTGTCCAAACACCCTGGCTGCTCCCTGCTGCTTTGCCCAGCGTCCGTTTCCGTCCATGATAACGGCTATGTGCTGAGGCAGATTGCCTGGGTCAATGTCCTCCTTCATGCAGAAACCCTACTTTTAAGATTAATTAACAAGCAATTGCGTCATTCGCTTCGGCCTGAAATGAAAAGACAAAAGTACGTAAAATATACGGCCAATTGAAACATTCAGTTTCACTACCAGTTAAATAGAGTTTTGCTGTGGGTGTGATTTGCAAACAGTTCGGCTGATAAGCCAGTTTCACATATTGAAATCGTGTTTCGCTTGACTAATTTGGACTATTTATGAGATCACTGTCAAGATGTTGTATGAGCAGTAGCTTTTACTGATACAAGCAGGTTTCGGCCAACCGACGCTTCCATTCGTCCAAATCGTTGTGATTCAGCGAATGGGAATACTCAGCTACTGCATTCTTAAAATAGCCTACCTCACCTTGGCGAAGCCGGTCACGCTTGTTTGTAACTGCATCTGCAGATACATAGTCGAACACTTTTTGTAGTTCTGGTGCGTAGGCACGAATTATACGGTCGTTGCTCCAGTGTCCCAAAAGTATTTTGGGGAAATAGCCTGGATTGTTAATATCTGCATTTGTTGAAATTTCTCAATTTTGAGTTGCTCAAAAATGCGGTTTAAGAAATCTTTATTTCTGATTTGTAAAACTTTAGAGTTTTTAAGTTTATTTCTACCTATATAAAATACACAAAAAAATGCCTTATACAATACTTCATGGTGTTATAAAATAGGCGAGACCGTTTATCTTCAATCCGACATTTGACTTGGACACCCTCAATGGCAAATAGTATACACCCGTCGTAATCACCCAAACAATTCCTCGACCACAAACGTAAATCCTTCAATCACTGGTGAGGCTGAGATCACGTCTGTGCCTTTAAATGCTTTCGACTCGTCGGGTGAGGCATACACGTAAATTCGTTTTTTGCGAGGGACGATATACCAAACTAACTGAACGCCTGCATCGAAATAATCCTGGATCTTTTCCAGGACGTCTTCGTACGATTCAGAATCAGACAGAATCTCAATAGCGAAGCGGGTTTTCTGGCGAATTCCTAAACCTGTTTCATTGATCTGCTCCAAGGTAAAATAGGCCAGATCAGGTCTGCGTTTGCGTACATTATCCACATAGGAATCCATTTCAGGAGTTAGTTCGTCACCATGTTGATAGGCGGACGTTTTCGCAAAAAGGCGAGTTAGAAACTTGATTAAGAGGTATTCGTCCTGTTTCATCTCTTTCTTTTCGATAATACGACCCCTCACAAACTCATAGCTGCCCTCATGGACGTTCTGCCGCTCCCATTGTTCGAACTCGTCAACAGTTTGCAGGTGAGTGGGCAGTTGCTTAATTGGTCTTTCTGTCGTCATCATCGCGTTGTGTCGTTAGCTGGTACATCAAAGATAGTCTTTTTCAGGTTCTTGCTGTAAAAACGGCCATTTGAGAAGATGCGCCAACTACCTCGTCGGCCTCGCCAATGCCGCTGAATGCGAGCGTGTAACCGTGAGTTTCGGCCACACGGTTTGCCCATGCCTGAAACTCAGCCCGTGTCCACTCGAACCGGTGGTCAGTGTGGCGCATCTGGTCTTCTGGCATTCCGTACTGCCGGTTGTACTCAGCGTTAGGGGTGGTAACAACCACAAACCGGGGTGCGGCAAACGCAAAAACCGCCCGTTCCAGAGCGGGTATTCGGTCAGGGTCAACGTGTTCGATTACCTCGACCAGCGCAGCGGCATCGAACCCATTCAGGCGGGCATCGCGATAAATTAGCGACCCCTGAATCAGCGAAAGCCGTTCCTGCTGCTTTGGGGGCATTCGGTCAACATGAAGCCGGTCTTTAGCCCGGACCAGTTCGCGGTAGGCCACGTCCATGCCGACAATCTGCTCAAACTGGGGCTGCTGAAGCAGAAGTTTGATCAACTTGCCTTCTCCGCAACCTAAGTCCAACACCGTTTTTGCCCGCGATGCCACCAACTGCTCCGTTACAGCCATGAGTCGCTGGTCGTGGAGGGTGGTTCGTTTGACTCGCTCCGTAACAACCGGCCCGGACGATGGCTCGTCGGAACCGTCGAGGGCTTCTTCTTCGACCACCAAATGATTGAAGGCAATTTTGGTTAAGCCCCCAATCCGCTTCAGATACCGTCGGACAATCCAGTCTTTTTCAGGATGGGTTGCCAGCCAGCCTTCGCCTTTTTTGAGCAAAATCTCCACATCCGAGTCCGACACGTAAAAGTGCCGTTCATTATCGAAAACAGGCAACAAAACGTACAAGTGCGATAACAACGTCTGAATCGTGATGGCCGGATGGGTTAGCTGAAGATCGTGGTAGGGGCTGTCTCCCCAAGCCGAAAACTGCTCATCTAACACAAATCGAGTGGCCTCAACGGTGTAGCCAAGCGGCCCAAAAACCCGTTGCAAGCCCTCCTGCCCCGCCGTTGCCCGAATCACCGACAAGCGTACCTCCACCGGCATCGCCACCTCGACCAACTCCTGCCGACCCGTGCAACGCCCGTTCAGGGCCGACGAGAAGACATTGGAAATAGCCGAACTGGTGAACGAAGAAACCACATAAGGCCGGTCGTTCACATAATGCCGGAGCATCATACTACTGCCTGGCACCTTCATTGTCCGCACGAGGTCGATGGTGTCGATGTCGAGCACCATAGCCGCCGTACAGCGTTCGGGAGTGGCTTCGGGGTAAAAGACGTTGGCCTGCCCGCCCGTAATCGAAAATGTTTGCACCCGGTCTGGGTGTTTCCCCAACAGATAGCCGAGGTCCGTGGCGGGCTGATGTGTGGTAGAAATGGTGAGTAACACGATTGGGTCGTTTATTTCGCTAATTTACCTCAAAATTTCATCGCTATGGCTTCACGCACTACCCGCCTACTACTTCTTCTGCTTCTCTTCACGTTCCTTTCCCCTGCCCTTTTTGCTCAAACCATTGCCACATTCACCAACGGCATGGAAAAACGAGCTGGTTTCATGCCGTTTTACTGGGATGCCAAAAAGGGCAAAATCTGGCTCGAAGTGAGCCGGTTCAACACCGAATTTTTGTATTACCCAACACTAGCACAAGGCGTTGGCTCCAACGACATTGGTCTCGATCGGGGCCGCTTGGGGCAGGAACACGTGGTGCAGTTTCAGCGCAGTGGCAACCGGGTGTTGCTGATCGAGAGCAATTATGGGTATCGTGCCCTTAGTCGCGACTCGCTCGAACGCCGGGCAGTTACCGAGTCGTTTGCCCAATCGGTGCATGGTGGCTTCGAGGTGGCCGCCGAAGAAAATGGAGCCGTTTTGGTGGATATTACCCCGTTTCTGCTTCAGGATGCCGTGGGAGCCATTCAGGCCATTACCCAAACCCGGCAAGGCACATTCAAACTCGAACCACTGCGCTGCGCCTTGTATATGCCCCATACCAAGGCGTTTCCGCAAAACACCGAGTTCGAGGCAACCATTACGCTAATGGGCGACCAACCTGGCCCGTATCTCCGTCAGGTGGTACCAACGCCCACAATCGTGACCATGCGCCAGCATCATTCGTTTGTGCAGCTCCCCGACCTAACGGTTGCCGATGCCTATCAGCCGCGTTTGCTCGACCCCCGTTCGGGCTTTTTCGGAATCGACTTTTTCGATTATGCCTCGCCTTTTAGTCAACCTATCACCAAACGGTATATTGCCCGCCACAAACTCCGCAAAAAAGACCCGTCGGCCGCTATCAGCGAGGCTGTTGAACCCATTGTGTATTATCTGGACCCCGGCGCGCCCGAACCAATTCGGTCGGCGCTGATGGACGGAGCCAAATGGTGGAATCAGGCTTTCGAGGCTGCCGGTTACCGCGATGCCTTCCAGGTGAAATTGCTGCCGGCCGATGCCGATCCAATGGATATTCGGTACAACCTGGTGCAGTGGGTACACCGGAGCACGCGGGGATGGTCGTACGGAGCTAGCATAACGGACCCGCGCACGGGGCAAATTCTGAAAGGCAAAGTTACGCTGGGTTCGTTGCGGGTGCGGCAGGATTATTTAATTGCACAGGGTTTGGTAGGCAGTTTTGAGGGTAACGGGGCCGATACAACCGAGGCTGTGCAAATGGCTTTGTCGCGACTCCGGCAATTGGCGGCTCACGAAATTGGTCACACGCTTGGCCTTCCACATAATTATGCAGCGAGTGTGAATAACCGGGCTTCGGTCATGGATTATCCACATCCTCAAGTGGATATTGTGGAAAACTCTGCTCCCAACAAGTCAAAACTGAGCCTGGCCAATGCGTATGCCGTTGGCATTGGCGATTGGGACAAAGTGGCCGTTACATATGGTTATGCGGACTTCCCGAAAGGTGCCAACGAAAAGGCGGAATTGAATAAAATTATCACGGGCTATCTTGGACGAGGGCTCAAATTCCTGAGCGATCAGGATGCCCGGCCCGAAGGCAGCGCTCATCCGCAAACTCACCTATGGGACGGTGGTACTGATGCCGTAGCGGAGCTTTCGCGGGTAATGATCGTTAGGCGAATTGCTCTTGAGCAGTTTAGTGAGAAGAAAATCCCGGCAGGAACGCCAATGGCCAATCTGGAAGAGGTTTTGGTACCGCTCTACATGTTCCACCGCTACCAGACCGAAGCCGCCGTAAAAGTTTTGGGCGGAGTAGATTATAGCTATGCCTTGCGGGGCGACGGACAGGTGGTGACCCAAACCGTTTCGGGCGAGGTACAGCGTAAAGCGTTATCGGTGTTGGCAAGTACCTTATCGCCAGCCACTTTGACCGTTCCTGAAAACATACTTAAACTGATTCCTCCCCGCGCTTTTGCGGTAGATGCCAACCCACGCGAGGTGTTCAAGCGCCACACCGGCATCACCTTCGATCCGCTCGGCCCACCCGAAGCAGCCGCCAACTTAACAATGAGGCTCATGTTAAATCCAGAACGCTGTGCCCGGCTTATCAACCAACAGGCAATGGACCCCAGCTTACCGGGCATGGGCGATCTGGTTGAAACATTGATCAACCAGACTTTCCGGGCAGACAGGGAGGTTTCGGTAGCTGACCGGCAAGGGTATAGGGGTCAAATCAGGCGAATGCTGATGTACAAAACTGTTGAAGGATTGATTAGCCTTGCCACCAACAAAGAGGCCGACGGACGGGTACGCGAAGTGGCTCACAATGGCCTGATGATGATAAAGGCAACTTTCCTGCCTGGAATTAACCGGAGTTTTGAGAAAAATAATAAACTAACCTACCTGAGTGGTCCACAGTCTCCAAATTACCTCAGTTGGCTGATTGGGCAGTACGAAACAAACCCTCAAACATCCATGCTCACCACCTCACTCGTTGCTCCCGATGGTGCACCGATTGACCCCGGACAAGAGTGGCTGGAGGGATGCGAGTGGGATCGGTAATTTGGGTAACTTTGTTGATCAGGGCTTTCTTATAAAACCAGTTCTTGACTCATGAACTCAATTAGGGTGTGGAATTTATCGGCAAACCCTTCAATCTGTGCTGCCATATTCTTGGGCTTGGCCCACCGTAACAAGTTGAGGGTCAGACTCCGCAAGCTACTCATTAACCGACTAATGGCTTGACTACGGGTCCGTAAGGAATCTTCCCCTAAAGTCACGTCCCGAACATGATGCATAACCGCTCCGGCAGCCCGGTTCTACCCGCCAGCGCCGGCGAATCGCATCAAACAAGTCATCCGCTTCGGGCGAGCTAGTGGGTTGGGCGTTGCTCAAAAAATAACTTACCGCTTCAGTTCGCTCACTCCCGTCTAAGCCTTGGCGATTTCGCGTCACCTGAATCAACGTCCTGATCCCGGCGTCTTTCCATCGCACGGCTAAGGCAGATGGACTAACCCCAAAACAACTGTACTGACGTTGGTTTATTCGACCGCACGGGCGGCCCCGCATGCCCACGCTGGGCTTCATCGGTTCGTTCCTAGTCGGCTTTATCAACCAGGCTACTACACACACCGTAGCGGTAAAGATGACGGGGCCGCCCGTGCGGCCTGATTGGTTTTCAGACCAATAACATACACCCCCTTGGCTGCATGAATAGCATTGACAGTCAGTGGGATAAGCGGGGTCGCCCGTGCGGTGAAGAGCGTCCAAGGTTAGTTTCTGACTCTCTAGCCCCGTATCCGCCAGAAGTTGCCGCACCGTTGGCCGTTCGCTGCGACGGCAACCCGGTCTCTTTGGTACCATTATAAAAAGCCTGATTGACAATCTCTTCAGAGTCATGAGCCAGGGCCGATACACAAGCTTCTCCGGCAGCGGCCGACCGTCCGGGTATGATCACTGTATGCTACCCCGTAACTCTTTGCCGTCCAAAGCAAACCACCGTTTTAGCTCCTCATCAAGTGATAGGTCAAACCAATCAAAGAGCAGTTTGGCGAAGAGCACTCCATTTACTTTGGCTAACAAGAGAGGAAGCTGGGCGCGAGAAATAGGTTTGCCCGACGTTTGCCGGGTCGCCTGACAAAGGGTGTCAAACTTGCTGACGATGTGGCGATGCAGACTGGATAAACTGCCATCGCGTCCACAGCACAGAGCTAGTACTACTCCGTTGATAACCAAGGTAATAGAATGTTTTTTACCTCGATTGTCGCGGTTATCTAGGCCGGGTGTTTGTTGGAGCGTTTGAAAAAAAGTGGTAGTTTTAATCGGGCAAGGAATCTGAGTCATGATTTTGTGATGTAAGCAACCACAAAGGTAGGGCTAAAGGCTCCTTGACCGTTTTATAAGAAAGCCCTGCCTGCATCACTGTCAAAAGTTATGTTGAGGACATAAAATGTTCGAAAAATAGAGAATTTTGCTCAGATACAAACAGTGGTAACTTGATTTTTTTGTCAATGAAGTATCAACCACTTAAAATCTCTTAGACTAAATGGATATGGATTACTACGAAGTGCAGATAATGACAATGAGCGAGAAAATGCCTTGGATGACGCTAAAGGATTTTAACCCGCAAACAGGAATAATAAATTTTGATTCCAGTGAACGGCTGACATTTGAACAAGCAGAGGCCCGTTATGATGTTCTGTCAAAAAGGCACAGATTCAAAACGTTCCGAATAAATAGATCAAGTATATAAGCTACTGATTACAAGCCTTTTGAGTGAGATTTACAAATCAGCCTGCTTAAGAATATCTGTAAACAGAATGACCTTGTTCCGATCCGCTTTGTAGAACAAAAACGGCTCGACATCTTTCGCCATTTCGTTCATGTCCAAAGCATCACAATGAGCTAACAGACGTTCTTTCAACGTCTTGGAATTCTCTATCCCCACTTTTTGAACTAGGTAACGATAGTTCGGCTTGATGCCGCGCCCCAGCAAAAACACCACATCATAAAAATCACGACCCTTGTTACGAGGCCGGTTGAGAATGGCGTAAAACTTCTGTGCCAGAATAATCTCAGAGGGTGTCGTAAAAATACGGACAATCGTATCGAAGCGGTTGAGCAGCACGGTTTCCGGTGTGAATGCAAAATCCTGTGCTTCCGTATCCAGTTGAATCAGGATTTTTTCCTGTTCATGGCCTGATAATCCATGCTGAAACAGCATCGCCGGAAAGTGGATATAACAATGATACGCACCCTTGTTGATGACCCTGAACTCAACGGTGTAGCCCTGTAATTCTAAACCTTCCGCGATCACGGCTGACACCTGATCGAACTGTTCAGTGGTGATGTTGAAATTGTCGAAATTCAGATCCTCCGAAAACCGCTGGTTGTCGTGAATCAGCCGGAGGCAGGTGCCGCCCAGAAAAGCGAACTGGTTGCGGAAATCGCTGTTGAACAGGATTTCCAGTATCCGGCATTGCAGATATTCCCGCAGCATGAAGCGACGGGCCTGTTGCACATGACTTGGGAAAAAGTTCTGAATAGATTGCAGGTTAAGCATCGGCCATCTGCTGAATAATATAGGTGGAGAGATCAGTCACACGCTGATTGCCGTAGAAGGCCGCGTATTCCTGCATGATAGAAGGTTGCGCGATTTCTGCCAAAATCGACCAGTTCAGGCGCAGGCCGTCAATGTCAGACCCGTCACGATATTGCGGATTGAGATAAAGCGTGTCCAGGATCGCTTTTTCCGGTTCGGCGATCAGGATGGGTTTGTTCTCCCATCGCTCGATCCGGTAGCCAAAAAACAGGGCTGGCTTAATGTGTTTGTAGATCAACGCGCCAATTGGGGTGTCAAAAGATTTGGTCTTGTGGGTTGAGACGGAATAGGTTTGGTAAACCCCCTCTGGAATAAGCCCGTAATAGCTGAGTGCTGACCAGAGCGAGACATAGGAATCGCGATAGATACGATTGGCCGTATAGTATGCCAATTGTTCTGTCAGCGGCTGATCCGTCCAGCGGTAAAACCGGTTGATGATTTTCTGGATATAGTCTTTCTCTTGCCAGTCGCTCAAACGGCGGCTTTGAAAGCGCGGGAATGCCTTTTGGACCTCGTGGAGTTCGATGACACCACTGTTGCGGAAGGCTTTTTGGAAGGTGACAAAGTCCATTGATTTCCTATTTCTGCTAAATATAGCAAAAATAAGAAATACACTATTATGGCTGGTTGGTCAAGCGTTTTTGGCAGCACACAGACATCACCGGGAGTTTGAACGATAATTAGGCAACGGCTCCTTGCACAATATCCTCACCTCTAGTGACCACCACGCCGATATTGCCAAGTCTCACGGCCTTTTTTGGTATCCTGCATCAGCTTTTTAATATCCTCCTCTTTGGGATTGCTGGCCGACCAACGGGGAACGCCATGCCGTTCGGCAAAATCCTGCGCCAGTTCGCCCGACCGGCGCATCACGGCAACCAGCGCCGAACCCGCCACGTTCTGAAACGCGGGGCCACTTTTCACTTCGCAGACATCGCCTACGCCAATGATGCCCTAGTTGATGGGGTTAGGGAAATTTGATTCAGCGAATTTTTTAATTAGTTTTTGTGCTACAAACTTTAAATATCTTTGATAAAGCATACAATTCTTTCTACTTCTTTAAAGCCTACTTTATTATGAAATTCTATGCTTGCGCTATTCATCAAGTCTGTGTCAGACGCGATTTGGTTTAATCCCTTTTGTTTAGCCCAGATTTCTGCCGCACTAATCAAGCTTTTTGCGATACCTTTTTTTTGAAAGTACGGTTTTACATAAATCCCTTCAATATAAGCAACAGGAAGTTCGTCAGCTCCTTCAACATAATCATTGCGAATGGACAAGTGAATGAAGACAATGTAGATATTTTGCTCTTTTACAAGAAAACAAATTTCCGTTCCAGAGTTTATTGCGTTTTTGTAATGTTCATATTCTTCTTCAAGGTCACAATCTCCCCATAATTCTAACACAAGGCCAATTAGGGCTTCGATATTATCAAGTGAAAGTTATTCTGTATTCATTTTTGACTTTCTGGCTGGGTTCTGTTAAAATT
>Ga0209181_10007542_pt1 | contig 14868 bp, 9 predicted proteins | sample MAT05_FD_187208 | JGI IMG/M metagenome (GOLD analysis project Ga0209181, IMG submission 187208) | Freshwater microbial communities from Lake Fryxell liftoff mats and glacier meltwater in Antarctica - MAT-05 (SPAdes) (version 2) | ecosystem: Environmental > Aquatic > Freshwater > Ice > Liftoff... | reverse complement strand
ACAAGGTCAGCCGCTATCTCGGCGTGGTCACCGGCGAGGCGATCCTCGGCGCCAACATCTTCCGCGACTTCTTCGCCGGCATCCGCGACATCGTGGGTGGGCGCTCGGGCTCGTACGAGAAGGTGCTGCGTGATGCCAAGGACACCGCGATGCGCGAGATGATGGAACACGCCAAGCGCCTCGGTGGCAATGCGGTGATCGGCGTGGACCTCGACTACGAGACCGTGCAGGTCGGCAACGGTGGCGGCATGCTGATGGTGTCGGCGTCGGGCACGGCGGTGGTGCTGGACAACGCCAGAGGCGCGGTACCGCGCGTTGCCGGTCGGCCTGCAGCATGGGGCTGGCCATTGCGCCATGCGCATTGCCGCCCACGCTGCTACGCGGAGGACGCCCGCGCGTGCCGCGCCAGCGTCACGGCACCAGTTCCATCCACCGCGTGGGCCGTGCATCTGCCGGAACGTACAGCGGATGGCGCGGCGCGCCGCTGGCGGTCAGGCCGAGGTGGTGCAGGCGCACGCCGGCGACGTGCAGCATTCCCACCGCTTCCGCCGCGCGCACGATACCGCGTCTGCCGCCGCTGGCACCCCATGCACAGACCACCAGCGAGGCGCGGCGCGCGCAGCGCTTGAGCCACGCGTCGTTGCGCGGACCGATCGGGTCGGGTGCTGCGAACAGCGCATCGGGATCGGTGCACACGCGGCCGAACAGGTTCACCACTTCGAGGTGGGTGAATCCCCAGGCTGCGGCGAAGCCGATGCAGCGGCGGACCGTGGGATCGTCGCGGCGGCCATCGGCCATGCTGGGATTGAGCATCACGAACAGCAGCGGCCCGTTACCTGTTGGCGACTGCCAGCCGGCGAGCAGATCGCCCTGCGCCTTGCCGATCTCGCGGCCGAGCAGATAGCGATAATGGCGATCCGGTGAGAAGCGGGCCCAGCGGCGCACGCGGGCGATCCTGTCGGCAAATGGCAGCGGTGTCGGGCAGCGCCCGCGTGATGGCAGCACCTGCGCCGGTTACTTCGACCCCACGCCGGTGAGCTCGGCGCTGAGTGCGACCAGTCGCGCGCGCACCGCGGCGTCCGCGGCCTGCGCGTGCGGCGTGGCAACCTTGGCATCCCGATAGAAGGCGCCCGCCTGCAGCGACGGTGCGGTGATCAGGCGCATCACGGTGTCGCGGCCCTCGGCAACGGTGCTCTGCACCGGAATGCCGAGGCTCTTGACCATCGTGGTGTCCATCAGGGTCGCCGGATGCAGCGAGATCATGGTGATTCCGTCGTTGGCGAACGATGCTGCGAGCTGCATCGTCATCATCACCTGCGACAGCTTGCTCTGGCCGTAACCGCGCGCGTTCGCGCCCGGCTGCTCGAGCATCACATCGTCGAAGTCGATCGGGTCGGCGCTGCCCGAGGCGACGTTGATCACGCGCGAGGGTGCGGCTGCCTTCAGCACCGGCCGCAGCGTATTCACCAGCACCCAGCCGGCCAGATAGTTCACCGCGAACTGCAGCTCGTAGCCGTCGGCGCTGGTGCGGCGCGGCTGCTCGCCGGTGAACGCGATACCGGCGTTGTTGACCAGCAAATCGAGCTCGGGAACCTCGCGCGCGATGGTGTTGGCGAAGGTCTTGACCGCGTCGAGCGAGGCGAAATCGGCGGCGACGAATCGCGCAGAACCCACGCCCGTGGCAGTGATCTCGTCGACCAGCGCCATGCCGCGCTCGGTGTTGCGGCCGTGCACGATCACGTGCGCGCCATCGGCGGCCAGCGCGCGCGCCAGCTCGCGTCCCAGACCATCGGTGGAACCGGTGATCAGCACCGTCTTGCCGGAATACGACAACGGCGCGGCCGGCTCGGCCGCGTGGGCGCCCAGGCCAAGCAACAGCGCGAGAGCGATGAGAAAGCTGGGAATCGGCAGGCGCATGGTCAGGATCTCCTCGGGTCAGTGCGCAGAGTAGGGTGCGCGTGCGCTTGGGACAACCGGATCGCTTCTTGCGCATGGACTGTATCAACCACGCTTCTTCTGCGGTGCCCCACACAGCGCGTTACTGCCCGCGCGCACCGTTCAAGCCCGCGCCTCGGAACTGCAAAGCTTGCCCAGCCCATCCTGTCGCGCTGTGGGAGCCGGCATGCCGGCGACACCGGCACCTGCCAAGCGCAACGAGCGCAGGGCCGCTGCAGCACCCTTCCGATCAGGGTCCGCTGACAGCAGGCGCAGTGGCGAATGGCTTGATCCCGAACTGCGCGTAGATCTCGGCGGGGAAATACACCGTGCCGTCCTTGACCACCATGCGGATCCGGCGCAACTGCGCAAGGTCGATGGTGGGATCACCCGGCACCAGGAAGAAATCGGCCAGCTTGCCGCGCTCGATCGAGCCCAGCGATTGGTCCTCGCCGAGATACGCGGCCATGTCGAGCGTGGCGCGCGTGAGCACCTGCGCCGGGGTGAAGCCGACCGCCTCGAACAGCATCATCTCGCGATGGTAGGCCAGCCCACCGCCCAGATCGGTACCGGGAATCAGCAGCACGCCGCGCTCGCGCATCTGACTGACCGTGGCCAGCAGCTTTTCCCATGCCGCCGCATAGGCCTCGGCATCGCCGGCCGCCGACATGTCGGTCCAGCCCTGCTTGGCATTGCGCTGCCAGCCGATCGGCATGTGGTCGATGATGTCGAGCGAGCCGCGCGGCACTTGGCCGGACTGGTGCAGCAGCAGGTTTTCGTGGATCGCGATGGTCGGCTCGACGGCGACCTTGTTGGCGAGGATCAGCTCGAAGGTCTTGCGCACCCGTGGCGACTGCAGGTCAAGGTCCTTCAGGCGCTTCAGAGCGGTCAGGCGCAGCAGGGTACGGGTGTCCTCGCCCTGATCGAGCACCCAGCCGAGCATGATCTGGTTGATATGGGTCAGCTCGTCGTAGCCGGCCTCGATCATCGCGTCGGCGTTGGAGAATGCCGGCACGTGGCCGCTGGCGCGCAGGCCCAGGCGATGCGCTTGCGTGACTGCGGCGGCCGACCACGCCGGGTTCATGCTGTTGTAGAGCTTGACCTGGATGAAGCCGTGCGCGGCATACCAGCGCACCGCATCGAGCGCCTGCGCCTGGCTCGCGACCAGGATGCCGTTGTTGGAGTTGTACGGGCTCCTGCCCTCGATCAAGCCGCTGCGTGCGATGCGCGGACCACCGACGCTGCCGGACTCGATGCTGCGGATAAGCGCATCCAGCACCGCGTTGTCGTTACCCATGTCGCGGCTGGAGGTGACGCCGGCGGCGATGTTGAGGATCGCGCCGTTCTGGCTGCTGTGCGCATGCATCTCGTACAGGCCGGGCACCAGGGTGCCGCCTTCACCGTCGATCATCACCTCGCCCGGCGTCGCGGGGCTATCCAGCGGCTGCAGGCCGCTGATCGTGCGGCCGTGGATCACCACGCTTTGGGCGGCCGACAGGCGCATGCTGCGCGGGTCGAATACGCGCACGTTGCGGATCCGCACCGGCCCTGTGTAGCGGTGCGCCGTCCTGGCCTGGATCGACTCGAAACGATTGCGACCGAGCCCGACCGCGATCTCGCGCAGGCGGTCCTCTTCGCCCTCGAATCCCTTGCGCACCACCACCGCCCGCGGCGAGATCGCCGCGAACAGCAGGTTGTCGGCGTCCAGAAGGATGTAGGAGGGATCCAGATCGAGACCGCTGATCGTGTACTGGCGCACCGCGAGCGGTGCCTTGCCATCGGTCACCTGCAGCGCATCGCCGACCGACAGTGTCAGCTCGCCGCCCGGATACACCGGCAGTTTGCGATCAGTGCCGGCCAGCAGCGCGCGCGCATACAAACCCAGCGCCCAAGGGCTTGCGTTCTGGCCGACGTACAGGCGTGGGACTGCGTGTTCGGCGCGTCCCTCGCCGGTGCTGTCGCGCCAGCGCGTCGCCTGCGCACCGCGCTCGAACATCTCCTCGACCTTGCTGCCGAAGGTGGTCGCACCGGTGATGGTCCACGCGATGGGCAGGCCGTCGGCGTCGAGGGTCAGTTGTTCGGCAATCGTCGGTCCGCGACCGTTGTTCTTGATATCGAACTCGATCGCGATCTTTGCCGAGTGTTGCGTGACCCTGACATGGCCCACGGCCGCGCCACCGACCAGCACCGTGAAGTCCTCGCTCGTCGCGCGGGCCGGTGACGTTGCTGCGAGGGCCAGGCACAACGTAGCCGATGCGATCCGCATGGCACATTCTCGCTCACCGTGATGAACCCTCACTGTGAGCGATTGCGCGCGCACGTACAAGCGGGGTTCGATCAGGTCGATCAACCAGCCGCGGTTCAGCGCACGCGACCCAGGTCCTGCCGTGCGCTCAGGTAGCGACCGCACCCGTCGGCGTCGCCAAACGTGCAGTTTGCGGACGCGCGCGGAATCGGAACTGCGCCCCGGCGCGCGCCACCGGGCGCAGACGATCTGCACCGCACCGGATAGCGGCGACGACCACAACCGGCGGCGCACGTTTCGCAGTTGCAACAGCGCCCCTCACGCCAGGCCCGCGCCTGCGACCGGCGCCGATCGTTCAGCGCCGCCCCTTTCTGGCGCGCCCTGCGACAGGTACGCTGCGGTCTGTCGGGCGCGCATCGGATGCGCAGCCCTTGCGCCAAAACCACAGGGTCTCCCGCATGCCCAAACCGTTGACCGAACTGCTGCAGCACTACGACCCCAGCGCGCCACTGGCCGAGGCCTCGACCATTCCGGCGTCGTGGTACATCGACGAGCGGGTGCTTGCACTGGAGCGGCGCACGACCTTCGCGCGCACCTGGCAGCTCGCCGCACGCGTGGACCAGGTACGCGAGCCCGGCCAGTACGTCAGCTGCGAGATCGCCGGCGAGCCGATCGTGGTGGTGCGCGGCGACGACGGCGTGCTGCGCGGATTCTTCAATGTCTGTCGCCATCACGCCGCTGCGGTGATCACCGAGCCGGCAGGCTGTGCTAAGAACCTGCGCTGTCCGTACCACGGCTGGACCTATGGGCTGGATGGCGCGCTCAAGGGCACGCCGAGCTTCAACAACGAATGCCATTTCGATCGCGGTGCGCACGGGCTGGTGCCGGTGGCCACGGCAATCTGGGAGCAGTGGGTGTTCGTGCGCCTGGATGCGCAAGGCCCGGGGCTGGAGGAGTTTCTCGGTAATGCCCTGATCGACGAGGTCAAGGCGCTCGAGCTGGACCGGCTGCACTGGTTCGAGCGGCGCCACTACTTCTTCGATTGCAACTGGAAGGTGTTCGTCGACAACTATCTCGACGGCGGCTATCACGTGCCGCACCTGCACAAGGGTCTGGACAGCGTGCTGGACTTCAAGAACTACACGATCGAGAACGGCCTGCATCACTGCCTGCAATCGAGCCCGATTATCGCCGGCAAGGATGCGCAGTTTTCCGCCGTGCGCAAGGGCGATCGCGCGCACTACTACTGGCTGCACCCGAACTTCATGATCAACTGGTACGAGGGCGTGATGGATACCAACCTCGTACTGCCGCTGGGTCTGGACCGCACCGAGGTGATCTTCGACTTCTACTTCACCGATGTGTCCGACGCCGCGCGCGAACATAACCGGGCCAGCATCGATGTCGGCAACATCATCCAGGACGAGGACATGGCGATCTGCAAGTCGGTGCAGCGCGGTCTGAACTCGCGCGCTTATTCGGCCGGCCGGCTGTCGATTCGCCGCGAAGCGGGTGAGCACTTGTTCCATCGGCTGCTGCACGCGGATCTGGTCGCAGGCGCGGGCGATTGAGCGACGCCGGGCAGTGCGCGCGCAGCGTCGCGCGGGCGATGCACGACAGTGGCCGAGCGCTGTTGCTGATCATGTTGATGGGGAGCCTCGCAGCGACACTTCCCGTGCACGCAAACAGCGACGATCCGTTCGCGTCGCTGCGCTGGAGCGCCCGGATCGTGCTCGTGTTCGCGCCTGCCGACGATGATGCGCAACTGCAGCGCCAGCAGCGCATCCTCGCAGGGCTGGGGCCGGCAGGCTCCGAGCGCGATATTGTGGTGGTGTACGTGGTTGCGGCGCGCACTTCCGGTGCGCGCACTGCGTTGGATCCGGCCGCATTGCGTCAACACTACGCGGTCGACGCTGCCGATTTTCGCGTCGTGCTGATCGGCAAGGATGGTGGCGTGAAGCATCGCTCCGATGTGCCGCTCGATGCCTGCACCCTGCTCGGGCTGATCGACGCGATGCCGATGCGGCAGCGCGAACGGCAGGATCCCGATACGCAAGCAGCCGACTGCATACGCGCGCCAAGTCACCGCGCAACGTGATGGCGCGGCTACGCCAACCCGCTGCCGAACAATCGATCCAGCTCCGCCACGCGCAGGAACCACAGGTTGCTCGATCGCTGCGGCAGCAGCACGAAGCCGCGCAGCGCTGGCACATGGAGAAAACGTTTCTGGATCCCGGAGCGGCTCGCGGGTCCTGCCGCTGGCATGCCGGTGGTCGGCAGCACACTGATATCCCACTGTGTACCGGCGTTGGGCGTGATGGCGTAAACCGTTCCAGTCTCACCGGCGTGATAGAACAGGAACCGGCCGCTGTCGGGATCGAAATCCATGCCCGCGTAGTTCGGTGCCGCAGCAATGAACTGGTTCAGCGTAGCGCTCGGATCGAAGCTGATCGTACTGACCCTGTGCGCTGCTCGCATCGATGCGCCGCGCCACCACGCCGAGATTGGCGTCGAAACCCTGGCCATCGCCGAACTGCAGCGAGAACAGCGTGTTCCGACAGGCCGATCCTGCGAACGTCGACGCGGCAGACGTGGCCAGAGTGCGCGCGCAGGTGCGAGGGCGAGTGCTGTGCCGGCATGGCGCGATGAGCAACGAAGACGCGGCGGACATGGCTGGATGCGAACACGGCGGCGGATTCTCCGTGGATGCCTGCGTCAGCATTGCCGATGACCGCGCGGCGGGCCCGACGGCTACATCGACTGCAGTTGGGCGCGACGCCCGCCCAGTGCGAACAGCCCGGCGACCGCCACCAGAAGCGCCAGCCACGCCAGTGCCGGCAGTCCGACCGGCACCGACACCGCGCCCGTCAGCCCGAGGCCGATGACCACGGTTTCGCGCTCGCGCACGGGATCGAAGCCGACTTCGCCGGCGGGCAAACCGACCCGGTCCTCGAACAGGAAGAGCGGAACCCGGTCGAGGCCTGCCGTTCCACGTGGGACCACCCGCACCAGGCAGCTTGCACTGCCACCGGCTGGAACGGGGCCGAGTCGGAATGCGCGACTGTCGAAGTTCATGCCGGTAAAGTTGGCGCAACCCGTTCCAGTGGTACGGGCGCAGCCGCCCGGAATGTCGCCGTCAAGATCGAAGCTCGTCGGCCCGAAGAATCCGCCGCCGAACTCGTGGCAGGCGGTACTGGCTACCCTTGATTCGACGTCCACCGCCGAACGATTGAGGACCCGCAGCCGCACGACGGTACCCGCGCTGCCGCCGGCTCCCAGCGTGTCCAAGGCCAGTTCGATGTCTGGCAGCGTGCCGATCCGCGCCTTGTTCAGGCAGAACGGGAATGTGAAAGGCGACGGCAGCAGGCACGCGTTGAAGCCAAGGTCGCTGGTCGAAGCGGTGGAGCGCTGTACGCGGTAGCGACACGTTCGTGTTCCAGCGGGCGCGATCGGCGCGAACGCGAAGCGGACGACCATCGACGAAAGGAATGGTTCCACCACCGGCGCAGCGCAGGCACCGGCATCGAGGGGCGTGAACACATACTGACCGAAGACCGTCTGCGGAACCTCGAGCACGCCGCCCATGGTGCCGCTCAATCCGAGGCCCGTGGTGTCGCGAATCTCGAAAGCAAAGTCGCCCGCCTGCCCCGGACCGATCGGAAAGTACGCACTCGATCCACCGGGAATCGCGACGATGTCTGTCACCGACTGCGCTGCTCCCGGCGCGGGGACGCAGGCGAGCGTGGCAAACACCACGGACAAGAGCAGTGAACGAACGCTGCAGTCGCGCATTTCCGATTCCCGAACTGTCGATTCCATGTTCGACGCACGACGCTGGCGAATCCCCCAGTCCGGATCTCCGGCGTGCAGCCGGGGTCCGTGCGGGCGCAGCCGGCTGCGCGGCCTGCGCCCAGAATGAGCGCAGTTCGGAAGCAACGTGCAAGGCGGGATCGCCGAGCACCGGCTCGCTTATCGTTCGGGCCGCGCTCGATCGCTGCTGGATCGGCCCTGATCCGCGCTGAGTCATCCCATTGCCGGCCGATTCGGCCTCGAATCCCGCTCAGTCCGCTTCGAAGCCACTGCCGAAGATGGCAAACCCGGTGGGAAGCGCGACTCCGCTGTTGTTGTCGAGATCGGCATCGAACACGAAATGCGGCGCTTGGTCATTGGTAAGTGCCTCGGCGAAGAACGCGACTGGCGCGGGCAGGCTTTGCGGCAGGTTGCCCGAGATCACGAAGTCCAGTCGCGATGCCGCCGGCAGATCGACCAGCGAGTCGACTGCGCCGCTGCCAGCGGCGGCCGGGCACACAGCGCCGTTTTGCGCCATGCAAGTCCACACCTGACCCAGCAGCGCCGGATCGGAGCCGGCAGTCAGCGCCACCTGCGGTGCCGCGTCGGGTCCAAGGTTTCGCAGCTCGACCCGGTACTGGGTGGCCTCACCCGGGTTCACGCCGCCGAGCGTGCTGATCACCGCCACCGACACATCGGCCACGCGCATAACCGCATGGTCGGCCGGGTCCGTCTCGCTGTCGGCATGCGTGGTAGAGCCGATGAACTGCGCCAAAGCCGTGCGCGGCCCGTAGCTGGTGAACGCAATCTGGCAGCTGAAGGTCAGCACCGCGCCGGCAGTCGACACCGGTGTATTGCTGGAGCACGTTTCCTTCGTATCCAGCACGACCTGGATCCGGCCACCAACCGGGGCTGCGTCGATGCCATCGACCTGCACGGTGAAAGTCGTCGGCTGACCCAGGCGCGAGGGACTCGGCGATATCGTCAAGGAACTGCTGGTCGCGCGCGACAAGGTGGCCAGCGCGAACGGCGACAGCGATTGCACGATGCCGCAAACCAGACGCGGTGGGTCGGGCTCGTCGACGCGGAATGCGGTGCGGTCGACATAGCTGCCGTTCTCGCCATGCAGCAGCCGCATGCTGAGGAAATCCGCTGCCGACACACTGGCCGGTACTGCCAGGCACACGGTGATCGGCGGCGTATAGCTGGCGGTGGTGGTGATCTCGAAGGCGGGGCAGGTCTCGCAGAGCGTGTAACCCGCCGGCATCTCGCCCTGGGTCGGTGTGATCGGAACGAATGCGGTGCTGCCCGCGGTGCCGACTTCGGAAAACGTCACCTCGGCGTCGGGCGCGTTCACCATCACATCGGTTCCGGTGCCGGTGGGCACGTCGAACGCGTTGTCGCAGGCGTCGCCCACGCCATCGCGGTCGCGGTCCGGCTGTGGTGCGGCGGTCGGGTTGGTGTTGAAGCCTGCGCTGTTGGTCACCCGACGCAGCCCGGTGCCGTCGCGGTTGATCGCATAGACCTCGCCATCGCCGTCATAGTCGGCCTGAAACACGATCTGCGCTCCGTCGCGCGTGAATGCCGGCTCGGTTTCGCGGAACACGCTGTCAGTCACCCGCCGCTGGTCGGAACCGTCGGCATTCATGGTGTAGATCTCGCCGTTGGTGCTCTCGCCATTGCGGAACGAGATGAACACGATGCGGCTGCCGTCGGGACTGTACGAGGGATGGGTGTCGCGCAATAAAGCCGTGGTCAGGCGCAGCTCCTCGGTGCCAGTTGGGCTGATGGTGAAGATGTCGTGGTTGGCGTTGCCGATCGAACCGCGATCGGAATCGAACGCGATGCGCGTGCCGTCGTGGTTGAACACCGGATTGCCGGCGGTGTTGCTGAAGCCCAAGTTGGTGGTCAACTTGATCTGGTTCGCGCCATTGGCGTCCATGATCCACACATTGCGCTGCCCGCCTGCGCGCGAGGAGATGAAGGTGATCTTCGATCCGTCGGGGCTGAAGGCCGGCGCTCTGTTGTTGCCCGAGATGTTGGTGAGCTGCCGCAGGCTGCTGCCATTGGCGTTCATCGAGAAGATCTCGTCGCGACCGCTGAAGCGGTTGGAGTTGAATACGATGCGGCTTCCGCTCGCGTCGAATCGGGGCCCGGTATCTGCCGCCGAATTGGTGGTCAGCCGCTGCGCGGCCCCGCCGTTGAAATCGGTGGTCCAGATTTCCTGGTTGCTGATGCGGGTCGACGACATCGCGACGCGGTAGCCGTTGGGCACCGCCGGGCAGCTGTCGGCACCGTCGATGACGCCGTCGGCGTCGGTGTCTGGTCGACCGAAGGCGCGGAAGAACTTAACATCGTCGTAGGTGGTCGCATTTCCGCCATCGTGGTCCACCACGCGCGTGGACCGGCGGCAGGTGTCGCCTATGTCAATGCACAGCTGGATAGCGATTCGCGTGCCGTCGGGACTGAATTCCGCGCTGCCCTCGTAAATCCCCGTTTCCGCGGGCTCGTCCCAGAGGGCCGCCACGCCGGTGCCGTCCGTTTTGGCCACGTAGAGGACCCGTGGCAGGGTGAACCCGTCCGACCGGTTGCTGAACAATACAAGGCGGCCATCGGGACTGACGAAGAGATTGTTCTTTTCACCGACGATATTGCTCAGTCGCAGGCGGCCCCCGCCGTCGCCGTCCATGCGCCAGAGGTCGCCGTAGCGCCCATCAGGGGTGTTCTCTCGCTCGGACCGAAACACGATCCCGCCGCCCCGCAGGTATTTGGGATCGTCGTTGTAGGAGCTATCGGAGGCTACGTTGGTGAGCGCTACAACGGTGTTGCCGTCGAGCGTGGACCGATATATCTGTCGTGAGCCGTTAGAGGAAGCCTGCGAGGTGAACACCACGAACGCGCCATTGGGACTGAACGATGGGTTCTCGTGATTATTGGCGGTGATGTCGTTGCTGACCAGTGGGTCGGACGTGAGCAGGCGCTGGTTGCCGCCGTTGATGTCCATCAGCCAAATCTTGCCGTCGTCGTCGGTCGGCCCGCAGTTCCTGCGATAAACTATTCTCGTTCCGTCAGGGCTGATCGAGAAGGATTGATTGAAGCAGCCGTTATCGGTCAGGTTGGCAAGGCCCGTGCCGTCGACGTTGACTGTGTAGATCTTCGGGCCACCGAAGGCGTCGGGGCTGAGAGAGAAATAGAGCCTGCGTGAGGCCGCATCGAAGACGAGTTGCTGAAGCGAGGAGTTGCTGCCAAAGTTGTTTTCCAGCACTAGAGAGGGCCGCGATCCGTCCAGGTTTTGCATCAAAAGCCGCAGATTCGTCGACCCGTTCGGGGCGCGCTCGGAATAGACCACACGCCCGCAGTTAAAGCCGGTCAGGCAATCGGTCTGCGCCAGCGCCGCGTTCCAGCCGCAAGCAGCTGCCAGCACCAGGGCAACGCGCGTCGCCATCCTTCCGATCCGAGTCGACTGTGGGGACGAATGGGTCTGCATGTGATGGATCCTCGAGCGGATAGGGGCGAGCGGGGCGGCGACCCCCAACCGAATGGGGCCCTGGTGAGCGCAATGACAGCGTCTGGGCCGGGCCGAACGGCCGGCAAATCGAATGTGCTACCCGATAACACGGCAAAAGCAGGCGGAGGGGATCATCGGGCCCGGAAATCGGTGGTATGTCGATGCCGCGCCCGAAACTGGCCAGCGCGATCGCCGCGCGCGGGTTGCGACCGGTACCGCCCAACCGATCGCCGCAGTCGCGCGCACGGCGCGCTCCTACACCATCCCGCGCTCCCGAACACAACAAGCCGCCCGCCCCACTGCAGGAGCGCATCCTGTGCGCGAGCGTCCCATCCGGGGTGCACCGCGAAACCGGTCGGCCCCGGACGACGAGATCCAGATCGATCCCGTGGTGGCCGCGGGCTCGCCTTTCGTGAGCTTGTCCAATGACCAGCAACGTCGTTGCGGTCGCATTGGTCGCGACGCCGGGCTACGCGGTTCCCGGCGGAAACACACGATCCACCAACTCGGCGAAATCGGCGCGGCCGCGCAGCGGGTCGAAGATCGGGTCGACGCGGATGTAGCACAGTGCGCGCGAGTGGCATCGCAGGGCTTGCGCAAGCAACTCGATGGCCTGCTCGGGCTTGTCGAGCGCCACGCAGGTCGATGCAATCTCGAACGGATCGACGTAGCGTTCGGCCTGCTGCGCGAGCTGTGCTTGGAGGATGGCTTGCGCGGCGGCGTGATCGCCGGCGGCGACCAGCGCGTGCGCCAGTTCGTGGGAGGTCGCTGGATCACGCCTGAAGTCGGCGAGGCCTCTGCGGATCTCGTTCTGCGCGGCAGCGCCGTCACCGAGCAGAGCCAGCAACAGGCCGAGGGTGATGCGCGCGTGGGCGAACGCCGGGTCGATGCTCAGCACCCGGCGCAGCGCGGGGACCGCCTCGGCGTAGCGACGCGCGAACATCAGAATGGCGCCGTGGTCGGTGCCGACGATGAGCGACAGTGGGTCGATCTGCAGCGCGCCGCGGACCTCGCGCACCGCGCCGCCGACATCGCCGCTGGCGACCAGCGCCAGGCCGTACAGATCGCGCGCGGTCACGTTGCCGGGATTGCTGCGGATCGCGCGTTGCAGCAGCACGATCGCGGTTGCCGGGTCCCAGTCGTGAAACAGTGCGATCGCGGCAAGGCCTTCCGCGGCGCGGTCGGAATGCGGGTCGCGTCGTTCGGCCTCGTGGAACAGCGTGCGCGCCTGGCGGAACGCCGGATCGCCTTCGATCTGGCCGCTTATCGCCAGCGTGATCAGCGCCACGCCCCACCAGCAGCGGGCTTCGGCGTTGGCGCCATCGAGCGCGAGCGCGGCACGTGCCGTGGCGATCGTTTCGTGCCATGCGGCGGGGTTCCAGCGATGCCAGAGAAAATTGCAGCGCAACAGCTGTTCGCGCACCGCAGCGCTGGGCGAGCGTTGCACCGGTGAGGCTGGGAGCGGGATGAAACCGGCCGGCAGCATGCGCTGCAGCAGCGCAGCACCGATCGCATCCTCGAGTGCGAACAGCTCGGTGATCTCGCTGCCGAAGCGCTCGCTCCACAATAGCTGCTGCAAGCCACCGCCCCACAGCCGCAACGTCACCCGCAAGCTGCTGCCGATGGTCTGCAGTCCGCCCTCGACCAGCAGGTCGGCACCCAGCGTACGCCCCAGCGCCACCGGGTCACCGATGTCCTCGATCTGTTTCTGCAGGTTGCCGAGCGGGCGCACGACCAGACCTGCGTGGCGCGCCAGCAGGGTCACCAGCGCATCTGCCAGCGCCAGACCGAGTCCGCCCTCGCTGCAGGCGGTCTCGCGGAACGGCAGCACCACCACGGTGGGGGTCGGCTGGTGCGCGGGCCGTGCCAGCGGCGGCTGCTCAGCGCGTTCGACATCGCCGTTGAAACGATAGCCGCGCTTGGGGACTGTCTCGATCCAGTTGCGGCCGTCCTGGCGCGAGCCGAGCGTGCGCCGCAGCAGGTAGACCAGCTGGCTCAGGCCTTGCTCTTCGACGACCCGGTCGGCCCACAGTGCGTCGATCAGGGCCTGTCGCGTGAGCAGGCGGCCGGGTGCGGCGGCGAGCAGCTCGAGTGCGTGGACCGCCTTCAGTGGCAGGGCGACCATTGTGCCGCCGCGCTGCAGCAGGTGAATCTCGGTGTCGAGTTCGAAATCGCCAAAGCACAGCAACTGGTTCACGGACAGTTCCCTCTCGGCCCACGCCCGTTGGCTGCAGATCGATGCCGGTGGCGCTGCTGGCGCCGCAAGCATCGACGTGAGAATTTCCTGAGACGATTCTGACATAAACCTAGAGGCGGCGCCGCGACAACCCGCGAAGCTTCAAGCCCGGTCTAGCGACCCTTTCCCCAAGCTTGCTGCCATGTTCGCATCGACATCTGTACTGAGCCACCTGCTGCCGATGCGCCGCCTGCTCGGCGCCGCGCTGCTTGCCTGCGTCGCCATGAGCGGCATCGCCCGGGCCGAGTTGCGTCTGGAGATCCCCGGTCAAACCTTCGGCCCGCCGTTCTACGCGCGCATCGAGTTCGCATCGGTCGACCCGGCCCTGGTTCCCAACAACGGCGAGTGGGCGGCCATCGTGCTGTACCGGCAGCTCAGTTGCGTCCCCGCCAGTTTCAACCTGCTCCAGGTGTTCGACGCGCCGCGCGCGTTCTCGTGCCCGCTCAACGACATCGGAGGCTACGAGGTCTGGAGGAATGCACCCGGCGTCGACCCGGCGCCGTTGTACTCGCGGCTGATCGGCCGTAGCGCCGTCCCGGTGCTGTTCGTGCGCCACGCCGAGTTCGTCGCCGCCGCCGCCGACGGTGTGCTGACCATGCCCGAACTGCTGGCGCTGCCGTCGGCCAGAATGGGCAGCGCCACGCAGTTCAACGAACTGCTGCGACCGAGCCAGAGCGCAGTACCGCTGTTGCACATCACCGCGCAGGGCCGATTCGCCGACAACAGCGGCTTCCGCCTGCGCTGGACGCTCAGCCGCGCGCCCGGCTCCGACGTGAACCGCACCCGAACCCGCATCGAGTTGCTCGGCCGCGGCGTGCCGCTCGGTCAACCGCTGCAGCCGTTCCCCTTCGGCGGATTCTGGTTCGATCCGGCGACCCCCGGCCAGGGCCTATATCTGCTGCCAGTGCCCGGCGAAGACCGACTGGTTGGCCTCTGGGCGACCTACGCCGGCGGCGTGCCGGTCTGGTACCAAATCGACACCGGCGCCACCGGTTTCGACGGCCTGCGCGCGGTATTCAACGTGACCCGCAGCAGCGGCGGTGCATTGAACCAGGCACAGCCCTTCCAGCTCGAGCCGAGCGGCAGGCTGCAGATCGACTTCGACGACTGCACGCGCGCTCGGGGCACCTTCAACGTTGGCGCAGCAAGTGGGTC
>Ga0209181_10007541_pt1 | contig 14868 bp, 12 predicted proteins | sample MAT05_FD_187208 | JGI IMG/M metagenome (GOLD analysis project Ga0209181, IMG submission 187208) | Freshwater microbial communities from Lake Fryxell liftoff mats and glacier meltwater in Antarctica - MAT-05 (SPAdes) (version 2) | ecosystem: Environmental > Aquatic > Freshwater > Ice > Liftoff... | reverse complement strand
GTTCTTCATCAGCGCGGAACAGAGTTCCGCGGTACGGTACACCTGGAACTCTGTTCCGGTTCTTCATCAGCGCCGAACAGAGTTCCGCGGTACCGTACACCGAAACTCCGTTCCGGTTCTTCATCAGCGCGGAACAGAGTTCCGCGGTACGGTACACCTGGAACTCTGTTCCGGTTCTTCATCAGCGCCGAACAGAGTTCAGCGGTACCGTACACCGGAACTCTGTTCCGGTTCTTCATCAGCGCCGAACAGAGTTCCGCTGTACCGTACACCGGAACTCTGTTCCGGTTCTTCATCAGCGCGGAACAGAGTTCCGCGGTACCGTACACCGGAACTCTGTTCCGGTTCTTCATCAGCGCGGAACAGAGTTCCGCGGTACCGTACACCGAAACTCCGTTCCGGTTCTTCATCAGCGCGGAACAGAGTTCCGCGGTACGGTACACCTGGAACTCTGTTCCGGTTCTTCATCAGCGCGGAACAGAGTTCCGCGGTACGGTCACAGCAGCTCGGGTTTTGTAAAAGTGAATGGCCAATGTTGCCATGCTTTCACAAAACCAGCCTTGACGGGGTTTCGCAAAATGTAATTCAATATCCGATAAAACTCTTCCTCTGATCGCACCACATGATCATAGGATTCTTCTTCCCAAAATGCTCCAACTTTCCCCAACACCTTGTTCGCATGAACGGCTGTATATTTTTTCAGGTTCTGCATAATTTTAAACAATACCGGTGCACGCGGCATGAGTTTCATCATCATGTGGACATGGTTAGGCATGATACAGTAACCCATCAAATCGTAATACTTCGGGTCATAAAACTTCATCCCCTCTGCCACAATGCTCGCCACTGCTTCCTCCCGCAACCAATACGGCCCATTCGGGTTCGTGTCCAAAAATTCATCCGTCGCAGCAAAAAGCCGCTTTTGTTCCACGTAAACCAGTTCACGGCGCTCCTTTTCAGTCAGGTCGTTCCGGGTTAAAATTCCACGCTCCACCAGGTCATAGTTTTCTTTCAACCTCCGAATCACCTCCACGGGCATAGAACCTGCCAGCCGAAAGGTCACGAAGAACGTGGCTTCGGCAGGCTGAATATGAGGGAGTTTTCGCTGGTAGGTATGGGAGGGCATGGGTCAGTTTTGTACATTGGAACTCTGTTCCGGTTAGCGCGTAACACAGGTCGGGAAGTTCCGGGCAAATTTAAAACAAAACGTGGGAAGTTTGGGTGGTATGTGAAAAACTATCGTCTGCCTTCAAAAACCTCCTGCAACAAGTGCAGTATCACCCGTTTGCATGTGGTGACACCACAAGCGCAGCGAGCGCAGTGCAGGTCTACCGGTCATACCGATACAATTCATGCTTCTCAATAATCCCGATCAGTTTCTCCGCATACGTCCGGTCAGTCGCATAACCCACACTTTTCAAACCGTAAGCCCATTTATGGTAGTCGCGGCCATACTTTTTCAGTTTTGCATACCGCCCGGTTGAGATCATGCGGCTGTGATCGCGCCAGCTTTCCCAGGGCGAGCCGAATTTGCGAAAGAAATCCTTGTGCGTGTCGTCGGTAAAATTGGAGCAGTGTCCTTTCCGGCAGTGCCGGGAGAAACATTTGATCCCAAAGTGATTGTTATTGGATACGGCCAACTTGCTCGTCCCGGCCCGGCTCTCGATCAGCCCCTGCGCCAGGCTAATGCTGGCCGGCACTCCGTATTTTTCCATCTCTGTGATGGCGATTTTGCTGTAACGGCTTACATAATCATTGGCCATATCATTGGTCAAATACTTCGGGCTGACGGGGGCCGCATCATTTTTAGTGCCCCATTTGACTGTTTTCCCACTTTTGTTACTTCCTCCTGTACCGACTTCAAACGTAGTTGCAAGTGCCTCGCCGGTTGGTTCGGCCGATGTAATCATTTGTCCGCCCAGCAGGTTGGTGAAAAACAGCACATAGACCGATGCTGCCAGACCCGCCAGTTTCAGGGGCCCTCTTTGTTTAAAAAAACCAAAGGTCAGGTAGTTGACCCGAAACCGCAAAGCCACCCACGAGCGGCGTACCCGGGTCCAAATTTGACGAAACAGGATGGGCAGCGGCAAAGCGTCGGGATTGTCCGAAGCATACCGGCCCGGGCTATAACTTGGCTTTCGGGCGCGCGCTGTCGCATTGGTGTTGGTGGTGCGGTATCCATGCTGCCCTGCGGTTGTTTCCGTTTCTGAGTACCATTTTGTTTTGCCCATGACAAAGAAATTAGTGGTGACAGGTTGCCAGTTTTCGGTTGCTGGTCTTGGCGGGTTTAAAAAAGATTCCTGCTGTTTATTACAGTGGAAAGCGAGAGCAAATGTAACACAAACTGTTTTGTTTTTAGAATAATTTTTTGAAAAAAAATCTACGTTTTTTCTTTTTTAGGAACGCGGCACCAATAACTTAGTCATTTTAGGTCAACCATTTTTTCATCAGACAACACTATTTTTCTGCGAATAGTGGGGCTATTTAAAGAAAAATAGCGGCCGTATGATGGAACAAAGGGTGGCATCAAATGACTAAGTTATTGGTGCCGCGTTCCTAAGGCTTTTTTGATTGAAAAACAAGCAATTCTGAAATCTTGGCGCAGCAAATAAAAACAAAAAGTGTCTTTATCAAACATTGCTGATCTCCAGACTCGGGGCACTTCCGGGCGCAACATCCGGTCGGAGACAACTCGAACGACCTTTTTCGCGCCAACTGGCAGCGTTCGGCACCGACGGCCCGTTCAGGAACAAATGGCAACCTGATGCGCAGCGGTTTTGCCGAACACATCTCGACTTGCTAACTTACCACCGGGAATCAACACATGGATTTCGCCCTTAATTTGGAACGCGCCGAACAAGACTTCGTGGCTGCGCTCGTCCGGCAGGAACGCTGGGCGCAACAACAACTCTATGAGCAGCATTACGGCCGCATGATGGGGATTTGCCTCCGCTATGCAGGCTCACGCGATGAAGCGCTTGACCTGCTGCACGAAGGTTTTATCAAGGCATTCCAGAACATCGGCCGGTATCGCCCCGGCACGGCTCTCACGGCCTGGATTCGCACCATTGTGGTCAATACCTGTATTGACTACTACCGCAAAAACCAGCGCCGGCGCACCCAGGACCTCGACGATGCCTGGCAACACGCCAACGACGACCCCGATGCGCTCAGCCAGCTATCCGAGCAGGAAATCCTGGCCGCCGTGCAAAAACTCAGCCCGGCCTATCGGACGGTATTCAACCTGTATGTGGTTGAAGGCTACTCCCACAAAGAGATCGGCGACGCGCTCCAGATCACCGAAAGCACCTCGCGCAGCAACCTGGTGAAAGCGCGCATCAAATTGCAAGAACATTTCGCTGCCCGCCGCGCTGAATTTGCGGACAGCCATCAATGATACATGACCTTACTGTGATGGAAAATAAATTGAACCCATTCGATGCCCGGCTCAAATCCGCGCTGGAAAATCTGGAAGTGCCCTACGATGCTTCCACCTGGGCGATGCTGGATCAGCGTTTGCCCAAAGCGGCTCCGGCAGACTCGGTGGATAAAGCAGTCTTTGCGGCGCTCGACGGACTCGAAGCCCCTTACCAAAGCAGCCATTGGGACCTGCTCGCCAACCGCATGGCCGAGCAAGCCCGTTTACGCCGCCGGATCCGGGTGTCCAAACTGGCAGAAGCAGCCGTTTTCCTCCTGTTGCTGCTCAACCTCGAAGGATTGCTCGGAAGTGGCGACTCTGTGAAACCAGCCCCGGCGCCCGCCACGGCACCCAAGTCTGATGTGCCTATTGCGGATCGGTCGGGACGAAAACACCGCACTGACGCAACGCATCTTCCTGTCGGCACTACATCCAACCCTTCGGCAGGCGAACAAATTGCTGGCAGTGCTTTATATCCATCCGTTTCGACTTTTGAAAAAGAAGGCTCCAGCCCTACCCTTTCACAGCTTGACATCGCATTTGGAACGCTGTCCTCAGCAACCAGCAACCAGCAACCAGCAACCAGCAACCAGCAACCAACAACCAGCAACCAGCAACCAACAACCAACAACCAGCAACCAGCAACCAGCAACCCTTTTCTGGCTCCCTTGCAAACTGACTGGGCTGCCTTGGCGGCTAAACCGGACGAGAAACATTTCGGTCAACTCCCGCTGCCGGTGGTTTCGCCTCGAAAAGCCCCTAAACAAAGCAGGTTTTATGTTGCTACGTTTGCCACGCTTGACCACAACCGTGTCAAAGTTAACAACATAACCTCTCAAACAACACCTGGCTACGGGGGTGGACTGGCGGCGGGTTATCGGTCTGAAAAATGGGGCGTGGAAGCAGGCCTGGTCTACACCCACAAAACGTTCCAGCCGCGCAAGGAGGTAGAAATTTTATCAGGCGACATCAACAAAGGGTACTATGGCGCATTTATTCAGGAAGTAGATGCAGATATGGTATCCGTACCCGTAAAAGTCACCCGCAAGATCGCTCGCATGGGCAAACTCACCGCTCACGCAGTCGCCGGGCTGACCGCAAACGTTGTGACCGAGAAATCATACCGCAGCAAATCAGTTTTTTATCCGGGATTCTCTCCACAAACCGGCAATAGCAATGCACCCACGCTGAAATCCAAGACGGCCAAAGAAGGAAATGGCGCGCTGGAAAAAGGAGGCAGCCTCGACGGCAATACCTATGCAACCGCCAACGCCGGACTGCGCCTGGAGCATCCGATCGGCAAACGATATTCGGCATTTGTGGAAGCTGGTTACCATCAGGCGATCACGAAGCAGGGCATCGGGCCGAAGCCCTCGCAGATCAGCACGTTGGCTTTGCAAGCCGGGGTGATGGCAGGATTATGACAATAGCGATTTTTGTAGCAGTCTCGGGGTAAGTTTTCAGGAAGCACTTGCAGAACGCCTGCTCCGCGCTACCTTTGGCATTTCTTGCCTGCCCGTTTTATGCCGACCGACACGACCCATCTCGAGATGTACCAGAGCATTGCCCGCAAAGTACGGGAAGGCAATGCCGTGCTGTTTCTCGGGCCCGGGGCCGTACTTGCCAAAGACGCTTCCGGCAATTGGTTGCCCCTTTCTGACCTCTGCGCCCGGCATTTGGCCGATAAGTACGGATTGCAACTCACTCCGGACGAAGAGTGTTCGCTGCCTTATGTGACGAGCACGCTGCGCATCCAGAATCGCTCGACGGACAGTGTCTTGCAAGACGATGTGGCGAAGTTTTACATCAATCTCGGCAACGCGATTGTGCTCCACCCGCTGCTCGAATCGCTGACCGACCTGCGATTCCGCATCGTCATCAACACCACACCTGATGCATTTGTGTGCCGTTTGTACGACGAGATCGCCCGTGCCTACCATTTTGATTTTTACAATTACTACAAGCCCGATTCTGGGCTCAAATTTGATTTTGAAAAAAATCCGAGTGTGCTGATTTACAATCTGTTCGGGCATTATGAAAAACCCGAATCGCTGGTATTGACCTATAAGCACCAACTGAATTACATCAAAAAGATCGTGAGCGAGCAGCAAAACGAACGCCTGCCCGACACGCTCACCAATGCCTTCAAAGACTTCCGCTGCCATCTTTTCCTCGGCTTCGATTTTGAAGACTGGAACCTCCGCCTGTTGCTCGACACCCTCTACAAAAATGTCCGGGAAAATATCCAGCCCTATTCCTATCCGATCCTGAGCGAACGCAAAACCGCTTCCGACACCCGCGTATTTTTTCAGGGGGAATTCGGAATGCAGTTTCCGCCGGTGGATATGACGACTTTTGTAGAAAATCTGGTCCTTCAGTACAATAACCTGGACAGTACCACAGGAGCAGCGCCGGTCAACGAAGCACCCAAGGCACAAATATTTATCTGGCACAACGACGCAGCAGACCATGTGGGCTGCGACCTGTTCATCAAGCACCTGAGCACCGCCAACGTAAAAATCTGGACCCTCCGCGATGCGACCGGACAGGGTGACACCGCCGACTGGATGCGCAGCACCTTAGATCAGTGTCAAGTGGTGATGCCATTGCTCAGCGCCGACTTTTTCGACGCGGCAGGCAATCCGGCGCTGGCCTTGCTCGAAGAAGTCGTCAAGCGCAACAATCCCCGCAAACGTTTCCTGGTGATGCCTATTTTACTTCGGCCTGTCAGCCTCGAAGGCGCCCTGGCGCAGTTGGAGAGCATTCGTCCGCTGGACCGCCAACCCGTGCTGGGTGGCGGCAAGGAAAGCGATTACGCCACCGAAATTACCGAAGGATTGAAAAAATACATCAACAGGCCCTGATAAAATGTAGGCAATGTAAACAATGGCTAATCATACTCCATGACAAATGGCCCCAATGACGAAATGATTACCAGAAGAACATGACCACCACCGACATCCTTCAACGCCGCTATCCGGGTCTTAAACCCTTCGAGCGGTCACAAAGTGCCGTTTTTCACGGGCGCGGCGACGACATCAAGCGTCTGACCGACCTCGTGCTGCGGGAGCGGCTGGTCGTGTTATTTTCCAAATCGGGGATCGGCAAAACGTCTCTGTTGCAGGCTGGGGTCGCGCCTGAACTCGAGCGGCACGATTTCATTCCTGTTTTCCTTCGGTCCGAACGCACTGAAGCGCCCCTGCTCGAAACGCTGGCGGATATGTTGGCGAAAAGTCCGCAGGTCGGAGGCTACGACCGGATTGGCGAGCTGCCACAAACTTCAAACTTCCAACCTCTCTCGCCTGAGGCGAGATCAAACTCAGACCCTCAAACTTCAAACTTCAAACCTCAAACTTCAAACTTCAAACCTCAAACTTCAAACTCCCCCACCCTCTGGGAGCAAATGAAACGGCTTGAATTCGATGTGAACGGCCTGCCGGCCACGCCGGTACTGGTATTTGATCAGTTTGAGGAACTGTTTACGCTCGCGCATTCGGATCGCAGCCGCAGTCAATTTTTGGCAGAACTGGCGGACCTGGCCAATGAAACCATGCCTTCTTCGCTGCGCAGCGAGCTATTGCGGCGGTTCCAGGAAGGCGATCCACTGGTAACCGTAGAGGCCATGCAGTGGTGGGAACGCCAGCCGGAAGTACGAATCGTACTGGCCATTCGCTCCGACTTTTTGCACTTGCTGGATGATATGAGTACCATCATTCCAAGCATCCTCCGCAACAGATTTCAACTCCAGCCGCTCAGCCGGGAAAAAGCCCGGGTAGCCATTGTGCAGCCCGCCCTGTCAGAAGGCGACTTTGCCAGCCCGCCTTTTGAGTACACCGAAGTGGCGCTCACCCAGATGATTGATTTCCTCTCCGGGGAAGAAGCCGGTGAAAAGAAGGAGCGATTCGCAGACGATTCGCAGACGATCCGCCGCCGCGACGAGATCGAATCTGTCAACCTGCAAATCATTTGTCAGGACATCGAGGAAAAGATCATTGAGCAAGGGATTACGGAAGAATGTTACCAGGTCGCGCCTGATTTTTATGGCAATAAGGAGGGTTTGAAGGCGTCGCTCCGCAATTTTTACCGCAACCAACTCGAGTCATTCCCTAAGGCCTACCACGAACGTATCCTCCAAAAAACATCCCGCTCCCTGGCGATTGCAGAGGCAGACCGCCAACTGACGCAACGCCCGGCCCAGGAACTGTCGGTCATTGCCCGGCGCATCGTAGAGGAAAGCCTCGTCACACCCGGCAACCGCCGCAACAGCGTGGTGGACGATACCCTGATTGATGAATACCACGTCTCCGCCGACTTTCTGGACACGCTGGTGGACAAAAGCCGCTTGCTGCGCAAAGAGCCGCGTTTGGACGATTTTTATTACGAAATCAGCCACGACACGTTGCTGCCGGCCATCATTGAGTCGCGCAACAGCCGCCGGTTGAAGGAAAAAACCGACCAGGACAAAGCCGCGCTGGAAGCAAGACTGGTCGAAGAAAGCATCCGTCGGCAACAAATCGAGGCAGAGCTGAAAGATGCCCGTGAAAAACGCCGTTTGGCGGGCCGGGCCGCTACCGCTTCTTTTCTGTCCATGATCCTGGCGTTCATTACGGTCGGCATTATGATGTTCAATTATCTGAGCGATGTCAAAAGTGAGTTTCGTCAAGCCGAGCACAACATCGAAGTAGAACAGTATGATGCGGCACTTAATACTTACACGCGGTTCAACTCCCTTTGGCGGCGGCGTTTCGTGATCAAATATTTAGCCACTCCTTCCAAAAACGTCGGGGAAGAACTGGCCATCGCCCAACGGTTCCATCAGTTGCACGACTCTCTGGTGGATTACCAGGCACAGGGCGATTCTTTGTATTTTATTCAAAACAAAGAATATGCTGCCGCGCTGCATAGTTACAACCAGGCCGACCGGCTCCTCGACCGCTACGCCGCGCTCAATGACAGCCTGCCTCATGTGGGTAGCCCAGCCCGGCTTCGGGTGTCGCAGCAGCGCATCGCCGACCAGCGCAATACCATCCGCCTCCGCATCGAAAACGCCCGGGAAACGCTCATTACCCGGTTCAGCCTCTCCCAGCGCGACCTGGAAACTTTCTCAGAGGCCCGTGCCTGGGGTCAGATGTACCGCAATCTCCGCGTCATGGATCAGCTCTGGCCTAAAGATACCAAAGATGCCGACTCTCTCATTCAGCGGCTGGGCGCGGAGCCGGATTTATACAAATATATCCAGCGGGAGTTGAAAATATGTAGCGAAAAGGTGCGCCAGTGAAGACCGGCAAGTATCACGCTAATCGCCGATTAGGCTCCTGCAAGCGTTTTTGGTAGAAATTGCTCCGGCGACACCGGGAAAACGAGCGCATTTTGGAACGTCATTGTTCTACTCAAGAACGCTCGCGATGCAAAAACATCTTTCCCGGCAACGCTTCCTCGCGTTGGCCGCCCTTACACCTTTGGTTGCGTTGTAAGCCTGTAAAACGCCCGAAAAAACGACTGCCGCTGTCCCTCCGCCTCCGCCTCCGCCCACAGCAACAACCCCGTCCGCTGCAACAATCCGCCCGCCAAGACCGCCTGCGCTGTCCCCGGAGTTGGTCAAAGAATTTGTAGGCAACGCGACCTTTTTCCTGAACTGCTTTCAAGTTGTTTTTGCCCAAAAAATAAGCGGCACCCTCACCGACGCCCGTCGCCAGCCACAGGGTTTTGCTACTGTGACGCTTCAAACAGTGCCAGATTCTACCCTGGTAAAAGTCCTGGTGTCAGCCTCGACCAAAACGACAACATCAGCCTGAAAGGCCGCCAGAATGTCGTGGTGCAGATCAATGGAAAACTGACCCCAATGAGCGGTCGGGACCTGGCGCAATTCCTGCGCGGATTGAGTTCCAACGACGTAGAAACGATCGGGATCATCGGCACGCCCGGCGCGAAATACGATGCCGAAGGCAATGGGGGCATCATCAACCTGCGGCTCCGCAAAGACAAACGCTTCGGCACCAACGGCTCGCTGAGCCTGGGGTTTTATCAGGGCATCACGCCCAAAGGCGACGCATCCATCAGCCTCAACCACCGCGACCGCAAACTCAACCTGTTCGGCTCCGGGAGCCTCTACCGGGGCCAAACCGCCAACTCGATGCACCTCGGCAACCGGGTGAACGACCGGCGTTACGACCAACAACAGCATAGTTTCTGGTACGCCCGCCCCAACAGTGCCCGCATCGGCGCCGACTATGAGCGCCCCATCCGGTTGTTCGGCAAACCCAAGGACAGCAAATTGGGTGCGGGTGCCAAATTCTCGGACGTGGTCACCGACAATACCTTTAATTTTTTCAACGTGGTGAATGGCCGGGATTCGTTCAGCACCGATCAAAGCAATACCTTCCTGTATCGCGAGCGCATCGCAGCAGCTTATCTCAACCTGAATACGCAGGTTAAAAAACTCAGTCTGCAAGCCAGATTGCACCTGGAACACACCGACTCGCGCGGTGAATTGTAGGCTTACAAACCCATAGACACCCGAACCGTGGACACCGCTTGTACCAGCCTCTTCCCGAGTGCGGCGTGGGCTATCAGATCAGCCAAAACCACCCACTCAACCTCACTCAACGCCGCTCGATTGACCATCCACGCTACCAGGACCTCAATCCCTTCGAGTTTCGGATTGACGAGTTGAGTTACCGCCGGGGAAATCCATTCATCCGCCCACAATTCACTCGCACCGCCGAGCTGGGATGGACTTTGATGCAGCGCGTCAACGTGAGCGCCAGTTATGCCCGCACCCGCTATGCCTTCGCCAATATTTCCGACCAGGAGATAGACCCCGATACCGGACAACAGCGCTTTTTCATCCAGGTGCGCAACCTGACTACCAGGTAGAACATGGGCATCACAATCAACACGCCCATCCCCCCTCTACATCAGTTTTGAGGGCCCCTTGGCCGCATGGTGTACATGGAGCGTGATCAACACTTCCTACTTTTTGCTTAGTTTTGCATAAAATTCAGCGAAATGGTACTCCTTGAACTTCCCATCCAGGCTCTTGAACCTGCTATGCTGCAAGATTTGCAGAACAGGTATCCCCGGTGCGAGTAGAAACGGGCGAGCCACTCACGGACACGAAAATGGATGAGTCGCAATTCTGGCAAATCATTCAGTCGTTGGACTGGAAGCAAACAGAGAATGCCAGGGTCATAGCTCCGGCTATCGAAGCATTGAGCCAATACCCGATCGCCGACATCGCCGCTTTCGATGACCTGCTCTCCCAAAAACTATATGCTTTGGACGGACAGCGATACGCCGAACAAACTGGCGATCGTGCTTACTCCAACAACCCGGACCAGCATTTTTCAGTGGACGGTTTCCTGTATGCTCGTTGCTGCGTAGTGGCCAACGGGAAAGAATTTTATGAAAAAGTCCTTCAAGACCCCACCTTGATGCCCAAAAACTACACATTCGAGCCATTGTTGTATCTTGCAGAAAAAGACTATCGCACCCAGACTGGCCGCAATGACTACGACCACGTTCCCGAAGTTTGGTCCGAAACATTTAGCAACGCAGACGGCTGGCCAGGCAGAACAACGGTTAAGGACAGGATTCTTGCCCGATGAAACCACCTCATGCCAACTCACACCAGAACCAGTCGGAACATCATCTGTATGAAATCCGGGACAAGCAAACCAACGATACTGATAAGGAACGGTATCTGCGGTGACCCTTTGCTTGACGATGGTTCTTCACCCAGAGCCAATCGGCAATTGCGCCTCTTCAATCGAATCGCTGGCTGGGCAAGATTCTTTGCGGTGATTCTGCTCACGGGCATACCCGGTCGGAAAAGAGCGGAAGAAATCGAAGATGAATTCCTCCAAGCATATCAGAAAAAGAATGCGCAGAAGCCGCCTGGGAATTTGTAGCGCATAGACGTGCCCCGGTCGTCCCGACCGGAGAAAGCCATATAAAACGCACCAAACACCCCCCGGTCGGGACGATCAGGGCACCGTTTTACAGCGCCACCCGAAACCCAAAGAAGTTGTACGTTTTGGAAGGTGTATTCCTGATCCGGTGGCCCACCCGACTCACCGGGACCGCATTGGCCCAGGAGCCGCCGCGCAAGACCCGGCAACCGGCACAGTCGTCTATGGTGCAGCCGGGATAAGCAGCCCACTGGTCCTGACACCATTCCCAGACGTTGCCGGTCATATCGTATAAACCCAGTTCATTGGCGGCTTTTGAGCCGACGGGATGGGTTTTATCCGCCGAATTGCCTTTGTGCCAAGAGACACTTCCGAGGTTGCTGCTGCCTGCATGGGCATATCCATGGGCCAGACTCCCGCCCCGGGCGGCATATTCCCACTCCTCTTCCGTGGGCAGGCGATAGGTTTTACCGGACAACCGGTTCAAGTTTTTCAAAAAAGCCTGTACATCATTCCAGGTAACATTCTCCACCGGACACTGGTCGCAACCACCGAAGCCAGATGGCTGGGTACCCATCACCGCTTTCCATTCGGCCTGCGTCACTTCATATTTGGCGATTGAGAAGGAGTTTACCGTGACAGAATGCTCGCAGTTATCGGCTTCTGCATCGGTGTTGTCCCCCATGACGTATGTGCCGCCTGTCACCCGCACCAAGTCAAAGGTGACCACACGAGTCGGAACGGAAGGCGATATATTGGGCGGTGCTGGAGGGGACGGTGGTGGCGTGTTGAAAGCAGGCGTTTCGACGGTTTTAGGCGGCTGGGCAATGGATCGTGGAGCCTTTTCGGCTGGTGTAGCAGGATCCCCGGGCTGTTTGCCATCCGGCTTGGTGAGCGAAGACGCCGGGCTGGCGGGTGTTTGAGAAGTCCCTGACGGTGCTGTTTCCTTTTGCGGAGTCTCCGATGGGGACGACAGGGCGGGGGCATCCGGGGTTGAGCCGGTTGGCACTTGGACCTGCGGGAGCGGCTCCATATCTGCCCGTTTTTTCGCAACTTCCGCACGGAGCCCAGCATCCTGCACCAGCGTTTCGCAAGCGCGCAGGTTTTCCAGGGTAGGTGCTATAACGGCTCTCCGGTAGGCGGCTTTTTCGAGGTGTTTACTTTGCGGATGCGTTTCGATGAATTGGGTATAAGCCGCTTCGTCGTTCTGCACGTAGCGGGTCCACCACCAATCCTGCGTATCCTTCGGCGTGAACGCCCAGGTGGTCGTAGCGCCCAGCATGACGAAACCCAGAAACAGCGCCAGCGCGCGCAGGGGGCGGTTGGCAGAGGAAGGTGTGCCCGAGGACGGGGCGGACGGGGCGCCCGCTTCCGAAACGGTTGGTTCACTGGCAATTGAAACGGTTGATTCGCTCGGCACTCCGTCAAAACTCAGGTTCACATCGCCGCGCCGGAAGGTAGGTTCCACCTCCGTGGGTGCCGAAGTACTGACTACTACCCGGGCTTCGATGACCACATTGCGCTTAATGTCTCGGCCGTTCCGGGTCTCCACGACAGAAACTTTCAGCAGGAGCGGAAATGCCCCTTCCCGAAGTGCTTTGACATAAAACTCCCACTCGGTGGGATATCCTTCGTCCAAAAACTGGATGGTGTCGCTGAATGTACGGATTGAAAAGGGCTCGCTCGCATCCTGATTGAGCAATTCTACAGACATCACTTCTGCCACGGGAATAGATTCCTGTACGTCCTCCTTTTGTACCTGCCAGCCTTCGAGGAGCACCTCGCGCAGATAAGCGACCCGAACGGCACACTTATACTCTTGTTCCACCTGCATCTCCTGCGGGATGTGGTACAGCAGTTCCCCACGTTTGCTTTGGGCAGGTGCAGGGGTTTGTTCGAGTTGTACAAAACCTTCGCGCAGGCTGTCAGAAAAGTGAAGCAGTGCGGCCGCAATCTCGTTGTACTGCTCGTCCAATTCTGCTTTGGAAGTCCCTCCAATAATGACTGCGTTGAGGTACGTGTTGTAACGGCCTTTGAGCAGCACAAACTCGTTGAATTTGTCCGATTCGGGCAGCAGCACTTCTTCCAACCGCTTGATGGCATAGTTGACCCCCTCTGCGATGAGTTGTTTGAGGTTGGACTTGAGTTCGGGTAGATTGCTCATAATTGGTTAGGAACGCGGCACCAATAACTTAGTCATTTTAGGTCAACCATTTTTTCATCAGACAACACTATTTTTCTGCGAATAGTGGGGCTATTTAAAGAAAAATAGCGGCCGTATGATGGAACAAAGGGTGGCATCAAATGACTAAGTTATTGGTGCCGCGTTCCTTAGGCAGGCTAGGTAAGGAACGGGCAAATAATAACTTGTAAATTTGATATGCTTTCTTTTCACCCAGATGACCCATCTTTTTGATTAAATAGCCCCACTATTCGCTCAAAAAGATAGCCCATCAGAGCAAAAACCAATCTATCTGAAACTTACAAGTTATTATTTGCCCGTTCCTAAGCAACAAAAGTAGCGTATGGTGGAAATTTTGCAGATAAAATTTTTGGCCTGCCTGTACCCCGGTCGTCCCGACCAGTGCACATTTCCCCGCTCGGGACGACCGGGGCACAGGTCACGTGCTTCGCCAACGCCACAATATCCGGCACCTCCAGCACCTGCTTTTCATACTCAGTGCTGTCGGTGCTGGCACCGGAGATGTAGCCGAAGGTCATGTCCGGATTCAGGCGGCTGACCGTCTCTGCAAAATGCAGGGTCAGGTCGCAGGTCATTCGGGTACAATCCGGTTCTTTCATCCCCACCGAGGATACACCAAGGCAGAAAAAACAGGCATCGTAACCCGCTAACTGTGGTTCAATGGGGCTCAGGTCGAAGAAGTCCGCATGGAGGATTTCCTTCAATTTGGGATGCCAAACGCCGCAACGCTTGCGATTGACCACTAAAACGGCTTCTATTTGGGTGTGCTGCAAACATTCGTACAAGACGCCTTCGCCAACCATTCCGGTGGCACCTGTGAAAATGACTTTCATGGATTTATATTTTTTGTCCTTTTTGCCCATGTTGGCATCCTCACCATAGCCTGACGGCTATGGTGAAAACACCAAGCGAGGCAAACCTCTTGGAGGAGTGGCATGCCCGGCACACCAAAAAAAATTCGGCTACGCCGAATCCAGCCCCCTCACGACATACGCCTACACCGCTTCTCCACTTCGCAGTCGGTCGTCCCTCCCCTCCTCGCTCGCTTCGCTGCGGTGTATGCGTTTTTTACCTCCTCTCCCTTTGGGGGAGAGTCGGAGTATCTCTTTGCTCACAGGAAGGCCCGAATAACCCCCACCTCACTGCGGAGCAAGGGCAAGGCGGAAGCCGATAAAGACGTTGCGGTTGCCCGGTGGCCAGTCGTCGCGGGACGCGGAGCGGCAGCGCCGCGCGGTGTCGAGCCAACCGCCGCCGCGAAGGACGCGGCGCGCGCCCTCGCTGCCAGTACATCCTGGATACGGCCCGTATTTGTCCTGGCACCATTCATAAACATTGCC
>Ga0209181_10007540_pt1 | contig 14868 bp, 12 predicted proteins | sample MAT05_FD_187208 | JGI IMG/M metagenome (GOLD analysis project Ga0209181, IMG submission 187208) | Freshwater microbial communities from Lake Fryxell liftoff mats and glacier meltwater in Antarctica - MAT-05 (SPAdes) (version 2) | ecosystem: Environmental > Aquatic > Freshwater > Ice > Liftoff... | reverse complement strand
TGATTCTCATCGCACATCGTCACGTAAACACGGATGACATCCTCACCCACCAACACAGGCGTGGGAACCATGGCATGGCTACGCGCCCACCCCAGCGAACCATCGGGACAATAAACTTTGCCGAGTCTGCGCCAGCGTAAAGGGCTCATCTGCTTGTGTTACCCGCTAAGTCAGCCATTGAGTTACCTAATTTGAATAGCCGTCGCGCACTAGGTTGCGCAATACCCGGTGTTCCTTTGATAACGCTATCTTCCTCAACATTCTTACTCACCAGCACGCCTGCACCAATCAAACAGTCTTTGCCGATAGTGACGTTATTAGCCACTGTCGCATTCACACCCGCAAAACAGTTCTCGCCAAAATCTACCATTCCCGACACCACGACATGCGAAGAGATGAAACAGTTGTCGCGGATAATCGAATGGTGACCAATATGATTGCCACTCCATAAGATCACGTTGTTACCCAGCTTAACGAAGGGCTGAACCGTGTTGTCCTCAAAAATAAAGCAGTGCTCACCGAGTACCACGTTGTGCCAAACAAACGCCTTGGAGCTGATATAGGAGGCTGGTTGAAAGCCCTTGTCTTTAGCGGCTTGGCAAAGACGCGTGCGCAGCCGGTTGAGCTGGGTATACGTGGCGGCCACATAAAAATAATGATCTTGCGGTGCGTATTTAGAGGAAAGTGTTTCGAAAGCCACAATCGGCAAACCAAAAAGCTGCGTCTCTTTTAAGTAAGCCGCTTCCACCGAAAACGCCACCACCTCAAATTCGGAATCATGCGTGAAGTACTCATAAGCAATTTCCGCAAACACCGTGTTACCAATAATGATGAGCTTTTTATTTTTCATTTGCCCCTCCTAGTACGGTCTTCCCTGCGCAATGGATATCCAGTGCCGTTGCTTGGTTGTTTTGAAAACCTCTGGATTCCCGCCTGCGCACCCCAATGGCCCAAGGCCACTTCTTGCAGGGCGAGGTACGTCCTTTCGATGGAGATACCCGGACGGGTACGGGGCGCGGGAATGACGGGGCGGGTGATAAGAATCAAGAATAGAAGGCGTCTGGTTATTCATGGTCTTGTTATCAAAATATCCTCACGCCGGTTTGCCATAGGCAAGTCGGCACGCTGCGGCACAACGTAGGCATCAAAACCTTGCAAGCGCGTGCGCAGCAAGATGGCCATAATCACGCTGTCATCTATTTGCCCCTCTTCCACATGGTCAAAATCGATGACGGGTATTTCATCTGTTCCGGTATAAGCCTGATGGAAAGCTACGCCAGCCGCACTCGAAAAAAATCGCTTACGTTTAGAGACGTTAGGAATATCGCCAATCAGCAACTGGCCACCTTGGGCCAATAACTGCAATGACTTGTCAAGAAAGTCCCAAAGGTTGGACTCAACATAAATGTACTGAATGACGGAATAAACAATAATGGCGTCGACCTTGGCCGTGTATTGAGAAAACAGACTTGGGCAGTCCGGATAAAAAGCCGGGTATTTAGTGACGTTAGAAGCGTCCGGCAGATGCGCCAACATCTCGCCAGAATCCACCAACAATAACTGGCTATTAGTTTTTGCGGTTTGCTCGATAAGCAGTTGTGGTAACTCACTACAACCCGGCCCGATATCAAGCACCACTTTTTCTTGCTGAGAAAGTGCGGGTAACTTTGCGAGAAGGTCCTGGAAAATGAGCGCTTCTTTTCCTTCGCGATAACTATCGGGAAAACCGATTTTTTCGTATTGGCTCAACGAGGTATCCTGTGCCATCTCACGGAAACGCTCGAAGCTCAGGTTGGCAAACAGTTCCGCCTCTTTTTCTTTAGCTTGCGACATGTGAACTCTCACTATTTTGTGTTGCTACAAGCAGTGCCTGCGAGGAGTCACGAGCCACACTCCGGAAAAATGCGCTGTAACAATCAAAGGTGTGTTGGTTATCGTAAAGCTTGGAAAGATTCGCTAACGTCTTGGTGCGAATACTCTCGTGAAACTCGCGATCATTGGCGATCTTTAGGGCTATCTCTACATACTCCTCATGGCTGTCGGCAACGCATTCCGTAATACCCATCAACTTGTAAAAGCTACTCGGACCACGACTTCTCGATGTCTCACCCAACAAGCTCACAATGGGTGCGCCCACCGAATAACAAAGATTACATGTCGTGCCGCCGCCGTGGCCTAAGGTGTCTAACACCACATCCGCTGCGCTCAACATTTGCCGAAAGCGCTGAATTTCACTCACAAAAGGTAAGAAAATTATTCGCGAAATCACGTCGGGAATAGTTCGTTCAAACCGAGCGCGCAACATTTGCGTCCACTCTAAGTGCCTGTTGTGTCCAAAAAAAATCACTGTTGCCGAATCATCTTTATGCAGAATGGCTTGAATAATGGCGTCCATGTCAGGATGAACTTTCTGCAACATCATCGGGCAAAGATAGAGCTTCCCTGAAGGGGGTAATCCCAACGCCGCCTTGGTGGCGCGCTGCTCATGCATGATTGGAAACGGGCTGAGGTACATCGGCAAACTATCCAGCAGCGCGAGCTTTTCACTAAACTGCGACTGTGCATTCGTCGGCTCGATCAAGTGGCTTGAAACAAAGTAATCCAACGTGGTGAGGCCACTCGTCACAGAATGTCCATGCAACGCGCACTGAATAGGCGCTAAGCGTGAAAATGCCAGCAGATAAGTGAATACATCCATCCCAACTTCTGCGTAGGCAAGTACATCCAAGTCCAGCGCTTCGATTCTTTGTCGCGCGACATCTAAAGAATTTGCCACCAAATGAATATGGGCCGAACACTGGGCCGCTGTTTTCTTTAAGGTGTCATCGGTGCTAAAGCCAATACTAATCAGCGTGACCTCAAAGTCATCCAGCGTGGCCAAATGTTCAATGATGGGATTGAAAAAGTTACCCACGGAGTGATGGTAAAAAAACCGAGAGACGAAACCAATACGGATTTTCTGAGTAGCACTATTAGGTGCATTGTTTGATAACTTTGCAGCAAGCCTTTGTTTCAAATAATTTTGACTTACATAGTTTAACGAAGGGCAGCTTTCAGCATACAAGCGCGCAATCTTGGCTTGAATAGGTCGATCATTTAAACCGTGATACGCCAAATAAAAGTTCAAGTTGGCTGATTTAATGGCATCAAGCTCACTGAACTCCAGCCCCTCCTCCAATAACCCATCTAAATTTTTTTCAAGATTTTGGCGTGAAGCGATCACCTCTTCCACGGTTCCCATAATCGGGGGGAGCAAGGTCGCGCGATTTATTTTTAGAACATCGTTTCGCTGATACTCACAAGACTGTTCAAACCAAATTGCCGCATTTTTGATATCGCCCACAGCTTGATAGGCAACTGCTAAACCTGCTGCCGCATCTGCAAAGCGCTCTCTTGAACTTAGCGCACGTTGGAAGGCCAAAATGGCGTCTTGATATTGTCCTTTTGTATTCAAGCCAAGCCCGATTCCATAATGGGGTTCAGCAAAATCGTGGCGTAACGCAATTGCCTGTTGAAACGAGTCTTCCGCCTCATCAAAATATTCGATTCGGGATAATAAAATCCCCATGTTGTTGTGCGCTTCGGCCAAATCAGGCCGCGCCGCCAATGCTCGCTCTAGGCACACCTTCGCTTCTTCAAAGAAATTGTTATCCAAAAAAATCATACCCAGATTGTTATAAGCCTCGGCGTGATTCGGTTGAATCTGTAAAACACGTTCGTAGTGAGTTGCCGCTTGCTCTGTCAGCCCCTCCCCCGCTGCCAACACCCCTAGATGAAAATGCGCTTGTGCAAACTCGGGGTTGGCTTCAATAGCGCGAACGTAGTGAGCCACTGCCGTGCGACTGTCTTTCCGGTCGATCTGCGTGAGCACGCCTAAGTTGTCCCAAGCTTCCGCAAACTGCGGGCGCAATTCGCACGCTTTACGATAGCTGGACTCAGCCACTTCCAGCTCGCCTAATGCACGCTGAACATTGGCTAAATTATTCCAGGCCTCTGGAAAAGCATCATTAAGCTGAACAGCGCGTAGATAGTGGCTCTTAGCCTCATTAAGGGCGGTACTATCTGGGCCGGATTCAGCAATCAAGCCCAGATTAAAATGTCCCAACGGATTTTCTGGCGTCAAAGAAATTGCTGCTCGAAAGTGTTCAGCTGCTTCAATCAGCAAACCCTGTTGCCGCAACACATCCCCCAGAGAAAGTCGCACTTCCGCAGCCGAGGGATTCAGCAGCAAAGCCCGTTCAAAATGCTCACGCGCCTTATCCACATCTGCACGCGCCAAAGCCACCAAGCCCATCACATAACTATTGCCCCAATGCTCCGGTGTTGAAGGGTGGGTAGTCGAGGCCAGCTCGTGCGCTTGCGCCAAATTGCCAAGGCGATACGCATCCAGCGCCTCTTGCAAAGCCGCTATCTCTTTCGCGTTTCCCTCTATTTTTGTCGCCCGTGGCTTACCCATTACAACCCCTGCTAAATGCATAGGGGCTATTTTGCGACGCAATGGTCCGATCCTTCTTAGAGAAAAGCGGCTGAAAATAGGGCCATTTCAAGAATTGGCGATTTAGCTAAAATACCTACCTGTCGTCGAAGTGAAAACGAGGAACCAGCTACTTGCTAGGAATACGCCGAAAACTATAAAAGTCACTGAAAGTCCCCTTTAGTTGGAAAAGTGGCAAATAAGTGGGGAGAATGAAAGACGCCAAAAGCACACCCAACCTGGGTCTTCCGCCGATGCCTGAAGAAGCCCATTCTATAAGGCTCTCCAGCATGTCTATAGAGCCAATTTGTTTGTTGCGGCACATCCAGTTTCTACTCTACAGACCTTCTGTCTCCAGTCTGCTTCGAACATACCGCTAAAGTTTTTCCCGAAATGACCGATAGAGCTACTGACGGCAACAACATCACTCGAACAAGAAGCAACGAGTAACAAACAGAGGGTGGCTGTCAGAACTTAAACGTTTGTAAGGAGAAACACCATGGCTGCAACCATTAATACCAATGTGGCATCCCTGAATGCTCAACGTAATTTGGGCACGTCACAAATGTCACTCGCCACTTCGCTACAGCGCTTGTCTTCTGGTTTGCGCATTAATAGCGCCAAGGACGATGCTGCTGGCTTGTCAATTTCAGACCGGATGACTTCACAAATCCGTGGTCTGGATCAAGCTGCGCGAAATGCTAACGACGGAATTTCGCTCGCTCAAACTGCTGAAGGTGCGCTTACGCAGACTGGTGACATTCTTCAGCGTATTCGAGAGCTGTCTGTGCAGTCCGCTAACGCGACAAACTCTGCACAGGATCGCCAATCACTGAACTCTGAAGTGAATCAGCTCACCGGCGAACTTTCTCGAATCGCCAATGCGACTTCGTTCAACGGCTTGAAGATTCTTGATGGAACCTATCAAGGTCAACAATTCCAGGTCGGTGCAGATGCAAACCAAACAATTGGCGTGTCGATTCAAGGTGCGCGTGCTACTGACTTGAAGAATAACTCCGTAGCAGGCAATGGTGCTGTGGGTACAACAGGTCTGGGCAATGCCTCTGCTGCTGCTGCGAACACGGCTTCTGCGGGTAACAGCGTTGCTGCACAAACACTGACAGTCGCTGGCTCGGGTGGTAGCACTACGGTTTCTGTCGCGGCCAACGATTCCGCATCGACCATAGCTTCAAACGTTAATAATGTATCTGGCTCTACCGGGGTTTCTGCCACGGCAAGTACCAGTGCAACGCTGCAAAACATCTCAGCTGCGGGCACGCTCAGTTTCAGTATTAACGGTGGCGGCACAGCGACGGCTATTTCGGCTCAAATCTCTTCAACCACTGACCTTACTTCAGTCGCTACGGCCGTTAATGCGGTAAGTGGTAAAACTGGCGTAACAGCAACGTTGAACTCTACCAAGAGTGCGGTGATCTTTACGCAAACCGATGGCAAAGATGTCACCTTGGAAGGCTTCACCAATAGTGGTGCGGGCACAGCAGGTCTTAAAGGGGCGAATGCCTCGACAGTGGCGACACTTACCAGTGGTGGCACTAACAGTAGCCTTGTTGCAGGCACAGTGACCTTTAACTCTTCAGTAGGTTTCACGGTAGTTTCAAGCGCAGGTACAACAGCTCTGGCGGGTGGTACGACAGCGACTGCTTCTACTTCGACTGACGTTACTACGATAGACATTTCGTCTGTAACAGGCGCTAACGCAGCACTGTCAATCGTTGATGCGGCTTTGAATCAAGTGAATAAGATTCGTGCTGACTTGGGCGCGATTCAAAATCGATTCATCACCACTATCGCTAACTTGCAAAGCACTTCTGAGAACCTAACAGGAGCGCGTAGCCGAATTCGTGATGCTGACTTTGCGGCTGAAACAGCCAACTTGTCTCGCTCGCAAATTCTGCAACAGGCCGGCACAGCGATGTTGGCCCAAGCAAATGCAATTCCGAACAACGTTTTATCGTTGCTTCGTGGCTAATCAGTAAGTTTAGTGAGTCATTGAAATCGCGCGGGAGGATTAACAACACACCTCCCGCGTGGTTGCAATAAGAAGGAGTATGGACATGTCTATACAACAGTTATCAGGAACAAATGGTTTAGTCCAACCGGCGGTGGTTGCACGCATCACCCAAGGATCGGATCCCGTATCTGAACAAGCGCCTGTTCAACAGCCTACATCGCAAGCAGCACCCCTATCAGCGGAAGCCTCTAAAGCACCAGAGCCGACTAGCGATCAAATTAAGCAAGCTATGCAAGAAATTCAGCATGCACTTGCTCCCGTGGCACAGAATTTGCAGTTCTCGGTTGACAATGACTCTGGAAAAACCGTTGTTAAGGTGGTCGATGCAGCAACTAAGGAAGTGATACGCCAGATTCCTAGCGAGGAGTTAATGTCGATCACACGCGCATTGAACAAATTGCAAGGCGTGCTATTGAGTCAAAAGGCTTAATGTTTAAACAGTCATAGCAGGGTAATAGCTGATGTAATACTGAAACACTGAATCACCGAATTATGCGCTGACGTAAATTGTATTTTAAGCACACTCACTGTGAAGTAACGAGAAGACTATGCCAATCTCTTCACCAGGTGTCGGTTCCGGCCTCGACGTTAATAGCTTGATTTCTCAGCTAATGGCGATCGAGCGGCGGCCAGTTAAGTTGTTGGATACCAAAGAGATCGGTTTGCAGGCAAAGCTGACGGCCTACGGTACGGTGAAAGGTGCTCTCTCTTCTCTTCAATCTTCTGCGTCCGCGCTTTCTTCAGCGGCAAAATTTTCCGCCAATACGGCAAGTGCTGCCGACGCATCAGTCATTTCCGCCACGGCCTCTAGCATTGCAAATTTAGGCACCTACAGTATTGAAGTGTCGACCCTAGCCAAAGCGCACTCGATTTCTACCGACACCAGCTTCACAGCCACGACTACTGCACTGGGCAGCGGCACGATCACCCTTCAACAAGGCACTTACAGCGCCGGTGTTTTTACGCTAAACCCGGATAAGGGTGCACAGACGATTACCATTGATTCAAACCAAAATACTTTGGCGGCAGTGCGCGACAAAATTAATGGCGCCAACGCGGGAGTAACAGCGAACATTGTGAATGACGGTAGCGGATTTCGACTGGTCATTACCTCTCAAGATTCGGGTGCGGCCAATGCGCTGAAAATTACCACCGTAGATGACGACGCTAACAACACGAACAATAGTGGCTTATCGCAACTCAATTACGACGCCAGTACCGGTGGCTCTTCAAACGCCACCGAAAGAGCCGCCGCCACGAATGCCGCGCTCACCATTAATGGTTTGCCGGTGAGCAAAGCCTCTAACACCATTACTGATGCGATTCATGGCGTCACGCTTAATTTGCTGAAAACGAATGTCGCCGCACCTACAACTTTGACTGTTGCGCGTGATTCAAGCGGAATACAAAGCGCTGTGCAGGGTTTTGTGAAAGCCTATAACGATGCGCATAAAGCTTTAACGGATATTTCCGCTTACAACGCGACGACTAAGCAAGCTGGGCAGTTACAAGGTGACTCCACGGTGAGAACTATTCAAACACAGCTTCATAAAGTGCTGAATACAACGCTCTCTTCAGCCGGTGGCGGCTTCACGTCACTCTCTGATATTGGCATCAATTTTCAAAAAGATGGAACGATTACGCTTAACAGCACCAAACTACAATCCGCTATTTCCGACAACACAAAGGACATTTCAACTTTGTTTGCTTCGGTGGGAAAATCGGCCGACAGCTTAGTGTCATTTCAAAGTGCAGGGACCAGTACTAAGGCGGGTGTGTACGGCGTAAATATCTCGCAAATAGCCACGCAAGCAACCGCTGTTGGCTCCTTAGTGGCAGGTACCACCATAACATCGGGGCTCAACGATACCCTCACCGTTACTGTGGACGGAAATGCCACCACGGTAACGCTCAGCGCAGGCACATATACGGCCACGACGCTAGCGGCCGAGATTCAATCGAAAATTAATGGCAGCAGCACCTTAGTCAGTGGAAAAAGTAGCGTAGCGGTTACGCAATCAGGGGGCTTACTCACAGCCACATCCGCCCGCTATGGCTTGCTATCCACCGTTGTTATCAATGGCGGTAACGCGGCGGCAGACTTGTTTGGCACCGCCGTTTCTAACGCTGGTGTTGATGTAGCCGGCAATATAGGTGGGACAACCGCTACCGGTTCAGGCCAGACATTAACGGCTACGGGTGGTGACAGCAATGGCTTATCTATTACGGTTACAGGTGGGGTAACGGGCGATCGTGGCAACGTCAGTTTTGCTAACGGCTATGCCTACCAACTCAACACTTTGCTGAGCGGAATTATTGGTTTTGCGGGCGCCATCAACTCACGCACAACGGGTATTAACAACACGATTGCAGACATTGGCAATCAACGCATCAATCTTAATCGTCGCCTCACACAAATTGAGCAGCGATATCGCACTCAATTTACGGCGCTAGATGTCGCTATATCTAACATGACCAAGACCAGCAATTTTTTGACACAACAATTGGCGAATCTGCCTAAGCCTTACTAGGAGAGTAAAAATGTTTGCCGGTATGCAAAACGCAAAAACAGCCTATAACTCAGTGTCCGTCGAAACAGGTGTGGACGCGACCGACCCACACAAATTGATATTGTTGCTTTTTGAAGGCGCATTGCTCTCCGTGTCTTCAGCATCCCTTTATATGGAACGTAAAGAAATCGCGCCCAAAGGTGAGGCTGTCTCTAAAGCCATCAATATCATCACCAATGGCCTCAAGGTGAGCCTGAACATGGAAGTGGGTGGCGATCTCTCCGAAAAGCTGGCAGCACTTTACGATTACATGTGCTCTCGCTTACTTTACGCCAACTTGCACAATAACCAGGCCGCTCTTGATGAGGTGGGACACCTGCTCAGCGAACTTAAAAGCGCTTGGGGGCAAATCGGCGAATCGCCAGAAGCCAAAAATGCGCGCACTGAGGTAGCAATAGCTTAAAGCCATGAGCGAGTTAGCCCTTTATGAAACGATGAGCAGCATTTCCGCAAAAATGGCGGAAGCTGCGCGTATTAACGACTGGGATAAATTAGTTTCACTGGAAAATGAATGCACTCGGCTAGCACGGGAACTTGAACAGGGGCAGGAAAAAGACCAAAAACAAGAGCAAGAACAAAATGGGCAGACGATAGGTTCAGCTTTAGACAGTCGTCAAAACACTGTTCTATCTAACTCGTCTAATGAAAAAACACTCACCAAAACTGAGTTAGAGCGCAAAGTCGCCCTCATTCATCAGATTTTGGCTGACGATGCAGAAGTGCGCCGCCATACCGAACCTTGGATGGAACAGGTAAAGCAATTTCTGAGTCACAGCGCCCGTGCTGGCCATGTAAGAAATGCCTATGGTGCAAATAGCGGTCAATAAAATATAGTGTCTTGAAATTTGCATCGAAATCGAATATTGATGAAACGTCCTTATGATTCCTGCCGATCTTGCTATACAACTACGCCGACTGAATGACTCCGTCGTTCAGCCCGTTACGCCTGTCACCAAAGTTTCTGCTGAATTACCCGAGTTTAATTTAGGCCAACGCTTTACCGCACGAATTGAAGCTGCGCTGCCAGATGGTAGTTATCGTGCGCTGGTTGCAGGTAAAAACCTTACTCTTTCACTTACTGATTCTGCCAAAGTGGGTGACACCCTTGAGCTGGTAGTTTTAAACCGAACCTCGCGTTCTGTTTATGCTGGTATTGCTGGAAATTTGGCAAATGACGCATCAAACACCGGAGCCTCAACGACGCTTTCTCAAGCAGGGCAAATTATCAGCAACTTACTGGCTCGAAACTCGCAGGGAGCATCAAGTGGCGCGCTCGATGGAAAGTTGCAAAATCAAGCAAGCCCACTTCTTGCGCTTGGCAAGCAAAATGCTCAATCCAACAATACAGGCCAGTTGCCCAACACCCTGCCATTGTCGCGTGTATTGCAAGTATTACCCCAAGGGACAAACAGCGCCGCCCTACTTTCTTCGGCTTTGCAGCAAGCCGTTCAGCAAAGCGGGCTGTTCTATGAATCACACCAAGCGCAATGGGTCGCAGGACGCTTGCCACTAGATTCACTGTTGCGCGAACCACAGGGCCAGCATGAGCCTTTAAATAATTTAAGTAACCCATCTAATGCGGCCAAATCCAGCAACATAAACTCCGCTAGCGCAACGGATACTCAAGCCAGTAATCTAGTTACATTAAAAACCAATCCGGCTTTGGGTCACGCTTCTAATCCCCTTTCTAATCCCCTTTCTAATCCCCTTTCTAATCCAGCTTCTGATCCTGCTTTTAATTCCATATCTGATAAAAGCAATCTTGCTGCGCTAGACAGCAATAAACCCGGTGCCCCCATAACCACCTTGCCCATTGATTTGCAGCCCTTAGTGCAGCAGCAACTCGATGCCGCTGCAACGCAACAGATTATCTGGCGGGGTGAGGTGTGGCCGGGGCAAACGATGCACTGGGAAATTCAAGAAGACACGCAACACCCATCCAATGGAGAGGAACAAGCAGAGCAATGGAACACCACGCTGCGCTTGGAGCTACCGCAATTGGGTGATATCTCGGCGGCACTGCGTTTGAGCTCGAGTGGGATACACATTGAATTACTAGTTCCCGACGACGCCAGCGCGTATGTATTGCGCAAAGGGCAACAGGACCTTTTCCATGCGTTTGCAGATGCGGGAATTACGCTACTGGCCGTCAAAGTTGATGAGGTAAACGTGGGAGGCGAGGTAATCGAAACAATCGAAGCAAGCAACGGAGCAAGCAGAAATGAATCGGCGTAAAAAATCGTTGCAAGATAACTTGGTGGAAGAACGCCAATCAGCGGTTGCCCTTGCCTACTCCACAGCCGATGCTGCTCCCCGCGTAGTGGCTAAAGGTCGCGGCTTAATTGCCGCAGCAATTATCGCGCGCGCCCATGAGCATGGCGTGTATGTCCATGAATCACCCGAGCTAGTGGCCTTGTTGATGCAAGTCGATATGGACGAGCGTATCCCTGCACAACTCTACGTTGCTGTAGCCGAGTTATTAGCTTGGCTGTACCGACTGGAACAAGGCGAAGAAATGCCGATAGAAAAGCTTAAAGTATCAACCTGACGATGAGATGCATTAGACTTACTTGTCGATTAAATAAAGAGTCTGACCATGACTGAAAATAATCAAAAAATAGAACCCAGCGAGAAATCAAGCAAAAGCACAGGCACAGCGAAAAGCGAAGATGAACGTCTGCTCAAATTCGAGCTCATGCAAGCTGACGACTACGATCAATATCTCCTTCACTCGAAAAAAGAAATTCTTTTCATCCTTCGCGCCTTGCGAGATGCAAACTCGATGATCACGGTGTATTTCAATCAAGGTAATGACTTCTTATTGACTACGCTGCTCTCAGTTTCAGAAGACACTGACTCGGTCTTGTTTGACCCGGGCAGTAGCAGCGAGATGAATCGAAAAGCACTAGAGAGCGATAAGCTCATTTTTATCGCCACCCACGAAAAAGTAAAAATTCAATTCACGGTTAAGCGTCTTACCAACACCGATTATCAAAACCGTCCGGCTTTCCGTTCTGCGCTGCCCGACACGCTGTTGCGCTTACAACGGCGTGAGTACTATCGGCTCTCCGCCCCTGTCGCCAAACCGCTTAAATGCGCCATGTCCGTCACAATGGCTGACGGCACGCAAACTAGCTTGGAAACAAACGTCCTAGACATCAGCGGTGGTGGGCTTGCCGTCATGGTTCCACCAGAGGGTGTTGAGTTTGAGACCGATCATTTATTTGAAAACTGCAAAATCGACTTGCCTGAGGTGGGCACGGTTGTCGCCACACTAAGAGTACGCAACACTTTTGAATTCACCCTCAGAAACGGCACACGAGTAAAACGCTCCGGCTGCCAATTCATCAACCTCCCCGGCCATATGCTTATTCTGGTTCAACGCTACATTATTCGTGTGGAGCGAGAACGTAAGGCACGGGAATCTGGGATGCTTTAACACTAAGACTTCGATGTTCTAAGCTAGTTTGTAAACTGCAATGCCGCTAAATTCGCATACAGCGGATTGCTTTCCAGCAACTCCGCGTGCGTGCCTATACCCACAATACTTCCCCGCTCCATCACGGCAATTCGATCTGCGTTTTGTACGGTAGCTAAACGGTGCGCGATGATGAGGGTGGTGCGGCTTTGCATCAATCGTTCAATCGCCAATTGCACCATCTGCTCGCTGGCGGCGTCGAGTGCGCTGGTGGCTTCGTCGAGCAATAAAATGGGTCTGTCTGCCAGAACCGCGCGTGCAATGGCAATGCGCTGACGTTGCCCGCCGGATAAACGCACACCGCGTTCCCCCAAATAGGTGTTTAGCCCTTCAGGCAGACGATCTAAAAACTCGGTAGCGTAGGCTGCTTCGCACGCGGCACGCACTTGCTCGTCACTTGCATCGGGGCGGCCATAACGCACATTCTCCCAAACGCTGGCTGCAAAAATAACGGGGTCTTGCGGAACGAGCGCAATACGCGAGCGCACTTCAGCGGGATCCGCCATTTTTAAATCTACGCCATCAATCTGAATCGAACCCGACTGTGGATCGTAATAGCGTAATAACAATTGGAAGACGGTGGTTTTACCCGCGCCCGAAGGGCCAACCAACGCGAGTTTTTCGCCCGACTTAACGGAGAGTGACAAGTTATCCAAAGCCGGTGTATCCGGCCGCGATGGGTAATGGAAAATCACTTGGTTGAACGTGACTGTGCCTAAAGACGGCGTAGGCAGCGCAAGAGGGGTGGCCGGAGAGGCAATATCAGAGCGGGTCTCCAGCAACTCCATAAGACGCTCCGTAGCACCCGCCGCCCGTTGTAATTCGCCAATGACTTCGGACAGCGTACCCACCGCCATCGCCAACATTGCGGCGTAGAACACGAACGCAGAGAGTTGCCCGCCGCTCAAGCGACCGGCCACCACATCATGTCCACCTATCCATAGAATAAAACCCACTGCGCCAAACACCAGCATGATGACAGCCGCGATCAGCGCAGAACGCTGACGGATACGACTCACGGCGGTGGCAAAAACTTCCTCAACCCGATCGCCAAAAAACTGTCGGTCACGCGCCTCGTGACCATAAGCTTGCACAGTGCGAATCTCGTGCAAAGCTTCGTCAACATAAGCGCCTACGTCGGCCACGCGATCTTGGCTCGCCCGCGAGAGTTTCCGTACTCGCCGACCAAACCAAATAATCGGCGCCACCACTAGCGGCACGCCGAGCAATACCAGACCGGTTAATTTTAGGCTGGTGATACAAAGCATCGCCAATGCGCCAATAAAATTAAGGGCGCTGCGAAGTGCCATAGACACTGCTGAACCAATGGCGGATTCCAGCACAGTGGTGTCATTAGTTAAACGCGAAATCACTTCACCCGTGCGGGTAACTTCAAAAAAACCAGGTGATAGCGTGAGCAAATGGGCAAACACAGCGCGGCGAATATCCGCAGTCACACGTTCACCGACCCACGAGATGTAATAGAAACGCACGTAGGTAGCGACAGCCATGACCACCACGACACCGAACATCGCGATCAACGCTTGGTCGAGCAAGGCGGTATTAGCGGCGGAGAAGCCATGGTCTATCACCCCTTTTAAGCCTTGGCCCACCGCTAACATGCTGCCGGAAGCGCAAATCAGCGCCAAACTAAACCACACCACTTGCCGTCGATAGGGCTTGAAAAAACCGATGATGCGCGTTAATTGGCGCAGATCTTTTGATTTGGGGCGATCTTGGGGAGAGTTTGAGGTGGAGGTTGAAGGAGAAGGGGAAGGAGGAGCCGTTTCTGGTGTCACTATCGTGTTGAGTGCAGACAATTCAGCGGGGTGTACGGGTGGTTTGTTGGTCGTCATTGTGGGTGGTCATTGTGAGTAGTCATTGTTCGTAGTCGTTGGATCGGATCAGGTTTTGATGCATAGTGATAGGTTATGAGGATGATGCTCTAAATTACAACCTAAGAGTCAAACTCAAACCCCCTTCTTTTTTCAACTTTGCTAATAGGAGTTTTCATGTCATACGCGCTACCTGCCCTCGTCACCTGTCTCGTCCTCATTCTCATGATCGTTCTAGCCGCTAAAGTCGGCATGGCACGTCAAAAACACAAAATTTTCGCTCCAGCCATTAGTGGCAATGCGGATTTTGAACGGGTGTTTCGTGTACACATGAACACGTTAGAAAATCTAGTCGTTTTCCTCCCCGCCATGTGGATGTTTGCTTACTTTGTCAGCCCAGTTTGGGCGGCAGGATTAGGCGCAGTCTGGATCATCGGCCGCATTATCTACGCTCTCTCTTACTACCGCGATGTGAATAA